>Ga0307507_10004939_pt1 | contig 22744 bp, 3 predicted proteins | sample 7_EM_MG_FD_207223 | JGI IMG/M metagenome (GOLD analysis project Ga0307507, IMG submission 207223) | Populus trichocarpa ectomycorrhiza microbial communities from riparian zone in the Pacific Northwest, United States - 7_EM | ecosystem: Host-associated > Plants > Roots > Unclassified | place...
ATTGTATAAGATTATATTAGATAATATATAATAGTTAAATATATAGCATATAACTTTACCTTAATTGCATGTTAAGAAATATATAGTTACCTTTTAAAGTTGCTAAATAGGTTAACTGCGTATTAAGAAATATACAGTTAGCTTTTAAAGTTATTAAGTAGGTCAACTGCGTATTATTTAACTTTTAAAGTTGCCAAGTAGGTTAATTGCGTGTTAAGAAATATATAGTTAGCTTTTAAAGTTGTTAAGTTAGTTAATTGCATGTTAAGTTGGTTAAATTGCGTGTTAAGTTAGTTAATTGTATATTAAGTTGGTTGAATTATGTGTTAAGTTGGTTAATTGCATGTTAAGTTGGTTAAATTGCGTGTTAAGTTAGTTAATTGCGTGTCAAGTTAGTTAATTGCGTGTTGAGTTGGTCAAATTGCATATCAATTACGCGAAACGCGAAAATTAAAGTCTACTTAAATCTCATCCTGCGAATATTTTCCCGATGCGCCTATTATAGCTAATACAATATAGCTTATATCTGTAGCGATTTAATATACGCTTAAGGACTATAGAAGTGGAATATAAGTTAGTTATAAGTTTAAAGCTAATACTATAATTATAGGTAAAATTATAGGAAGTGTCTTACTTTACTTACTAAAGCGTATTATATATAGTTAGGAGCGACTATAGAATACCTAGAAGAGTTACTAACTTAAATATAATAAAAGGCTACGTAGACTATTTCTATAATAAGTTAATAAAATATAAAACTTAACCAGAGATAAGATGCGACTAACTTAGTAAGTAATTAGTAATCCTTTCAAGAATACTATAGAAGATTTAAAGAAACTAGATTCTAGGCATAATAACGGGTTTACTTAATAACCGCATACTATAAGTATAAATATATAATATTATATTAATTGTATTGTAACTGTAATAAAGCCTTATAGGAAATACTATGGTAGACTTACTAATAGGTTAGATATATAAGTAAATAAGAAGTTAATAATATAATAAGAACTAGTAGAGTAGTTACCTATAAGGGATCTTTTGGCCCCTTACTTGGGTACACGCCTAGGGGCTCTTAGGAGCTGCCAAGGCTAGCTTTCAGCTAGCCCTTAGTACCTCCTTATTGGTTTGTCTCTGTATAAGGTATTGCTATACCTACTCTTTACCATATCGTCCTCTTCTACTAACTCTCCTTATAACTCATACTCGGCTTACCTACTCCCTACTATACACCTAGGCAATAGCCTTATATTACCTAATAGATTAACTCTAATTATATTCTAAGATTTACTACAAAGAAAGAAACTATCTAAGTAGGGACTATGGTCCTTTAAATATATAATACTATGCCTAAGAAATATACTAAGTACATTAGAACGTTAGTACGTTGGTACATCCCGCGTATCTATATACTTATATACTTACATACTAAGTTATAACACGTAACTCGTTATATAACTCAGCTACTCCTTATTATATAGCTTAACTAGTTCTATTGCCTCTCGCGTTTCCACCACTAATCCGTTTATATCCTCTCTTAGTAGTTATACTACTGCTGATATAAGGTCTGTAATGCTATCTCCTTCCTCTTTATCTTCGTCCTTAAAGATATCTTATATCATTAAGTTATTTATTATAGGTGTGACATTCCTGTCTTTAATTTAATAACCTTTATTATTCCTAATACCTTCTATTAGATCCTCCTAGTCTAATCGTTATAATTAGCTTATAGTTACTATCCTCTCGCTAAGTAAAGTAATACTATCCTATTCTCGTTATACGGAGAAGAAGTTAATATATATTATAATTGCGGCTCCCTTTAGTTACTAACCTTCCTCTTATACTAAGTATATAAAAGCGAATATACGATCGTTCTATAATATTTAATCTATCTCTAACACTAAGTATATACGTCTTGTTACTCTTTATAGGCGTTTAATACCTTATCTAATTTATTATAGGGTCTCGTGTTTAATCTAAGGCCTTTTATTTTAAGGGTGAACTTACCCTAGCTCTTACTAATATATAGAAACCTCATAATAATAGGAAGTGTATTTATACTAAAGAGTGGCGAGTGTTTAACGCTTAACTAGCTACTTACGCTTAGTTACTCCGTCTTAAGAAGGGATATGAAAAGGTCCGCTTAAAGAAGTAGGAACTTATAGAATAGGGTTTAGCGGAGCTTAATGGTAAAAGAACCGATTCTCCTCTAATAGAGAGGGAAATAACTCTAAATACCTCGGCAGTCGGTCCTCCAGATAGTATAGTAGCTAATCCTTTTAAGTCCCCCTTAGATAACTTATTCTTTAATAATCCTTTCTTATTAATACTTCTTAACCTAATTTCTTCTAATACTCCTACACCTTTTTTATAGCGTTTTTTAGGTTATCTAGTGGTTCCTAGGTAGTTTTATTATAGCCTGTCCACTTAACCTTATACTACGTTTTGTTATTAATGTCCTTATAACTAATAATCTTTAAAACTTTTTATTTGTCTTCTTTTTAACCTCTATATATATCTACCTTATAAACTAATAGCTTAATATTCCCATATGCTAGCTCTAGTATTGCGATATACTATATAGGGTAGATATTTATCTTTTTTGGTTAAGTTAAGTCTATATATAACTTTTAAGATCTTTGCTATAATTATAAATGGTCCTAGTCTAATATAGTTTAATTTCTTACTTAGTTGTTAACTCTTAAAATTTTTATATAGTAGCTATACTTTATCCCCCTCTTTAAGATCTGGTCCCTTAAATCTCTTAGCGTTATAGTACTTTTTTATTATTATTTATACTAGTTTAGCTGTTTCTGTAAGATTTTTATAAAGACCTACTAAGTTCTCTATCCTTTTTATTAGCTGTACTACTTATCTTCTTTACTTATCGTGGTGATAATAATATTCTTAGCTTATATCTGGAATTCGCCTTAAATAGTAATATGCCTATTCCTTCTTATAGTGTTATATTATATACAAACTATATAACTAGTAATAATAATACCCAATTATTCTGTGTATGGTTTATATAATGCCTTAAATACTATTTTAATATTTTAGTTTAGTTTTTTTATTTAACCGTCTATTTATAGATAATATGCAATTAACGTTATTATGTAAACCCTTTGTTCCACTAGGAATACTTTCTAGAATACTACTATAAATCTTAGATCTTTGTCTAATATAATCTTTATTAGTGCTCCGCGTTTTATAAACACTTCTCTAATATAGATTCTAGCTATATCCTCTGCTACGATTTCCTCTGTGTATACTATTAAATAGCCCTACTTAGTTAACTTATCTATTATTATAAGGATTATGTTATGCTCTTATCCGGTAATATAGTCCTTTAACTTTAGTAACTTTATAATAAAATCCTATAATATAACCTCCTATAGTCTTTTTAGTATTTCAATAGGTTATAGCCCTTTATACGGCTTATACTTTATAAATTTATTTCTTTAGAAATCTAAATACTTCTGTATAGTTTATCATGCTAACTCCTAGATTTTAGTAATAATATATTCCTCTTAAAGTCTTAATACTAAGCCTATAGCTCCGTTGTGTCCTTAAGTTATTCCCTTATAGAATTTCTTAATAAACTCTCTTACTATTAATCTTAAAACATATATTACTTCTTAATTAATGTAGTCTTTATATCCTAGGTCCTTTTATTATACCTCTTAGACTCTTTATAACTATTCGCTTTCTAGTACTTTATAGGTCATTTCCTCTTTAGTTACTATAATCTTAAAATAATTATACCTAATTAATCCGTCCTTATCTTTATATAGCATTGCCCCTAATAGCTTATTATTACTTTATAGTCTTACCTTCCTACTAAATATGTCTACTCTTATATTTTTAGTACCCTTAGTATACTAAATTTTAAAGTAATATTCTGTGAGTATTTCCGCCTATCTAAGTTGTCTTTAATTAAGTTCCTTTATTATTAGAAATCCTATTAGGTTCTTATAGTCCTTTAACTATAAATGGTTTCTCTATACCTTATAAAAATGCTCTCTATTTCTTAAGTACTATAACTATTTCTAATAACTCCTTATTATAGATATTATAGTTTAGTTCTAGTAGTGTTATCCTCTAACTATAGTATATTACTAGATGCTATACGTCCTGGTACTTTTATAGTAAATATACTCCTAGTATAAAGTCTAATATATCCGTTTCTATAACTATTTCCAAACTTAGTTAATAGATTTTAAAAATTAGGTCCTAGGTAAATAACCTTTTAAGTTTCTAGAATAGCTTCTTCTAATTACTACTCTATACCTATAGTTCCTCCTTTTTTGTAAGTCTTATAAACGGCTTAACGTTCTTTAACTATTATATAATAACGTACTCCACAAGCGAGCGGCCTATCTAAGCGAGTGGCCCACCTCACCAACTTTCTACAGCTTCAAATACAAATAACTCTACAACGCCAATAAATATTAACTATATATAACTTGAAGTCTAATCTACAGTAATTTCTGCATCTTTTTAACACGTACGAGCGTTATGTCCTGTCTTACCGCAGCGTCTACAGCGCCTTTGCTGCGTCGCGTTCCCACTTAAACGCGACCCTTTTTAACACCTTTTGTGCTTAATCTGCGTATTAATGTCCTTCTAAGCAATTATTTCAGAGCCCTTTGTCTTTATTAAAGTCCCTTACTTCTAAATTCGCTTTTTTTATACTATCTACGCTTTATTATAGCCTTATTTGCCCTCTAAAGGCCTATAATTTTATTGCGTATTAATACAGCCAAATGCATCATTATCTCAGCGCCTTTGGTAAGGTGATTAAGCGACTTAATAATTGCTGTAGGTGAGCTATCTTAATGCCTTTAAATCCGATCACGAATTAGGATTAATTAAGACCCTAGCTTAGCAGCGTTGCTTAGTATAAGGGCGCGAAGAGGCTTTAGGGAAGATTTAAAGGAATAATATAAATTCTATCTAAATCTAAGGGTATATAGCTCTTGAAGAGAACGAGACGTTGCGTAAAGAAGAGAAAGGAATATAGGAAACTTATAACTAAATATTTAGGGTCTTAGCAGCAGACGCGTGGGTATAAGCCCACGCGGATTTTAATAAGTTTCAACCAAATTCCATTACGTTGGTGGAATTTAGTGGAATTTAATTAAGTCGGCGGAACTTGGTAGAAAACGGTAGATTACAGTAGATAATTGCGGACAGTTGTAGACAGTTATAGATAGTTATAAATAGTTTATAAACAGTTTCATATAGTTATCTATCAAGTGTTTTACCAAGATATTCCTACTATAACTGGGCTAGTCCCATTACAGTACCCCCCCTTTTTAGCCAAAGGTCTAAAACAATTCAATTTAGTTAAGAATTTATAACTTATTACGTTATAAGCGTTATAACATATTTTAAGTTCTTTTTAATTTTAAGTTTTTTACTATTATGTTTTATGTCTTTATATTAGGTAGCAGTTGTTTACCTTTATATTATATCTATCCAGCTAGAGTAGGCCGCAAAGAATGGTCCTTATAGAACTCTTTTACTAAGGTAGGCGCGTTGGCCTTAATCTAGTTATAGGTTTCCTAGGTTTATATTTTATATCCTTCCCACTTAATAAGAAGTTTGAATTGTTTAGATTATAGTTTCCATCATATATTATTAATTAAGTTAATAAAGTAAGAACCATTACCATTGTTAATAATTACAGGAGGTGGCGGCGGCACTTCGCGAGTTATAGGATTATCTTTTAAAGGTTATAATAAGCTTATATAAAACATTAGGTGTATTTTTATCTTAGTTAGCAGTTTAAGCTTATAGGCGTATAGGCTCAGTTTCTTCTTAATTTAGTATAGGCCTACAAACTTCTAATTAAGTTTCTTTAAGGGCCGTTAAGTCTTTAGGTTTCGTGTATTTAGGTAGGCCATATTACCTTCCTTAAAGTCCCGTGCGGGAGCTTGTCCTTTATTTGCATACCATTCCTATAACATTTAAGCGTACATTAATTTACTTTATAATAGTTCCGTTAACTGCTTTATTTAATTGGCGAAGTTATATACGTTAATTAACTAAATCCATTTAATTATGGGTCCTATTGTATTGATTTTAGGTCATAGTTTAAATCTAAGTTAAGGGTCTTGTCTATAGGTTGCATAGAACAGCGTCACGCCTATTAATACGTTTATTGTATTATTCGCGGTAAACTCAGCTAAAGGCAGCCATTTTTCCCAGTCGTCTTGTAGGTAGGAGTAGTATATTTATAAGTATTATTCTATAATCGCGTTTACGATTTTAGTTTAGCTATCTATCTCTAGATAAAATACAGTTAAGAGTTATATTTAAATACTTAATTATTTGCATAAAGCTTACTAGAAGTCTAAAACAAACTAGCTTCTACAGTTAGATACTATCGTATTAGGAAGTCTATATAGCTTAAAAACATGCTTAACAAAACATTTGGCTACTAATATTATATTAATTAAGTCTATAGGAATTATATATTACATTTTTATAAGGCGGTTAATAACTACTATAATATTCATAAACCTATTACTGTTAGGCAAGTCGACTATAAAGTTAATTAAGATGTCGCGCCATCTTTATATTAGAATTGGTAGCGGTTAAAGTACTCCTTACTTCTTTACATAAGAGGTCTTTCCACGCACGCACATCCTATATACTCAAACGTATTTTCGTATATAGTCGTGCATCATAGGCCAGTAGTATGCTCGTTGAACAATTTTATAAGTTTTTACACGGCCAGGGTGCCCTACTATAGGGGAGTTGTATATAAATTTAAGTATCTTAAATTATAAGGGTTCGGAATTCGGAACTACCATCTTCTATTAGTAGTATAATCGGTTGTTTTAAATTTCGTATTTAGTAAGTATAATATCCTTATACTGTCATTTTCCTGTTTAAATCGCTTTTATTATATCTATTATCTATATATTGTTCTTGTATTCGTATTCTATTAGCTTATTAATTTTTATTTCCTATTTATTAACTTCTAATTTATTTCTGTTGAGTTCTATATTTAGGAATATAGGACGTAGTTTTTTAAAATATTTAGGAGGTAATAAGATCCGTAATTAATTTATAATCCGTTTATCTATAGCGTTTATAGGTAGGTCCTGTAACTGTTATATTAATATATTAGGCTTCTAATTAAGTTTGCCCAGTTAGTACGTAATCTTAAAGTTAAATTATAAGAGGTATTCGGCCTAACGAATTTGGCGCTGCGTTAATTGCTTTATAGTTATAAAGTACTATAGGTTCTTATGGTCTGTTAATATATATATTAGAAACAACGATCCTTTAAGCTTAAAACGCTATTATTTAAAACATTTAATAATTATAAGTAGTTCCTTATTATATATCTTATAGTTTAATTTAGTAGGGGCGAGTTTCTAGGAGAGAAAGGCTACTAGACATAGCTCACCGTCCTTATTATATTATAACAACACTCCCCCTAGTGTATAATCGGACGAGTCTGTTTCCACAATGCATTTAAGGTTAGGGTTAAAGTGGGCGAGAATTAGAGCAGTTATAAAATAATACTTTAGGTTATTAAAAGCTTGTTTATATTTAGTGGTCTATTTAAATTTCATATTCTTTCTTATTAGGTTTACTAACGGCTAAGCAGTTTTTAAGAAGTGGTTAATAAATTATTAATAGAAATTTGCGAATTCTAGAAATCCTTAAATTGTAACAGAACCTTGTAGCAAGAACTACAGTAGGTCCTGTTATTGGGCTGGGTATATAGGTAAGAACAAATCAACAATATAACAATAACTAGTGGAGTAGTTGCCTAATAGATTAACTCCAATTGTATTCTAAAATTCACTACAAAGAGAGAACTATATAGGTAGAGACTATGGTCCTTTAAATATACAACTATACTCCTAAGAAATCCCTTCGCTCCGTGAGGTACATATGCTCTATATACTTTATACAGATCACACAGATTATATAGATTACATAGATTATATTACGTAACCTTAGCTACTATTTCTTGTTATATAGTTCCACCAAATCTATTCTAGACCGTGCCTATATTAACTAACTAGCTTCCTCTAACTCTTCTCTAAGTAGTTATAATATTATACTTAAGCTGTCCGTAACACTATCTCCCTCCTCTTTATCTTTGTCCTTAAAGATTTCTAACATCTCCAAGTTATCTACTAGAGGTGTGATGTCCGTTTAATTAATTTAGTTAATATCCTTACTTATTATACCTAAAGCTTCTTCTTCTTCTTTAACCCTTTGTTGTGCGCATACGGTTTCCTCTATACTATCACTAGGTGAGATAATGCCGTCTCTATGTTCTTGTTATGCGAAAGAGGGGTTAGTCTATGTTACGCTAGCGAGCCCTTTATCTTAACAACCGTCCTTTTGTTTAGAGTGCACTAAAGTAAACATTTAATTGTTCTGCGACGTCCGCTCTATCTCTAACGCTAAGTATGCGCGTCCTATAACTCTTAACAGTTTTCGAGTTCCCTAAGTAACTTGCTATAGGGTCTCATGTTTAATCTACCGCTACGAAACTTAACAATAAGCTCTTAGCTTCCCTTGCGGAGCTTTAACGTACTTGTGCTGCTTATAAGGCGTACTTGTCTACCTTGGCGCGTCTTCTTCGTCTCAAGAAGGTCCGTGAGAAGGTCTGTTTTAAGGAATAGAAACTGGTTTAATAGGGTCTGTTTAAGCTAGGTAATAAAAGGACTAGTTCTCCTCTTATAAAGAAAACAACTCTAAGTAGCTTGGCAATTGCTCCTCTTAGGTCCCCCTTAGGTGACTTGTTTTTTTGTAATTCTTCCTTATTAATACTACCTAACCTGCTTTCTTCTAATACTCCTATACCTTTCCTATAGCATTCTCTAGGTTGCTTAGTGGTTTTTAGGTAGTCTTACTATAGCCTATCTACTTTACTTTATACCATATTTTATTATCTATATCCTTATAACTAATAATCTTTAAAACTTGCTATTTGTCTTCTTCTTATTCTCTATATATGTCTGCCTTATAAACTAGTGGCTTAATATCTCCGTGTGCTAGTTCTAATATCGCGATATATTATATAGGGTAGATCTTTATTTTAGCTAGTAGGTTCAACTTATATATAACTAATAAAATTCTTTACTTAACTTTAAAAGGTCCTAGTCTAATATAGTCTAATTTCTTGCTTAGCCGTTAACTCTTGAAATTTTTGTATAATAGCTATACTTTATCTCCCTCCTTAAGATCTAGTCCCTTAGATCTCTTAGTATTATAGTACCTTTTTATCCTTTGCTATACTAGCTTAGCTGTTTCCGTAAGGTATATATAAAGATTTATTAATGTCTCCATTCTTTATTTAGCTGCTCTACTTATCTTTTTTACTTAACGTAGCGATAACGATGTTCTTGGTTTATACCCGTAATTTGCCCTAAATAGTAATGTCCCCATTCCTTCTTATAGTATTGCATTGTATGCAAACTGTGTAATTGGTAATAGCGATACCTAATTGTTCTATGCGTAATTAATATAATGCCTTAAATACTATTCTAGTGTCTAATTTAGTCTTTCCGTTTGTCTATTTATCTGCGGATAATACACTATAGAGGTTGCTGCGTGAACCCCCTATTCTGCTAGAAACACTTCCTAAAATGCTGCTATAAATCTTAGATCTCTGTCCGATATAATTTTATTTAGTGCTCCGTGTCTTATAAATACTTCTTTTATATAGATTCTAGCGATATCTTCTGCTAATATCTCTTTAGTGCATGCTATAAAGTATCCCCACTTTGTTAGCTTATCTACTATTACTAAGATTACGTTATAATCTTGTCCTATAATAGGATCTTTTGACTTTAGTAGTTTAATAATAAAGTCCTATAATATAACCTTCTATAGTCTTCCTGGTATTTCGACAGGTTATAGCCCTCTATACGGCTTATGCCTTATTGGTTTGTTTCTTTAGCAATCTAAATATTTCTTTATAACTTATCTTACTAGTCCCCAGATTCCTTAAATAATATACCCCTTTTAAAGTCTTAATACTAGTCCTATAAACCCGTTATGTCCTTATATTATTCCCTTATAGAATTCCTTGATAAATTCTTCTGTAATAGACTTAGGCATATATATTACTTCTCTATTTTTGTATTACTCTAAGTCTGGATCCTCTACCTATACTTTTTAAATCTTCTATATCCAATCACTCTTTAGTAATTTATAGACCTGACTTTTCTTAGTTACTATAATCTTTAAATAATTATACCTAATTAATCCGTTTTAATCCTTTTGTAATAAAGCTCCTAATAGCTTTTTATTACTTTATAGTTTAGCTTTTCTGCTTAGAGCATCTGCTCGTGCATTGTCTGTACCCTTAGTGTGCTAAATTTTGAAATGGTATTCTATAAGCATTTCTGCCTATCTAACCTGTCTTTGGTTGAGTTCCTTTGTTATTAGAAATCCTATAAAGTTCTTATAGTCTATTTTAACCATAAATGGTTTCTCTGTGCCTTATAAAAATACTCTCTATTTTTTAAGTACTATAACTATACCTAACAATTCCTTGTTGTAGATGTCGTAGTTTAACTCTAGTAGTGTTATTTTTCAACTATAGTATACTACTAGATGCTATGCGTCCTAGTACTTTTATAGTAAGTATACTCCTAGTGCAAAGTCTAATGCGTCTGTCTTAATAACCGTTTCTAACTTTAGTTAATAGATCTTGAGGATTAGCTTTTAGGTAAACAACTCTTTAAGTTCCTAGAATAGCTTCTTCTACTTACTACCCTAAATCTATAGTTCCTCTTTCTTTATTAGCCTTATAAATGGCTTAATACTTTTTAACCACTATGCTATAAACCTCCTATAGTAGTTATAAAACCCTAGAAACAACCTTAACTATATAACGTTTTCTAGTTCTTACCAACTTACTATAGCTTTAACTTTCTTTAGGTCCATGCTAATCTTTCCTAGTTTAATAATAAATCCTACAAAATTGGTTTTCTTTATAAAGAACTTATATTTCTTAATTACTACTAGCATCTATTTTTCCTATAGTCTCCTTAAGACCTATTTAATATATTCTCTATATTCCTCCTTATTCTCTAAGTAAATGATAATGTTATTAAGATATGCTATAATAAACTTATCTAGGTATTCTCCTAATATACTATTAATTCGCTTCTGGAATGTTACTAGTACATTTATAAGCCTAAATTATATAACTAATAGTTTATATAGTCCTTCCTTTAACCTAAAGGCTGCCTTCTATTTATTACCTTCCTTAATCCTAATCTAATAGTACGCCCACCTTAGATCTATCTTTGTAAAGACTTTTACATTGCCTATCCTGTCTTGGATTTCGCTAATTAAGGGTAAAGGATACCTCTCCTTCCTAGTAATGCTGTTTAACTGTCTATAGTCTATATACATCCTAAGTTTTCCGTTTTTTTTTTAGGATAAATAACACTGGATATCCTGCTAATAACTATAACGGTCTAATATATCCCTTGCGTAAGTTCTCTTAGATAAACTCCTTAAGCGCTACTAACTCTATTTTAGTAAGCTTATAGATTGGAAAGAACTTTAAACTTATTCCTTTTTTTAATTCTATCTTATAGTCCCATACTATATACTCTAACAGCTTTTCACTTTCTAGTGACTATAACTTCTTTCCATACCTATAGTATCTCTTTGGTATATAACTTAAGCCTTACTTAGTCTCTTTATACATCGCTCTAACTTGGTACTATACCAACTTGGTTTACTATCACACTTTATGTTATTAAGTATCCCTAATATTGACCTAACCTGTAACCTAATTGACCTTTAAATTGTACTCCTGTAATTAAGGCATTCCTAGTATCGCCTTGTCCTGTCCTAATAGTAGGATATTAAAAGATATTCTAACTGGTCTCCCTTTAATAGTTAGCTGAATAGGTTCTATTTTAAGATTAATAATACCTCCTTTATAGGCTATCTAATCTCCTAAAATTGTTATAAGTAGATATAGGTGTTCCTTCTGTCTATATAGTAACCCTATTCTTTCTACTGCTTTTAGTAATATATGGTTTCTAGTTACTCCACTATCTATTAACGCTTTAAACTACTAATCTTACCATTTAACTCATAAATTTAGGTATCGTCCTTAAATTCCTTTAAGGGTTTAAGGCTCTAATACTAGTTCCTTTTAGTTCTATACACCTCCCCTTTTCCCGACTATTAGCTGCTAGATCCTATTTATACTTAATCTAACTTAGGCTAATACTTAGTTTATTTCTTTTCCTCTATATACTATAGATAAGTGTTCTCTAGGCACTCCCACCACTATTATCTATCTAGGCATTCTTCCGTAAGGAATCTTCCTAGTTAAAGTATTAAGTCCCCTTAACCTTATACTTCTACTGGGTGCTATCTATATATATACTTAATATTCCTAAACCGCTTTTCCTCTAGTGCCTAATATATCCTTACTAGGTACTTCTAGTTCTTATTTTTTAGTGCTCTATATATATTACATATATCCTCTATATAAGCTATCTATAATAGTGTATAATGCGCTACGTATTTTAGGTTAACTCTTAGTTTATCTTTGTCCTTAAGTTTAAACCTATACCTAGTTAACCTAACCACTAGTATCTCTACTATAAGTACTAAGATTTATTATTTACTTCTCTAGTCCCTAGATCCTTCTTTTAGATTCCTTGACGTTATAATCAATACTCCTTTAATGTGATTTATGCGCTTCTCTATAATAGGTTAGTCTTAGACAACTTTTTCATTTAGCTATATATAAAAGTCTTTTTATTTGTTATTGTGTCGTTGCCTATACCACTTTCCGTACAACTGGTTTAGTATATATGGTCTATCTATTAGAAAGTACCTTGTTATCGCTATATTATAATATTCTTTAGTATGTCTTTTTTTAAACCTAGTTAGAATATCTAGATCCTCTTCTTATTCTAGTTTATCTAACTACTTTGCCCTAGGTGTCCCTGTACTTGGCCTATTAGTAACTCTTTATATAGGTGCTCTGTCCCTTATACAACTTGGCATAGCTAACCTCTTATTTAGCTTTTGCTCTTACTATATAATAATTCTTGTTTTAAACTTATCTATAGTTTCTTATTTTTTGCGTCTTGCAGCTGGATCTTTATAGTTATCTTGCTTTTTAATCCTAGTATTAACTATTTAGTCTTTAGGCTAAATACTATATTTACCTAGGATTGCTGACGTTCTTACTTATTCCCTAAACTTATAGTTCTAGAACTTGCGTCCTATACTTATTCGTTTGTCTATAAACTAAGTTGCTACCCTTTCCCATCAGTTTTCATCTGTTGTAGGTTCTTAGGTATGTCTTATTTTATCTTAAGAATCTTAAGCTTCTTATATCTCTTTTTAAGAATCTTAAGCCTATGGCCTTTTGCCTTTATTAAGTAATAAGCTAGCACTAGTAGTTATTTACTTGCTTAGTTTCTTTTAAACGTTATTTCTTTTGTCTTATAAAGCAATAGAAATTGTATCCAACAGTGTCGCAATATCCATTACTAAACCTTATTCTGTAATGGTCTTAGTCTCTACTTCTATTTTAACTTTTTTAAGGTTTATATGCTCCTAGTAAGCTGCCTTTATTGCCTTATTATTAGTAAATACTTCGCCTATATTAAACTTATTGTCTTTAATGTCCGATCTATAAGCTGGTTCATTAGTTCCTTTAAACTTAGATAATAATAGCTCCTATAGCTAATAGCTTGCGCCATACTTAGCATCCTTATAAATTTGGCATGCGTTGTTATAACAAAACGCGAAACTGTTAATTAAATACTCTTTTGTTCCTTATAGTGCACCATTATCCCTTTATACGTACGTGCCTTCTGCTGGTCAGGTTCCCTTTATTATATAGTTACTTTAACCACCTTTATAGTCTCTGGCAAAATAACCTTATTTTCCATAATTTATGCAAGCTCCATCTTTAAACTATTTTTCCTATTATGGAGTCCGCCTAAACGTCTTCTACTACTAAGATCCTTGGTTTGGCCTCTGCTCCTAGGTCCTTTAATTACTTAATCCTTAACCTTTAGGTTTCTATAGTTTCTTTCCCCATCTTTAGGTTTTTTTGGTACCACTTAGGTCTATTAGCTCTGCGCCATTCTATAGTTTTTAACTCTATATCTATTATTGCGTACTCTACGCCTTATATAACTATAGAACTCTGTCTTGCTCTTTCTTAGCTTGTTCCCTTTAATAGATCCTATTATTAATCTTTATTAACTGGTCTATTAACTCTCTTAAAGTATCCGCATCTTCTATTAGGATAATTGCGTCCTAGACTTTAGCCTTAAGTCCTTGCTTATACTATGCTATAAGCGCCCTATTATTCCACTTAACCTGTGTAGCTAGTGTTTAAAACTGCGTTATATACTCAATAGCTAAAGTGCGTTATACTAAGTTCTGAAGTTTTTGTTCCGCTATTATAGTTGCTTTAGGGTCTTTAAACATTTGCGTTAACCGTTCTATAAATCCATTCCAACTTATAAATACATACCATACGTCTAGGTTAGTAGTTGTCACACTGTTTGCTTATATCTCTGTAAGGTAAGGCTTAAACCACTCTAGCGCTTTTTCTATTAAAAATAGTCCTGCATACACTACCTAGTCCGTAGGTGTTGCTAACTTCGCTCCTTCCTACATAACCTTGAAATGCATCTATATAAGAAACCCTTTAAGCTTTAACATCTCTCCTAAAAACCATTTAATTAAAGGTAACTTGACCTTTACTGCTCCAATTCCATTAATACGTTCTTTAAGTAGCCTGCTATTGTCCTATAAGTAATTAACCATTTCTTATAACTAACCTTACGTAACTACTTAAGAATCTATATCTTCTATACCAATATCTCCTAACCCTAAGGTTGTGGCTATTGTCAACGTCGTTGTAACTAGTACTTTAGGTAGCATATTATTTGATCTTATTTAATACTGTAACCTTAGTAGTAAATATGTAACGGAACCTTGTAGCAAAAACTATAGTAGGTCCTGTTATTAGGCTAGATATATAGGTAAGAACAAATTAACAACATAATAATAACTAGTAGAGTAGTTGCCTAATAGATTAACTCTAATTATATTCTAAGATTTACTACAAAGAGAGAACTATATAGGTAGGGACTATAGTCCTTTAAATACATAACCATACTCCTAAGAAATCCCTTCGCTCCGTAAGGTATGTGTGCTCTATATGCTCTATACAGATTATATAGATTACACAGATTATACAGATTATATTACATAACCTCGGCTACTATTCCTCGTCACATGGTTCCACTAGATCCATCTTAGACCATACCTATATTAACTAACTAGCTTCCTCCGACTCTTCTCTAAGTAGTTGTAATATCGTACTTAAGCTGTCTATAATATAAATGTCTTATATATTGCTAGGGCTTTCTTAGTTTATAATTACGGCGACTTTTTTAGGGTCTATTTTAATTCTATTACAGGATATTATTAAGCCTAAGTATATAACCTCAGATGCGTAAAACTTGCATTTCTTAATATTACATTATAAGCCTATATCTTATAGGCGTTTAAGAACCATTCTAACATGTTTCTAATATTTGGAAAGTAAGGACAAGTAGATTAAGATATTGTTAATATATATAGTAATAAATACATTAAGGAATTCACGAAGTATATTATTAACGTATTGCTAAAATGTACTAGGACCGTTTTTTACGCCAAACGGTATTACTAGGTATTTAAAGAGTCTCTATTATATATAAAAAGCTATATACTTCTCACCTTCTTCTTATATACGGATTTTATTAAAGGCTGCAACTATATTAAGCTTCGTAAAGTACCGTGCCTTTACTAAATAGTTAAGCGTCTCTTAAATTAGGGGAATTGGATATTGGTTTCAAATTATAATTATATTTAGAGCTTAATAATTAATATAGAATCTTAAGCCTTCTCCTGGCTTTTTAATAAATAATATGGGTAAGGCGAATAGAGATTAACTAGGGCGAATAAATCCTTTTTCTAGATGCTTATTAAGGTATTATTATATTATAAGCAATTCTTCCCATAATATACTATATAGCGGACTGAACTTTAGTATTATACCTAGCTTAAGTTCTATCTTAAAATCGTGCTTATCTTGGTATAGGGCTAGTTGGTTTATAAATTGTCTTTTAAACTTGTTAATTAGGTCATAGTACTCTTTAGGTATAAGAGGTTAAGGATTAATATACTATTTCGGTTCTAGTGCTTTCTTAATATCTTCTATAGTTATAGCAAAGATTTTATAATCTTGTCTTTTTATTAACAAAATAAAGGGTGCGGCTTATATTATTTAAATTTTAAGAGGTTTTAATAAAACATCTTTACATTCTTTATCACAATTGGTAGCTATAGATTTATTATATTGGCTTAAGGTTCGTGGCAAGGGTAATTTATATTATATTAAATTTAAATAGTTATGTATATGTTTATAGGGCAAATGGTTTTTTAAGTAATAACTTTGGCAGTAAGTTATATGGAACTTTAGTGTTTCTTTAACCCAGCTAATTAAAGGGTTATGTTGTTTTAGCTATCTGTGTCCAAGTATAACTTTATATTACTTTAAAGGTGTTATAAATAGGGAGATATATTTAAGGTATTCGCCTATCTGCATTTTTACTAGGGCGTAGTATGTTATTTTGCTATATATTAAGGGTTTGCTATTAAAGCCTTATAGGCCTTAGAGCTTATTAAGTTTCTTTAAATTTAGGCGTTAAGTTTTTGTATAGTTTATATTAATGAAGCCTATGCTAGTAGCTCTGCTGTCTATAAGGATTTATACTTCCTTCCATTTTCCAAGTATTTGAATTTTGCTGAGTATATTAAGGGAGTTGTGTTGTGTATTAGCGCTAGAAGAGCCTAGACACTTATACTCTTCTACTTTTTATCCTAAGGCGCGACTTGGCCTTAGAATAATTTGTTTTCCAAATTAACTAAAGGCGAGATGCTTCGTGGCGTTTAAGTACAATTTGTAGAGCAGGTACGATTTAAGGAACAAGTACGGCTTAAGGAATGGGTATAATTTAAGAAATAGAAGGAGCTACAGCGGACCTTTTTAAAGAGGTAAGTTCGGCAATGCTTTTAAATATATCCTTTTTTACCACATCCAAAGCATTCTCTATTTGTGGCTTAAGTTCTTTGTTTGTTAGTTCCCAAGGGTATATAGAATTAAGCGGCATTGAGGTCCATAGGGTTATATATAGGGCTTTTAGGTTTTAGAGACAGATCGCGTTTTAGGGTATTTTAAATATAAGGTATAGTTGACTTTAGGGAATAAGTTTGTTTGTTATATTAAAGATCCTTATTAATTCGTTGGCATATTATAGCAAATTTAGATAGGTTTTTTAGTAGTTCCCTACCTACTAACTAGGCTCTAATTTCATCTAAGATAGCTTATTAAAGGGTAGCAACTTTAGCGGCTTTATTCCAATCTAGTTTACTAATAAGGCCTAAAAATTCTGAAAAGAAGCTAGTGAAGTCTTGGTTCCGTTATTGTAGGTTCTTAAGTTTAGTAATAGCTATGTGTTTGCGGCTGGCGTTATTATATATTCATTCTAGTAGAGAGATAAAGATTTTAAAATTAATAAAGGTGCTATTATAGAAGAATGGATCTATAGTACGTACAGCGTTCTTACTTAAATAAGATATTCCGTAGCTAACCTTGCTAGCTTTAGTAGGGTATCGGTTATAGTTCGTTAAAAGTTTAAGACAGAGCTTGGTTATAAAGGGATGTAGGTTGTTTTAATTTCTATTAAATATTGGAGAATTAGGGAGCTTTTTGGATTTTATAGTAGGTATTAAACTTGTTATAGATATAGGTTGAGTTACTATTACTGGTTTAGTGTTCGTATTTAATAGGTCGGGTTTAGATATAGTTATTTTAATTTTATTTATAGGTATTGTTATTAGGGTCTCTAATAAAAGAGCCTTAACGTTGCGGAGTTCTTTGTGGAGTGCTTTTATTAATTACTAATATTAGGCTTCTAGTGCAGCCCGCTACTAAGCTAGGGCATCTGTAAAGGATTATTGTATTATAGTTAATTGTTCCCTAACTAGGGATATAATACTTATGGTTATTAAAAGGGATTCGGGTTCGTTTACCATTTTTAATAGTAGTTGTTTTAACATAACGTAGTATAAGGACGCGAAGAGGCTTTAGGGAAGATTTAAAGGAATAATATAAATTCTATCTAAATCTAAGGGTATATAGCTCTTGAAGAGAACAAGACATTATGTAAAGAAGAGAAAGGAATATAAGAAACTTATAACTAAATATTTAGGGTCTTGGTAGCAGACGCGTGGGTATAAGCCCACGCGGATTTTGATAAGTTTCAACCAAATTCCATTACATTAGTGAAATTTAGTGAAATTTAATCAAGTCGGCAGAACTTAGTGGAAAACGGTAGATTATAGCGGACAATCGCGGATAGTTATAGATAGTTGCAGACAGTTATAAACAGTTTATAAACAGTTATCTATCGAGTGTTTCACCGAGACATTCCTACTGTAACTGGGCTAGTCCCGTTACACTTAGTGTTTTTAACTCCCATTAAGCAACCTCCACGGCAGGAAGGGTTAGCGTCCAAAGCTTAACATTAAGCTTTAATAGTACAGTCTCTGGGTTATACGGCACTAGACCTGCGCCTTAAAAGCTCGCGCAGATATTATTCTTTGTAAATAAGTTGTAAAAGGCTGCTTTAAAGGCTAGCAGAAACTCTAGCTTTATAATATAGTTAATGTAGTTACGCGCTAGGTTCTTAATTTGGCGCCTATACGCCTTCTTTAATGGCGCAAAGCAGCCTATATTAAGCGGCTGCAGTAGGTATAACAAATATAGGGGTATACAAAGAGTAATAATATCATTCTCCTTGCAGATCTCTTTAAATTCAAGCGAATTATGGCTCCTATAGCCATCAAGAATTAGCAGGCGCCGTGCGCCTACCGTACGGTCTTTTATATGCTTATTAAAGTAGTACAGCCAGGAAATACTAAGCTCATTTATTGTCTAGCCATTCTCGCTTACTAATATGGCCTAATCTTGTGGTATATACCCGCAAGAATAATAAATAGCGAGATTGCCCACCTATAAGTATTAATACCCTAGATTACCGTGGCCCATTCGCGATTACCTAGCTATACTACTTTTGGCCGATTACGTCTTTCAGAGCCTGTAATAACTACTCCTTCTAAGATAACACCCATTTAGAAGCCGCTTTTATTAAAGTTGTAGAAGTCATCATTGGTAATACCGTACTTTGCCTTTATATTACATACAAGCTTAAACCACCTACTAATAATCTTTGGATCCTCGTATAGGGCCCTCTAGCGGTTATACTTTTAATTAAATTATGTTTTAAGCTTAGGGGTTCGCTTAACAAAGTTCTCTAGCCAGTTTTTACCAACCTAGCCAGCAGCACGCTTAGCGAGTAGTTTATTGGCCATATCTCTTACAGCACTTAGCCTAGGCGCAAATCCTCGCAAATCCAGGTCAAGTATGTGTTAAATAATAACTAATTCCTTAAACTTAGTAAGCTTCTTTGAATTGGCCTCACAATCGCGTCGCGCAGTCGTTCCAGTGCGTTGTCGTCTTAGTGTCGTTTGGGGAATGCTGTATATTGCAACAGCGCGTCGCACGCTCTGAATTTGATTTCTATCAATTGCTGAGATAGCCAGAGATATTCGGCCTTCATTTTGGATTAATTGCGTGTCGTGTTGTTAAGGCATAGTGGTTAAAAGCTGACGCGTTATATTTTGATAATTAGGTAGGCCACTTACTTAGGTGGGTCGCTCGCTTGTAGAGAACGTTAAACCTTTTATAGTAGTTATAAAACCCTGGAAATAATCTTAACTGCATAATATTCTCTAGTTCTTACTAACTTACTATAGCTTCTACTTTCCTTAAATCTATATGGATTTTGCCTAGTTTAATAATAAATCTAAAAAAATTGGCCTTCCTAGTAAACAACTCGTATTTTTTAATTGCTACTAGTATCTTTTCTTCTTATAGTCTTTTTAAAAACTACTTAACGTGTTCTTTATATTCTTCCTTACTTATAGAATAGATAATAATATTGTTAAGGTATACCATAACAAATTTATTAAGGTATTCTCCTAATACGCTATTAATTCGCTTCTAAAACGTTACTGGTGCGTTTATAAGCCTAATATTACAAAGTATAAGCGATGATAATATGTAACGAAGTAGATATTATTAAGCTATATATATAAACTATATAATAAAGTTAAGACGTTATGTAAGGAAAGAAGGTAAGGAAACGGAAAGAAAGGATATATATTATTAGTTTAGTTGCTTAATTAATATATATACGGAGTAGAATAGGATTTAAGTAGCGGTCTTAATAGAACTTAATGGACTTGGTAGAATATAGCAGAATGCGGCAAACTGCCGGTAGATTGCCGTAGATTGCTAATAGATTGCCATTAGATTGCTATCTCGCGGTTAGTCTCTTCTTACTGCGTTGGTGGAAATAGGTAAATATATATAAGGTATTACAGAGGTGTCCCATAATACCTAAATTGCATAACTAATAGCTTATATAGTCCTTCCTTTAACCTAAAGGCCGCCTTCTATTTATTACCTTCCTTAATCCCGATCTAATAGTATGCCTATCTTAGATCTATCTTTATAAAGATTTGCGTATTACTAATCCTATTTTAGATTTTACTAATTAAGGGTAAAGGATATCTATCCTTTCTTATAATGCTGTTTAACTATCTATAGTTAATATATAGCCTAAGTTTTCCGTTTTTCTTTGGTACGAACAGTACTAAATATCCCGCTAATAACTGCGATAGTCGGATATATCCTTTTTATAAGTTTTCTTAGATAAACTCCTTAAGTACTCTTAACTCTTCTTTAGTTAGTTTATAAATCAGAAAGAACTTTAGACTTATTCCCAGGTCTAGTTCTATTTTATAGTCCCATATTACATATTTTAATAGCTTTTTACTTTCTAGGCTCTATAGCCTTTTACCGTATTTATAGTATCTCTTTAGTATATAACTTAAGCTTTGCATAGTTTCTTTATATATTACTCTAACTAAGTACTAACGTATTCTACCACTTATTCGTCAACACTAGTTATTTGACACCCCACCAAGACTAAGACAGGTCTTCGCACGAAAACGATAATAACATTAACACAACCTGATTAATTACCTTAAAAAGAGGCTCGACCACTTCTTGCTAAGCAGGCCTTTTAAGAGAATCAATTTTCAAGTCTTTTAAAGTCTGCAACCTCGTACAATGTCAAATAACTGGTATTGACGAATAAGTGGTGGAATACGTTATACTATCTTAGTTTGTTATCGCGTCTTATAGCATTAAGTATCCTTAATATTAACTTAACCTATAACCCAATTAATTTTTAGATTATATTCCTATAACTAAGGCATCTCTAATATTACTTTATTCTTTCCTAATAGTAAAATATTAAAAAACGTCTTAATTTGTCTCCCTTTAATGGTTATCTAAATAGGTCCTATTTTAAAATTAATAATACCTCCTTTATAGGCTATTAGATCTCCTAAAATTATTATTAATAGATATAAGTACGCTTTTTATCTATATAGTGACCCTATTCTTTTAACTACTGCTAGTAATACATAGTTTCTTATTGCTCCACTATCTACTAGCACCTTAAACTTTTAATCTTGCCAATTGACTTATAAATTTAGGTGTCGCCCTTTAATTTCTTTAAGGGTGTAAGGCTCTACTACTAGCTTCCTCTAGTCCTATAGGCCTCCCTTTTCCTAACTATTAGCTACTAGATCCTATTTATACTTAGTCCTCTTTAAGCCAATACTTAGTTTATTTCTTTTCCTTAATATGCTATAGATATATATTTTCTATATATTCCTACTACTGTTATCTATCTAAGCATTCTTCTATAAGGAATTTTCCTAGTTAAAGTATTAAGTTGTCTAACTCCTAGACTTCTACTAAATGCTATTTCTATATATACTTAGCATTTCTAATCCTTCTTTTATCTGGTCCCTAATATATTCAGAATTTATTAGGCACTTATAGTTCTTTTCTTTTAGTGCTTTATGTATACTATATATATTATTTATATATAAAATCCACGCTAGTATATAATATACTAGGCACTTTAGGTTAACTTATGGCTTATCTTTATTCTTAAGTTTATACCTTTACCGTATTAATTTAGGTATCGCCGTCTCGTTTACTAGTACCAATATTTATATTATCTCTCTTTAGTCTATAGCGTATTCTTTTAGATCCTTTAACGTTATAATTAATACCCCTTTAATATAACCTATCTATCTTTCTAATATTACTTAATCTGGTATAGCATTCTCGTTTAGCTATAACGTTGTACACAAGCGAGCGCCGCACACGACCGAGCGCCGCATCTTAAAACCCCACCAAAAATTAGAAAATCTATACTCTAATATTTTAACAACCACTTAATAATAAATTCTAAAATTTTAGATTTAGACTTTTATATACACTCTATAGCTTCTATTAAAGTTATATAGTAAATAATTTAGTAGTTTTTAAGATATTAAATTTTAGATGCTAAAATAGAACTGAGTTACTATATCTTAAAAACCACTAAACTATTTACTATATAACTTTAATAGAAGCTATAGAGTGTATATAAAAGTCTAAATCTAAAATTTTAGAATTTATTATTAAGTGGTTGTTAAAATATTAGAGTATAGATTT
>Ga0307507_10004940_pt1 | contig 22727 bp, 6 predicted proteins | sample 7_EM_MG_FD_207223 | JGI IMG/M metagenome (GOLD analysis project Ga0307507, IMG submission 207223) | Populus trichocarpa ectomycorrhiza microbial communities from riparian zone in the Pacific Northwest, United States - 7_EM | ecosystem: Host-associated > Plants > Roots > Unclassified | place...
TACCAACGATGCGATGACTTGTGATGGCTTTTACTAGTTATTTACCACCAAATTAGCATTTTGGCGAATTTTGATTTTCAAATCGGTCAAAACCCAGGGACCGGTCAAAACCCCGTTACCTACGTTAAGCTGTTTGTACTTGCGATGCACCCCCCAATACTAAATAAATAATTTTTCTATTTATATAGACTTATGGAGCTTATAAAGCGCTTTAAAATGGTACCACTTTTATTTAAATATTTTAAGGATAAGTAAGTATAGAGCTTATAAGAGCTTTGCGGAATAAGAAGGAGCTATATATAGAGCTCTGCCAAAGCTCTATAGGCTCTATAAGCTCTATAAGCCCTATATAAAGCTTTATACAAAGCTCTCTACAAAGCTCTACTTAAAGCCCTATCTAGAGCTCTAAAGCTCTAATATACAGCACTAATATACTAGGATGTCTTATAATTGTCTCTATGAACAGCTTTACAACAGCTCTACAATAGCTCTATAATAGCTCTATAACGGCTTTACTATCACCTATATAGTCGCCTATATAATCGTTTGTACAAATGGCTCTATATTGTCTTTATAACTAGTTCTATAACGGCTCTACTATCGCCTATTAAGTCGCCTATATATCGTCTCTATAAACGGCCCTATAAACAGCTCTATAACAACTCTACGACGGCTCTACAAATGGCTCTACAAACGGCTTTATAAACGACCCTATAAACAACTCTATAAACAGCTCTATAGTGGCTTACCTATGCGCGTAGTAAATATTAAGGGTATATAGCACGTGGGGCCTTTACCTTCAAATTTAAAGGTAAATAAATTTAAGATTTCAGCAGAGCATCTATTACTACTATAGGTAAGCATATATTAGCCTAGTAGGATATTAATAAATATATAGAAGTAGCACTTTAGGGATAAGACGGCGCCTCTAGCTTAGAGCTTGCGGTAAATACTTTAAAACTTATTATAAGGGATATTATTACGGTCACCTTGGGCTGCCCTTAGGACAACCTCCGGACGCCCCTTAGATAGTCGCCGGTTATATACTGGAGGCACGCACCTATAGTATATAGTCTCTATACTTCTAGAGGCCTTACCTCCTTAAGGATTTATCTCTCTTACCAATTTATTCTATTCCACAATCGTGCCTTATAGCCCCCTATCTATAAAGTCCCCTTATATTTAAATCCTTCCTACTCTATTTAGAAGGGCAGCTGGCTTAAGAACTAGATTATTTATTTATATCTTTTATTTATATCTACTATTCCTTCCTTAAAAAACTTCGTGACAACCTAAATAGAAACTCTATAGACACCTTATAGAAAGTCATCGCATTAAGGCGGGAAGGTCCCTCTAATATTAAGAGATTGTAATAATATAAACCTCTAAGTAAGACGGCTAAATAAGCCCTAATACCTAGATGTGCTAGGAGTTTAAAGACTCTTATATACCTATAGTCACCGCTAAAGAAAATGCAGACACCCTCTATAATAGATATAATACTACTAGAAAGTAACTGGAACCCCTTTAGCCCTACCTAGGCTAATTAGAAGACTAAGTACCAAAGGCAATACTAAGATCTTCCCCTAAGCCAGAAATGCCAGAAAAATATACTAATATATTTAACTAGGGACCTAACCGGAACCCTCCCAGAAGACTACTAGCCTATAATTAGTATAGTGGCGGTATATAGACTGCCTATAAGCTAATCGGGCCTACCCCTTTAGGTAATTTAACCTAAACACTAACTTAAGACTTAAGGCTTATTGGGAAATCCATACTAGCTATAAGTGCTAATACTACTTCTATAGCTGGAGCTTCCCTAGGCCTAAGTTTAGAAAGTTAAGAATCCCATACTAATATCATTTAAGATAGATATTGGGAAGCTATTGTAAGGCTCTTAAAAGCTATATAGAAGGAAGCTACTAATAAATATATTAGAACTGTTTAAGGGCAAATTTAGATCTAGTAGGGTTTAATCTAAGCTAGATAAGTTCTTTTATAACCTAGCTAAGGCTAAAAGCTTTCTAAAGGCTACTTAGTACCTACCTAAGGATGTATAGAAGACTTAGAGAGACATCTACACAATAAATTGAAAAAGGATATTATCACGGAGTGAGTACAAGTGGTGATAATATATAGCGAAGTAGATATTATTAAGCTATGTATATGAACTGTGTGATGAAGTTAAGACGTTGTGTAAGGAGAGAAGGTAAGGAAACGGGAAGAAAGGGTATATATTGTTAGTTTGGTTGCTTGGTTAACACGTGCATAGAGCAGAATAGGATTTAAGTAGCGGTCCTGGCAGAACTTGGCAGGATTTAGTGGACTTGGCAGAATATGGTAGAATGCGGCAGATTGCCGTTAGATTGTCGTCTCGCGGTTGGTCTCTTCTTACTACGTTAGTGGAAATAGGTAGAAACAGGTAGGAATAGGTGGACGTGTATAAGGTGTTACGGAGGTGTCCTGTAACAGTACCCCCCCTTTAAACTTAAGCTTCTGTGAGATGGGGCTGTGGTAGTTTTAAGTGGAGTTTATAAAAGTCTTCTGTGGCTTATATAAGTCCTATAGAGTTAATGGGTTCCTATAAGGGCTTAGTAAAGCCTCTCTATTTTATAAGGTATATATATTTGCGTTTCTGTTTATTGTACTTAATATTATTAACTCTTTTAATGAGGTACTTATCCTTACTATCTACTTTAACTGGTGGGGGAGGGTCTTAGATCTATCTAGGTAGGGTGTCTAATGTAGGGGCGGTAGGGTAGAGGACTGATATATGGAATATGGGGTGGATTTTAACCGTATTAGGGAGCTTTAGTCGGTAGGCATAAGGAGAGATAACTTTTTTGACCTTATAAGGGCCGGCGTTCTTCTAATTAAGTTTCTTAGTAGGTTATTTTATGTTCGGATTTTTTACGTCTAGCTAGACGAAGTTACTAATTTGGTAAGCTGGTACTAGGGTTTGGTTCTTATTTGCTGCGGCTTTATAGACAGACTAGGCCTATGTTATTTTACTAGTAAGGAACTCTTATAGTTCTTCTATCTTCTTTATAAATTTGTTTGCTTCTGTAACTTATAAGGCCTAATAAGCTAGGTAAGGAATATTACTAAAGGGTTTAAAACCCATTTGCGGGTGTTAGCTATAATTAGCCAGGAATGGGGAGACCTTTATGGTTTCTAAGATGGAGTTATTTGTAGTAAACTTAGTAAATGCAAGCTAGTCTATCTAGTTATCCTACAAATACGACGTGTATATCCGAATATACTGTTCTATTATAGTATTTGCATATTCTATTTAACTATCCGTTTTTAGGTAATATGCTATAGACAATAGTGCTTTAATGTGGAGTTGGGTAGTTAGTTCTTTCTAGAACACCAAGATAAACTGGCGGCCTCTATTAGAGACAATTGTTTTAGGGAGTTTATAAAGTTTCTATATATAATCTAGGAACAGTTAGGTAATAGTAGGTGTTAATATATCGGGGCAGGCGATTAAGTGTCTTATCTTGGATAGTCGGTCTATAACTACTATAATGTTTATATAGCCTTTACTTACAGGGAGGTTAATAATAAAGTTAATTAAGATATCCTTCTATCTTCGGTCTGGAATAGGCAGTGGTTTTAGGAAGCTGTTATATGTCTTATGTGAAGCTTTGGCTTATTGATAGGTGTGGTAGCTGGAGATATACTTCCGTATTATATTATGCATATTCAGCCAGTAGTACTCCTGTTAGAGTAGTTTTAGGGTTTTTTCTTAGCCTAGGTGGCTAGCTACTAGTAGATTATATATGTGTTTAAGAAGCTTAAGCTTAAGTTTATTGTGATTAGGGACAACTAGGTAGTTTTAGTAGTATAAGCGGTTTCTATAGGCTTTGCATTTACTTAGAGAAATCTTTTTAGAGCGTCTGACGCTATCTTAAATTAGCTTAAGCATCTCTTAGATAAACTTATTGTTTAGGTATTCGTTAACTATAATCTATTTAATGGTTTAATTAGTTATTTTAAGGACATGTACTATAAGATCTTTAGTAGGAGGTTTAAATAGCTTAGGGCGGAGTAGGGTTTAATTGCGGTAGGAGCGCGCTTCTTCTTAAGCTAGTGCGTCCTATAAATGTCGGGTTAGGGTATTAGGCTTCTGGCCTTAAACGCCTAGGTGGTACGTAATTAAGAATTAGAATTGGGATAGATATTCTAACTAGTAGGCTTAATGGTGGCTTAGCTGTTTTATGGTTATAAAGTACTGTAGGTTTTTATGGTTACTAAGAACTTTAATTAGAAATCTAGCTCTTTCTAGTTCTGGTTGCTATTGCTTAAAGTATCTAATAATAGCCAGCAATTCCTTATCGTAGATCTCGTAATTATATTTAGCTGGGCTTAGTTATTTTAAAAAGTATACTATAGGGTGTAATACTCCTTCCTTGTTGTATTAAGACAGAATGCCTCTAGTAACATAATTAGATAAGTCAGCTTCTACAATACTTATTTAGTCTGGGTTAAAGTGTTAGAGTATAGGTATAGTAGTAAATATAACCTTTAGATAAGCAAAGGCCTTCTTACATTCCTTATTAAAGATAAAGGCTTTATCCTTTTAGGTTAAGGCTATAAGGGGTAAAATTAAGGCGGAGAAGTTATTAATAAACTATTAATAGAAGTTGGCGAAGCCTATAAAGGTCCTTACATCCTTAACATTCTTAGGTTCTTACCAGTTTATAATTACTTTAACTTTCTTAGGGTCTATTTATACGCCGTCTATGGAAATAATAAGTCTAAGGTATAGGACTTCCGTTTTGTAGAACTTGCATTTATCTATATCTAATTATAGACTGGCTCCGCGCAAGGCTTATAGGACTAGTTTAATATATTTTTGGTATTTAGCTAGATTATTACTGTATATTAAGATGTTGTTAATATAAGCAGTATAAAAGACGTCTAGGTATAGGCGTAGGGTGTTATTTACAAAGTGTTGGAATAAACTTAGGGCGTTTGTGAGGCCAAATGGCATTACTAAATATTTAAATAATCCATATTAAGTACGAAATGCAGTAAGCTATTTGTCTCCTTTTACAATACGGAGGCGGTTAAATGCGTAGATAATATTAAGCTTTATATAGAAGCGAGCCTTACTTAATTGGTTTAGTGTTTTTTTGGATTAATGGGATTGGGTATTAGTTCTTAATAGTGACAGTATTAAGAGCTTAATAGTCTACGCAGAAGCGTAGACTGCTGCTAGGTTTCTTAATAAAGATTACTGGTACGGCTATAGGTAAAGAACTTACTCTAATAAATTCTTTATCTAGATGTTTGTCTAAGTACTTCTATAGTACCTAGAGTTTGTTTTAGGACATTCTGTATAAGGGTCTAAATCTAGGATATTTTCCTTCTTTAACTATAATCTTATAATTATATAGACGGTGTTCTAGTAGCTTGTTGGCTTCCTTTTATAAGAATATATCTAAATAATTATGGTATTCTACTGGTACTTTTGTGGCCGGGTTAGTATACTTCTTTAGTACTAAGGCCTTCTTAATATCGGCCATTATAACGGCGAAGATTATGTGTTTAGGTTTCCTGGCGAGTTATGCTAATAGGGTAGCTCCAATTATGTAGATATCTAAGGTGTTAAGCGGGCTTAGATTATCCTTAGTTTCTTATATGGTTTTAGGTTTGGTGTTAGGTACGGAGTTAGTGTTAGATTTAGGTTTGGGTTCTTTAAGTATCCTTTTTATAGTGAAATACCAGTTCTTCTAGTACCTTTATATGTTAAGCTTAAGCTTCTGCTTAGTTTGGGGTGCAGTAGTTAGAGTTAGTTTGTGTAGTTTAGTGTAATTTCTGGGTTCTTAGTAGACGTTGGTGGAATTTTTATATTAGTGGAATTTGGTGGAATTCTTAGGTTAGTGGAATTGGGTGGACTTTTTAGGTATAGGGTGGATGTTAGTGGAAAATTTAGACTAGTGGATCCTGGTAGATTTTTTAGATTTTAGTTTGGGGTCTAAGTAGTAAGTTATAAGGCACTTCTACTTATAATAGGAGGTGGTAAATAGAAGCTTAAGGTTGTCCTAATTAATGGTTACCTTATATAGCTTTATCTAGGGTTGTTTAAGGATTACTAGGTAACCTAGGGTAGTTACAAAGAGCTTAATTAATTCTTTGTAGTTTAGGTATTAGAGTCTTAGGGCCGCTATATAAATAATATAGCCTAAGATAGTGCGTTTGCTATTAAATCCAAATACGTTAATATATTGGTTAAGGGGTGTTAGGGTAAACCTATTGTCTTATGTAAAGATCTTGTTAATAAATCCTATGCTGCTAGCTTCTATGTTAATTAGGACTTAAGCGTTAGCCTATTAACTTTTCTGCTAAAGACGGTAGTTAATAGTTATACTACAATCCTAAGAGTTAGGGTTTATAATATCTAATGCGTTTAATAAGATCCTATAATATAGCTGTCCTAGAGAGCAACTTAACTCTAGAATATACCTTTTAGTGGTAAGCGGGAAGGGGTTCCTATAGAACGTTGGTTATAACTTTGTCCTTATAAGTGGTGCTTACTAAATATAGGGCTAGAGCTAAGTGAAGATTGGGGACGGTAACTGGAGGATTAATATAGTAAATAGTTATTAGTGTTGGCCGTTTATAAGTCGTGTTAGGGTATAGGGACGGAGTAGTATCTTAAGATGTGTTCCTTGCTTCTGTATTTAAAGTAAAGGCCTAGCTTAATGCGTTGTTCTTATTTAGGGGACCCTAGTGCTAGGGTCCCTATGTTAATATTTATGGCGTTAGGGTGCTTAGGCTGAGACAATAACTTAGTGGATATTTATGGGGCTGTTGTATTGTATTAAGGAGTAGACTTTAGTGTTAGGCGTAGTATATTGTTGTACCGTTTATTAATAACGTTTATATAGGCGTTAAGGGCTCCTGGTAGGTCTGTACCTATTAGGGAGGTTTTTAGTTTAGGACTTAGGGATTTAATAAGGCTGTTAATTAGTGCGGAGTTGTTCCAGCCTGTTTCTTTTACGTAACGGTTAAATTTAGAGAAGTATACTGGAAAGCTTTTTATTCCTTAAGTTATGTGGTTTATTTTTCTCTGGGTAGTAGCTTAGTAGTTTGGGTTACTATATATGGCTTTAAGAAGTATAATTAGGCTTAGTACTAAGTTTGGTTAAAGAGGTTTAATAAGGTTAGCTATATCTCCTCCTAGTTAACTTAGGACATAATAGAGTTAGTTAGCTTTAGTTAGGTAGTGGTTGGCGTTACTAGTTAGCTTATTTTTAAGCCGGCTTAGGAATAATTGGAGTTTTTATTGTTTACTGGTAAATATTAGAGGGTCTAGTAATTATTTAGATTATTGCGGCGCAGTAGTTGGTTCTACTAGTGGGATAACTATTGCTGGTTTAGGGCTCGCGTTCCGCGTATTAGCTTTTAGTAATAGTAACCAGTCTTAAGGGCTTAGCGTAGGCGTCTTAAGGGTGCGGATTTCTTTTTAGAGGGCCTTAATTATTTTCTAGTACCGTGCTTCTTATTAAGCTTGCTGTTAAGCTATAGCAGCTTAGTTTTGTGTAAGGGCGTCTATAAAGGACTTTTATATATCTGCTAATTGTTTTTAAAGTGCGGATATAATATTGGTGGCCGTTATAGGGGCTTTAAGGTCGTTTTGTATTTTAAATAGGGCGGGGCGGAATATAGGTTTTAATATAATATAGTATCACGGAGTAAGTATAAGTGGTAATAATATATAGCAAAGTAGATATTATTAAGCTATATATATGAACTGTGTGATAAAGTTAAGATGTTATATAAGGAAAGAAGGTAAGGAAACGGGAAGAAAGGGTATATATTGTTAGTTTGGTTGCTTAGTTAACATATACACGGAGCAGAATAGGATTTAAGTAGCGGTCCTAGCAGAACTTGGCAGGATTCGGTGGACTTGGCAGAATATGGCAGAATGCGGCAGATTGCCGTCAGATTGTCGTCTCGCGGTCGGTCTCTTCTTGCTGCGTCGGTGGAAACAGGTGGAAACAGGTAGGAACAGGTGGACGTGTATAAGGTGTCACGGAGGTGTCCCGTAACAGATATAGACTAATTGGCTAAGGCCTCTGGTAGTCTAAAACTCTATTATAGACCTAGCGCCTAATATTTAGATAATTAGGTTCGTAAGGTAAACAACTTCTTTAAGATGTTAATAATATAAGATAATACCAAAGAACGTATAGGGTGGATTATTAGTAAGATTAGAGACTAATTGCTAACTAGATTGCGCTTAATTAACTTAATAAAGAGCAAATTACTATATAGCTATAGCTACAGACCTTTCTAAAGGGTTAGACCTAAAATCTATATATTATATAATATAATAACGCAGAACAATTCTAGAATAGTATATAGCTAGACCATTAAGATTTCCGTCAGTTTATAAACTTTATGGAAACTTATGCTTAATAGATGGATTTAAAGCCCTTTAAAAATAAGGACAGTAGTATCTATAAAAAGGAGAAGATTGGATTTATCTAGGCTAAAATTAAACTAGTAATTTATAACGGATTAAAGCGCGCAGAAGCCTTACTGTGGATTACTATATATACGGATTTTAAACGAGCGGTTCTAAATACTAAGGATATAGTAAGAAACTAGACCTCTTCTAGTAAAAAGCTTGGGGGTAGCTAAAAGTATAGGCACTTTAGTAGTAATATAGGACAGACTTAGTCTTTAAAGAAGCCGTTTTTAAAGAGAACTTTAGAATAGTTAAAGTCAAGAACCTTAAGCAGTAGGAAAAACTTCTAGGGTTAACCTAATACCTAGCCGACACCCTTATAGGAACACTCTAAGAAGCTAAAAGGACATTCTTATTAGAAAAATAAGTAGGGTAATAAACGCACTAATAAACCAAAAAAAGAGATGCCCTAGTTATAGACGTCTCCTAGCTATAACTAGGGTAAAATATAGAAGGGAAGACTTTCTATATTATTGTTAAGCTAGAAATAATACTCCCTATAGACAAGATGCGTTAGTTCTAAGCACTATATAATAGCAGCGCCGAAATTAATTTTATATAATATAACTTAGCAAAAGAGTATAAGCTTATCCTATTGCTAAGGTAGCAAAAACCTACTATAGGGTTCCTAAATAAGTATTGGATTAAACTATATAGTGCCTATAAGCTTATAGTATTAGTAGCCGATATATATAACCGTACCAAGGTAGTTAGCCCGCAACCCTTCTAGGTAGCTAACTTTATAGGTTATAACCTTATCCTTAGATATCCTTAGCTTGCGGAAGTAGATCCTAAGATATGCTTTAAGATAGGAGCCTTTAAATAGTGGAACGATAAAGAATTAGAAGGGTGTATATTACTAATAAGCTTAAAGGACATCTTAGAGGATATAGCTCTAGGTAAAATAGTATATACTCTATATCTAAAGGAGTATTAAATCTAACCTCTATTTTATAACAAGATGGGTATAGAGCCTAGTATAGGCAATAACCCTTTTATAATAGATACCCTATAGGGAACTGTTAGATAGGTTATAGAGATATTATAGGGAGGCGGCAATCTTAAAGATCTTATAAAATACTTCTATTATTATAGGTTACTCTAGCTTAAGTAATACGCAGAGAGTATACTACAGCACCTTAAACGCTGCGTTAAGGAGTTCCCTACTCTCTACTAGCTACTATATAAAACTGTTTAACATATAGTAGCAACCATATACAAATAGCCACTATAGCGTATAATGCTGCCTATAAGCATTATAAGGAAGCTCTAGGACCTACCTAATAATAATATAGAGGACAAACGCGACCCTAATTTATTAAATATTCCTGTAGGCCTAAGGGACTTACTAAAGGTATTTTTAGGTAGGCGAGCTAAAGTCCTTTTACAGAACTTAGAATATAATTATATAATTAATCTAGAAGAAGGCAAGCAGCTGCTAAACTTTCCTATCTATAACCCCTCTTATAAAGAGCTTAAGATTCTATAGGAGTACCTTAATAGCTCACTGGAAAAGGGATAGATATAGCCTAATAAGTCGCCAATAGGCGCGCTAATCCTCTTTATTCTAAAACCAGATACAACTATAAGGCTATATATAGACTACCACAGTCTTAATAAGGTTATAATTAAGAACTGTTACCTACTACCACTAGTTAGTAAAATGCTAGATTAACTATTTAGGGCAAAGATCTTTACAAAGCTGGATCTATAAGACGCCTATTATAGGCTCTATATTAAAAAAGGGGATAAGTAAAAGACCGCTTTTAAGATCTAATATAGCCACTTTAAGTATCTAGTAATGCCATTTAGGCTAGCCAATGCGCCTATAATGTTTTAATTATACATTTATAGAGCCTTAGGAGGACTAGTTAACCGCATATACGTTGTTTATTTAGATAACATTCTAATCTACTTAGAAGATAAAAATTAGCATAAGCAATATATCCGCGAAGTACTGGAATGTTTAGATAATTAGGGCCTTGTCACGGAACCCCACCGCAGGGGCCTCCATAGGAGAGCCCCGTGCTCTCGCGTACACCTCGCGTACAGCTTACGTCAGCTACGCGTAGGTATGTCACCTCCTTACGCCCTCGACCCTTACGATCGATCGCGCAACGTCTTGTAGACTCCTCGAATACATACGTTCAGCTGCCACTGTTCCTCGCCCCGTGACAGGCCTCTACGCTAAGGCGTTAAAGTATATCTTTAATATCAAGCAGGTTAAATTTCTAAGTTATATTATAACGCCTATAGGTATAGTTATAGACCTAATACAGGTGTAGATAATCTAAGAGTAGCTAGAGCCAGAGAGCTACTATAATGTTTAAGTATTCCTAGCCTTTGCCAATTTCTACAGGCGCTTTATCTATAACTACTTAAATATTACCCGGCACCTCTCTAATTATATTACTAAAGCTTCCTAAGACCCGGCCTAAGGAGTAAAAAGCTTAAAGGCGGGAAGGAAGAAAACTAAAAAGGGACTAACTAAATAGTATAAACTATAGATATAGCCTAGAAAGGTCCAGGAAGCCTTTTAAGAACTATACATAGAGTTTATAAAATGTTATAGTACTGTTAGATTGCCGTCAGATTGCCGTTAGATTGCCGTAGATTGCCGTCACGTAATAGCAAAGTGCCGTTACGTAACTGGAGAATAGTATATAACTTTAAGCAATACTTCCGTCCTTCCCCTTTCCTTTCTCTAGCTTTAAATCCTTGTTTATAGACTACTAATTATACAGGCTTGCGCGTCCCTATTGCCGTGCTCGTACCTTAATTAACTAAGTCGCTAATATTATCTAAAGCTCGTCTCTACCTTTTTCCTAAGAAGGAACTTAAATATATTTACAAACTATAAACAGAATAGAAAGAACAGAATTTAACCTAAAAGGCCATCGCTAGAATAGAACAGAACCTTAAAAAATAGAACCCTTAAAAGAACTTACACAGACTAGAACACCTCTAAAGAACCGGAAATTATATAATGCTACTACTATAATGCTAAGAAGCAAAGCAGCTATAGGACCCTTGAATACCTCTAAGACACAGTCACTGTTTTAAACCCCCAGGCGGAGCTTGTAGCAGCTAATACTAAAATTAAACAACTTTAAGAGCTATTTAAGACTAGAGACACCTCTATATCTAGCGTTAACTTATTAGATAGACTTGATACGGTCCTTAAGGCCCTAGCCCAACGCATAGCGTTAGTATTATTATGGTCCGCAAAGGTTATAGACCCCTACTACTTACTGATAGAGCTAACCCTATATTTAATAACTGGAAGCTTTAATTGCAGGACAAACTTAAAGTTAATATGGACTATTTTCCTAATACCCAAGCTAAAATGGCCTATGTTTTTGGCTGTACCGGCGGTAACGTATAGATATACCTATGTCCGCAATACGTCTAGGACTTAGCAGACCCCTTCCTCTCTAAAGAAGAGATAATTAACTACCTATTTTCTATTTATAAGGACCCCTTTAAGGTATAGAATGCCTATCTTAATTATAAAAGCCTAATAATAAAAATAATAGAAACCTTCTTGGTTTTTTAAACCCGCTTTCTATACCTAGCTGGATAGGCCTAAATCCCCTAGGAAGATCTAATGCTAGACCTCTTTAATAAGCTTACTCTGGACCTATAGCGCGCCGTACTACTGGTTTATACTACTATATAGACGCTAAAGGAACTTATAGACTAATGTCTAGCTATAGACTAGGGCCTCTATTAAATTAAGGCTAGAAGCTTCGCTAACTAGAATATAAGTACTATAAGAGCGGGCCGCAGTGCCCTAGTAAGATCTATAACCCCTATAGCACTAACTGTACCGCCTGCCATTAACCTAGTAGCTAGCTGTATAGCTAGTCCTGCCGTAACTCTGGCGAATACTTAGCCTTTATATAGTGACCCCTGTGGATAGGCCTTTAGCAATTAAGGAGCTTGCTTTATATACGGTTAAAAGGGTTACTGTATAGCTAAATACCTAATAAATATAAAAAGGGATGAGGTTCTACTAATCTAAGAGGATAGTATAGAGGCAGAGTCGGAAAAAGAGGAACCCTAGAGAAAGACTCCTCTCTAGGGTTAAAAGGGATTGATATATTATATATTAATCTAGGTTGGCTAGTTAGTAGAAGAAGCTATACTATCCCTTGTACTTTATTCTGTAATAAATACCAAGTTTTAACCTCTGCTTTAGCTAACTCTAGAGTAAATACCTTTACCTTATTAGATACCTAGTGTGCTATAAAGCTGGCTAACCTTTTAAATGCACTCCTTAAAGAACTGCCTAAACCAATTTCTACTTGTGGGTATAACGGATGGATAGGGCCACCTATTATAACTATCTTGCGGATATACCTCCGTGTTAACAGACAAAGATAGTATAATATCCCCTTCCTTATTACGGACTTGGGGAGCTATAATATAATTTTAGGGAGAAAATGGTTAGTCTATTTAGGCTTATAGCTTAAAGTATAGAGTAGATGGCTTATCTGGCCTAAAACCCTACCCCCAGCATCGTCTTTTATAAAGGAAATCAGCATTATAATAGAAAACCTTATATAGCCATAGATAGACACTATTTATTAGGCCGATGCTATGCGTAGGGACTAGGCATTTGAGAAAGATATACAGCTTAATCCGTAATGGATCCGTATACTATAACGCTCCTAGACTATTAATATTGTGCCGGGACCTAGGAAGTTAGTAATAAGCTAGATAAACTAGGCCCTATATAGCTATAAAGAATAGTAAGGAATATTAGACGCCGTACTAAATAAATAGACTAGAAAGATAACTTATGGAAGATAGAATAGGAGCTAAGGAGGGCCGTAAGCCCTTAACTGCAAAATATAGTTTATAAAACGTCCGTAAAGAAACTTATAAACCTCCCACTGGTTAATATCTGCTGTATTGACGTTATAGGGTTCTACTAGAACTTAAAACGGCCTGATACTATTGCCTTTATAACTAGCTTATATAAAATTAACCAGATAATTAAAGATAAGGAAGCCCTAGCCTATAATTAGCTTAGTAGGGAAAGTAAGCTTATAGATAAGGAGCTAGTAGAACAGAAACTAATTTGCTAATACCGAGAATTTAAGGATATATTCTCTAAGGCAGTATCTAATATACTCCTGCCTTACTAACTTTATAACTATAAGATTAATATTAAGCTAAATAAAAAAACACCCGTAGCTATAGCCCCCTCTGCTAGTAATCTACTAATAAGCTATAGGCTACTAAGCAGTACCTTATTAATAACCTTAATAAGGGCTTTATTAAGCCTAGCCAAGTCCTCTTTACCTTACCTATTCTCTTTATATAAATGCCTAATAGTGGACTCCGTTTCTGTATTAACTTCTATAAACTAAACTATATAACCTGTAAAGACTAATATCTGCTACCCTTGCTTAAAGAAACCCTAGCCTATATAAGTAAGGCTAAGATTTATATAAAGCTTAATATCTGCTAGGCCTTTTACCGGATTAGAATAGACCCTAAATTTAAGGATCTTACTATATTTTGGACCTGCTATAGATTATATAAATATAAAGTACTACCTTTTAGACTGACTAACGGACTAGCTATATACCAGTGGTATATAAATAATGTACTCTTTAACTACCTTGATAACTTCTATACAGCCTACCTAGATAATATTACGGTTTACTTTAAGGATAAACTAGAATATAAGGAATATATCCATAAAGTCCTATAACAGCTCTACGAAGCGGGTCTCTAGGCTAATATTAGAAACTTAGAATTTAGTGTTAAGCGCACTAAGTACCTAGGGTTTATTATTAGTATGGACGGAATTAAGGCAGACCCGGAAAAAACGGCTATAATTAATTAGTAGGAATCCCTAAGGACTGTAAAAAGGGTATAGTTATTTCTAGGTTTCTATAACTTCTACCAACGCTTTATAAAAGACTATAGTAAAACTGCTTGGCCTCTTAACTGCCTTATTAGAAAGAACTAACCTTTTTATTTTAATATAGTATGCAAAAAGGCCTTTAACGAACTTAAAAAGCGGCTGGTCTCTGCTCCGCTATTGGCCTATTTCCACCTAAAACTGCCTTTAATATTAGAAACAGATGCTTTAGATAGTGTAATAGCTGCCGTCTATTCCTAGAAACAGCCAAATAGGGAATAGCCCCCTATTGTATACTATTTAAAGACTATAATAAACGCTAAGCTAAATTACTATATCTTTGATAAAGAGATGCTGGCTATTGTTTTTAGCCTTTAGTACTAGCGCGGATAGCTAGAGGGGACCCCTAAACCTATTTGGGTAATCTTAGATTATAAGGCCTTAGAATACTTTATAATAACTAAAGCCCTTATAGCATAGTAGGCGCACTAAGCGGATATCCTATCTTAGTTCCACTTCTAAATTATATATAGGCTAAGTGCTACTAACCGCGCGGATACCCTTATAAGGTGTAAATAGGATATAGATAACTAGATCACTGTAAAGATCTTACTATAGACCTAGATGCTGCTAAGATTAGAGTACCTTAACCCCCAGATATAGGTAAAACTAAATATAGACTCTTTAGGCGCCGAGATATATCCTATTAACCCTTTAGGACTTAACTTTATTAATAAATTGCTATAGACAAACCGTACGGCCCCTTCTTTATAGGAGTACCGTAAAAAGGTAAAGGACGTTACCAGCCTATAGCCCCTTAAAAATGGATTACTTAAGTATTAGGAACGGCTAGTAGTAGTAAAGGAATAGAACTTATGGACTTGGCTTATTGCTAAAGTATATGCCTAGGTCTCTACAGCCTACTCTAGAAAAAATAAAACCTATAGGATTATTGGTAACCACTACTACTGGCCCGGAATAGTTATAGATATTAACCGTTATATATAGAACTGCAACAGCTGCTGTAGATCTATAATCCTATAAGATAAGACCCTAGGACTATTAAAACCACTTCTAATACTAGAGCGCCCCTAGTAGTATATCTCTATAGATTTCTATAAGCTACCTATAGACTGTAGCGGATATAATATAGCTATAGTTATAGTTAACCGCTTTAGCAAGCGCCCGTTCTTAATCCCTTATTATAAAAATATTAATGCTAAAGAGGCGGCCTAATTATATATCTACTACGTCTACCGAATTTATGGACTACTAGATACTATTATATCCAATTATAGCCCGCAATTTATATTGGCTTTCTGGAATAAGTTTACCTAGATCTTAGGCATTAGGCTAAAGCTTTCTATAGCATACTACCCCCAGATAGACGGTTAGATAGAGATTATAAATTAATATTTAAACCAAAGACTTCGGCCCTTTATTAACTACTTTTAAGATAACTAGGCTGAACTGCTACCCCTAATAGACTATACTTAGGTAACCCTACCCTATAACTCTATAGGGTTTGCACCTATCTAGCTAGAAATGGAGTATTTACCTTATATAAGCTTTAACTAAAAAAGACCAAAAGGGCCACAGACTGTATGCAAAAAACTATCTTATAAGGAAGCACGGCATTACGCTAAATGCTTAGAAGAAGCCTAGAAAGTAGCCTATATAAACCTAGAAAAGGCCTAGAAATTAATAGAATAGTAGGCAAATAAGTATAGGCATAAGCCTAACTTTACTATAGGCGATAAGGTCTGGGTTATAATAAAGAACTAGAAGATAGAATGGCCTAGCTATAAGCTAGATTATTAGATGGCAGGACTATATAAGGTCCTTAAGAAGAGAGGTAACTTATATAAAGTAAAGCTCCTAGATTTAATTAAGATCTACCCTATTTTTTTTTACCAGATAAGCTATAAAGAGCTATAAAGGACCTATTACCTAGACAAAAGAATAAACCACCCCTGCTAATTTAAGTTAATGGTAACAGCGAATGGGAAATTAAAGAAATACTAGCCTATAAACTTGTAAGGGGAATACTAAAGTACCGCGTAAGTTAGAAAGGATATAATCTAGACCCTACCTAGTACCTTACATAGAATTTTATAGGTAGTCTCTATAAGTTATAAAAGTTCTATAACTGTTACCCCAATAAACCTAGACCGCTAAAGTACTTAGATAAGTAGATAGAACGCTAGCATAGTAAGGATAATAGGTTGCCTATAGAGCATAAAGACAAGAACGCCCTATAGGTATAATACGGACATATAAAGCCTAAGGGCAGGCTTTTTTAGATGGGGGGTAATATTACGGTACTATTATACTGCCGTTAGATTGCCGTCAGATTGCTATAAATTGCCGTTATATAATAGCAAAGTGCCGTTATGTAACTAGAGAATTGTATATAACTTTAAGTAATGCTTCCGCCCTTCCCCTTTCCTTTCTCTAGCTTTAGATCCTTGTTTATAGACTACCAATTATATAGGCTTGCGCGTCCCTCTTGCCATACTTATGCCTTAATTGACTAAGTCGCTAATACAGAAGCTCTACTACTAACGTAGGTAATGGGGTTTTGACCGCACCCTAGGTTATAACTAAAAGGAACATTAAAACTTTACCTAAGTTATATCTATCACGCCTAGGTAAGTCTTAGCACAACACACCGCCTTTTAAATATATGTTATACTTTAATTTTGGCAAAACAACAAAACTTTACTTAAAATAGTAGGCGGTATGCTAGCGCGGTTATAACTAGGGTGCGGTCAAAACCCCGTTACCTACGTTATGGTATTTTAACCCAGATTAGCTACTAATAATAGTTACTAATATATTAAATTTTGCCCTTATTAGTATCCTACTATAACCTAATAGGTATTTAGACGCTACCTAGCTCCACTAAAGACTAGTAGTATTTTACAGCAGAAAATTCTAAGGGCTTAAAGTTAGGTATTATACTCATAATAAGGAACTGCTAGCTATAGTTAACTGCTTTAAACAGTAGCAACACTACCTTAAGTACGCAAGCTATACCACTTATATACTCTTAGATTATTACAATCTACGCTACTTTATAACTATAAAGGAGCTTATACCTTAATAGGCCAAATAGGCAGAGGAGCTTACGTAATTAAATTTTAAGATTAAATATAAGCTAGGGGAAAATAACCCTGCTAATACACTGTTATAATGGCTAGACTATATTAAAGGCTTTAAAATAGGAGAAGGAAAATAGATAATAGATATCTTACTCTCTATATTATAAAATAAGCTCTAGATATAGGATGCTTAAGCACCTATAGCTCCATATAATAAGTCTTAGGTAGTATAAGCCCTATTAGTTTCTACTAACATTTTAGCTAGTATCCGGTCTGTTACTAATAAGGGTCCAAATATGCCTAAATAGGACGTCCCTAATACACTCTTAGAACCTAGTAATACATTACCTTTAATTACTAAGCTATCCCCTTAAACTAAAAGTAAAGCTATAGAGTAATTAGAACCTAGTAATACATTACCTTTAATTACTAAGCTATCCCCTTAAACTAAAAGTAAAGCTATAGAGTAATTAGAACCTAGAGCCCTATAAAGACTAAAGGACTTTAACCTTATAGCGGCCTTCCTAATATATACGCACTAAGAAGTTGTAAGATCTATAGTACTATCTAGTCTTATACTTAGAGTAGTATAAGGCGAAATAGCTTTTACCTAGGGACTATCTAAAAGGTTAATAGATCTTATCTATAAGGTGCAATAGGAGGACGCCTTCCATACTATCTTTAATATAGAAGTAGACTGGAAATATAATAGAAAGGGAGCTAAAAGGCGCTAAAATTAGGAACTGGACCCAATGGGCCTACTATATAGAAATGGCAAGGTTTAGGTGCTATAAGAAGTAAATCTACGATAGAAGATTCTTATAAAGAATTACAATAATCCCTTAAGCGGCCACTATGGTTAAGTGTAAGAGGCCAGTCTGACTGGAACATATAATTATTTAATTGACAGTGTAGAATAAGAGTCTTAGGTAAGTAGAAAGTAAGTCAAAGGTAGAACGAGCTTTATATATTAAAGGACAAATGCTTTCTAAACTCTTCTATTTAAAGACTAATCGCTAGTTCTTCTCCAGAGGAGAACCAGCTCCCTATATAATCCTTCTAAGACACTAGTAAAACCCTTTAACCCTTGTCTGTCTAACCATATCTCCTTTGGGATATTAGTGTGACATTAGTAAAACCTTTATCTGTCTTATCTGATATATACCTTTTAGGAGCGCCCATTACAATTGCCTCTCCTTTAAGGGTCTTAGTCCTTTAAGACTTCACCTCTTAATAAACTCTTATGGAGTTCTGACTAAAACCACTAGGGAAGTTCTTTAGTAGAAAGGTACTTATAATGCGGCTTATTGCCAGTTCTTTACTAGCGTAAAACCTTACTTTGTTTTCTATTCCTCCGCTCTTCTTCTACTATAGCTCTTTATAGTGCCTTTATAATGGAACCTTAATAATAATAATAAAAATTAAATGGGATTTACCTTCCTTATTATAAGAATTTGTTATAAGTTAATCCAGAGGTTGTCCTATACAACGCGTTAACTAGCCACTATTCCTATTTACCTAAAATGGGTCCTAATAATAACGTCTTAATATTAATTTTTTCTAGTTTATAAGCTGTTGTCTCTTATATATCTTTCCATTGATAATACTATTTGTCTTGCCTTTCAGCAGACTGTTTTTTATTATATCTTAGCTTTTAGCTTCCGCATCTCCAGCTGTTCTTTCCACTACTACTCTGTTTTCTTTTTATGACGCGTTTATAGGTAACAGGATCCCTATTTTATCTCTTTAATAATATTAACTTCCTATAGTGTTCTCTTGCAATGGCTTATAATTATACTGCGCGTCCCTAGACTAGCGGCAGTATTGTCCCTGCTCTATTAGCACTATAGACTACTTCTATTGCTCCTATAGTGGTTTTTCTAAAGTACTGCCATTGTTGCGTTTACGCGCTTATATTAGACCCGTCCTATGCCTATAAGATACCGCGCTCTAGCAAGAATAGATTTAAGTATTCCTACTGTCACAGCTAGAAAAAAACCTGTGTTCTAATATTTTCCCTTCCATCCTATTCTGGATTTTATTAACTATATTAGATCCCCGCTGTTTACGTATATAAGGCTTACTGGCTCTAACACGCTATTAAGGATTTCCGTCTATATTAAAATAGTAAAAGATAGGGACGGAAGGTGTCTTCTATTGCTCATAGCCTTTTTAATTTAATGAGGGTTTCTACTGCTATGGAGATATAGTAATCTTAGATATATAGTGTCTAGGAGCGCATGTATAAGCAGTTCGTTCTTATAAATAATAATATTTATACTCTTACGCGGGCCTTTCTAGCTAGGTAAGTCTCTTTAGTAATATGTTTGGGAACTATGCTAACTCTTTAGTTGTTAACTTTCTAATCCTAGCCTAGATGCCAATTTGGAGCCTGGGGATGATACTAAGGATAGTAATAAAGATAAACGTTCTCCCTATTAGTCCCCTAGTTATAGTAGTCTATCTAGTTCTTGCCGCTCTAAGAAGAATGTTAGTAATAATGCTAATACTTCCGGGGATGGGAGTGCTAATAATACTGCTAGCGATAATGTTAAGATAGAGGAGGAGGCTCCCGTTGCTACTTCTAGTATTTAAGTTATTATCTTATTCTTTCTTTCTTTTTATAGGATAGCTTTATATAGTGCCTCTTTGGTACCTCTAGGCTTAATTTCCTTTAGTTTTCCTAACTATCTTAAAGGGTCTAAGCCACCTATGGTCTAGCTTCTTCTTAATACGTTTTATCTAGATACTTTTTATAAATAGTAAGACTTCGTCTCCTATTTTAAATTCTTTAGGTATATATCCCTTGTTATAGTACCTTTTTTATATAGCCTAGGCGTCTAGTAAGTGCTTTTTAAGTTCTTCTCTATAAATTCTTATTTACTTAATTCTCTTAGACGCTGCTAGTGCCTCTCTTTTAGGAATAATGTCCTTAATGTTCTAAGGGTTATTTACTTTTACCCCAAACAGTGCTTTATAAGGGGTCATTTTTATACTGCTATAGATGCTTATATTATATATATATTGTGCCAGAGCTAGCCATAATGGCTAATTATCCTATTAATAATTAATATAGTAGTGGAGGTAGTGTTCTAACAACGTATTTAGACGCTCTATTTGCTTATCTATTTATAGGTAAAAGGCAGTGCTTATCTTTTACTATATTTTTAATAAAAGATAGAATAAAGACTAAAATGCGCTGTTAAATATGGTACCTCTATTGGATATAATTCCCCTTAGCATGCTAAATAAGAGCTACTACTCTAAAAACAGGTCTGCCAGTTCTGCTGCTGTAATTATTATTATAATAGCAAAATACCCTAAAAACTTTATATATCTGTTAATAATTACTAGGATAGCGTTAGTAACCTCTCCTGTTCTTATTTTGGTAGGGGGTAAGCCTATTATAAAATTTATTATTAATTCTAATATTAGTTCTTGCGAAATAGGAAGCACTAATAACTTACTATAGGGGCGATGCCTAGATATTTATACCCTTTAGTACGTATTATATCTTAATATATAGTCCTTAACTTCTTTAGACATTTTATTCTAAAAGTATTTCCTTTAAATGACCTTAAGGGTTTTATTAGTACTGTAGTGACCCCTAAAAGGGTTATTGTGGAAGACCTTTAGAATTTTATCTTAAACTACTTAGTCCTTTAGGATATATACAGCACCCTTAAAGCGTAATAGACCCTTTTAGTCTTGCTACTATAGCTTCTTAGTAACTCTGGCCAAGTTGGTCTCCACTATATCTTTTTACCTCTTCCTAGTAATAAAAGCATCCCTTTATTACGCTTAAAGAAGAAGATCTAGAAAGGTTTTGTATAGATTACTTATTTCTATTTCGCCCGCTGCTATTACGGATGCTAGGTATAGTATAAGATGTTTTAAACTATTAGTGCCAGTAGATTCTTCTGCTGTTATGCAGTATGCTATGCTATAGATAGGCATCTTACCTATCCCCTTTAGATCTAGAAACTTACAGCTAATACGCCGTTAAGTTAAAGGTGCTGTAATACCTCTAGTATATCCCATAGAATTCTTACTAATTCTAGGGTACGCTAACTTTATAATGTCTGCTTAGTCTATAACCTAGTCTATAACTATATCCTATAGCTCTATTATTATGGTGCTTTATAGCTATATTGCTAGGACCTCTGTCCTATTATGGAATTCTATAGTTCTAGGGAAAGATTCTTCTTTCTTCCTAAGCAAATTTTGTAATATAGGAATTATTTCCCCTATGCTGTCCTAGATTCTCCTAGTCTTATAATCTAGACGTCTTAATAACCTATTAGCAGGATTTGCCTTTCCTGGGCGGTATATAATTTTAAAGTTATACTATAATAGTGCCTCCGCCTATCTAGCTTATTAACTGCTTAACACCTTTATAGTTATAAAGTATTTTAGGTCATTATAGTCTATAAGGACTTTAATAGGATAATTACTTTCTATATAATAATGTTGCTAGTACTTTATTACTACAACTATTATAAGCAGCTCCTAGTTATGTGTTATATAATACTGCTCTATAGGGGTTATTTTCCTTAACTAAAGCGCCATAGGATGCTATTCTCCGTCTTTTAATTAAAATATAATTGCCCCTAAGGCGAAGCCAGATATATCTATTTTAAGGTATATATATAGCTCCTAGCAGAAGTGTATTAGAATAGGCGCCGACATAAATAAATCCTTTAACTGGTCTATAGCCTGCTTAGTAGCTTCCCTAAATATAAAGGGTCCTAACTTCTTGCTATCCTTAGATCCCTTTAGTAGATTGGTAATTAGGAGTATTACTTATAAGTAATAAATAATAAACCTTTAGTAGAAGTTTACTGTACCTATAAAAACCTATACTTCCCTAAATGTTATAGGGTATGGCTATTCCCTAATAGCGTCTACCCGGCTTTTCTCCATTAATACTTTGTTAACGCTAATAATAAAGCCTAGAAAATTAATGCTAGTGATATAGAATAAGCATTTTTTTAGGTTTATATAGAGCTTATATTCCTGTAGTCTTTCTAGTACCATTTATATATAGTGCGTATATACTTTGTAGTTATTAGAGTAGACTATAATGTTATTAAGGTAACGTGTTCCACCACCGAGTCGGACACACCACCGAGTCGGACACTTCAAAATACACCAAAAACCCTAAATTTTACTTTTAAATATCTCAACCACTACTTAATAATATTTTCTAAAAATTTAAATATAAGCTTCTATATATCTATGCGAGTGCCTATTATAA
>Ga0307507_10004941_pt1 | contig 22726 bp, 20 predicted proteins | sample 7_EM_MG_FD_207223 | JGI IMG/M metagenome (GOLD analysis project Ga0307507, IMG submission 207223) | Populus trichocarpa ectomycorrhiza microbial communities from riparian zone in the Pacific Northwest, United States - 7_EM | ecosystem: Host-associated > Plants > Roots > Unclassified | place...
AAAAAAAAAAAAACCCCCCAAACCCCCCCCCCCCCCCCTATCCACTATGGCAGGTATCTAAAAAGCAGACAATAATCACTAGATATCAGATAAACTCCGCTGGTCTTTTTTCTCATGATCATCACGAACCATCACTCGCTGATTTTGGACTTTGATGCCTCCAGCTCCAACTCCAACATTCGGATAATCTCGTCCTTTCTGCTGCTCTCCTCGTTCGCTTTAGTGTCAACTTTGTTCTTAAGAGTGTCGAGCTCTTTAGTTAGCTCGGCAATATGTTCGTTTTGGTTTGCAAGTTGCTCGTTTTGGCTGGCAAGGGTTTTGGTCTGAAGCTCTAGGAGTGAGGTGATGCGTGCCAATTGGTCAGCAATAACAGGGTCAGTTGAGTGCTGAGGAGGTGGCGTAGCTTGTTTGGCTGGTTCTTGCTTAGCTTGAGGTGTCGGATTGGGTAGTTCTGGGATCCTGTCGGCAGGCTTGGCCGATTCCTCGGTTACTATAGGCTTGGGGGCCCTCTCCTCCGAGGGAACTCGGGCAGGTGCAGGTGTTTCCTTGACTGGGCTCACGGGAGCCTTCACAGGTTCCGGGGCGGGCTTGGGGAGCGGCGCAGTGGTGGTTTTAGTGGGTACAGGCTCCACAGCAACAGCTCTAGTAGCCACGGAAGGCGCCGGCTGAGTGGGCGGTGTCTTTAGTATTTTTGGTGCTGCACTAGATTGCCCGTCGCCGCTATAGAGGGTTTCGAGGTCCATTGTTTGTTGTTCGGCGTCCTTACCACCAAGCCAAGCATCTGCCGTGAGCACCGCCTCACCATTGAAGCATGGGGGATAGATGTCGCTATCTACAATTAGCTTTATTATCCGACGAACAATTTAGGATCACAATGGTACCTTTGGAATGTCTCCGCCTGTATGACTCGGTGTTAATAATTGTTATAATAGCCTAGTTGGAGGGCCAAAACTTACACGGCGTGGCACAATAAAGGAGATTGGCTCAATATATGTATCGTTGACTGTCTTGAATCCCCGCATGATTTCATTCTCATGAAGCTAAGCGAATAAGGGTATGTTAGTACCAACTTATAACCAGGGGAGGTTAAATGGGCTTACAGCGACTCCTCTCTTTGGAAGGAATGCAACGCCTCGCTGGGGATCACCACTCTTGTACTCTGACAAGAATATAAATTCGTCATTAGAGTACTCGAAGTAACGGATGTTACCGTCACTACCCAGCAATTAGCGGATTACCTCATCTAATTGTTACTTGCTCTTACCCTTTGCCTGCTAAATAAAGACACTTGGTTCCTTCGTCCCAAAATGGCATGCAGACGCCGGAGATAGTGTCCAACATCTCAAACCCATTGAGTGGACTATTTTCGAGATTTCTCAAATCCCAAAGACCTAACTGCCTATCACTCATTTTGCTAAAACCAGTAGTGGCAATCTTATCACCCCCGACATCACCAGTCATCCAGACAGCTCTGCTGTTCTTAGCCCCAGTATGTCCCTGAACCTCATGAACCGCGGCTTCTTGCCGAGGATCCCAGACACGGAGCTTCTTGTCGCGGCAGGTGGTCACAAGCATGGATCCGTTTGTTGACCACGACATTGACTGAACAACTTCAGGATGCTTAAGTGTGGAGTGAGAAGTCTCCGAAGAAATGTCCCAGAGCTTGACGCTGTGATCCCCCGATGAAGTAGCTAGTATGTTCTCGGCGGTGTTATGGAAAAGCACATGACCAACCTTCCTGCTATGGCCAGCTAGCTTGGAGACTGGATCGACATCGGTTGGCCCTTTATCGTCATCTGAGAGTACAGAGAAGCTTTCCGGAACGGTCCAAATAAAGACCTTCCCATCGTCAGAGCCGGATGCGATGAGTGAATCGTTGAAAGGAGACCAATCGGTATCGAGAACTGGTGCCGTGTGGCCCCGGAAAAGGGGAATTTGTTCAGGGAGACGGCCTCGATGGGAGAGCGGGATAACGGCAAAAGCACCACCTCCGCCGGATTCCCAATTGACAGAGAGATACTGAGGGTTGGCTTTGATGATGTTGGAATCCCAAGCATTCTTTGAAATGTGGCTGCAAATCGATTCAAGGTCAGGATGGATTTTGAGGAATGCCAAGCACGCGGAAATTGAAGAGAGTATTTACAGATTATCGTAGCATTGCTCCTGTTGGCTGTTAGCTCACATTGTGGACATTTCGGTAGCGGGAATGTCGAGATGGGAACGTACCTTTCTGGTGGGTCTTCCGTAAATATGGCCTGAAGAGACCTACCTGTCAGCCTCCACGCACGCTTTATTGCTTCAGAGGGGTAGAGCTTACGATATTTGGAAGCTCTAACAAAACGACCGGCCATTGCGGGTATAATAAAGTTAGAACCAATGGGAGAGATAGTGAGTGGTGTTAAGGAAAGTATGGAGGATGAAAATGTATGGAGCACGAGAGCAGTTTCTGGGGAAAGAAAAGGAGCGGGCTTTGTGGGGGGGGGGGGGGGGTTTCGGGGGTTTCGGGGGTTCTCTTGGCAACCGCACCCCCACGACGAGAGCTGAAAAAGTTCTCAAGCGAGCGCGTCACCCTTTGTCTCGCACCCCCGAAAATTGGAGGTTTTGAAACCTACAATGGTTGACAGTTTGCCCGATACTCCAGTAGCTGGCTCAAGTTTAAGGGTAAAGCCTGGGAACACCTTTGTTGACGGCGTGGGATTAGGGCACTAAGACGGAGCAAGGCTACTTTGTTTTTACCGCAAGAAAATATTAGGAAAAAAATAAATTTCCCTGTTGGGGATAGAGTTCCTCACAAGAGGCTGCTCTACGAGTCTAAAACCACACGCCAGGAAGACGCCGGGAGCATTTACCCCCTAAACTTGGGGATGGGGGACTTCCCCGAGACGAAAAGGTGGGATCCCCAATGCCCCAAGAAACCTGACCCATGGACATAAACGGTTGCTCGAGTGTCAGGAACCAGGGTTGCGGTGTGAATCGTGCAGATGCGGGGCTGCCCCCAGATCCTCGAGGAGGCGGTAGCACAACATTTGCAAAAACCTGGGTGAAATCAAGCTTAGGAAGACAGCTTTCGAGTGCGAAGGAGCGATTCTGCATGATATGGAGACTCAAGCACTCTTCCATAGGCCTGGAAATAGCTGCGAGTGTACTTGGAATTCACGGTCAAAATGGGGTGTAGGGGGGGTTATTGTGCCTCGGTAGCTCTTTGGTGGGGAACTTGGTGGGGGCTATCGCCGCGCACACTACTGTGAACCTTGATAGGCTTAGGAGAACCTTCACAGGATTACGAGTGACTTTTTAAGTCTTTGTAAATGGCAATGAGATTTCGGATGCTAGACTCGTGGAAGAGCTACAATCTCGTTAAAGATGCCTTGTACAATGAGAGATAGTGTTCGATTATTAAATCAGCATTAGATACCGGTACTGCACTACCCCTCGAGCTGCCACAGGCGCTGGGTACGCGCTCTGGTATGGTATTCGGTGTTATTGAGTCCATAAAGTGTAGTAACTCTCATCCAATGCTGAAGTTGATATCGAATGATAGGTCTAATGAGATGACGGGAAAGAGCATGAATTTGTAGAGGTGAGGGGTGAGCGTTAGCTACAGCACCGCCGGCCTCAGCATACGGAGTAGAATCAATCGCTACCAAGCCACTTTCATTAGACTATGGAAAATAACACATCGCTCCTGGCACCGCAGTTGTGAGAGCGGACGAGAGTGTTGGATTCACGGTATTTAGCTCACGGGTGGCTGCAGGCGTTGATGTCACTGGGGAAAGAGCTGGTTTAAAATCCGGCAGACTGTACTGTACAGATAACCTCACCCCAAGCTCGAGGAATTGGCTCCTCTATGATCAGACCAGGCACAACCCCTCCCAGGCTGGTAGACACAAAAGTTAAGCCTTTCTGACTTCCTGCAGGTGGCACATGGATTGTTGGCAGTATGTGTAACAGAGTGCTATTCTGTAAATACCAGTATTACACAGTAGGGTATTATTACAACTAAGCACATGCCAAATTACTATCCACAGTTAAGTTAACCTCAAGTTACATGCAGCGCACATACTTCTGGTTGCATCGACTAAATTGATCAGTACTCAATCCTTCGACATGTGAAAGCACCCTTCAGGCCAAAAAGTGGCTTTCTACTCTTCTTTCTCTCTTTCATGGAAACATCCGATTGCGCCCGCCCGACCAACCTCGGGCCGTAGGAAAAAGAAGAGCCACGCACAGCCAAACCCAAGACATGACGTTAGCATCATTCCCCACCAGCTCATACAAACATTCAACCCCCCCCCCCCCACCTGCCAGGCCGGAACTCCAAGACAAAGTTCAAAATCATGAAGTGTAATTGCACCCTGTTTCTATGGCATAAGCCATAGAACACCTGACCTTCAAAGCCTCCTTTGGGGTTCCTCGGCTCATTCAGAGAGCGGGATCATAGACTTTCTTGTCCCTGAGAATGGAGAATAGATTTCACTAGGGGATAGCGTTTTTTTATTGACGCGTGACTCAAACTTAGGGGCTAAATAGTGCTTGCTCCCCTCTTCACGTCACTCAAAATGACATTCTAAGATCTGCGCTTTTGGTCTTTTGGAACCCTTTTCTGCTTGTCTGCTCTGTTCATTCTACCTAACATCTCTAAAATAATTACGATCCCTTAATCTATCGTGCACATCCAATTCGGGGTAAAGATGTCAGCGAAAAACGGGAATGGGGGCGGGAATGGTAAAAAGAAGCCAACGGCTGCGGTTCATTTAATAGGTATTGTAACCACTGCATCTGAAGTATATTCGAATGCCACTGACAATTATGGACAGCCGGAGGAGGAGCAGGTCTCTGCGAAGCACTAGCATGTCATCCCCTAGGTGATTTTTTTGTTCCCTAATCCTCCTAACTAGGCCGCTGACCTCTAACGGTAAATCTCTCCAGATACAATCAAGGTCCGCATGCAACTTTCCCGCCGAAACCGAGCACCGGGTGTAAAGCGCAAAGGCTTCTTCGTCGTCGGAAAAGGAATTGTCAAGCGTGAAACTCCGTTAGGTCTGTATAAAGGTCTTGGAGCCGTTGTGACCGGCATAGTACCGAAAATGGCTATCAGATTTTCTTCTTTTGAGTTCTACAAGAGCCTTGCGAAGGTCCACCCAGAAACGGGAAAGATTAGTGCCAAGGCTGTGTTCGTTTCTGGGCTTGCAGCGGGAGCTACGGAGGCTGTTGCGGTTGTTACTCCAATGGAGGGTTGGTGATCTCAAGGAATCAATGGGTTTGGACTGTGCTCACTCTTTTTAGTGATCAAAATTCGATTACAAGCACAACACCACTCCATGGCAGACCCGTTGGACATACCAAAGTACCGCAATGCGGCGCACGCGGCGTACACCGTTGTACGCGAAGAAGGGTTTAGAACACTATATCGAGGGGTGACATTAACAGCTCTACGGCAATCGACAAATCAGGCGGTGAACTTTACTGCATATACCTATATGAAACAATATGCACTCAACCTTCAACCAAGTATTTCTGAACTCCCCAGCTACCAGCATCTATTATTAGGGTTGGTATCTGGTGCAATGGGGCCATTGTCCAATGCTCCAATTGACACAATTAGTTGGTCCCCGAGCTAGGCGGTACCCTAACAGCGCGGCTAACACCTATTAGAAACAAGACTCCAGCGCTCCGAAGCACGGCCCGGGGAATCCGCACTCAAGCGAATAACCATCATTGCAAAAGACATGTTCAAACATGAAGGCTTTCGAGCATTCTACCAGGGTATCACACCGAGAATTATGAGAGTAGCCCCCGGACAGGTAAGTCCTCATCCACACTCCTTGCGTAAGAGCGGATAAAAGAAGCTAATGGGATGCGTCTAGGCGGTCACATTCATGATGTACGAATTTATAAGAGGGCATATAGAGCGATTCCAGGTTTCTGGGGATAATGATAACCAATACAGAGAGTAGGTCGGAAGAAAAAAAGGTTGAGGGGGTTTAGGGTAGGCTTTGCTCTATGTTTAAAGGCTGGTAATTTGAACTCTGGTGTGTGAGCTGTAGAATAATTACATTTCATTTGAATTGGAGCCAGGGTTGTGCGTTGTACACCCACCCCTCGTAAACTGTTAGAAATCGCAGGTTTATGGCCGCACTTGATGCGGGATGTGCCAGTGCGGGATGTGCCCGCACTGGAAGGCCACACTGCTATACGTACGCACTAGTGACAGGACGCGTAAGCTAAGAAAACCCTGTCACACCCCTGTCTGTTTCTTTTTGTTTCCTCACTGTTCTCTTTCTCTCTTGCTCTCGCCTGTCGTCTTCTTCTCTCATTTCACTTCTTAATCAAGTCTTTCCTTCCTTCCTTCAACTTAACACAATCAATGATGATCTCTCTCTCCGCATAAAACAAACATTGTGTCTCCACTTCCGCCATTCCACTCCGCTGCGTAAAACCCTAACCGTAAATCATTACCTCCACATTGAAAATTTTTAACATAAACGGTAACATTTTCCCGAGTGATAGTATATGAGTTAAATAAGCCATCTAGGCGGCAAGGTATTTGCCCTGCGGACATTCCCCTGAACTAAGATACATGACAACTAGCACAGATTAGGAAATTTGAGTATTCCCTCATGATCACAATGAGTGAAGGAGTCGGACAAAGGTTGGGCGTACTTGAGAACCTCCTCCTGCCAGCATCGGTAGAGTTGGCTTTCCCCCCACAGGGAGGCCCAATACTAAAGTAGTCTACAGTATCCCCAGTTTACCTTTACCATTTCTTGCATTTAACTAAATTGTAGGAAGCTATCTTGCTAGTATGGTACTGAACCGATGATTTCCGGTCAAGGGAGAGATCTCCCCTAAACGGAAAGATACAAACAAACAAAGAGAAGAAAAGCTGAAATGATATCTCGATCCAGAAATCCAATAGTACCGAATGTGGGCAATCACCGCTCGCACACAAGGTAGCATAAAAGAAATCGAAGATGATGATAAAAATCAGCGGAAAGAGAGAAAAGTTAATAACTATCGATCAAAAAACAAGGAAGCGGAGATGTCTATGAACACGTTTTTTCCTTCTCCCGGTTGCCTCCCCTTAGCTCTCTTAAACCCCACGATCCAAGTCACCAATTAGTAATCCATCTCCGGTGCCGCTATCGCACACTGCTCCAACCCTCTATCTAGCTAGCTAAGTAACCTGCCTGCCCAATATGTATAAATACGGGAAACAAATTGAGTAGAGAGTTTGGCCGATTTACCATCCCACAGTACCTTCATGGGGCACGCTAGAGTACAAGTGGAGACGGTAGAGGTGATCTATGGAGCACAGCATAACCTATAGTATAGTATAAGTTACAATACAACAACCGACTAGATTATTCAAAGGTTACAGCTCAAGTGTAAGAAAAGGTTTTCCTGTCTATTTTAGAATAATAGGTAATTAAGCTGATGACTCCTTAGGTGAGAGGCAACAGGATAGTATTCAAGTTATGAAAATAGGAAAAATAGTAGTAGTAGGTAAAGAGCAGAGATAAGAATAGTCTGACAGGCCAAGGCTTGAAGGGGAACTGCCTAGTTAGCATAGCCTGTCTAGGGCTGTGTCACAAATACTGACTAAGCATAAGTATAGTTTTATATAATTGATAGTAATGAGTCATAGGTTTGTAATATTTTCACATGATCCATACTTGTGGTGAGAATAGTAAGTCCTAAGACAACAAGTATAACTGCAATTTACCATCAATTCAACTATGATCCCAATGCTACAATGACTCAAGTTAATGTCATAGTCAAAACAAGAAGTCTTATTACCAAATTCCAAGTCCTTAGAGAGGGAAAGGACTTGAATATAGAGGCCTTAATATTCAAGTTAATTGACATTACAGTTGTGCTTGCAATTATAACAGCTATTGTCATAATTATGATTGGCGAATTTTGTGAGAGAATCTTGTTGCGGGCATTGTTGCTAGACTTATTCTGGGTGTGAGTACTTGTAGGTCATTGTGATGGTATTATTTATTAATTACTTGACATGCCTCATGATTTTAGTTATATGATATATAAATTTTGCACTTGACTTAATTTATCAGTAGCAGTTCAAGTTATTCTATCCATTCTCTACAGGATGAGAATGACAAAGAACAAGAGAGTCTCCCTCTTAAATGGAAAAGAATTCCTCAGCACTATTCTGAACAGCGTTGACAGTTGTTTATGATAGTCACTTATGCTTGCTTGCTTTCTATTTCTCTGTTTCTCTTTATATCTTCTTCAACTCTATCTGATAAACTCTTTATCACTCTATCTTCATTCCTGCACTTTTTATCTTCTTATTAGCTTTTATTTTATACTTTCCTTCTGTCCTGATACTTTTTTGATATACACCATTTCTTTCTAGCCTTACACAGTTTGGTTTTTTTTTCAGCTAGTTTTTCCTATACTCGTTATTTTTACTATATTGATTGAGTATATACAGTAGGATAGGAGTGGGTACTCTGAAGAAAATAAACTGGGCAAATCAAGCAAGAACAAATGAGTGTTAGAGAGTAGTCATGGAATGGAGAATAAGAAGCAGAAAATATAGAAATAGAGTGATTATCTCAGGCTTGCTAGCCTTTATAATCAACCTACTAAGAAGGAAGATAACTATTCTCTTGCTAAATTGGAGCTCCCAACTTTCCAATATATCAGGAAAAATACTAAAGACTGTTAGAAGGATATTTTTACCCATATCACAATTCCATACTTCAACCTTTCAAAAAGTATTGCATATTTACAAAAGACTCAAGTTTCAGAAATCTATCAGCCTGGTTTGGAAGCAGAAATGGAGCCAAGGCTTTGCTTAATTAAAGATTAAAGTCTCGTTATAAGAAATAATACTAGCAATCAGTATCCTCCATTTGATTTATTAACTATAACTTGTTTATATACTTTTATTAGTGATAAAACAGGAAATATACTTTAAGTAAAGATTAAATTAGTTAAAAAATGTGATCCTAAGCCTAAGAATACTACTAGTTTATCAGAACAGCTTGAGGTAGTCACCACTCACTCATACTACTTTTTTGGAATAAATCTAAAATCTTTAAATAATAAACTTTATAACAGTTGGAAACTATAGAATAAATTCTCTGGACTTGTAATTTCTTATCAGTATGGTTCAGCTATTCCTGTCCTAGAAAAATGATACGATTGTATCAATATCTATGCCTACTATAGGGTAACATATAAAAGTAAACGAAAATGTGTACTGAGTAAAGTTGCCCACTCTCTAGACACTTGGGATTGGCCCAGCTCACCCCAGGCACTTGGTGCATCTGAGAGCCCGTTGGATAACAATTGGAGGTTCTCTGCCTTGTGACGGTACTTATATAACTATAATAGAGGGAAGCATAGACATCTCCACTGCATGAAATATAGTTCTTAATAATTATCCTACTTGCTTACTAGTATAAGCTTGTCTATTGTACTCTAATATCAATAATAAGAGAAATATAACTTTAACTGAAACTTCCTTTGCCTGTAGGCTTGTCTAAGGTGCCCAGCTAACTGTAACAGCCTCCTGGGTGGTGGCGGGAATCGGTAAGGTAACGATACTATCTCTATACCAAAGTGTGGCATATAACAAGACTAAGTACCGGAGGCTTAGACTAAGTTGTTGTAACAAACTTCTTACTATATCGCAACTACCATGTAGTTCCTAATAGCTAAGTATGTTTGGTCTTATTGGATTCTTGAAGCGAACTGAAGAAGTAACTGTTCAACCAAGTATATTGAAAACTCTGTCTGTCCAAATCTGCTCTCTCTAAGTCCGGAGAATAGCAGGTCTTAAATACACTTGTCAGGCTGACCAAAGCCTTGTAAACAATAACCATAAAGACTTCCAAAATGGTAGCCCTGAAACATTACATAAAACATATCAAGTATCAAACGACACCTTGACACAATAAATAAAACATACTGAATATCAAACGATACTCGAAACCAAACATATAACATACTGAGTATCAAACAATACTCGAAACCAAACATAAAACATCATGATTATCAAACTCAATCACAAAACATACTGAGTATCAAACAATACTCGAAATCAAACATAAAATATCATGAGTATCAAACTCAATCATAAAACATACTGAGTATCAAACAATACTCGAAATCAAACATAAAACATCATGAGTATCATACTCAATCATAAAACATACAGAGTATCAAACAATACTCGAAATCAAACATAAAACATCATGAGTATCAAACTCAATCATAAAACATACAGAGTATCAAACAATACTCGAAACCAACCAGTAACCCGTACTAGTTACACTAACCATATTAAAGGGAGATTGTGACATAAGCACCCTATGAAAGGATGGATTCCAAGGTTGCAACTGCATGTCACAAGCGGTGACTAAGTAAGGCAGGCTTTCACATGACTAATAGTTATTAGTCATTAGTTTGTTATCTTTCACGCTATGAGATCAGTTGACTCTTAGGTTTTCACATGATAACGCAATAGTGTGTCATTGGTTTATTGTTATTGGTTGTTTAGTGACATGACTCAGGTTTGTGGTCATGTGGTTTATGTATCTCGCACATGACTCAGAGTTATGAGCCATGGGTTTCGCGCATGTGACCTCTTTGGGGCACATGACTTGTTTTAGAGTTTTGATTGGTTCCGAGATAAGACGCAGCTGACTTGGGCGAGTTAGCTGATAGATTTTACACTATGACTCACTATGAGTCATGAGTCATGTGACGCAAGAGTATGAGTCACGCAGAGTTAGGGTTGAGGGAAGAACCCCTATATAAGGGCCCCCTCAGGGCTTGGGATTTGGGTCACGAACCATCTCCTCTACACCTTCGGCAATTGAAATCTCAACACCATGAGAATTCATCGTCACTACCCACCACCCCCGCACTCCTAGTGAGCTGCACCCCCCCTCCTCCCGTCCGCCTTATCATGATCTTAAACTTTGGTGTCCTTGTTTCTAGGGGTCTCAGAGTTAACTTCCCCTCCCTCACTGCTTGCATTTTCACTACTTTGCTTAGCAGTTGCACGGTCGACAACACCCTCTCGCCCATATTACAGATGGCTGGGACTACAGTTCGCAGTAGGAGGAAACTTTTCAACAGGCCACGGTCGATTTCTCCATTCTCTTCACTACCTTTAGAGGTTGCCTAGTCAGACACGCAGACGGTTACTGATAGTTTCTACGGTTATTGGGTCTACCCCTTCTCCTCCCCCTCCGGTTTCGTCCCGTTGCTCAGTTACAGTTATCATCCATTCACTTGGCTGGCACTCTACTGCCCTTTCACCTTCCCGCAGCTTCTCCATAGTCGCAGCCCTCGGTTACGCTCAGTCGTTGTATTGCACTATCTCTGTAGCTGATGTCAACGCCTTGAGTTCTTGAGTAATGTTTTGCACGGTCGCATTGTTTGTAGTAGCCTCCTGCGTACCCATTGTTTTTTTCTTCATTGTCATTACTTTGTGTTTCAGTAGTATTTATATCATTTATTTCATATGTTAGCGTCTACAGCAAGGTGTTAGGGGTAGCCGGTAAGGTGACTTATGATACCGGACTGGGCCTTAGGCTGGACTGGTCTTAGATGGAGAATCTTGTCTAGGAAGGCTCGTAATAGATGTAACTAAGTTACTCGCGTAGTGTAAAGATAATGAGGAAATAATAATTGTCAAACTTATTATATTGATAAGATCTCTCTCCGGTGCTTTATGATTTTTTTAAGCAAGGGAGGCACTTCAATATTTATATTCCGCGTCTGAGTGTTCGCGGGCTACATGTCTTAACCATACTAACTAAGTATCGACCGAACAAAGTTCTCTAACTCGTAAGTGCGAACACCTCTTGACCCTGACAACTGTTCGACTCCATACTCACATTATGAAGACGTAGACTATCATATTATCGTGGGGGTGTGTCAGTCCTGTGAATAATAGGTCAGTCTAGAGTACACGTAGCCGACTAATGCCAACGTGGTAATATCTCTTCACCGAACCGTATATGAAGCGGCCAACTTCAAAGGTGTCAGACCATTCAATGCGCGAGAGTTCGTCACTGTTTGCGCATCAGGTTTCCGAACTGACCTGTGGCAGCAATTTGCTCGAATAGCAATTTGCGCTCACTATCTTATGTTTGTACTGACTGGTTCTGAGCGGGCCCGGAGGTCTCCGCTATGTGTCTTCTGGTATCGTCATACGATATTTTTACTTAAGTGTTTATTCTGATTCCGTCGGTCATCTTAGAGAACTCTCATTCTTACCCTATGGGCATCCTAAAACGAGAACGCACACTTAAATCTCTCAGACGCCTTTGCGCTATTATCGCCGTCATGTTTATGACTTGTCGCATAATTATATTTTAACTAATAATAACTATGACACAGCTGTGAATCGAACACGTGACCTTATAGTCGGAGGCACGTGACTATCATCTTAAGCTAGACCGAGATGTATTTGGTACTTTGTACTTTTACTGTTTGGTACACAGGGGTCTGTGCGTGAGCCTTATGGGTCGGCATTCTTGGTATGCCTGACACAAGGGTTTTCCTGTTGATTCCTCCCAATGTGTTTATCCGATTTTCTTTTCCGCCTGTCAAGTCCGAGTGGGATTTCTCATTTGATGTGGCTAGTGTGCGGTTGGTTTCAAACCAGAGGAACGTGGGTTCATGGCTTTTTCCCTGGCGCCGGTGGGTTCGTGATAGGGGGTTTTTTTATGCCATAGCTAGTGCTGCATGCACTTTTTGTACCCAGTAGTCGAAACAAATCTAAGATGATAAAAAAATAAAATAAAAAGGCTTGGGATTTGGGTTCTTCACACAACTATCCAAGTTCTTTCATATAATATACTTTCAATACAAGATCTCTTATCTATTACACTTTCGGGAACCAAGACACAACTGTCTTACACGACCCTAGCGATCGACACTGCTAGATAGGAGTCAGAGGACTTAGCTATCGCAGTCAGAGATTAAGAGAAGAAGGGATCATTAGCAAGGCTAACAGTTACCTGCTGCAAGTATTCTCTGGAGAGGAGAGGATTGTAACACTGCACTGAAGACTCAAAGTCACAGTAAAGATAAAGATAAATTCAAGAAAAAATCAAACCGGAAAACTTCATATTGTTAATTCTGCAAGCTTCACTCAGGCTCAATTTAAGTTCTCGAGAATTAGTGGTTATCAGGGTAGAGTGTTGTTTGCGTTATAGTTTAAATATAAATAGTTTAGAAGCCAACAATACCTTTCACTACTCTGACCTGTTGTGAACACCCAGCTCAGCTCAGAATTATCCTGACACACCTCTCTGTCTGAATTAACACAGCGAGATGTTAGATAGCATGGACATGATTAAGTCCATGAATCAGAAGTGGTTTCTGCAATGTATCTTCATCACGACCGCATGAAAGAAAATATCTGCTGATTCTCATCATATAAGTGGCCAACTACTGACAACTTTGTAGTCTACATGTTGATAAGATACTCTGACCCATCAGCATTATCATCTTTTATACAAGTATCGTAGTAATTAGCTTCTACTTTCACAACATACTATTCTTGGTTAACTACTATGACTAAGCTTCCCCAAAGAAATGCAAAGTTATTCCACCCTCACAGAGGCCACCCAAAACCAATCCAACGATGAATACCTTTACCATTATCAAATATATGCCTTCAGAGTCTACTAAAATTCCCACAAAATAAGCTACTCTACTTAGGGTGACTTCTGACATTTGCCAGACTGGTTTTGGGAGTAATCTAAATTTGTTCCTAAACCTTTCTCTAGACGTTTTGATGGCTCTCTTACTACCCTTAGGCATGTAAGAACCTACCTATACCGATCTGATATTTAAAGGAGTCAAAGTAGGTGAACTCTCTCGGGGCAGTCACCTGCACATCTACTCTATATTCTATGAACAGCATTTACTCGAATAGCCAGCCATGAGATTTACCGTGTTTTAACTCTTTCTTCAATACTTAAAATTTGTATGAAAATTCTCAACTACAGAGGCATCTTGCTTATATTTACCACTCATTCATCATTACCAGCAGAAGGTGTTAGACACCCATTTCAGGCCCTGGGACAGGCATGCATCTCACTTTAACCATATCATGACCCGCTTTACTTTTAGTTACTAGTAGTACTAGTAATATCTAATTTCAAGCATTATATCAATAGTAATTCTAACATACTCCAGTATGGTTTCTCCGACAAAGGTAGAAGAATAGTATCTAAAGGTAGGGTAACTAGGACCCCTTGCCTAGATTGACGAGATTTCCAAGGTAGGGTTACTTTTCTCTATCATGCTTAAAATCTCTACCGAAGTCTGCGTAATACCTTGTAAAGTGTCCCCAGAGCTTTGTCAAACCCTTGGATTATTTACTTGAGCTCTGAAGAATCTTCCATCTGCAAGGTTACCCTGTCTACCTAGACACCTTTTTTCCTCCCTTTAGTTACTATACTAATTACCAAGGGTAACTAATAATACTAAAGCTCGCTGATAAACTCATATACTAATCGTTAGTCTACTATGGTATACTAAGTATACCGAACCAAAGTTACTATAATTACCACTTGGTATACCAGTTGTGCTTGTAAGATGGTCAGTTCTAGCTAAGTGTACTAGGATCGTTACAGAGATACAAATATCTTGACTCTATAAATATAGTTTTAAGTTATAACTTTCTTTGCCAATAGTAGACTCATACTTAGTACTCAGATAACTATATTAGAGGGTGGTACAGATATCTTAACTTTATGAAATATAGTTTTTAACTGTTGTTCTCCTTGTATTTTGTCTTATCTATTATACTCTAATTGCTATTACAAGAAAAACATAGTTTTAATTAAAACTTTCTTTACTGATAGACTCATACTTAATACTCAGATAATTATATTAGAGAGAAGTACAAATATCTTAACTCCATGAAATATAGCTTTTAACTATTGTCTTTTTTGCTCATCGTCTTTTCTATTATAGTACTCTAATTGCTATAATAAGAGAAATATAGTGTTAATTAAAACTTTCTTCACCGATACTCATACTTAGTACCTAGATAACTATATTAGAAAGAAGTACAAATATCTTGACTCCATGAAATATAGTTTTCAACTATTGTCCACTTTACTTATATGTCTGTCTATCATACTCTAATACCTATAATGGGAAATATAGTTTTAACTATAATTTTCTTTACTAATAGGCTCATTCTTAGTATCCATACAGATACTAGTATATTGGATAAAGACACAGGTATCTTGACTTCATGAAATATAATTTTAACTAAAACTTTCTTTACCAAAAGGCTCCTACTTAGTACTCAGATAACTATATTAGAGGAAGTTACAGATATCTTAACTCAATGAAATATAGTTTTTAACTATTATCCTCTTTGCTTATAAGCTTGCCTATCGTACTCTAATAACTATAATGAGAAATATACTAGCTTTAACTATAACTTCCTTTACTAGTAGATTTATTCTAAAATCCATTTAACTATATTAAAGCATGATACAAATATCTGACTCCATGAAATATAATTTTAACCAAAAGTTTCTTTGCCAATAGACTCATACTTAGAACCCAAATAACTATATTAGAGAGTGGTACAAATATCTTAACTTCATGAAATATAGTTTGTAACTTTATTCTCTTTGATTATTGTCTTGTCTATTGTACTCTAATTGCCATAATAAAAGGCTCTAGTTTTAAGTAAAACTTTCTTTATCGATAAACTTATTCCTAGTACTCAGATGACTATATTAGAGGGTTGTACAGATATCTTGACTTCATGAAATATAGTTTTTAACTTTTATCCTCTTTAATTATTATCTTGTCTATTGTACTCTAATTGCTATAATAAGAGAAATATAGTTTTAAGTAAACTTTCTTTATCGATAGACTCATACTTAGTACTTAGATAACTATATTAAAGGGTAGAACAGATATCGACTCTGTGAAATATAGTTTTTAACTATTGTCCTCTTCACTTATTGTCTTATCTATTGTACTTTAATTTAAGTTGCTATAATAAAAGAAATATAGTTTTAACTATAACTTTCTTTGCCAATAGGCTCATACTTGGTACTTAGATAACTATATTAGAGAGAGGTACAGATATCTTGACTCCATGCAATATAGTTTTTAACTATAACTTTCTCTACTAATAGACTTGTCCTTAGTACCTAGATAACTATATTGGATAGAGAGACAGAGATCTTGACTCCATGAGATATAGTTTTTAACTATTAACCTCCTTGCTTATAGACTTGCCTTTCATACTCTAATAACCATAATGAGAAATATCGTTTTAACTATAAATTCCTTTACCGGTAGAGTTGTCCTTAGTACTTAGAAAACAATATTAAAGGGAGGCACAAATATCTTGACTTCATGAAATATATTAGTTTTAATTAAAGCTTTCTTTGATAGTTGGCTTATACTTCAAGTTAGTACTTAGATAATTATATTAGAGTGTAGCACAAATATCTTAGCTCTATAAAATATAGTTTTCAACTATTGTCCTTTTTGCTTATAGACTCACTTATCGTACTCTAAAAACTATAATAAAAGTAGGTAAATTGTCATCGACTCCTATACATATTTTCTTGATTATACACTTTATTAAATTTTAATATTATATTCTCTATTCTCTTCTTTAGTTAAAAAATCAGCTTCACTGTAGCTCATCTCTCGAATATATTTTTATTTTACACTTTTCCTATTATATTTTTCTCTTGAATTTTTCCTATAAATTCAATTTCCTCCAGCTTTTTCTAACTACTACTTACATAGCAAGCTCCTCAAATCTTCTTTTATTTCACTCTCTGATATTTCCTCTCTCTTCTAGAAATCCTCTAATAGCATTCTCAATCAGCTCAATACTATTTCCTCTATCATATTCTATATTATTTAATACTTGTAGATATCAGATTTTCTCAATTCTATGCTCTTTGTTTTGCCTCACTTCTCTCAACAAATAAATTCCCGAGTTTAGCTCATGACCTAGATTGATTACTCTCAATAACTTCTCCCTATCCTTACTTCTTGGTATTCCTTTCTCTGGTACCACATAGTATCCTGGATTCATAATTATCACTTTTCCCTCTTTGTAAATAACTACCCACAAGTTTCATACAAAAACTACTCTTCAATTATCTCTCTTTTCTACAGTATCCTTTACCTGACCACCTCTTCAAAATATACATCTACTTTTCTTCATAGCTCCCAATATAGATGTCAAGATACCAACCTTATTTCTATCCTCAATATTTTCTTAAAGTCTTTTCTTATTCTGAATTTCAAAATTCTTCTCCAAATTCTCAATATCCCTTCTTTTCATGACTTTATTCTTATAGGATATCATCCTGGAATAAATGTACTAGTCAAACTCCTCTTTACTCTTTCTCTCTAATCTATTGCCAATATCTTGTACGGAACTATCCAGGTTAAAATTTGCAGATATCTTAATAGTCTCTAGTACTTCTAGCGGTTAGTTTGTACTACTTCTTTCATTAAATGAATATTAAAGCCCATATCTTTGTATTATAGTGAGAAAGATTTGATCAAAAGTGAGTTTACTTAAATTGAGTGATGGTTGTATTATGTAAGGTGATAGTTATAGTGATAGTGTGTGTAATTAACTATTATTACCATTGCCACTGCCTTTTTTGCTTCTCTATATTTTTTTACCTGGTCAAAGGCCTATCAGCACTTATATATAAAAAATAATTCTTTCCTCAATTAATGCTCCAATTAGAACCTTTTTCTTCTTCCTTCTTTCTTATTACTGTATAACTCAATTACTATAAAGTTAGTATATTTTTCTCAAATGAGTGTTTTACTAATAAAACTTAATTTATTAAAACTGCTACCTAACTCTCTACAGGGAGTCTTATTTCTATTATGGTTAATAATACTAGTGTTTAAGTTTTTCATATATGTTGCCTTCTATATAGTGCTTTTAATAATAATAGTAATTTCCTATAAATATACTAATTATAATGTGTTGAGAATACTACATTAATAGTAAATATATTAAAATTAAGAAACACTAAACAATTTCATATCATTTTATCAATTTTCATAATTTAAAATATCCTAAAAACACTTATGTAACTTTGTTCATTTGACTGATCTTATTGTATATTTTCAAGTTATTTTTCATTTTTCTATTAACACATATAACCTTTTAGATGATAATAATAATAATATTTCTATCTACTAATTCAGATACTATAACCAATATCTCCAATATTTAACAATATTCTTCTAGCTACCAATAATCCAAATATAATAAAAAATTGTAAATACAGTAATAATCTTTCTTACTTACAAATCAGATGAAAATACAAACCATTTATACTTTGATTAAGTCTCCTACAATTTACAGATAATTAATACTAAGAGGTAAACTATATATTCTAGTATTAATTAATATCACATATTAAACTTTAGGCAAATAGCTAGAGGATAACATTACTATAATTAATAAAACTATCATTTTAAATTGTATCAATCTAGAAACTCATGTTATTTTAAATAATATTAATTCCACTTAAAATACTGTACTTCTACTCTGCCAATATTATAGTACCATATATTCTCAATACTAAAAATACTATCCACAAAGTTCTACTAGTCATATCCTGTTTTAATTAATGTTTTGCTTAAAAACTACATTTTAGCCATATTCTTTTGTAGAATAGGTTCTTTCTAGCTTTGCTCACAACCTCTTGAATCTTATATCTCTATATCTACTCTTAAATCTCATATATCTATATATATCCTATTATATATAGTATTTAATAGTCAATCTAATACAATATTTGAATTATATCTCTTCTTTTATGTATCTATAACTATAGCTTCACTAGTCTTACCTACTAACTTTAATACATAATACATTATATGTTAATTCCTCTTCCCTGTAAGAATATCTATTATAGTTTGACTTCCTGTTTTCCTATTGTTCTATCTTAAAACACATTTTTATAGTAAAAGTACAATTCATAGACAAAAGTGTTCATAATAATGGGAAACATCTGACTAAGCAAAATCACAAATACTTTTGCGTAGAAACTGTATATACAACCTATTAACCTTCTCTTCTATCTTTTTATTAGTCATGATACTTATCTATTTATCTTTCGAATATACAGCTTGCTCTTTCCCAAACTCTAATACTAACCAGTAAAAGCCAATCATTATCTAAACGTTCTCTGCTATTATAACTTACAAATATTCAACTCTTCTATTGATATTGCCCTTCCAGCTTGTTTCAATGTTCAGCTTCAATTTCCACTTCCTCTATAAAGAAAAATATAATAGATTGACTAAACTAATCACATTATGAATCCTGTGTATTAAAGTTAATAGATATCTGATATAAGGAAAAGAAGTAATTTGCAAACAATCTTGCTCTTATCTTTTCTTCACAGATTCCTTGAAGTAATATATGAATCACTTTAACTATATTTAAAATAGCAAAGAAATAACAATCTGACAGCTTGGTTGCAAAAACAGGATAAGAGTAAGAATGTGAATGCTATTCAGCACTCATTCCATCTGGAAGAATGATAGGGTATCCTCAATCATATTAAAATGATGTAGTAGCAAAATCTGGGAAATTGAAAATATAACAGAGTTTGAGTAAAGACACTTTACACTAATATATCATGTTGAGTGTGCAGATAAAGCAAATAAGTTTTATATAAAACTATTTGGTATGATCCCTCAGCAATAATTATCTCCGTCCCTGAAAATAACAATTAAGAGTTAATTGCTAGTAACTCTAATATGAAGTAATTATTAGGAAAACAAAATATCGTGTTTATAAAACTGAATTCTATCAGGAGGGATAGTGTGAAAGTCTGACTAATTTCCTGCTTTCCACCCAATATTCTCATATAATGCGAGACAGGAAAGAGAATCTCCTGTACCTCAGCAGATATATCAACAGGTGTAATATATATAGCTAGTACTCCAATTTTTCATGGAGTGAGTAGCCATAATCAGAAGACTATAAGTATTCCCCAGAGTATGTGAAAAATAGTAAAGAAGAGTTTGAGTATTATAGTCTCAGTAATGACAATATTTTCTTCAAAATTTGTCAAAAAGAAGACTAGTATTTGGGAAGTATTATGATTAATTGGTATCTTCTCTTTCTCAAATTGTGTTTATCCTTCTCTTAAATTTTAATCAATTGCCCAAACCCCTCACTCGAGTTGGATTCTCAAGGTCATTCATAACCTGAAAGATAAACTATCTAAATATAATTAAGATTATAGTTTTCATCCCTATATTTTTTTCCCATAAAGTTAGTAAGAGATATATAATATACAAAACTTGAAGAATAAGTTGGCTTGTGAAACAACTTACTTTATCGTACTCCTTGATAAGCCTGAGTCTACTACCAGCTCATTATTTCACTTCCCTACCACTCGCTTCTACCCTAAATATTAGTAACTGATAAGAATCATAATAATATTCTCAAGTAGGACACAGGAAAATTAACAAAAGAATCCAGTATTGTCTTCTTCAATAGGTTTATTGGCAGTTTGAAATGCCACTTTTCCGGTAATCCCTTCCACTGTAAAAATACCTCTTAATAGAAGTACGAGTCTAATAATTAACTCCTGTACTACTCGAATCCAGCACCACCACTACTTCCAGCAATTCTCATACGCAATTCCTCCTCCATCATGTCTAGCAAATCCCTTCTTTACCAGTTATTCCAGTAAAGATAGATTCAGTGTAAGAGAAGGCTTGATCGGAAGGGACATATTAGTCCAGACTTCTTCGAGCTGAGCTTTAGTTTGTACTCTATTGCTAGAATAACATACAGAATTAGTATCCAGAAAAGACTCTGGATTTTGGAGAGTCACTTTGCTGTTCTCCTCACTATTGTAAAATAAAAGGTGTCGAGAACTATAAAATTATATAATTCAGTTAGTTTCTATTCTCTTAAAAGTATGAGAAACTTTTCAAATCATTGAAAAAATGGCCTTGTTTGTTAGTAGCTAGTGAATACTATCTGCTTCACAATTAATTCCACCACTGCTGAACTTAAGATTTTATTTCTGAGTTAGTTAGTATTATACCCAATACTGAATTTGGTATATAATTATTCAGTTAAATAGAACATGATTTGACTGTTCTTGTTCTAAGAGAATTAGTCACTAAAGTATTAAAATCAGAATTATAAGAAATAGTAAGATAGTTAGTAAAACAACTTACCTTGTAGTATTCCCGAAAACATCCTACTCGAGTTCAAGAGCGTGAGTGTCACTCCAGTACTCGCTGCCATTCCACAAATACTTCTTAAATGAAGTATAAGTTGGATCCCCTGCCGGTCAACTATTCAACCTGAATTCCAGCACCAGTTAGACTGCCCTCAGGCAATCTTAACTCTTTCAGCTCTTCTTCAGAGCTTTGTAATTTCCTTCCTCCCAAATGATACCAGAAGATGACATGAAGTATGACACGATGCACATTTTGCAGGTAGAATCTCGCTGAATGCTTTTTTTTGAAACAGTAGAAAATACCAGTGGTAGTGAAACATATATCATTTCCATCATGATATGTATTCATGTTATATGTATCACCATTAGGGTGATAAAGCAAGGAACTCTTTTTAAAATATTTAGCAAAAACTGTTTTGAAAACAGTAAAAGCCACTCTATTGAGTAGATATATATTCATTAAACAGAATATAAACTGGTTAATATGTTGAGAGTAGGAAAGACTCATCAGTATATTGTGAATACTGAGTATTTCACTATATCTCTTGCCATTGATCTTGAGATATTATTTCTCAGTTAATATTGCAAGTGTATGTAGTAAGGTTCAATGGATATAATTATTAAAACAAATTAGTAGAGTTTAATTCCCTACTCCTTTTCATATGTCAGTCAAGTTCTATATTACAAGTATAGTAATATCAGAATGTAACAAGAAATATGATAGTAGTAAACTTACTAGCAAGAAAAACACTTCTAAGAGTATCCTCCTGGGAAAGGTGTAGTAAAGATATGCTGGTAATATCAACAAGCAACAAGTTAATATAAAAGGAGTATTGTTGAACCAGCTCCTATAAAGTAAGAAAGTAGTTAATTCAATTGAATATTTAAAGTATGAGTTGGAGAATAAAAAGGAAAAGGTGAAGGAGATGAAGGATAAAAATAAGAGTAACTTGCAGAAGAAAAGATGCACTATCCAAGCGGTAATGCTAACCCCCCAAGTATCCATTAACACTCACTCCATAATGATAAATGATCACTGGCACAACTCACCTCAGATAAACTGACCAGAAGGCCATAATCTTCTTGGTAGTGGTAGTGCTCCTGAATGTGGCAGCAATGGTGTTGGTCCTCGTTCTTGTGAAGCGGAAAGGAAAGATGGGAGCGAGGATGGTCGGGAAGCGTCCCGTTTTATACTCAGCGGAGGTTGTGCGGTGCGGTCACGGTTTGTGCGGTCACGCTTGTTTCATCTTCGGGCTATGGTAGGGCTACCCACTGTGTTCTCAACACTGTCTTGAGCGCACTCAAGACCGGGAGGGGCGAAGCCTAGGGCCTCAGACCGCTTAGGGAACACCAATACGATAGGAAGAATAGAGAGTTTGCGCAAGGAGACCTAGGTGGCCGGAAAACAGGTTATTTTCTGTTAACCTAAAAGTCTTGGACACCTAGGTGGATGGCGAGACCTGGGAGAAGTGTAAAATAGA
>Ga0307507_10004942_pt1 | contig 22724 bp, 6 predicted proteins | sample 7_EM_MG_FD_207223 | JGI IMG/M metagenome (GOLD analysis project Ga0307507, IMG submission 207223) | Populus trichocarpa ectomycorrhiza microbial communities from riparian zone in the Pacific Northwest, United States - 7_EM | ecosystem: Host-associated > Plants > Roots > Unclassified | place...
CGTGTCAAAAAAACACGACATAGGCTAGTCGGTCGAGTTGCCAAATGACCTCAACTGCGCGCCAATTGCGTCAACCACCAACCATTGAGGCCATTGAAAGGGTACCATATTTTGCCGATGTAGTAGAGTTAAGTTTGCGATACTAGCGCGTCCGTAGGCTTGTTACGGCAGCAGTGGTTCCCAAGGAGGTCATAAAGTAAGGTAGTAGAGCACTATAGGTAACTCGTAGGCGCCCTATATACAAGTCCTAAAAGGCGGGGAGATGGATTATGGGGTTTTCTTATTTTCTCAAATAGAGTTTTCTCCTTATATGTAAATAAGGAGTAGTCTATATGGGCCTAATAGGGATCCGAATCGGACGTTAAGCAATGAATAATTATTATTATTAAGTGGTAAGCTAGCACTAGCAGTTATCTACTTACTTAATTATCTTTAGAGACTTCTTTACAATTTGGAGCTCTTGCTGCACCTAGTCTAAAAGACTAAAACCAACTAAAAGATCCCTAAAAAAACACCTAGAGAATCCCCCTAAGATGTATATATTATAAGGGAGGTATATATTAAACAATAGTGGTTTGCACTTGTGTGCATCTACTAGAACTACGCCTAGCAATAGCCCTCTATAATAAAGATAGGCGAATACCATACTATAAAGCGGAAATACCTCTATTAAGAAGGCATCTAATAAAATATAAAGCCTATTAAACGCGTCTAGTATCCAGAATTATAGGGAAGTAACTATTAGCTATAACAAACTAATATAGCTAGTAGAGTAGCTCCGCTAGTTTAGTAAACCTTAGGCGCCCCTCTAGTAAACCCTTAATTAAATCCTCTAATAGCTAAATAAAATTGAAAACAAATAAAAACCCCCCTTACTGGCGAACTGCACCTAGGCTGCTATAGTTATATTCCTATAGCATAGGGAACCTACCCCCCTTAAGACAATAATTGGGTATATAATTATAATATAACTAAATATAGAAAAAGTAAAGGGGCTTAGGGGATAGTTAGAAATAGAAGTCCTTATAAAAATCCATAAAGAGGTCTATAACGCTGTTGCAGTCTAATACCTTAGAAGTAGAGACATTAAAGTTACACTAAAGGACTAATAGTTAAAGGAACGAGCTATAAGGGTAGGGGATAGGCTAGGAGAACGTATTGGCATAAAAGTACTTTATAAGGATTACCTAGTTAAAGTCCTAGCGGTTCCTATAAGCCTTAGGGTAGAAAAGGGACGCTAGGTAGATAATATAGCAATTATATAGGGGATAGTAAGATAAACGGAACGCCTTATATTAGGACTTAAAACCACCTAAATCTAATAGCTTTAATAGGAAAATGTAAACTAAGCAAATAATAAGAATAATAAGAGAATATAAGGGTTGCTAGATATTTACTAGGGAGAGGATAATTCTCATGTCACATCTCAATCGTCAACGTTTCATTTTGTCTCGTTAATATTATACGAGAGAGAACTTTTAGAGCTCTTGCTGCACCCGGCCCAAAAAGACCAAACCAACCAAAAGAACCCTGAAAAACACCCTAATAATCCCCTGAGATGCATGCATCACAGGGGAGGCACAGGTGGAACGACGGTGGTACGCAGTCGCGCGCGACCGCCAGACCCATACCCAACAATGGCCCCCCACAACAACAACAAGGACAGGCGAATACCACACTAGAAAGCAGAAATACCTTAATTAAGAAGGTATCTGATAAAATATAAAGCCTTTTAGACGTGTCTAGTATCCGGAACTATAGGGGAGCATCTATTAGCCATTATAAACTAATACAGCTAGTAGAATGGCTCTAGTCTAGTAAACCTTAGGCGCCCCTCTAGCAAACCCTTAATTAAATCCTCTAATGGCTAAATAAAATTGAAGATAAATAAAAATCCCCCCTATAGGCAAACCGCACCTGGGCCGCCATAGCTGCGCTCTTATAGTATAGGGAACCTACCCCCCTAAAGACAACAACCGGGCATATAATTATAATATAACTAAATATAGAAAAGGCAGAGGAACTTAGGGGATAATTAAAAACAGAAGTTCTTATAGAGATTTATAAGGAGGTCTATAACGCTGTTGCAGTCTAATACCTTAGGAGTAGAGATATTAGAGTCACCCTAAAGGACTAATAGGCAAAGGAACGGGCCATAAGGGTAGGGGATAGGCTAGGAGAGTATATTGGCATAAAAGTACTTTATAAAGATTACTTAGTTAAAGTCCTGTTAGTTCCTATAAGCTTTAGGGTAAAAAGGGGACGCTAGGCGGATAATACAGCAACTATATAGGAGATAGTAAAACAAACGAAACGCCTTATACTAGGACTTGTAATTACCTAGATCTAATGGCTTTAATAGGAAAATATAAACTAAGTATATAATAAGAATAATAAGAGGATATAAGGGGCGCTAGAGACTTACTAGGGAAACGATAAACAAACGCATAGCTCCCTTATTATTAGCGTATATACACTAGGAATATAAAAACTCCTTATCTAAAAAGGAATAATTATAAATGGCCTTATATATAATATAAGGCTCTACAACCACAGACTACGCCTGGAATAATGTTATTGCTATATATAATAGGGACATACCCAATCCATATACGCAGTATAGGTGTGCTGCGGCTACTGTGTAGGCCCCTATAATATAAGACAATATATAAATTAAGACTAAATAAAATGCGTAAACTGTTACCAAAGCATATATAAGGTGTAGGAGAGAGAAGGCTGTATTAAATACAGGAGATAGAAGGAAAGGGCTTAATAGCTATGGGAACAACTACACGCTAGGTTATATAAATGGAAATAATAGGTAATAAGCTAGGGGGACGTAGGTGTCTTCCTAGCGTTTCCTACCTTTAATACTAGGGGGCTAAGCCAGCCATCCCAAGCCTTAACAGGCTAAAAGCAATGCTATGTGATATCACCAGACTAAATAGGGATATAAGGGACACATAGAATATAAGGGAGAGAACGCCTAGTAGGAAGACCCCTATGGACGGCTACAGCAAGTTTAAGGCCGGGATAATTAAGAATTAGATTTAATATGGTAAACACAACACACGTAGCTGGCTTATAAGGGGCATATAGCTAACCGGCGAGAATAGGGAAAGAACCGGAGGCAATAACAGACTCAGATTTAGAAAGGCTAGTAGGAATATAAAACATAGGAATAGAAAGCTCTATATAAAATAAGTAGTGGCCAGGGAGTAAATATAGGAGATAGAAGTTCTAAATATTTTAAAGAAAGTGGAAATGGAAAAAGTGAGGAGTAAAGGAGAGGCGAAGGACCCCTACTAGGGGTCCGCTACTTGACCATTATATAGTATAACTGTGGTAATATAAACCACTGTCTAGCAAGGCCCCTACTAGACAGTCTAGACCCAGAGAAATACCATATTCTTGCCATATAAGAGCTGTATTATAATACCTATATATAATTAATATACTGCCCCTAAGGATTCTAGCTCCTGTATAAACCAAAAGCAGCTATACGCGTATACTTTATAATTAGTAAAAATATCAGCCTTGCCTTATAGTTATAGCAGGCAGTTAACCTAGATATTGTAGTTATAACCATCTAGATATATAGGGGACCAATATAAATTATTAATGTCTATAACCCTAGGGTTAAAGGGGTAGCATAAATAGAGAACATTATATCTATAATAAGCTTGCTAGAAACTGAACACGCAAAGTCTATCCTACTAGGAGATATAAACCTCTACCATCTATAGTAGGGGGGTATCTATATTGCTGCTAATTAACAGGCAGAGTGCCTACTAAGAGCTATAGACAATAGGGGCCTTAAGCTAGCTACCCCCCTAGGTGTAATTATATAGCAATAGGGCACCGCTAAAAGTATAATTAACCTTATAATTATGGACGAAAACCTATACTAGAGACTTAAAAGGTGCTCCCCTAAAGAAGAATAGGCATTTACCTTAGACTATATCCCTATCTAGATACAACTAGATCTGGACATTAAGGCGCAACTAAATGGCAAAAGATACGCAATAAGGAAGCTTAATATAGATAGCTTCCTTAATACAATTAAATAATAACTCTAAGACTTAGAAGAAATCCACCTAATACTAAACAAGCGAGGCTTATTGGCTACCCCTAAGAAAATTAATTAAAGACTAGAAAGGATTTAGGCAGCAATTAAAAGTAGGCTAAAAGAACACTGCCCAGTTTTAAAACTAGGCCCCTATGTGTAATATACATAGTCCGCATAGTGCGCGGCCCTTATAGCCAGCCAATAATAAGCAAGGAGGAAATATATAAGCAGCTATAATTCTAAGGATAAGAGATAATATAAAGACACAAGAAACTAGCTAAAGAATACCCTAAGAAAAGAAGTAAGGAATAACTGGAGATAGTTTATAAATAAATATACTATTAATTTGAGTCTCCCCTATAATAAGGGCCTTTGGACTATAGCAAAATGGGTAAAGAAAAAGGCGGGACGCCTAGTAGAAGATCTATACCTACTACCCCTATAAAGAGTAGGCGAACTATAGGCTATAAGCAACAATAATAAAAAGGCAAAGATCCTTATAGAAAGATTTTTCCCTTAACCGGCTCTAGCAGACCTTAGTAACATTACTGGTAAAACACTGGTAACTTGCCTAAGGGTTGACAGCGACATAACAACTGAAGAAATGGCTAGAACTATTAGCCGCCTCTTAAATAATATAGTACTAGGACCAGATGGGATCCTAAACAAAGCCCTAAAGACCTGTGGACTACTTATAGTACCTTAGCTTGCAGACGTAGCTAGAGCATGCTTTATAATAGGCTACTACCCGCGACTTGGAAGATCTATAACGATGGTTATCTTACGAAAAGAAGGTAAAGTAGACTACTTAATCCCAGGAAGCTACCGCCCTATTGCCTTAAAAAATACCCTAAGTAAGATCTTAGAAAAGGTTATAGTGGACTACATAGTAGATATAGTAGAGGAACACGCCCTACTACTACAAAGCTAAATAGGGGCAAGAAAGAATTGCTTAATGCTATTAGCACTTATATTACTTACTACTACCATTAAAACTGTATGGGCTATATAAAAGGACTTTATAGTATTAATACTTAGCCTAGATATTAGCGGCGCCTATAACAATATACCCTATAAGCGTCTCCTATACATCCTTAGGGTAAAGGGCTTCCTAGAATAGATTATTTAATTTATTTAAGGATTTACAGGCTAGAAAGAAACATTACTGGTCTTTAATAGATACTAGAGCCCCCCTATTGCAGTTATAATAGGAATACTATAAGGATTACCTCTATTGCCTATACTCTTTCTCTTCTTTGTAAGCAACCTACTTAATACCTTTAAGGAAGGGGCGACTTAGGGGATAGGCTTTGTTGATGATATAAACCTAATTATATATAGGCCAATAGCCGCAGAGAACTGTAGGACACTAGAGAAAGCCTATAATACCTATATAAAATGGGCAAGACGATATAGAGTCTAATTCTTACCAGAGAAATACCAGCTAATCCATTTTATAAGAAAACGTAATTAATCTGCAGATCTTTAGTATATAATCCATATCTAAGGCTTTAGGGGTCAACTGGTTTAAGGCCTAAGGGTATTGGGAGTATAGGTAGATAGTAAGCTCCAGTGGAGCGCATATACGGCGTAAGCGGCCTATAAGGGCTAAGCACAGTATATCGCCATATCTAGGATTATTAATTCTATATGGGGTCTATGCTTCTAGAGGTTATACCTACTATATACAGCAGTTGTCCGGCCAACCATAATGTATAGATCTAGCATTTGGGCCACTAGAGAAACCAAGAAAGGCCCCCTTAAATCACTCCTTAAACTACTCCAAAAGGTCTAAATAGCCTACCTTAGGAGTATAACAGGCGGGTATAAGCGAACGGCTACAGCACTGCTTAAGAAGGAAGCTAATATTCCCCCCCTATAACTATATATTGAAGCTAATGCAATGTAAAGGGTGTAAAAGGAACGTAACTTTAATGTTATAAAGTATATTAAGACACGCCTAAACAAACTATGGAGGGATCCTAGGGTGCCTTGTAGGAGAAGGAACCAATAACCCTAAAGTAGGGAAGATATATTAGGAAAACAGGTGGAGAAAGTAGAAGAAGAATGGTATGGCGCTAGGGCCTAGGCCTATATAGAGGAGAAAGGGAGACGTGTAAGAGGCCAGCAAAGACAACAGTAAGGGAGAGAAAGGAGCTAAAGTAGAGCATAAAAGAGTACTGGAAAACCATCTACCGCAATATAATACTGGTTGGACTAATGCTAGAGAGATGAATAGGAGTTAAAGGTATAGAGGTAGGCTTAGGCAAGGGGAACCTAAGCTGTAGTATGGGTAACGCTATAGGAGGTAAATACCTAAGGGCTCTAAGAGGGCCTAATAAAGGTAGAAAATACAATGGCAACACTTTTAAGGACAGGAATAATAGGACTAAAAGATTGGCTTTACTGGGTGGGTGTCCTAGTAGGTAGCCTAAGGTGCAAATATGGCTAGCCAAGACAGACACCAAAATACGTAATACTGTTATGCCCCTTACGCACTAGCTAAGAAGCAATGCTCTTAGCAGCTGGTACAGAAAACTATAATACACTGCTCTTAATACAGAAAGGCCTTAAGGCGGCTACCCGGTGGCTTATTGGCTAAAATATACTAGACCAGTTCTAGGTTGCAAAGGAAATAGTAATGGAAGGCAAAGGGGCGAGTAATAGGCGCCCCCTAATAACTCTACAGGAGTAGAATACAGTGTGTGATACTAGCGCGTCTGTAGGTTTGTTATGGCAGCAGTGGTTCCTAAGGAGGTTAAAAAGTAAGGTAGTAGAGTACTACTGGTGACTTGCAGGTGACTTATAAGCGAGCCCTAAAAGGCGGGGAGACGGATTACGGGGTTTTCTTAAATAGAGTTTTCTCCCTATATGTATATAAGGAGTAGTCCGCGTGGGCCTAACAGGGATCCGAATCGGACGTTAAGCAATGAATAATAATAATAATAATATTTACTAGGGAGATACTAGTTAAATATATAGCTCCCTTATTATTAGCACACTTATACTAGGAATACAAAAACTCCTTATCTAAAAAGGAATAATTATAAATGGCCTTATATATAATATAAGGCTCTATAACTATAGACTATGCCTAGAATAATGCTATTGCTATATATAATAGGGACACACCCAATCTATATATATAGCACAGGTGTGCTGTAGCCACTATATAGGCCCCTATAATATAAGATACTGCTTAAATTAAGACTAAATAAAATATATAAACTGCCACTAAAGCATACATAAGGCGTAGGAGAGAGAAGACTGTATTAAATATAGGAGATGGAAGGTAAGGGCTTAATAGCTATAGGAATAACTGCACGCTAGGTTATATAAATAGAAATAATAGGCAATAAGCTAGGGGGACATAGGTACCTTCCTAGCGTTCTCTACCTTTAATACTAGGGGGCTAAGCCAGCTATCCCAAGCCTTAATGGGCTAGAAGTGATACCGCGTAATATTACTAGACTAAATAGGGACATAAGGGTTATAGGAGATATAAGGGAGAGGACGCCCTATAGGAAGGCCCCTATAGACAGCTATAGTGAGCTTAAAACCAGGACAATTAAGAATTAGACTTAATACGGCAAATATAATATTCGCAGCCAACCTATAAAGGGTATATAGCCAACTAGTAAGATTAGGGGAAAAACCAGAGACAATAATAGATTTAGATATAGAAGCGCTAGTAGGAATATAAGACATAGAAATAGAAAGTTTTATATAAAATAAGTAGCGACTAGGGTGTAAATATAAGAGATAGAAGTTCTAAAAATCCTAGAGAAAGTAGAAATAGAAGAAGTAAGGAGTAAAGAAGAGACAAAGAACCCTTACTAGGGGTCTACTACCTATCCATTATATAGTATAACTGCGGCAATATAAACTACCATCTTATAAGGCCCCTACTAGACAGTCTAGACCTAGAGAAACACTATATCCTTACTATATAAGAACTGTATTACAATACCTATATATAGTTAATTACTACCCCTAAAGATTTTAGCTCTTATATAAACTAAAAGCAGCTATATATATATGCTTTATAATTAGCAAGGCTATCAGCCTGTCCTTATAGTTATAGCAGGCAGTTAATATAGATATTGCAGTTATAATAATCCAGTTATATAGGGGTCCGGTATAAATTATTAATGTGTATAACCCTAGGGTTAAAGGGGTCCTATAAACAGAGAATATTATATTAGTAATAAGCTTACTAAAAACCAAAGGCATAGAGTTTATCCTATTAGGAGATATAAACCTCTACTACCTATAGTAGGGGGGTATCTATATTGCTGCTAAATAGTAGGCAAAATGCCTACTAAGAGCTATAGATATCTGGGGCCTTAAACTAGCTACCCCTCTAGGAGCAATTATATGGCAATAAGGCACTGCCAGAAGTATAATTAACCTTATATTTATAGACAAAGGCCTATACTAAAGACTTAAAAGGTGCAACCCTAAAGAAGAATAGGCACTTACCTTAGACTATATCCTTATCTAAATATAGCTAGACCTAAATATTAAGGCGTAATTAAATAGTAAAAGATATGTAATAAGGAAGCTTAAAATAGACAGCTTCCTTAGTATAGTTAAATAATAACTTTAAGAATAGGGATACACCCATATATTAATATCGCCAGAGAACTTTTGGAGCTCTTACTGCACCCGGCCCAAAAAGACCAAACCAACCAAAAGAACCCTGAAAAACACCCTAATAATCCCCTAAGATGTATGCATCACAGGGGAGGCACAGGTGGAACGATAGTGGTATACAGTCGCGCGTGACCGCCAGACCTATACCCAATAATAGCCCCCTATAACAACAACAAGGACGGGCGAATACCACACCAGAAAGCGGAAATACCCCAATTAAGAAGGCATCTGATAAAATATAAAGCCTATTAGATGCGTCTAGTATCCGGAACTATAGGGGAGCATTTATTAGCTATTATAAACTAATATAGCTAGCAGAATGGCTCCAGTCTAGCAAACCTTAGGCGCCCCTCCAGTAAACCCTTAATTAAATCCTCTAACGGCTAAACAAAATTAAAGATAAATAAAACCCCCCCCTATAGGTGAACCGCACCTAGGCCGCTATAGCTACGCTCCTATAGCATAGGGAACCTACCCCCCTAAAAATAATAACTAGGCATATAATTATAATACAACCAAATATAGAAAAGGCAGAGGAACTTAGGGGACAATTAAAAATAGAAGTTCTTATGGAGATTTACAAGGAGGTCTACAACGCCGTCATAGTCCAACACCTTAGGAGTAGAGACATTATAGTTACCCTAAAGGACCAACAGGTAAAGGAACGGGCCGTAAGGGTAGGGGATAGGCTAGGAGAGCGTATTAGTATAAAAGTGCTTTATAAAGATTACCTAGTTAAAGTCCTATCGGTTCCCATAAGCCTTAGGGTAGAAAGGGGACGCTAGGCGGATAATACAGCAACTATATAGGAGATAGTAAAACAAACAGAACGCCTTATACCAGGACTTGTAATTACCTAAATCCAATAGCTTTAATAGGAAAATACAAACCAAGCATATAATAAGAACAATAAAAGGATATAAGGGGCGCTAGAAACTCGCTAGGGAGATAACAGACAAACATATAGCTCCCTTATTATTAGCGTATATATACTAGGAATGCAAAAACTCCTTATCTAAAAAGAAATAATTATAAATGGCCTTATATACAACACAAGGCTCTACAACCACAGACTACACCTAGAACAATGTTATTGCTGCGTATAATAGGGATACACCCAATCCACATACGCAGTATAGGTATGCTGCGGCCACTATACAGGCCCCTATAATATAAGATAATATACAAATTAAGACCAAACAAAATGCGCGAACTATCACCAAAGCACATATAAGGCGTAGAAGAGAGAAGACTGCATTAAATACAGGAGATAAAAGAAAAGGGCTTAACAGCTACGGGAACAACTGCACGCCAGGTTATATAAATGGAAACAATAGGTAATAAGCTAGGGGGACGTAGGTGTCTTCCTAACGTTTCCTACCTTTAACACTAGGGGGCTAAGCCAGCCATCCCAAGCCTTAATGGGCCAAAAGTGACGCTGCGCGATATTATTAGACTGAACAGGGATATAAGGGACACATAGGACATAAGGGAGAGGACGCCTAGTAGAAAGACCCCTATAGACAGCTACGGTAAGTTTAAGGCCGGGATAATTAAGAATTAGATTTAACGCGGCAAATATAACACACGTAGCTAGCTTATAAGGGGCATATAGCTAACTAGTAAGAATAGGGGAAGAACCAGAGGCAATAACAAACTCAGATTTAAAAAGGCTAGTAGGAATATAAGATATAAAAATAGAAAGCTCTATATAAAATAAGTAGTAGCCAGGGAGTAAATATAGGAGATAGAAGTTCTGAACATTTTAGAGAAAGTGGAAACAGAAGAAGTAAGGAGTAAAGGAAAGGTAAAGGACCCCTACTAGGGGTCCGCTACTTAACCATTATATAGTATAACTGCGGCAATACGAACCACCGTTTAGCAAGGCCCCTACTAGACAGTCTAGACCTAAAGAAACACCATATTCTTGCCATATAAGAGCCGTATTACAATACCTATATATAATTGACATACTGCCCCTAAGGATTTTAGCTCCTGTATAAACCAAAAGCAGCTATACGCGTATACTTTATAATTAGCAAAAATATCAGCCTTACCTTATAGTTATAGCAGGCAGTTAACCTAGATATTACAGTTATAACTATCCAGATATACAGGGGACTAGTATAAATTATTAATATCTATAACCCTAGGGTCAAAGGGGTAGCATAGATAGAGAATATTATATCTATAATAAGCTTGCTAGAAACTAAACACGTAGAGTTTATTCTACTAGGAGACATAAACCTCCACCACTTATAGTAGGGGGGCATCTATATTGCTGCTAATTAATAGGTAGAGTGCCTACTAAGAGCTATAGATAATAGGGGCCTTAAGCTAGCTACCCCCCTAGGTGTAATTATATGGCAATGGGGCACCGCCAAAAGTATAATTAACCTTATAATTATGGATGAAAACCTATACTAGAGACTTAAAAGGTGCTCCCCTAAAGAAAAATGGGTACTTACCTTAGACCATATCCCTATCTAGATATAACTAGATCTGGACATTAAGGCATAACTAAATGGCAAAAGATACGCAATAAGGAAGCTTAATATAGATAGCTTTCTTAATATAATTAAATAATAACTTTAAGACCTAGAAGAAATCCACCTAATACCAAATAAGTAAGGCTTATTAGCTACCCCTAAGGAAATTAATTAAAAACTAGAAAGGATCTAGGCAGTAATTAAAAGCGGGCTAGAAGAGCACTACCTGGTTTTAAAACCGGGCCCCTACGCGCAATATATATAGTCCGTACAGTGCGCGGCCCTTGTAGCCGGCCAATAACAAGTAAGAAGGAAATATACAAGCAGCCATAATTCTAAGGACGAGAGACAATATAAAGATATAAGAAACTAGCTAAAGAATACCCTAAGAAAAGAAGCAAGGAATAACTAGAGATAGTTTATAAATAAATACACTACTAACCTAAGTCTCCCCTATAATAAGAGCCTTTGGACCATAGCAAAATGGGTAAAGAAAAAGGCGGGATACCTAGTAGAAGATCTATACCTACTACCCTTATAAAGAGCAGGCGAACCATAGGCTATAAGCAACAATAATAAGAAGGCAAAGATCCTTATAGAAAGATTTTCCCCTTAACCGGCTCTAGTAGACCTTAGTGACATTACTAGTAAAACACCGGTAACTTACCTAAGGGTTAACAGCGACATAATAACTAAAGAAATAGCTAGAACTATTAGCCGCCTCTTAAATAATATAGTACTAGGACTAGATAGGATCCCAAATAAAGCCCTAAAGACCTATAGACCGCTTATAGCACCTTAGCTTGCAGACGTAGCTAAAGCATGCTTTGTAATAGGCTACTACCTATAACTTAGAAGATCTATAATAACAGTTATCTTATAAAAAAAAGGTAAAGCAGACTACTTAATCCCAGGAAGCTACCGCCCTATTGCCTTAGAAAACACCCTAAGTAAGATCTTAGAAAAGGTTATAGCGGACTATATAGCAGATACGGTAGAGGAACACGCCCTACTACTATAAAGCTAAATAGGGGCAAGAAAGAATTGCTTAACGCTATTAGCACTTATACTACTTACTACTACTATTAAAACTGCATAGGCTATGTGAAAGGACTTTATAGTATTAATGCTTAGCCTAGATATTAGCGGCGCCTATAATAATATACCCTATAAGCGTCTCCTATATATCCTTAGGGCAAAGGGCTTCCTAGAATAGATTATTTAGTTTATTTAAGGATTTATAGGCTAGAAAGAAATGTTACTAGTCTTTAGCAGATACCAGAGCCCCCCTATCGCAGTTATAATAGGAATACTATAAGAATTACCTCTATTACCTATACTTTTCCTCTTTTTTATAAGCAACCTGCTTAATATCTTTAAGAAAGGGGCGACCTAGGGGATAGGCTTTATTAATAATATAAACCTAATTATATATGGGCTAATAGCCGTAGAGAACTATAGGACACTAAAGAAAGCCCATAACACCTATATAGAATGGGTAAGATAATATAGAGTCCAATTCTTACTAGAGAAATACCAGCTAATTTATTTTATAAAAAAACGTAACTAATCTGTAGATCTTTAGCATATAATCTATATCTAAGGCTTTAGGGGTTAACTGGTTTAAGGCCTAAGGGTATTAGGAGTATAGGTAGACAGTAAGCTCTAATAGAGCGTATATATGGCGCAAGTAGCCCGTAAGGGCTAAGCATAGTATATTGCTATGTCTAGGATTGTTAATTCTATATAGGGTCTATGCTTCCAGAGGTTACGCCTATTATATATAGCAGTTGTCCGGCTAACCATGATGTATAGATCTAGCATTTAGGCCACTAGAGAAACTAAGAAAGGCCCCCTTAAATTACTCCTTAAACCACTCCAAAAGGTCTAAACAGCCTGCCTTAGGAGTATAACAGGCGGGTATAAGCGAACGGCTACAGCACTGCTTAAGAAGGAAGCTAATATTCCCCCCCTATAACTATATATTGAAGCTGATGCAATGTAAAGGGTGTAAAAGGAATGTAACTTTAACGTTATAAAGTATATTAAGACACGCCTAAACAAACTATAGAGGGACCCTAGGGTGCCCTGTAGGAGAAGGAACCAACAACCCTAAAGTAGGGAAGATATATTAGGAAAACAGGTAGAGAAAGTAGAAGAAGAATAGTGTGGTGCTAGGGCCCAGGCCTATATAGAGGAGGAAGGGAGACGTGTAAGAGGCTAGTAAAGATAATAATAAGGGAGAGAAAGGAGCTAAAGTAGAGCATAAAAGAGTACTAGAAAACCATCTACTATAATATAATACTAGTTAGACCGACGCTGGAGAGACAAATAGGAGTTAAAGGTATAGAGGTAGACTTAGGCAAGGGAAACCTAAGCCGTAGCATAGGTAATACTATAGGGGGTAAATACCTAAGGGCTCTAAGAGGGCCTAACAAAGGCAGAAAATACAATGGCAACACTCTTAAAAACAGGAATAATAGGACTAAAAGATTGGCTTTACTAGGTGGGTATCCCAATAGGTAGCCTAAGGTGTAAATATGGCTGGCTAAGACAGACACCAAAATATGTAATACTGTTATGCCCTTTATGCACTGGCCAAAAAGTAATGCTCTCAGCAGCTGGTATAGAAAACTATAATATACTACTCTTAACACAGAAAGGCCTTAAGGCGGCTACCCGGTAGCTTATTAGCCAAAATATGCTAGACTAGTTCTGGGTTGTAAAGGAAATAGCAATAAAAGGCAAAGGGGTGAGTAATAGGCGCCCCCTAATAACTCTATAGGAGTAGAGTATAGTGTGTAATACTAGCGCATCCGTAGGTTTGTTACGGCAGCAGTGGTTCCTAAGGAGGTTAAAAAGTAAGGTAGTAGAGCACCACTGGTAACTTGTAGGCGACTTGCAAGCAAGCCCTAAAAGGCGGGGAGACGGATTATGGGGTTTTCTTAAATAGAGTTTTCTCCCTATATGTATATAAGGAGTAGTCCGTGTGGGCCCAACAAGGATCCGAATTGGACGTTAAGCAATGAATAATAATAATAATAATAATAACTTTAAGACCTAAAAGAAATTTACCTAATACCAAATAAGCAAGACTTATTAGCTACCCCTAAGGAAATTAATTAAAGACTAGAAAGGATCTAGGCAGCAATTAAAAATAGGCTAGAAGAGTACTGCCTAGTCTTAAAACCAGGCTCCTATACGCGATATATATAGTCTGCATAATACGCGGTTCTTATTACCAGCTAATAATAAGCAAAAAGGAAATATATAAGCAGCCATAACCCTAAAGATAAGAGATAATATAAAGATATAAGAAACCAGTTAAAGAATACCCTAAAAAAAGAAGTAAGGGATAACTGGAGATGGTTTATAAATAAGCACACTTTTAACCTAAGCCTCCCCTATAATAAGGGCCTTTAGGCTATAGCAAAATAGGTAAAGAAAAAGGTAGGGCGCCTAGTAGAAGACCTATACCTACCACCCCTATAAAAAGTAGGGGAGTTATAGGTTACTAATAACAATAATAATAAGGCAAAGATCCTTATAAAAAGGTTCTTCCCCTAACTAGCTTTAGCAGATCTTAGTAATATTATAGGTAAAATACCAGTAACTTGCCTGCGGATTAATAGCGATATAATAATAGAGGAAATGGCTAGAACTATTAGCCGCCTCTTAAATAATATAGTACTAGGACTAGATGGGATACTAAATAAGGCCTTAAAGACCTGTGGACCACTTATAGCACCTTGGCTTATAAATATAGCTAGAGCATACTTTACTATAGGCTACTACCCACGACTTGGAAGGTCTATAATAATAGTTGTTCTATAAAAAGAAGGTAAAGCAGACCACTTAATCCTAGGAAGCTACCGCCCTATTGCTTTAGAAAACACATTTAGCAAGATTCTAGAAAGGGTAATAGCGGACTATATAATAGATATGGCTAAGGAATACGCCCTACTACTATAAAGTTAAATAGGGGTAAGAAAGAACCGCTTAATACTATTAGCACTTATATTACTCGCCGCCACTATTAAATCTACATAGGCGATATAAAGTGACTTTATAGTATTAATGCTTAGCCTAAATATTAGTGGTGCCTATAATAACGTACCCTATAAGCGCCTCCTATACATTTTTAGGGCAAAGGGCTTCTTAGAATAGATTATATAATTTATTTAAGGGTTTATAGGCTAGAAAGAAATATTGCTAGTTTTTAGCGGATACTAGAGCCCCCCTATTACAGTTATAATAGGAATACTATAAGGATTACCCCTCTTGCCTATACTCTTCTTTTTCTTTATAAGCAACCTATTTAAGTCCTTTAAGGAAGGGGCGACCTAGGGGATAGGCTTTGTTAATAATATAAACCTAATTATATATGGGCTAATAGCCGCAGAGAATTGTAGAATACTAGAGAAAGCCTATAATACCTATATAGAATGGGTAAGACAATATGGAGTCTAATTCTTACTAGAGAAATACCAGCCAATTTATTTTATAAGAAAATATAACTAACCTATAGATCTCTAGCATATAATCTATATCTAAGGCTTTAGGGGCTAACTGGTTTAAGGCCTAAGGGTATTAGGAGTATAGGTAGATAGTAAGCTCTAGTGGAGCGCACATACGTTATAAGCGGCCTATAAGGGCTAAGCGCAGTATATCGCAATGTCTAGAATTGTTAATTCTATATAGGGTCTATACTTCCAGAGGTTACGCCTACTATATATAGCAGTTATCCGGCTAACTATAATACATAGATCTAATATTTGGGCTATAGGAGAAACTAAAAAAGGCCCCTCTAAATTACTCCTTAGACTACTCTAAAAGTCTAAATAGCCTACCTCTAAAGTATAATAGGTGGGTATAAGCGAATGGCTATAGCACTGCTTAAGAAGGAAGCTAATACCCCCCCCTATAATTATATATTAAAGCCGCTGTAATGTAAAGGGTGTAAAAGGAGCGTAACTTTAGTATTATAAAGTACATTAAGTTACGCCTAAATAAACTATGGAGGGACCCTAGGGTGCCCTATAGGAGAGCTAACTAATAACCCTAAAGTAGGGAAGATATATTAGAGAAACAGGTGGAAAAAGTAGAAGAATAATAGTGCTATATTAGGGCCCAGGCCTATATAAAGGAGAAAGGGAGACGCGTAAGAGACCAGTAAAGATAATAGTAAGAGAGAGAAAGGAGCTAAAGTAGAGTATAAAAGAGTACTAGGAAACTATCTACTATAATATAATACTGGTTGGACCAACACTGGAGAGGTATATAGGAGTTAAAGGTATAGAGGCTGTTTTAGGCAAGAGGAACCTAGGCTGCAGTATAGTTAATACTATAGGGGGTAAACACCTAAGGGCTCTAAGAAGGCTTAACAAAGGTAGAAAATATAATAGCAACACTCCTAAGAATAGGAATAATAGGACTAAAAGATTGGCTCTACTAGGTAGGTATCCCAGTAGGTAGCCTAAGATGTAAATATAGCTAGCCAAGACAGACACTAAAATACGTAATACTATTATACCCCTTACGCAATAACTGAGAAGTAATGCTCCTAGTAGCTAGCATAGAGAACTATAATATACTACTCTTAATATAAAAAGGTCTTAAGGCGGTTACCTAGTGGCTTATTAGCTAAAATATACTAGACTAGTTTTAGGTTATAAAGGAAATAGTAATAGAAGGTAAAGGGGTAAGTATTAGGCACCCCCTAATAACTCTACAGTAGTAGAGTTAAGTTCGCAATACTAGCGCGTCTGTAGGCTTATTATAGCAGTAGTGGTTCTTAAGGAGGTTAAAAAGTAAGGTAGTAGAGCACTATAGGTGACTTATAGGCGCCCTATAGGCGCTATGTAGGCGAGTCCTAAAAGGTAGGGAGGTGGACCACGGGGTTTTCTTATATAGAGTTTTCTCCCTATATGTATATAAGGAGTAGTCCGCATAGGCCTAATAGGGATCCGAATCGGACGTTAAGCAATAAATTATTATTATATTTTATATTTTATATTTATAAATTTATAGTTTTAATACTTAATAAGCTATATTTAAATTTTTATAAAATTTGGTTGGGAGGTTATTAAGTTATAGGTAGTATAAAAAGGTATATTTTAGTAAGGAAAACTATATAAGAGGTAGTACTGTGTAAGAGGTGGCCCGAACTTCTAATCAAGGCATAGACATGGTAAAAGGGACGCGTAAGCCTGTATAATTGGATTGTCTATAAGCAAGGATCCAAAGCAAGAGAATGGAAAGGGAAAGATAAGTAGCGCTGGTTGAGGTTTTATACAATCTTCTAGTTACGTAACTATAGTTGCCTGCCAAGTTCTGCTAGTGCCGTAAGACCTTATCTTAGGTGCCTTAGCCGCTTCGCAAGGAATTGCATAACCTAGCACGTACCACCCTTACAAAGCGCGCCCATTTTCTCTCAGACCCTCTATGAGGAATTGACCTCGCACGTGAAGTGGGCTGCATAAGCGCTGCATAAGCGCTGCATAAAGGTAGATTCCTTAAGGATAGGCCCGCTTAGCCGCACGGCCCGCCCACTCGCACACACCAACACCAAAATATCGTCAATTTCAATAATTAATTACTCCACCAAAATGGGTGATCTTTTGGCGCTACAAAATGCACTAGCTGATTTAAATCTTCAAGAACATCCTAATATATCTAAGGCGGCCCGAAGGCACGGCGTTAAGCGATCAAAGTTATCAAGACACTGGCGCGGCGTTCAAGTATCAATAGAAGAGTATCACGAATCTTGAAGCTATATAACCAACGAACAGGCTCAAAGCCTTATAAATTATATAAATTTACTCACAAATCAAGGGATTCCTCCTATACCGCCAATAGTTAAACGCTTCGTTAAAGATATTACTGGAATTAACGTTAGAAAGAACTACATTAATAAGTTTTAGCGGAAGTTCGATAACCAGCTTCTTAGTAGTTATATTGCTCCTATAGATCTTAAACGCAAGAGAGCTAACAACGCCTTTTTATACGGCTTATATTTCGAGATCCTCCGTCAAAAGATTAAGCAATATAGTGTTCTGCCAGAAAATACGTATAATATGGACGAAAAAGGTTTCCTAGTTAGGTACCTTATAAAGCTCTTCCGGATCTTTAGCAAGAAGGCTTAGGAGGATAGCCACCTTAACGGTACAGGCCAAGATGGAAATAGAAACTAGATAACCATTCTGGCGACGATTTATGCCAATAGGACTTATATTCCACCTACTATTATCTATCCTTCAGAGGGCAGCGATATTCAGCCAAATTGGCTTCAAGATTATAAGCCTAAACAGCAGCCTACCTTCTTTACTGCTTCAGAGAATAGATAAACCAACAATAAGATTGGCTACGAGTGGCTTACTATAATCTTCAACCACTATACTAAGCGCAAAGCTGGCTTAAATAAAGAGTGGAGGCTTTTGATCTGCGATGGCCACGGCTCTTATCTAAATATAGAGTTCCTTAACTGGTGCCATAAGAATAAGATTCTTGTGGCTATATTTCCTCCCCACAGTACACATAGACTTCAGCCTCTTGACGTCTCATTATTCTCGCCGCTAGCAAAATATTACAGCCGTAAGCTTAATTACCATCTGGCATATAGCCAAGGGCTTATTTCCGTGGGCAAACGACACTTCTAGAGGTTCTTTTAGGCCGCATACAATCACGCCTTCACGCCAGATAATATTGCCAGTGGATAGAAAAAAACTGGAATCCATCCATTTAATCCTAATACTGTTTTAGGCCGTCTCCTAAAGCGTACGCGTAAGGAGTCTCCACCACCTAAAACCCGACTTCAGACGATCCAGCCACTTCAGCCTAATAATAGGACTAGTATGCGAAACCTGCTAAACGCTATAGTGGGTAGGACAACGAGGGAGGAGCTCCAGCTACGCTCAACCTTTTAGGATATATAGGCGAACAACGGACTTCTTATAGAAGAGGTTAATGGGCTCAAAGCAGCCCTCTATAATAAGAATAATAAGCAAGCTAAGAGCAAGGGTCTTTTTGATAAATTGCGCAATGCTAGAGAGGGTAATTTCCTATTTTTAAGCCCTACTAAAGTTCAGCAAGCAAGGGACCTAAAGGCCAAGCGTAAGCAGGCTAAGATAGACGAACAACGCGCCATTAAAGAGAGAAAGGTCCAACGAGTAATTGCGAAAGAAAATAGGCTGCGTATAGAGGCAGAAAAGAGAGCTGCTCGGCTTGCTAATCAAGCACGCAGGGCCGCGGAAAAGGCGGCAAAGAAAGCTGAACAACAACAAGCAAGAGAGGATCGTAAGGCAATCAGGCAGCTTCGTCAAGCGGCTAAGGCGGTCAAAAGGACGCCTAAGAAGAAGAGTAATAAGGTGTTTAATTAGGAAGTTCAATTAACCGAGGTAGTAGAGGCAGAAGAGCTTACCGCTACCCCCCCCCTCAGCATACGCGAACAAGGAAAATAAATCTGCCACAGAGGCTTAAGGACTGCAAGCTCTAATTGGCTGGATTCGCAGCTTCTTAAAGTCTCATCTACTAGAATTATATAAATAATAGATTTTGTATGGCGCGAATAGCCTCAATTTTGCTGGAGTAGTGATGCTAGATTTGGCCTATGCGACTGGGCGGGCCGTGCGGCTAAGCGGGCCTATCCTTACCGAGGGTCTAAGGCACCTGAGATAAGTAACACCTAATGGGGGGGACACCGAAGCCCGTATAAGCTATACGTAATTATTATTTCTACTGATATGGTCAGCATTGAAAATCCTTCCCACTTCTAATAAGGATTTTAGCGCACTAAGGGGAACTCTAATTTTAAAAAGGCATAATGACTATCAGTTTAAAGAACAAGTTGTGCCAGGGTGGTCATCTGTAGGGCGGTAACAACCGGCAGTTATTATGACCCTTCAAGGTGTCGTAAGCTATCACCTCACACTCTACTCAATCAAATCTTGTCCTTTCTACTTTTGTCGTATACAATCTTTCTTTTCACGAAGAGTTTGCTCTGATCACGTATTTACGAGGCCCTAGAAACCTGCGCGCTTATCCGCTGCTCTAGCCATAACTGCAACTCGCGGTAGAGCGGCCACTCTATCCCCCAAAAGCTGTCCAGTCAATGCAACATGGCCGCATTAGGCTCATACCTTCTTGATCTTGTGTATTCTTTCACAAATTGTATGGTGTGTTTTCCAGGATCACCACAGCTGAAAATCAATAGTCGGAGCTTCAAGATTCTTAGGTTACTTGGAGAGGTGTGTACCAGCCCCGTATTCGAGTAATGGAATTTTCTCTCCACATGCCTGGCGCGGAGTCTGACACATTTGATGGTGCTAGGGCGGGTTCTCGTACGTCTATCTCGTCCAAGATACTTCGAATCAGCACCTTTTCGCTCTTAAGAAGATCCGGTGTCCTTTTGGCCAAGAATCTGTCTCACAAGCCTTGAAGGAAGTTGAAGCATACAGTCTTTTCTCTCCACATCCGAATATCATCCACAGCATAGATTATAGCGTCGCGTCGGACAAATCGGATCCTGGAGCAAAGACAGTATATATACTATTACCTTACTATAGGCGCGGAAATCTGCAGGACATGATCAACGCGAATCTAGTCAATCACACTAAATTCCCTGAGCGGAGACTTATGGTACTATTTCTTGGAGTGTGCAGAGCACTGAAGGCCATGCATCAATACAAGGTTAAGGGTGAACCGGGAGAGCCAACCGGTCAGAGCAAAGCCAGGAGGGTCAGGCATGAAACGGCAAGAGCTGATGCTGAAGCTGCAGAGGAGGTAGAGATGAGTGCATCAAGAAGGAGAGGGCCAAGCAGAGAACGGGGTCAGGAGGAAAGGGAAGCGGAGCCATTGATGGAAGGCGAGGTAACAATGAGTCAGGAGGGCATATCTCCGGGAGGAGAGAGGGCCTATGCACACCGAGATATTAAGCCAGGTATGGGAAGATCTTATTGAAAATTTTAGATATGACGTCTAATTGAATCCTAGGGAACATCATGATTGCCGATGACGGTAAAACGCCAATTCTTATGGATCTTGGATCGCTAGCACCATCTCCAACACCTATCACTTCACGTTCTCTTGCGCTTGCGGTACAAGATACAGCAGCCGAGCATAGCACAATGCCTTACCGGGCACCTGAACTTTTCGATGTAAAAACTGGAAGCACCATTGACACAAAAGTCGATATTTGGTCACTCGGCTGCACACTTTACGCCTGTCTTATTGGTAAATCGCCATTTGAAGCCCGTTCTGAAGAGACTGGCGGTAGCCTTAGCTTGTGTGTGCTTGGCGGTGATTGGAGATTTCCTGACGAGATGCCACAGAGAGGCAAGCAGAAGGCACCCACTGATGATAGCATCAATGATGGTGTTAGAGATGTTGTCAGGAGGTGTCTGAAAGTTGAGCCAAGCGAGAGACCCGACGTGGATGAATTGATAACACTGGTGGAGAATGTCATTGCAACCTTTCCTGAGGAAGGATCTGAAGAGTAAAATTGGAGTAATCAACATGATTGACTTGGCGTTTGGGAGGGGCTTAGTTGGTTTGTATGAGTACGTTTCCTCTATGTTTGTGATATATTTCATAACTTCAGACCTTAGTCACTCTGACTCGAGCTATTGAAAAGACACCATACCATCCACAACAACTTATAGGCGTGGTGGTAACCTGGGTGAGACCTGCGGACTCGGTAGAATAAGGATGACATGCGGGATTTAACTGATATGAAATGGCATATCTACTGATTCCCCTTCCAGTCATGTGAGCGGGTACTTCAACGATATTTTCACGAGACCTGACCAACACGACGCTTAGAAGCTTACCTCAAATTTCAGTTCTGAAATTCGTCCACAGGTTATCGATAAGGATCCAGCCAATCAGATCAATGCATTAAAATCGTCGTGATCAGAAATATGAAGCCGGTGATGTTGATTAATTCTCATACAAATACATATATATAGCTTATCCTTTGGAGTTAAGTCACTCGATATAAGGTAGCTAGCACTCGTCCTCTCTGCAGAACAGTATTTGGCATATACTACAGCGATATATAATCCGTAAATGTTGTCTTGATAGGTTATAGAGCTAAAGTATTGTGTATTACTTGTCAATTATACAGGTAGTCGTTGAGGATTGTCCTTATTAAGTGCCCGGTCTTATTATATGATATCGCTGTAAGCTTGTTCGCCAACACCCTCCCTTAAGCTTAGTTAACGATATCGCTATATACACTGTATATAGGGATATATAATTATTTAATAAGGGGTTACTAAGCTCCTCTAACGCAGAATAAGTGTCTAATAAGAAGTTATACCCTCTCTAATATTTAGAAGTCATATCTATATATAAAACCACTTCCTTAAAAATTTGTTAGTACTTCCCTTGTTACGGCGCTGGTGGAAAACGGTGGATCTTGGCAGACGTGGATTATGGTAGACGCGAGTCACGTGACTCGAGGACCGCATAAAATATCGAGCGGCGCTGCTATTCTTCTCCTTCCTTTCTCT
>Ga0307507_10004943_pt1 | contig 22703 bp, 5 predicted proteins | sample 7_EM_MG_FD_207223 | JGI IMG/M metagenome (GOLD analysis project Ga0307507, IMG submission 207223) | Populus trichocarpa ectomycorrhiza microbial communities from riparian zone in the Pacific Northwest, United States - 7_EM | ecosystem: Host-associated > Plants > Roots > Unclassified | place...
TAAGGGCGCGAAGAGGCTTCGGGAAAGATTTGAAGGAACAATATAAATTCTATCTAAATCTGAGGGTATATAGCTCTTGCTAGGAACAAGACATTGCGTAAAGAAGAGAAAGGAATAACGAGAGAATTTTGCAATTAAACAGTTTAGGGGTCTTGGTCGATGCGTGCGTATATACACACGTGGATGGACTTCGGTAGTATTCAATTGATCTAGTAGAACTTGGCAGAAGTTAATTAAGCTGGTAGAATTTGGCAGAATTCGGTTAAAGCTTTAAGTTCTATCTATTAAGTGTTTTATCGAGATATTTCTACTATAACTAGGCTAGTCCCGTTATAGTACCCCCCCTTTGGCCGAAGGTCCAAAATAATACAATTTTATTATGTCGTATTTTATATTAGGTGGCGGTATAGAGTTTTGCCGGTTCTAATTATTAAACGGACTAATTAGGATTTTCTATCCCCAGGATAGAAAATCGCTATTGGTTTAGTAAAGGCGGTAAGCTAAACTAATATCTTTGTAGTAGGTCTTGGCAAGGCAAATCTAACCAATTAGACAACTTTAACCGCCGGTTAAAGTTCCTTAACATCTTGCGCGTTATAGTATTCTTTAAGCTCTTTTTAATTTTAAGTTTCCTGCTATTATGTTTTGTGTATTTGTGTTAGGTGGCAGTCGTTTGCCTTTATATTATGTCTATCCAGCCAGAGTAGGCCGCGAAGGATGGTCCTTATGGAATTCTTTTATTAGGGAAGGCGCATTGGTCTTAACTTGCTTATAGAGCTCCTAGGTTCGTGTTTCGTATCCTTTCCACTTAATAAGAAGTTTAAATTATTTAGATTATATTTTCTATCGCATATTATTAATTAAGTTAATAAAGTAAGAACTGTTACCATTGTTAACAATTATGGGAGGTGGCGGTAGCACTTTGTGAGTTATAGGTTCGTCTTTTAAGGGTTATAGTAAGCTTATATAAAATATTGGATATATTTTTATCTTAGTTGGTAGTTCAAGCTTATAAGTATATAGGCTCAATTTCTTCTTAATTTGGTATAGGCCTGTAAACTTCCAATTAAGTTTCTTTAAGGGCCGTTAAGTCTTTAGGTTTTATATATTTAGGTAAACCATGTCACTTTCCTTAAAGTCCTATATAGGGGCTTATCCTTTGTTTGCATGCTATTCCTATACCGTTTAAGCGTACATTAATTTACTTTATAATAGTTCCGTTAGCTGCTTTATTTAATTAGTGAAGTTATGCGCGTTAATTAACTAAATCTGTTTAATTATGGGTCCTATTATATTAATTTTAGGTCATGGTTTAAATCTAAGTCGGGGGTCTTATCTATAGGTTGCGTAGAACGGCATTATGCCTATTAATACGTTTATTGTATTGTTCGCAGTAAACTTAGCTAAAGGTAGCCATTTTTCCTAGTTATCTTATAGGTAGGAGTAGTATATTTATAGGTATTGTTCTATAATCGCGTTTGTAATTTTGGTTTAACTATCTGTCTCTAAATAAAATATAGTTAAGAGTCATGTTTAAATGCTTAATTATTTATATAGAGCTTGCTAAAAGTTTAAAATGAACTAGCTTCCACAGTTGGATATTATTAAATTAGGAAGTCCGTGTAGCTTAAAGACGTACTTAATAAAACATTCGGCTACTAATATTGCATTAATTAAGTCCATAGAAATCATATATCGCATTTTTATAAGACGGTTAACAACTACTATAATATTTGTAAACCTATTACTGTTAGGCAAGTTAACTACAAAGTTAATTAAGATATCTCGCCATCTTTGCATTAGAATTGGCAACAGTTAAAGTACTCCTTACTTCTTTACATGAGAGGTCTTCCCATGTACGCACGTTCTGTAGGCTTAAACGTATTTTCGTATATAGTTGTATATCGTAGGCTAGTAGTATACTTATTAAATAATCTTATAAGTCTTTGCACGGCTAGGATGTCCTGCTATAGGGGAATTGTGTACAAATTTGAGTATCTTAAATTGTGAGGGTTTGGAATTCGGAACTACCATCTTCTATTAATAGTATAGTCAATTGTTACGAATTTCGCATTTGGCGAGTGTAATATCTTTATACTATTATTTTCCTGTTTAAATCGCTTTTATTATATCTGCTATCCATGCGTTGTTCTTATATTTATATTCTATTAGCTTATTAATTTCTATTTCCCATTTATTAATTTCTAATTCGTTTTTGTTAAGTTCCGTATCTAGAAATATAGGACGTAGTTTCTTAAAGTGTTTAGGGGGCAATAAGATCCATAATTAATTTGTAATCTGTTTGTCTAAGGCATTTATAGGTAAATCTTGTAATTGTTATATTAATGCATTAGGCTTCTGATTGAGTTTGCCTGGTTAGTACATAATCTTAAAGTCGAATTATAAGAGGTATTTAGCCTAATAAATTTGGCGCTGTGTTAACTGCTTTATAGTTATAAAGTACTACAGGTTTTTATGGTCCGTTAATATGCGTATTAGAAATAATAATCCTTTAAGTTCTGGACGCCATTATTTAAAGCATCTAATAATTGTAAGTAGTTCCTTATTATATATCTCGTAGTTTGATTTAGCAGGGGCGAGCTTTTAAGAGAGAAAGGCTACTAGACGTAGCTTACCGTCCTTATTGTATTGCGATAACACTCCCCCTAGGGCATAATTAGACGAGTCTGTTTTGACAATACATTTAAGGTTAGGGTTAAAGTGGGCAAGAATTAGAGCGGTTATAAAGCGTTATTTTAAGTTGTTAAAAGCTTGTTTATATCTAGCAGTCTATTTAAATTTTATGTTCTTTCTTGTTAGGTTTACTAATAGTTAGGCAATTTTTAAGAACTGGTTAATAAATCGGCGGTAGAAATTTGCGAATTTTAGGAATCCTTAAATGTCTTATACGTTACTAGGGCTTCCCTAGTTTATAATCGCAGCGACCTTTTTAGGGTCCATTTTAATTCCGTTACGGGATATAATTAGGCCTAGGTACGTGACTTTGGACATATAGAACTTGTATTTCTTAATATCGCATTATAAACCCGCATCTCGCAAACGTTTAAGGACCATTTGGATGTGTTTTTAATACTTAAAAAGCAAAGACAAGTAGATTAGGATATTATTAATATACGCAGTAATAAATACATTAAGGAATTTACAGAGCGTATTATTAACGTATTGCTAAAATGTACCAGGACTGTTCTTTACACTAAACAGTATTACTAGGTATTTAAAGAGTCCCTATTATATATAAAAGGCTGTGTACTTCTTATCTCCTTTTTAGATACGAATTTGATTAAAGGCAGCGACTATATTAAGCTTTATAAAATATCGTGCCTTTGCTAGGCGGTCAAGCGTCTCTTAGATTAAGGGGATTGGATATTAGTTTCAAATCGTAATTACGTTTAGGGCTTAGTAATTAATATAGAATCTTAAGCCTCCTCCTAGCTTTTTAACAAATAATACAGGTAAGGTAAATAGAGATTAACTAGGGCGAATAAATCCTTTTTCTAGATGCTTATTAAGGTATTATTGCATTATAAGCAGTTCTTCTTATAATATACCGTATAGTGGACCGAACTTTGGTGTCGTACCAGGTTCAAGTTCTATCTTAAAATTGTGTTTATCCTAATACAGGGGTAGCTGGTCTACGAATTGTTTTTTAAACTCATTAATTAGATTATAGTACTCCTTGGGTATAAGAGGTTAAGGGTTAATATACTGCTTTAGTTCTAGCGCCTTCTTAATGTCTTTTATTATTATAGCGAAGATTTTATAGTCTTGTTTTCTTGCTAACAAAATAAAAGGTGCGGCTTGTATTATACGAATTTTAAGGGGTTTTAATATATCATCTTCGCATTCTTTACTGCGATTAGTAGTTATAGTTTTATTATATTGGTTTAAGGTTCGTAGTAAGGGCAATTTATATTATATTAAATTCGAATAGTCTTGTACATGTTTATAGGGCAGGTGGTGTTTTAAACAATAACTTCGGCAATAGGTTGTGCGGAATTTTAGTGTTTCTTTAACCCAGCTAATTAAAGGGTTGTGCCGTTTTAGCTATCTATGTCTAAGTATTATCTTATATTGCTTTAGGGGTGTTATAAATAGGGAAACGTATTTAAGGTGTTCGCCTATCCACATTTTTATAAGAGCGTAGTGCGTTAATTCGCTATATATTAAGGGTTTGCTGTTAAAGCCTTATAGGCCTTAGGGCTTATTAAGTTTCTTTAAATTTAGGCGTTGGGTTTTCGCGTAGTTTGTATTAATAAAGCCTATACTAGTAGCTCCGCTATCTATAAGGATTTGTACCTCCTTCCATTTTCTAAGTATTTAAATTTCGCCAAGTATATTAAGGGAGTTATGTTGTGTATTAGTACTGGAAGAGCCTAGACACTTATGCTCTTCTACTTTTTATCCTAAGGCGTGACTTGGCCCTAGAATGATTCGTTTTCTAAGTTAGCTAAGTATAAGATGCTTTATAACAACCAGGTATAATTTATGGAATAAGTGCGAGTTAAGGAGTAAGTACAGCTTAAAGAACGAGTGCAATTTAAGGAATGGGTGCGATTTAAAGACCAAGAGGAACTACAGCGGACTTTTTTAAAAGGGTAAGTTCAGCAATTCCTTTAAATATATCCTTTTCTACCACATCCAAAGCACTCTCCATTTGTGGCTTAAGTTCTTTATTTATTAGTTCCTAAGGGTGCGTAGGATTAAGTGGCGTTAAGGTCCATAGGGTTGTGTATAGGTTTCGGAGAAGGGTTGCGCTTTAGGGTATATATCAGTTTCGTAAAGTCTTAAACGCGAGGCATAGTTGGCTTTAGAGAATGAGTTTGTTTGTTATATCAAAGGTCCTTATTAATTTGTTAGCATATTATAGCAAATTTAGGTAGGTCCTTTGGCAGTTCCCTACCTACTAACTATACTCTAATTTTATCTAAAATAGCTCGTTAAAGAGTAGCAACTTTAGCGGCTTTATTTTAATTTAGTTTGCTAATAAGGCCTAAAAATTCCAAAAAGAAGCTAGTAAAGTCTCGATTCCGTTATTATAGGTTTTTAAGTTTAGTAATAGCGGTATGTTTATAGCTAGTATTATTATACATTTGTTCTAATAAAGAGATAAAGATTTTAAAATTAATAAAGGTGCTGTTACGAAAGAATAGGTCTATAGTTTATACAGTGTCTTTACTTAATTAAGATATCCCATAGCTAATCTTGCTAGCTTTAGTAGGGTATCGGTTATAGTTTGTTAAAAGTTTAAAGTAGAGCTTAGTTATAAAGGGACATAGGTTATTTTAATTTCTATTAAATATTAAAGGGTTAGGAAGCTTTTCTAATTTTACAGTAGGTACTGGGTTCGTTATAGGTATAAATTAAGCTACCGTTACTAGTTTAGGGTTTGCATTTAATGGGCTGGGTTCGCATATAGTTATCTTAATTTTGTTTATAGGTGTTACTATTAGGGTCTCCATCGTAAGTGTATTAACGTTGCGGAGTTCTTTATGGAGTGTTTCTATTAATCGCTAATGCTGGGCTTCCAGTGCAGCCCACTGCTAAGCCAAAGCATCTGTAAAGGCTTCTTGTATTATAGTTAACTGTTCCCTAACTAGGGTTATAATACTTGTAGTTAACGCGTGGGATTCGAGGTCGTTTGCTATTTTAATAGTAGTTGTTTTTAACGCAACGTAATGTAAGGGCGCGAAGAGGCTTTAGGAAAGATTTAAAGAAACAATATAAATTCTATCTAAATCTAAAGGTATATAGCTCTTGCTAGGAACAAGACGTTGCGTAAAAAAGAGAAAGGAATAACGAGAGAATCTTGCAATTAAACAGTTTAGGGGTCTTGGTCAATGCGTGCGCACGTGCGCACGCGGACGGACTTTGGTAGTATTCAATTAATCTAGTAGAACTTGGCAGAAGTCGATCAAGCTGGCAGAATTCGGTAGAATTTGGTCAAAGCTTTAAGTTCTATCTGTTGAGTGTTTTACTGAGACATTCCTACTATAACTAGGCTAGTCCTGTTATAGTTATAGAAGCTAACTTATCTAACTACGTTACTAGAGGCATTTTATCTTAGTATAATAAGGAAGGAGTACTGCACCCTATAGTATACTTCTTAAAATAACTAAGTCCAGCTAAATATAACTATGAGATCTATAATAAGGAATTATTAGCTATTATTAGATGTTTTAAATAATAGCGACCTAAACTAGAAGGCGCTGGATTTCTAATTAAGGTCCTTAGCGACTATAAGAATCTATAGTACTTTACAACCATAAAATAGCTAAGTTATTATTAAGCCTATTAGTTAGAATATCTGTTTTATTTTTAATTCTTAATTATATACCGCCTAGGCGTTTAAGGTTAAAAACCTAATGCCCTAACCCAACGTTTATAAGATATACTAGTATAGGAAGAAGCGCGTGTCTACTGTAATTAAACCCTACTTTACTCTAAATTATTTAATCCCCTAGCTAAAGACCTTATAGTATACGTCCTTAAAATAACTAATTAATTAGTTAAACAGATTATAATTAATAAATACCTAAATGATAAGTTTATTTAAGAGACACTTAAGCTAATTTAAGATGGTGTTAGACGCTCTAAAAAGATCTCTCTAAGTAAATATAAAGCTTATAGAGACCGCTTATACTACTAGAACCGCCTAGTTATACCTAACTATAATAAACTTAAGCTTAAGCTTCTTAAACACGTATATAACCTACTAGTAGCCGGCCACCTAGGCCATAAAAAAACCCTAGAACTACTTTAACGGGAGTACTACGAGCTAAATATATATAATATAATACAAAGGTATATCTTTAGCTACTATACCTGCTAACAAGCTAAGGCTTTATATAAGATATACAACGGCTTTCTAAAGCCACTACCTATTCCGGACTAAAGATAGAAGGATATCTTAATTAACTTTATTGTTAAACTCCCTATAAGTAAAGGCTATATAAACATTATGGTAGTTATAGACCAACTATCTAAAATAAGACACTTAATCGCTTATCCTAATATATTAACACCTACTATTACCTAACTGTTCCTGGATTATATATGGAAACTCTATAGACTCCCTAAAACGATTATCTCTAATAGAGGCAGCTAGTTTATCTCTATATTTTAGAAAAAACTAACTACCTAACTCTATATTAAAGCACTATTATCTATAGCATACTACCTAGAAACGGATGGTTAAACAGAACGTGTAAATGCTATAATGGAACAATATATTTAAATATACACGTTATATCTATAGGACGACTAGATAGACTGGCTTATATTTACTAAGTTTACTATAAATAACTCCGTTTTAGAAACTATAAAGGTCTCCCTATTTCTGGCTAACTACAGCTAGCATTTATAAATGGGTTTTAAACCCTTTAGTAATATTCCTTACCTGGCTTATTAGGCTTTATAAGTTATAGAAGCAAATAAATTTATAAAAAAGATAGAAGAACTATAAGAGTTTCTTACTAATAAAATAATATGGGCCTAATCTATTTATAAAGCTGTAGTAAATAAGAACTAAACCCTAGCACCGGCCTACTCAATTAGTAACTTTGTTTAGCTAAATATAAGAAATCTAAACACAAAACAACCTACTAAGAAACTTAATTGGAAGAACGCTGGCCCTTATAAGGTTGAAAAAGTTGTCTTTCCTTATACCTACCGACTAAAGCTTCCTGATATGGTTAAAATCCACCCTATATTTTATACGTTAGTCCTCTACCCTGCCGCCCCTATATTAGATGCCCTGCCTGGATAGATCTAAGACCCTCCCCTACTAGTTAAAGTAAATAGTGAGGATAAGTACCTTATTAAAAGAGTTAATAATATTAAGTATGATAAATAGAAACGTAAATATATATACCTTATAAAATGGAGAGGTTTTACCGAACCCTTATAGGAACCTACTAACTCTGTAGGACTTATATAAGCCGTAGAAGACTTTTATAAACTCTACCTAGAACTACTACAGCCCTATCTTGCAGATGCTTAAGTTTAAAGGGGGGGTACTATTATGGGATACCCCCGTGACACCTTATACACGTCTATCTGTTTCCACTAACTAAATAACCGGAAATTAACTATAAGACGGCAATCTAACAGCAATCTGCCGTATTCTACCACAATCTGCTATTTTTACTATTAGAGTTGCTAACTAGTAACTTTAAGGACCTCTAACTGCCAAATTCTGCCAAGTTCTACTAGAACCGCTACCTAAGCTCTACCCTGCCTGTGCGTAGTATAGTACCCGTTAACCTAGCAACCAAGCGAATGTTATATACCCTTTTTCCCCTGTTTCCTACTTTCTTTTCCTTACGCAACGTCTTGACTTTATTACGCAGTTTATATACATAGCTTAATAATATCTACTTCGCTATATATTATCACCGCTTGTGCTCGCTCTGTGACATTGTCCAACTATTAGGTACTAGGTCTATAATAGAGTTTTAAACTACTAAAGGCCTTAGCTAATTAGTCTATATTCTTTTTTTATTTATTATATAGATACCCTTTTAAGTCTTTTATACTTCCTTAGGTGGGTATTAAGTAGCTCCTAAAAAGCCCTTAACCCTAGCTAGATTATAAAAAAACTTATCTAGATTAGATTAAATCCTACTAAATCTAAATTTGCCCTTAAAAGGTTCTAATATATTTATTAGTAGCTTTCTCTATAACCGACTACTGCTACCATATTAGATGTCATCTTATGACTTACTACCGTGCCTTTTGTCATCGCCTGTCTTACTACTTATTTCTATTACCTATTTATTACCTATTACCAATTAAGTGGCAATGTTGACCTAGTGGCCAATTAGGTAATAGTTACAAATTATTATCAGCGTCTCTGTTAACCTTTGCCATATATTTTGTGTATATAGTATACCTAATTTCTATAGATTTACAATTAAGTTGTTTACTTAATTCTCCTACACTATAAAGCTTACAGTTATAACCCTAGATTATACTACCTACTAACTAATTAAATACTACCTTATTCAAGAAGTTACTACTTCTACTATCTTTGCAAGTGTCTTAAACTTCTTTATCTATTAAATAAATGGACAATTAAGCTTGATAAATGTACCAGAATGTACCAAAACAAACTAGTGAATTAAATTGTTAAAATAAGGTTTTGCTAAGATGCTAACCTAAACCCCGCATAAACTGTTAAAATTCTAAAAATGACGACCAATATAAATAAATCTTTATCTAAAATTAACCTTATTCTTAATAAGCCATCTAATTGGCTTCCATGGTTCTTTATTATTTAAGATACTGCTAAAACCAATAAGGTATTGTAGTATATTGACCTATTAAAGAAGAAAGACGAGCTTCCGAGCCTAGAACTACTAAAGCAACCTATATATGCGGACGTACTTCCTATAGCTATATTAATAGTACAGCTAGACTAAACCTAACTTACTGTATATAATCAAATATATGCAGAGTATAAGGACGACCTATATATACACTAGAGGAAAGAGTAGACTATAAGCGATGTTAGTAACTATATTGTTTAATTAATATCGGCTGCCTACCTCCCACTTATTAACAGCCTCAACATAGTATATAAATGGCTTTAAGTACTTAAGAAAGCACTTGCCCCTATTATATTAGGTTAAAAGCATAACGTTCTTAATTAATATATGGCTCTTAAAGCCTATAATAAAAAGCAGAGTATTGAAAAATGGTTGAACAGCTAGAGGAACGTCTATAAGTAGGTAGAATAATTAGAGCTACTAGACGTCTAGGGATTTAGACCCCACTATGATTTTGTATAAGCCATTAAACCCATCTCTTCTAGTTTTGTAGAAGCGCTAGAAGTAGACTTTATTAGAAAAGAACGGAAGGATAAAGAGGCCCCATCTATTATTAACCTTATTGAGGAATTTAAGGAGTACTACTGTATGTAGTAAGCATCGTCTTCTTTTACCTTAACTGCTAATAACTCTATATTTGCAACCCTTTAAAATAACTTAAGTTCCAATTCTAATTTAGACCCTAATGGTAATTTAAGTTCAAATTTGAGATGGCATAAGGAATGTATATGCGGCATTGTACATTGATTTAGTAACTGCTATTATATTGCTGTATATAAACGCCCTTAAGGATAGAGACCAAGGGCAAACATCTAGAAGAAAGTAGATAAAACAATTTTATCTATACCTTGGATTAAACGTATTGTTAAGTAGATTTAAAAAAGAGAATAGGAAGCAAAGGAGAATAATTAGAAGAATACAGAATCTACAATTAATTTTAATTCTAAAACCCCAGCTTCTACTATACCGACTAGCTATGCTGCTATATTTAGTACTGGTTATATTCCTTTTAAACTCTAAAACACCTGGATACTTAACCCTAGTATAGATACACACGTCTGCAACAATAAAGAAGACTTTACCTTCTTATACATAGCTGCATAAGATGACTACCTGATTACTAGCGGAAATTTTAAGAAATTTTAAGCTTATGGAACAGTAACTATTACTGTTAATACACCTACTGGGAAGTTAAAGATGAGGCTATCCTATATAGCGCTATTAAGAGCTACTGAGAATGATATCTATTTTGACTTAGGACGAAATTTGCCTTACTGTCTAGCAACTAGCAAAATAGTATGCTATACGAGATGACTAGGAGGCTACTAGGCACTAATGCATAGAGAGTCTACGCCTATAAATACCCTAGACTTAACTTAATTAACATTTTTAACCTCTAAGAGGTACTAGCTAAGCTATATGGCCTGTAAACTAATTGGAGCTATAGCTACAAGATAGCATAAAATACTTGGCTATGTAGGACCTAATGCTATTAAGCAGCTTCCTAAGTATGTTATTGGTGCAGAGCTAACCGAATTAACTACTAAATAAGCACCGCTTAAAATTGAATGTGAAACTTACTTATTAGTAAAGTATATATAGCAGATCTCCTAAAGACGAGAACATGAATTTCTAGCTACTTAACTATTTAAGCGGCTAGCATTTGATATTATCTACCTTAGAGTACCTGGATACAACGGCAATAGATACGTTATGCATTTCTATTATATATATTCCAAATTTAACTTTGTGTTTACCTCTAAGAATAAGGATAAAGCTACCATCCTATTTACTATCTATAAGACTTACCGCTTAATTAAAATATAATTCTGCTAAGACGTTATCTTATTCTAGAGCAATAATAAATAAGTATTTAGACAAACGGAAAACACCCTAGAGACGTGGTGTATAAATAAGGGCATTACCTTTAAATGCCGAGCACTGTATACTAAGGAACAAAATAGCAGAGCTAAATGATCTAGAAGAACTCTTATGGAACGATTAAGATTAATGCAGCTAGAAGTATCCTCACCCCTATTTTTAGGACTAGAAGCTTTCCTTACTGCTAGCTATGCCCTTAATTAAATGCTAATAAGTAACTAGGGTGGAAAACTCTATATAAGGTTGCCTATGGCAAGCTGCTAACACTTACCTATATATATAAATATGGTTGTAAGACCTATACGTTAAATAAGTAAGTTAGAAAGGGAGACAAGCTAGCTCCTTATGTATTAATTGGACATCTAGTTGGCTATAATTCAACTAATATCTACTGAATTTGGATTTTAAGCCTTTATAAAGTTATCTAAACTAGAGACGTCACGTTTAATAAGACCTTGTTCTATAACCCTAAGGGGTAAAATATTAACTACCTGCTAAAGGAAGCATTAGAAGACACTATTTAAATAATTAGTCTACCAGAACCTCTCTATAAGGATAAATCTAAGGATAAATCTATCCTATATAGACCTACCTTAAATGAAGATTAAATAACTATATTAAGCAATTTAGGAGAGCCTCCTATAAAGGATATTAAACAGCTACTAACTTCTAGTAGAATAGTATCTCCAGATCTGCTAGAAATAAACACTATACTAAGAGGACCTTAAGATAATATCTTGGATATAATTAAAACAGGTTCTACCTAGCTAAGCTTACTAGAACTATCTAATAGAGTAACTAATACAGCTCTATAAGCTAATAAAGTCTTAGCTAATCTTTCTGCTAACCTTATCCTACTAGAAGGTTTTTAATAAATTTGACGCTAAGCGTATATAGCAGCACTAGCCAATCTATCTACCCTATTTGGTTACTATGCTGGCTTTACTATAGGACTAGTAAAAGACATTAGCCGAACTAGATTTTTATCCTTATCTCTATATTGGGACAATCTCTCTCCTAAATTAAGGAACCTTAAAGAGCTAAAAAAGCACCCTTTAACTGCTAGCTTTTAAAGGGCTATAGAAAAAGAATACAACAACCTTAAACGCTAAGGGATATTTAAGACTGTACTAAAGGAAGAAGCAACTAACAACTAGATCCTTCTACTAAAATGGGTCTTTAAATATAAGTTTAATAGTAACAGCTACCTACAAAAGCTAAAGGCTTAACTATGTGTCCATGGAGACCTATAGATTACTAAGGAAGAGACCTATGCAGTAACCCTAGCTGCTTAAATATTCCATGCCCTTATGGCTATAGCAGCCGCGTTTAATTTGGAGATTTAATAGTATAACGCTATAAACGCATTTATAAATGCAAGACTAGATAAGCTAGTCTACTGTTACTGCCTAAAAGGCTTTAATTAAAACGAATATATCCTAAAGCTACTTATGGCGCTATACGGATTAAAGGTCTTACTACTACTTTGGTATAAAGAGCTTATAAATATACTGGCTAAATTTAGATTAAAGCCTATCCTAGGTATAAACTGCCTTTACACTAATGGACGACTTATTATCTTCTTTTATATAGACGATATTGCTATACTAGTTGCTAAAAAGGACCTTTTAAGACTGGAAGAATTTAAAGCCAAACTGCTATACCAATACAAGATCTGTATACTAGGAGACCTATAATAGTTTTTAGGAATTTAAATTGAACAAAATTGTGTAAGTAGAAAGCTCTGGCTCTGCCAAGATTCCTATATTAAAAAGATAGCCAATTAATTTAATATTTAACCACTAGGAAGATTTCCTAAGTTACCACTTCCTACTAAAGAACTAATTCTGTCCAACCAGCAGATAAACCCTTAAAGAACTCTAGCCTATTAGCAATAAGTTAGTTCCTTTACGCACCTCGCTATATTTAGAAGACCTAATATTTAGAAGACGCATTTAAAGCTAGCTAAATTCCTTATAAACCCAAACTAAAAGCACCTTAATATAGTAAACTAAGCTATTACCTACTATCTTAGAACAAAATCTATAGCTATTAAATACTCTGGCAAAGTATTTAAAGCATATATCTACTTTAGAAACCCTAAAGGAGAAGATATTACCTTTTATAGAGCATTTAACGCAGTATTTATAGACTATAAAGATACTAGATGGAGCTCTTAAAGATACCTTTTTATGCTATTTAGAGGACTAATTAACTGGAAGGCAACCCTATAAAGATTAGTGACTTACTTAACTACTAAAGTGGAGCTTCTCTCCTTGTCTATAGCTATCGTTAAGATTATTTAGTGGCAACGTTTCTCCAAGGCAATTAGCTTTAATTTAGAACGCAAATTTACCCTACTATGTAATAATATGCAGACTGTATAACTCCTTAGATAGGATATACCAAAGCTTGACACCAAGCTATAATATATTAACATCTATTAGCACTGGCTTAGATAGGAAGTCTAAGATAAAAAGATTGACGTCCAATGGGTCCCTATAGATAAGATGCCTCCTAATAGCCTTACTAAGATCCTACCCCATTAAAGGTACGAGGCATAGCTAAAGTAATTAAATTTGGTGGATATTTAATATTAAATTGCTACTGCTTTATCTAATAAAGACTCTTAAATATTACCCTATTCCTCTACTACTACTAAATTATATCTAAAATTTCCCATTTTGGTACAGTCTCTACTTTTATTTTTATTGTCTATAGCTTTAACTATACCGTTAAATCTAGGGGGGTATGTAACTGACTACCGCTACTATATTAGATATTATCTTTTTTTTATTTTTTATTTTTTATATCCGTTGTATTATACTACGTACAATACTGCGCATGCAGCCTCTTGGCTATGGCGCTATAGTTCTATATATATAAATCCTTTCTAGGCAGCTCAATATGTACTAGTAGCTATATCCTAGTAGTTTATAAACCTCTCGAGGTTTACAGCTCCTTAGTAAAATACTAAGTTACTACAACTATTAGGTAATAAGAAAACGGTAGAGGAAACTATAAGAAATCCTAACGCCTGTCCTTGTCCTTTTGCAATTTATTTCTGTTCTTTTGCTCTCTAATATCTTTTACTAAGAGCCTAGTAGGAGTTACCTCCTTCTAGACTCCTATGTTTTGTTTATTTATGTACTAGTTTAGCTGCTTTAAGAGTCTCGCAGTCTTTACTATTAGCAAAGTGGTTTTCTTTACAATTAATGTAAAGAGGGGTTGTATGCTTGCAGGGCTTGCCCATTGTTATACAGGTAGGACAGTAGTGGTCTTTAGATAAATGTGCAGCCGCATAGAATCTATAGGCTCTAGTAGAGCATCTATCTCCTATATGGCCAAATTTTTGGCAGCTGGTGCACTGCGTAGTAGGGAAGACATCGAGGTATTTTACTACCTTAGTAGCTGTACCTGCAATTAAGATCTCTTTTTACTTAAGGACTTCTTGTCTTTTCTCTTCGTTCTTAATAGTAAAAACTATAGAGCCAAATCCAGTTTGTAGATTATGTCTTTTTACACTAGATAAGATCCATCTAGGTAGTCCTTGTATCCTTATAGGATTAAAGGTCTCAATTTCTTCTTTTAGAAGCTTAGAGCCTCCCTCTCCTAGAAAAGGTAGGGTAGGAACTCCACGGGCTATAATTTAAACCCAAGGTTCTAGTTTTTGTTCTCTTTGGAAGGTAAAGCAGTTATGCCAAATATCCTTATATTTGACCAGGAAATCTGCATTATACTCTTCTATAGTTATAAGGAGAATATTTTATTTTCCTTTAGTTCTAGCTATAGACGCTAGTACTGGCTTTTCTACTTGCAGTTTTAATGCAAATAGTTAGTTAACTTTGTTCCGTATAGAGAATGTCACGGGACAGGGGCAATGGCTACAGAGCGTATATATTCGAGGAGTCTACAAGACGTTGCGCGATCAATCGTAAGGGTCGAGGGCGTAAGGAGGTGATATACCTACGCGTAGCTGACGTAAGCTGTACGCGAGGTGTACGCGGGAGCACGGGGCTCTCTTATGGAGGCCCCTGCGGTGGGGTTCCATAACACTACCTCCCCTCCTATAGAGGCGGAGCTCCGGCGACGCTGTGGTTACTATATACATATAGAAGGGGCACTTAAGGTAGAAGGGACACTTAGGGTATAGAGAAGAGAAAGGAAAAGGGGGTATTACTAAAGGTTTGCAATAATGTTATATAATAAGGCTTGGCACCTAAGAATCCAACTAATTAGATAACTTTAACCGCCGGTTAAAGTTCCTGGACATTTTAATAATATTCCGGTTATGTGATCGCGCTTTGCCATTATATAATAGCAATCTGCGGTAATCTAATAGCAATTTGCCCTTATATAGCAATATACAACGGTTTAACTCTATAAGGGCTCCTATAGAGGATTAGGTATAAAATCTCTACTTAGGCCTAGTTTCTATGGGTTTATATAGTAGAAGTCACTAATTAGGTCCTTTATATTTTTAAAGTCTTCCTATAGTTACTATTCTGGCTAATCTATATTAAATCCTACGTAGATAGCTCTATAGTAGAGCCACCGTCCTCTACCTTTACTAAAGTATTTAGAGTTAATAATTTGTTTAATAGTCCACTCCTTATAGTTCTCGTCTTTATTCTTGTCTTAGATTAATACTAGTAGAGGTTTAGGCTATATCTATCCTAGTAAGGGATTAGGCTGGTAAAGGTATAATAGCTATAGGTAGAATACAGGCTATATCCTATAGGTAACTAGGGTAGGCAGGAGCTCTAGCTTATATACAGCTCCCCTATTAATAACTTGTTTAATTAGATAGGGGCCGAGGTTCTTATAATTAAGTAACTTTATAGGCCTCTATATAGAGATATTACGTGCGTCTAGCTATACCTAGTCGCCAATACGCATCTCCGGTGGTGGCGTTTTATAACGGTTGGCAAAGTAGGCCCACTTTGCTTAAGCCCAGGCCATTTCTCCCTTGCAGTAGTCAAGTAGATTTTTTATACAGTCTGCATACTGGTCGGCAAGTAGTATCTTAAGGCATTTTCTATATAGTAGTTTCTTATTAATAGGTTCTGGTGGCTCTATACTAGATTAGGGGTGATATCCCTTATTTACAAAGAATAGGGTAAGTCCTATAGTAGTTAAGATATAATTATTTACTGCAAATTTACCTAGTAGGAGGTAATCCACCCAGTTATCTTAACTATAGGCGACTACCTATTATAGGTACGCTTTTATACTAGCATTAGTATTTTCCAGTTACCTAGCAGTTTTATAGTAGAAGGATATAGATATCTTAATAGAGATGCTAAGGCATTAGCAGATTCATCTCTATATATTAAAGCCGAACTATATACCTTAGTCAGATATAATTAAGTTAGGTAACCTATATAATTAGTAAATTTCATAGAGGAAGGCATTAGTAACGTTGCTAATAGCTACACCTTTGGTTGGGACATAGTAGCGCTCTTTTATAAGTCGGCATATTATTATAAGGATGTTCTTATAGATACGGCCATGTTATTTATAGGGTGGTAGGTTAATAATGAAATCTATAGTAATATCTGCCTATTATCATATAGGTACTAGTAGAGGGTATAGTAGTCCTTAGTACTTTATATTAAAGGCCTTAGCGTACTTATAATTATAGTAGGTATCTATAAAGCATTTAACTAAGTCTATTATTTTAGGCTAGAAGTAGTATCAGCTAAAAAGCTTATAGGTTCCTCCTCTACCTAGGTAGCCGCTTAATTAGAGGTTATAGGCTATTTAGATTAGTTACTGTTATAGATTTTCTAAGTTAGGGATAAATAGACGGCCTCTATAATAGAGCCTATTCTCTTTTACTTTTAAAGCTACTATATTAATCTAGCCTAAGCTTTAGAGGTTAGTCGGTAGCATATAAGTACTAGCAGTCTTTACAGTAATAAGTTAATATAGTAATAGGTTAATAGAGGTGTTATATGCTATAATAATAAGCTTATTAATTTTAGAAGGTAATTCTAGTTCTATAGTATAGAGCTAAGGTATAATTGGCTCTATTATAGGTAGTATACCTAGGGCTAAATTTTGTGCTTTTAGGATTGTTTATTGTTGGAACTAGTTATAGGGGTTATCTTTAGACTAAGGAAGGTTTTATAAGCGGTGTGTTAGGCTATTAGGCTTAGTACCTTATACTCCTGGCCTATATACAATTTTAAAGTTAAAACTAGAGAGGAACTTATTCTAGTATACTTAGCGTTAGTTTAGCTATTTCATAGTTATAAAGTATTTAAGATTACAATGATCCATAAGGACTTTAGTTGGCTGGTTAGGTTTTATTAAGAAAAGTTCCAGTCAGAATTTCTTAAATACTTATATAATTATAAGAAGTTTCTTATTATAGATCTTATAGTTATATTCTTATAGTATAAGCTTAGACGAGTAGAATACAACTAGGTAGAGAAGGCTGTTATTGCCTATCTAGGAGAGGACGTCTGCATTAATATAGTCTAAGGAGTTAGTCTTAAGATAGAGTTATTATCCTAGTATAAAGTAGGCTAGGATAAGTACTTTAGTAAAAGCATCTTTAAGGTCTTAGAACGCCTTCTTATATTTAAGCGTCCAGATAAAACATAGATATATTTTTCTTCCTTTTATAGACAGGCCCTTTATTTGTATTATTGCTATAAATAGTGCTATAACACCCAAGAAGTTATATATAAATTTTTAATAAAAGTTGGCAAAACTAAGGAAAGCTTATATATCCTTAATACAGTTAGGGGTTTGCCATTTAGTAATTATATATACCTTCTTAGGGTCTATATAGACACCCTTAATAGTAATAATTAGTTTAAGGTATTTTACTTCTATAACTAAGAATTTATACTTCTTTAAATTAATATAAAGTCCTACATCCCTAAGGCGCTATAGGACCTTTTAAATATACTTAGTATACTTAAAGGGATTATTACTATAAATAAATATATCATCTAGGTACGTAGAGCAGAAGTCATTAAGGTAGTCCTATAAGGCGTTATTAATATAGCTTTAGAAGCTGCCTAGGCCGTTATATACACTAAAGGGCATAATAGTATATTTAAATTAGCCAAAGTGTGATGCGAATACGGTTTTCCATTTATTACCTTCCTGTATTTAAAGGCAGTTAAAGGCGGCAATAATATTAAGCTTAGTATAGATTTTAGCTTAACTAAGCCGCTTAAGAGTCTTATATATAAGTAGTATAGGGTATTAGTTTTTAATTATAACAGCGTTAAGTCCTCTATAGTTGATATAGAATTAAATACCTCCTTCTAGCTTCTTAGCAAGGAGGATAAGGGCGGCTGCTAGGGATATACTGGAACGAATAAATCCTTTATTAAGGTGTTTGTTGATATACTTTTTAATAATTAGGAGTTTATCTTTTAATATTAGGTAAAATCTCTTATAGGGTAGCGTTTTTCCTTATTTAATATTAATGGCATAGTTATTAGGTTAATATGGGGGGAGTATATCTACGCTCTTTTATAAGCATATATTAATAAAGTTATAATACATCTTAGGGAAAAGCTTACAGAGTTTCTTATTAGTAAGTCCTTTTTTAAGCTTTATAAACTTCTTAAAGTTTAAAGGTAAAAGTCTATAGAGTTCTATAGGGGTATCATTTTCTAGGAGGTTAACTGTGTCTATCCTATTACTATAAAGGACGTGGTCCTATTCTTTATTAGGCTTATATAGTTATAATTAGGAGGCTATAGTAACGGTCTAGCCTTTCTTATATGCTATGCAGTAGAAGGCCGCGGCACTTACGTAGTAGCAGTTGGTTGTAAATAGGGTAATAAAGGGTTCCTTAGGTTAGTATCCTAGGGAGTAGATAGAGGCGGCTAGGCTATATCCTAGGTAAGTCTCTCTATAGTATTTAGAGTTAAAGGTTACTTCTTTCTTTTTCCAGTTAATAGCAGGGTTATATTATTTAAGCCAGTTTATTTTAAGGATAATAGGGTAGTTAGTAAGTAGTATAATATAGGCTTAGAGCTCTTCCTGGTGCCCATTTATATCTAGGTAGAGTTATGCTATATAAGTAATCTTCTATACGGTATAACTACCATTAGCAAGTTATAGGGCGTAGGCTTTAGTAAGGGGTAAGGTAGATAGGTTATAAGTACACATAAATTAGGTATCTATAAATTTATTAATAGCTCCGTAATTAATCATAAAACAGCTTTTATATTATTTTTTAGCAGTAATTCCTATTATAGGTAAAACTATCTATTTCCGTCTATTTATCTTTACTAAGTTATCTATTAAGTAGGCTAATATATAGATCCTCTTATTATTAGGATGTCCTAATCTATAACTTAGGGCTAGGACTTAGCGTTTTCCATTTCTATATCTAACTTTACCACTATTGCTGCGTCTTTGTCTTGTATAGTAGTGGTACATAGCAACATATTTAGTGTTTAAGGTATTAGGTTAAGTATTAGGCGGCAGCTACTAAACCTAGCTATTAGGTAGTTTAGGCTATAGCTATAATAGCCTTCTTAACAGCATTTATAGTAACGCCTTAGCTTCTAGAGTAGCTTGCGTTCTCCGTCTAGTAACTTCTATAAGAAGGTTAGTATAGAGAGGTCGATATTAGGACCAGTAGTATTACTTAGGGTAGTAGGCGTTAGTAGTTTAATAGGTCTAGAGGGCTTCTATAGGGAGGTCTTTAGGTAGGGGTTTACAGTAGTAATCTAGTTTAGCCGTCGTTTAATCTTCTATAGGGCTGCTACTATATTATAAACGTTGTTATAATTATAGCTAGCGGCTGCGTAACTAAGGTAATAAGTAACTTTTTTAAGAAGGTCTTTTTGGTCTTTAGTATTATCTTAGGTAAGGACTCTAGTATATTTCTAGAATTTAATATAGAACTTGTTAAATAATTCAGTAGGACTTATCTTTAGGGTATATAGTTTAGCTTAACTAGTGGCTACTAGGTTATAGTCGCGGTATATTTAGTTAAGGTTATTAAAGACTTCCTAGTAGGACTACCACTTCTAGGGACTGCTAGTCTCCTATTAAGTAAAGAGCCTATTAAACAGAATACCCTTTATTTGCCTAATAATATAGCCAATCTTAGCATCTTCTATAGGGAAAAGGCAGGCGCTCTAGGTTAGTTTCTTATAGATTTGCATCTTCTAGTAGCTATATTCCTTGCGGTTACCCTTAAAAATTAGGGGATTAGGGTAGCGTATATTAGACCCTATAGTGGCAGTTTAGGTTTGATTATTATAGCTTTTATTGTTGCTATAGTAGGGGTTCCCGTTAGGCGAAGCTACTTAGCGCTAACCCTTTATTAAGTGTTAAGTAGGTAAGGTTGCTAGGGGCATAGAGATATAGATGGTATTATATGTAGTAAAGGGGTGTCTAGTATTGTTATAAATGTACTTATTAAGCTGAGATTGTAGGTATTTAATTATACCCTCTCTTTTAGTAACTATAGCAATAAGTATAATCTCAGCCTTCTTTAATTATTAGACGTCGCGTTTAGACTTATAGATGTTGTCTTTAATCTCTTGGCGCATATTATTAGCGAGCGCCTTATAAGCTTATAGGTCTTAGATAATATCGTAATCTTAGGTAGAGCGCATCTTAGCTTATATAAGCTTTAGATAATAGTTCTATAGAAGGCGGTAGTATTTATTAGGTTCTTATATTACCATTTTCGCAAATATCTTAGCGTCTTATATCTTGATTTTAATGGGTGGTAGCCCTTTAGCTTGTTTATCCGTAGTTATATAGTTAATAAAAGATAAGACATTGTTGATGTCTACCTTATTAAGGTTGTTGTAGTCTTTTAAGCCACTAGGCTTCCCTTTAGGGGTTAAGGCTAGGGCTAATAAATTAAATCCTCCTGGGATTAATTGGCGTTGTAGGTTTAATATAGGTATTAGATTATTCTTTAAGTTTAGCATAGTAGCTAGTAAGGAATTTCATCTTACTATTGTTGGTTCTTTAAAGGTACAAAGTGGGAGACACGCTGCTTCTAGCAGCGCCTATGGTATTGTGGAGACATAGAATTGGTTATAGGCTAAGCGTCGGTGATAAAAAAGGCGCAACGTAATATTATAGGACGGGGGCAATGGCTACAGAGCGTATGTATTTGAGGAGTCTACAAGACGTTGCGCGATCGATCGTAAGGGTCAAGGGCGTAAGGAGGTGATATACCTACGCGTAGCTGACGTAAGCTGTACGCGAGGTGTACGCGGGAGCACAGGGCTCTCTCATGGAGGCCCCTGCAGTAGGGTTCTGTGACAGAGAAGGTATCTAGAGGTTGGTCCTTTTTGTCTGTAATTAGGACTAGCTTCCTTTCTTATAGCTGCTTTTTCTTACTTCTAGTAGAAGTAGAACTCCTACTAGAATGAGAAGGGGTAAAAGGTAGTAGTGGTAATACTAAGGAGGGTAGGGAGGACGAAGAAAGAAGGTCCTTCTTTAGCCTCTCTGTGTAAGTTTCCTTAATAGGAGCTACCTCCTTACGGAGAGCTCTTACTTCTTCTACTAGTCCTCTTAGGACATCTTTTGCCTTTTCTTTTCCTTGTATAAAGGGGGTTTCTCCTGCTAGAATACTCCGTGTATAGTTCTCTAGCTATTTAACTTGTTCCTTTTCTTCTTTTCCTTCTTCTTCTAGCCCTTTATAGGCCTGAGTTAAGCTTCTAAAGCCTTTTATAGGTGTTGTTTTGGAGAAAGGTGAGGGAAAGGTATGCTAGGTATACTATCCATAGTAGTAGTTTTATTATCTTTTTTGCAGGTTTTTGGTTTTGGTTTTAGTTTTTGTTTTTAGAAGAAGACTAATGTCCTCTTTTTTCTCCTGCCCTAAAAAGGCTAGAAGAAGAAGAAGAGGGGAGGGAAAAAGTGAATATATTAGACTGATGATCACTTATTTCTAAAGGAGGTTTTTTTTTGGCCTGCTGGGCTTCGGCATTTTATATAGGGGGGTTTCCTAGTTTTTACAGTAGATAATAACCTCCTTAGGTCTCTTATCTCCTAGTCCCAAAGGTGAAAAACTAGGCAAAAAGCCTTGCTAGTTTTTACTATCCTTCTATACCCTTTCTCCTTACTAATCCTACTAGAAGATTTCTAGGGAGATTAGGCTAAAAGGTAGCAGAAAAACTAGCTAAAAAGACTAGTATAGTTATTTTCTTTTCCTATTAGAAGTAGAAAAAACTATTTAAAAAAAGAACTTGTTAGGCTTTTGCTAGCAGAAAAGCCCTAAAGGCAATCCTGTTCTTATTAAAGAAAATCCAACTAAAGGAGATATAGATAAGTACCTACACCCCCTATTCCATTAAGCTTTTACTTCCTATAGAAGAAAAACCTAGGAAAAGTCTATATTTATAGTTTTCGTATTAGTGGTAGTGGTAGTGGTAGTAGTTTTGGTGTTCCTATCCGTGCCTCGCTTATAAGCTAGGACCACCCTAAGAAGAATTTTCTGTTGGGGGAAAGGGGGTAAAACGACAAATA
>Ga0307507_10004944_pt1 | contig 22696 bp, 8 predicted proteins | sample 7_EM_MG_FD_207223 | JGI IMG/M metagenome (GOLD analysis project Ga0307507, IMG submission 207223) | Populus trichocarpa ectomycorrhiza microbial communities from riparian zone in the Pacific Northwest, United States - 7_EM | ecosystem: Host-associated > Plants > Roots > Unclassified | place...
CTTTCTTCCCGTTTCCTTACCTTCTCTCCTCACGCAACGTCTTGATCTCATCACACAGTTCATGTACATAGCTTAATAATATCTACTTCGCTATATATTATCACCACTTGTACTCGCTCCGTGACACTATCCTTTGTTCTCTGTAATCTAGATTGGCGGTAGAGGGTTATTGTACTATTTAGGTAGTGGATTACCTGTATTCTTTTATAGCCGGTCTGGAGAGAAGACGGGGTGGATCTTTATTAACTCTGGTAGCTTAACCTTAAAAGAGTGTCCTACCTTTTAAAGAGTCTTATATGGGCTAGCTATTTAGTGGTTTAGCTTGCGGCTTGGCCTTTGGGTTTTTTAGTTCTTTATTAACACCTATACCTTATCTCCTACTTAGAAGTCTACCTTATAACGATGTTGGTTTATATCAGACTCCTTCTTCTCTTACGCCTTTCTTATAATTATTTAAGCAGTCTTCTAGGCTCTATATATTCTCTTAGTAAATGCCTAGGCCTCTTTATAACTAAGGCGTTCGCAGGCCATAGTGGGTTTAGTAGGCCTATCCTAATTAAATGACGTTTGTGGTGTATACCTGTCGAGTAGTTTAAATAGGGACATCCCTATACTATGGTGGGGGAGTATAAGCTGTGCGTAGTCTATTATAGGCAGCAATTCCAACTAGTTATCCTAATAGTAGTCCATAAAGGGACGTAGTCATTGGTTAAGGTACTGGTTTATAATCTTAGTTTGACCGTTAGTCTAGGGGTAAAATATAGTAGAGAGCTTAATTTTAATCCTAAGGATACGGCAGAATTTATTCTAGAAATCTAATATAAACTAGGGACTATAGTTAGAGACAATTAATTTGGGGGCACCGTAGAATTGATAGATGTTATTAATGTAGAGGCGGGCTATATCCTTTATAGTTGTGGTCTTAAAACACAGGAGGGAGATAAATTGCTTATATAATTAGTTAATTACTATAAAGGCCCCATTATGGCTGTAGGTGTCCTTTAGAAATGATTTAAAGTCTATTATAATATGTTGCCGGGGGTGTTTTAGAACTAGCAGCGGTTATAGCTACCTAGGAGTTTGATCCCTAGGGGCATCTACGCGTCTATAGGCGTGGCAGTTTCTGATAAATCGTGCCATATTAGGTAGAAGTCCTCGCCAGTAGTAATAGGGCGCTAGTAGTTAGTGGGTCTTGTCTTAACCAGGGTGTGCTATAGAGACTTAACAGTGGGATTCACGGATTAGCTCCGTTTGTAGGTTGTTAATGTCTAGAACTATAAGCCGTTTCTAGTATAAGAGCCGTCCTTCTTCCATTTCCAAATTAGGGTTACCTTTTATAGCCTGGTTGTGGAGGGTCTTTAGGGAGTTGGCTGTATAGTTTACAGTTAGGATGCGATTAATTAGCCCTATTGGTTCGTCTAAGACTTCTCCTTTTATAGGTGCTAAATTATTCCGTTTGGAGTCTAGCTCCTTAAGGATCTATGAGTTAAGCTATTTGGGGTAGAGGAGGGCGCGTGTCTAGTATTGGGTCTTTAGCTTATCCTAAGGTCCTATATCTTGTTCCCTTTGGGTTAATGCATTAGCCTTAGAGTTTTGCTTGCTAGAGTGATATATAATCATAAAGAAGAACTAGGAGAGTATTTTAGCCTAGCGGGCTTATTGTCTAGTAAGCTGCTTTGTAGTTATAAAGTACTCTAGGGCTTTGTGATCCGTATATATCTTAATCTGGGAGTTTGTACCTTCTAGCTCTATATACCATTAGGACAGTAATTGGATAATAGCTAGCATTTCTTTATTATGTACTTTGTAGTTATACTTAGCTAGGTCCATTGTTTTTAAAAAGAAAGCGATAGGGTACTACTTGCTGTCTGGATGTAACTGTGATAGGATTCCTACTATAACTCCGTTAGAAGCGTCCGTCTTTAGCATTAATTTAAGGTCTGGGTTATAGTGATGAAGAATTTAAGAAGAGATAAGCCGATCTTTTAACTCTCTAAAGGCTTCTATATAGTTATTATTAAAGATAAAAGGCGTGTCTTTTTGGGTAAGTTATATAAGAGGCTTTGCCATAACTCCGTAGTTGTGGATAAATCGGTAATAGAAATTATAAAAACTAAGGAAGGACTGGATCCCCTTTATAGTATAAGGGGGTTTCTAGTTACGGATTATGTTAACCTTTTTAGGGTCGACTTTAATCCTATCTGTACTTACTATAAACCTAAGGTACTTTATGCGTTTTACCCTAAATTTATATTTCTTAATATTAACTTATAAGCCTGCGTTTTGTAATCTCTCCAGGACCTTCTTAATATAAACTTAGTACTTAAGTTTATTGTCCAAGTATATAAGAATGTCGTCTAGGTATGCTATGTAGAACTTATTAAGGTAATTAAAAAGAACGTTATTTATATACCTTTGGTATGTGGCCGGTCCGTTAGTTAGTTTAAATAGAAGAACTTTATATTTATAGGACCTATAACGGGTACGGAACGTTGTTAAATCTTTAGATGCAGGGTCTATCCTAATTTGGTGGAAAGCTTGGCGAATATTAAGTTTAGTAAAGATTTTTACCTGGCTTAGATATGCAAGGGTTTTATTAATTAAAGAAATAGGATACTAATCCTTTTAAGTAATAGCATTTAGCTTTTAATAGTTAATATAAAAATAAAGGCCTTTACTAGGCTTTTTTATAAATAGGATAGGGGAAGTAAAAGGGGCTTAACTTGGCTTGATAAACCCTTTATTAAGGTTATTAATTAAGTACTGCTTTATTACTTTTAGCTTGTCCATTAATTATTAGTAGAGGGGGCTATAGCCTAGCGGGTTATTGGCCTCTAACTGAATCTTATAATTATAGGTTTAATAGGGGGGCAGTATATTTAAAGCTGCTTTTAAGAACGCGTCTCTATGGTCTAAGAGGTAAGTAGGGAAGAGGCGCTTAACTAGCTCCTTGTTAGTTTCCTCTACTAGCCCCTCTTCCTTCTTATTAATAATCCGGTTAATTTTATATAAGCTAGTTATAAAGACCTTATTGTCCTTTTAATATATATTAAAGTAGAAACCTATAGCACTAATTGCTATGATGTCTACTATAGGGGGGTTATAAGATAATGGGGGCGTATGTGGCTTTAGGGACTTCTAGGGTATTAGCGTTGTTGTTACTCCCTCTAGCTCCTGTTGCATCTTTTAGAGGTCATCCCTTATGTCCTATTGGTACGTTCTTTTCCATACTAGTCGGATCTGCGTAATTTGGACGTTGTCTACGCCGCTTTCTATCCCGCTTTTATATATAGAGTCCTCTTTAAACGTATCGCTTTAGGGGAGTATCTTTGTTAGTATGAAGTTCCTACCGGCCTTATGGCGAGCGTCTTCCTAGGTAAAGGCTAGGTTGCGGTTTCTAACATCCTGCTAATAGATAGGGTTAACCCTTGCGGCTAGTGTCTTATAGTTAGTCTGAATTTCTTTAATAAAGGAAGGTAGTTTCGGTTTATTCTCTAGCTAGATAAACTGTCTTTATTAAACGTCTAACTAAATATTAAAGTAGGATATCTATTTCTGGCTAAGGATTATATTATAGGACCCTAGGTCTAGGATATAGAAGGGGATACTAAATTGGCGCTGTCCATTAATAGCGATATATAGCTTTAAGATATGGGTAACTGGCTTACTGGCTTAGCCGTTATAGCCTTTTACTTAAACAGGCTTCTCTAGTTAGGTAGCATTTATATTTAAGAACCTAGTAACGTTATTTGTATAAGTAGTGTTTATAAAGGCAAAGCTATTTACTCTAGTATTAATAAGGGCAGTTATACTAACTCTATATCTATTTTAAGATACTATATATAGAACCGTAAAGTATTTTTCACCTATTAGCTGACTTAGATTAATCTCCTTAAGATTAATGGGGTACCCTAGGGGGGAGTTTTTCCCTAGGGTTCTTTTTTTTCTAACTTATTGGATGTTTCTTCTTCCTCTATCTCCTTAATATTACCTATATCCTTTAGCTTTGGGTAGGACAAGGCGAAGTAACTATCCTTTCTATAATTAAAGCATGTAACTATAGTAGGGTTAATTAGGGTGTTGTGATAAGCATTGGCTACAGGCGTGGTATGTGGCAATTTAGATGAGGCTTATGGGTAGGTAGTTATAACCGCTTTTAGTGTAAGGGTAGTTGTGGTTTGTCTTCTAACGCTAGCTCCTGTTGGTGTGGTAGATAGGTTCTAGTTATTATAGAACCTCTTTAGTTAATTAGAATGAGTATTAATTTGTTTTAGTTTTAAATCTAGTAATAAATATTAGGTTGCAAGTCTTTGGTAGGTTAGTAGGTTATCTAATGCTACTATAATCTTCTCTTATAGCCGGACCGTTAGCTTATTATATAGGTCTAAATGGTAGTTCTTAAGGGGAACCTAGCCTTTACCTACTAGGTATAAGAACTGGATCTAGAACTCGGTAAAGGATTAGTTTAATTTTATTATTAGGCGGTTATAGTTATAATGGGTATCCCGTACTTTATTTGGATTAATATAAATAGTAGCCAGATACTATATTATCTTATTAATAGATATAAACTGAATAGGTAACTTGTCCTTAAATTTGGCCTAGAGGTTGTTACTAGGTATCCCCAATAGTTTAACTAAAGAGGTAGAGTATTTTAGCTTCTTTAGAGGTAAAATGATTGTGGTTAACGTGGAGCTTTCCTTATACTTAAATCCTCTAATTCTTAAAGGTAGGGTCTATCCTATTAGATAGCGGTTAAGGGTTAGGGTGTGACGGCTTGAACCATTGAACAAATGTCTTAACGAAGACTTGAACAAATGCTTCCAAGATGAAGCGAACGAATGCTGTATTACGAAGATATCAAGGTGAGGAGCAAGAGAAGTGGTGAGGCTACGTCTAAATACACAAGCCAAGCCCTAAGCGAACCCCTGACTAGGTGACGCGCCCCAGCGCCGTCACATAGGGAGCTTAACGGACTTTAATTGTTTTATTATTATATCCGTACTCTTTAAAGTATTATATTTGGTTAAGTAAATGGGTTAACTAAGGCTTTGTAAAGGGGAGGCTGGGCTGTTTTATAAGGCAGTAAGGCTTTCTAGAATCTCCTTTAGAGTCTCTTATATGCTTTAGGCTTAAAGATAATTAACCTTCTAATTGGCTGCAAGGGCACAAATCTGCTTATGTATATTTGTAACGTCGTTGTTGTCTTTAATTTCTGATCCCAACTAGATCTTGTGTTCCTCTTGGGTAGAGGTAGGTCTTTTAGATGAGCTTGCTTTAGGTGCCATTATTGGCTTCCTAAGGATTGTTGGAATTGTGCGATTTAGTTTTAATTCTAGGGTTCTTTTGGGGGTGCAGGTTAAGTACAATCTGGCCTTTAAAAGTAGAATATTGTTAGGGCCTTCCTAGGCGTAGTAGTATGAGTTTCTTAGTGTTTAAGTATAATGTATTAACGCGTCGTTGTAGACAAAGGTCCTCTTTTAGGGTGGGATATTATTGAGGCCTTCCTAGGTAGTGTAGGGAGAGCTTAGTATAATGTGACGGGCTCGCATAAATACCTCTAAAACGAAGCTTGCAGATTGCTATTTAATGAAGATACTAAGCTAAGGAGGAGGAAAGGTGGCCGCGAGGGCTTGTGTAAACAATAGGTAGCGCGGGCCGCCAAGGCGCTAATAGTAGATGAGCTAATAGTAGGCGAGCAAACAGTAAGAAACAGTACTAGATAGTAATAGACGGTATGCCAGGTGGTAGAATATGGCAGAACAATAGCAGAATTTGGCAGGTAACGCGCTTTAGCACCGTTATAGGTAAGCTAAAGCCCTTTTGCAGAACTTGGAATACAATTATATAATTAATCTAGAAGAAGGCAAGCAACCACCGAACCTTTCTATCTATAACCTCTCTTATAAAGAGCTTAAGATTCTATAGGAGTACCTTAATAGCTTACTGGAAAAGGGATAGATATAGCCCAGTAAGTCGCCGGTAGGCGTACTAATCCTCTTTATCCTAAAACCAGATAGAACCATAAGTCTATGCGTAGACTATTGCAGTCTTAATAAGATTATAATTAAGAATCGCTACCCACTACCATTAGTTAGTAAAATGCTAGATCAATTATCTAGGGCGAAGATCTTCACAAAGCTAAATCTATAAGACGCCTATTATAGGCTCCGTATTAAAAAAGGGGATAAGTATAAGACCGCTTTTAAGACCCAATATAGCTACTTTAAGTATCTAGTAATGCCTTTTGGGCTAGCCAATACGCCTACAACATTCTAATTATATATTTACAGAGCCTTAGGGGGACTAGTTAACCGTACATGCGTTATCTATTTAGATGATATTCTAATCTACTTAGAAGATAAGGATTAGTACAAGCAACACGTCCGCGAAGTGCTGAAACGCTTAGATAATTAGGGCCTCTACGCCAAAGCGTTAAAATATATCTTTAATACTAAGCAGGTTAAGTTCCTAGGCTATATTATAACGCCTATAGGCGTAGTTATAGACCTAGCACAGGTGCAGACAATCTAAGAGTGGCTAGAGCCAGAGAGCTACTAAGATGTTTAAGTGTTCTTAGGCTTTGCCAATTTCTATAAACGCTTTATCTATAACTGCTTAGACATTGCCTAATATCTATCTAACTATATTGCTAAAGCTTCCTAAGACCTAGCCTAGGAAGCAAAAAGCTTAAAGGCGGGAAGGAAGAAAACTAAAAAGGGACTAACTAAATGGTATAAACCATAGATATAGCCCGGAAAGGTATAGGAAGCCTTTTAGGAACTACATACAAAGTTTATAGAAGCTCTACTACTACGGCATTTTAACCTAGATTAGCCACTAATAATAGTTACTAATGCATTAAATTTTGCCCTTGCTAGTATCCTACTGCAACCTAATAGGCATTTAGACACTACCCAGCTCCACTAGAGACTAATAGCATTCTATAGTAGAAAATTCCAGGGACCTAAAGTTAGGTATTATACCCACAATAAGGAACTGCTGGCTATAGTTAACTACTTTAAATAGTGGCGACACTACCTTAAGTACACAAGCCATACCACTTGTATACTCTTAGATTATCATAACCTACGCTACTTTATAACTATAAAGGAGCTTATACTTTAGCAGGCCAGATAGGCAGAGGAGCTTATATAATTTAACTTTAAGATTAAATACAAGCCAGGGGAAAGCAACCCTATTAATAGACCGTTATAACGGCCAGACTATGCCAAAGGCTTTCAAATAGGAGAAGGAAAATAGATAATGGATATTTTACTTCCTATATTATAGAACAAGCTCTAGGTATGGGATGCTTAAGCACCTATAGCTCTAAGTACTAAGTCTTAGGCAGTGCAAACCCCATTAGCTTCTACTAATATTCCGGCTAGTACCCAGTCTGTTACTAATAAGGGTCCAAATATACCTAGATAGGACGTCCCTAATACACTCTCGGAACCTAGTAATACATTACCTTTAATTACTAAGCTGTCCCCTTAAACTAAAAGCGAAGCCATAAAGTAATTAGAACCTAAAGCCCTGCAAAGACTAAAGGACTTTAACCTTATAGCGGCCTTTCTAACATATACGCACTAAAAAGTTGCAAGATCTATAGTACTATTTAGTCTAGTACTTAGAGCGGTATAAGGCGAAATAGCTTTCACCTAGGAACTATCTAAAAGGTTAACGGATCTCATCCGTAAGGTATAATAGAGGGATGCCTCCTATGCCATCTTTAATGCAAAAGTAGACCGGAAACGTAATAGAAAGGAAGCTGTAAGGCACTAAAATTAGGAACTGGACCCAATGGGCCTACTGCATAGAAATAGTAAGGTTTAGGTGCCATAAGAAGCAAATCTATGACACAAAATTCTTATAAAGAATTACAATGATTCTTTGGGCGGCCACTATAGTTAATTTAAGACAGTAGAATTACTTTAACACAAATACTACTAGCTAAAGCTTAAGTAGGAAGCAAAGGAGTACATTAGCCATTGCAAGAAGTGTTAAGTATACAAAGTCCAAAGGCACAAGCCATAGGGTTTACTTAAATCGGTTCCTCCCACTAGAAAACTATGGCGACATTATACTATGGATTTTATTACGGATCTTCCGCTATTAAAAGATGAGCAAGGACGAACATATAATTTAGTCCTTACACTTATTAATAGGTTTTTAAAGTACATCCAATACCTTCCTGTTAACAAGATAATTAATATATAAGCGCTTACAAACCTAATTAAGGAGAAATGCTTTCTTAAAGTAGACTAACTATACTCTATTATTACTAATAGGGGCAGCATCTTTATAAGCCAGTACTGGTCAGATCTATACTTCTATTTAAAGATAGACCACTATTATAGTACAGCTTTCCATCTATAAACGGATAGGCAAATAGAACGCCAGAACTAGGAACTAGAGTCTTACCTACAAATATATTTAAACTACTAGTAAGACAATTAGTGCGAGCTACTTCCGTACACGGAATACGCCTATAACTTAAAGCAATATGCTTCGCATAAGTATGCACTAATCCAGATTGCCTATGGCGTCTAACTATTTGGGTTTAATAGTATACCTAGCAATTACTAACTAAAGCCGCATAATTAATTATAGGACCCTACCAGGAAGTCTAAGGACATCCACTAGAGAGTATAAGGATACCTCTAGGAATGGGAGGAGCAATAAAAGTATGCAAAGCAGAGCCTATAAGACGCCTAAGAGCAGTAAAGACTCTAGTATAACCGTAAACACTAAGACAAGTATTTTGGAGTAGGCAATAAGGTTCTATTACGTTTAACAAATATTAAGACCCGTTAACTATCAAAGAAGCTTAATATAAGATACTTAGGTCCCTTCTAAGTTAAGGAATAAATTGGCAAGCTAGCCTACTATCTCTAGCTACCCCTATCTATAGCCCATATACATCTAGTATTTTATATAAATCTACTAGAGCTATAGTATAGACCACCACCGGAAAAGGACTTCCGTCTAGGCCCAATTAAACACCCTAAAGTAGTGGGCGAGTAGTATAAGGTTAAAGCTATACTATACTATAAGTCTGTCAAGAACAAGCTTTAATATAAAGTTAAATGGCTAGGCTAGCCTGCTAAGGACCCTATATAGGAACCAGAGGATCACCTTAATTATTATAAAGATATTCTAAAAGAATATTAGGGCTAAGGTCCGCAATCTGCAAATCGCAAAAAGCGCTCTAATACTATAGTGTTATCGCAACCTATAAAGAAAGCTTGTGGTAGGCTAAGAGAGGCCCTAAAGAGTAAATAGGTCAAATCGGATATAGAACAGATAAGCTCTAAAAACCATAAGGATTAATTAGGGCTACGGCCTAAGGCAGGACAGGTCCTTAGCCTTTTCACATATATAGTATAGAATTAATAGGGTATTTTGCTAGAATTGCATTCCTATTTATTAATCTATATTAGGAATAGCGTTCCTATGCCTTCCTAAATGCCTTATAAGGCCTTTCCAATTGCCACTATATATAAGAATTAATCCTAAATGCCTAAATTAAAAGCCACTATGCCTTATCTTTAGGTGCAGAATCAGTATCCATTGGCCCATTAAGTAATGGCTAATAGGAATAAGATCTAGATTTAGATCCCTTAATAGGAGTACAGGTAGGTATAAAAATGGGGGCAGGCCAATAAGGTATAGATAGAGCAGAGATCGTTAAACGCTTAATACTAATATTAGGCCCAACCCAGTACTAACAAAGTTCTTAAGGCGTAAGCTTATAGTTAATAAAGACACACTCAAGCCTAGAATAAATAGAGACGTTAGCTAGCTGGTAAAGACTAGAACCACCAAGACCTTGCTATAGTAATCGTTAGTTACCTATCCGCTAGGTACCCAAAGGGTAACCTACCTAATACCATATTATATTATGCTCTTTTAAAACCTAACGCGTATACGCAAACTCCTTATAGTAGACAATAACCTTCTTCTTATTACCCCCATCCTTTACCCTATCCTCAGTATACCAACCTTACTCCCTTATTAGGCGTTACTGGCTAGCTTGCTAGGAATTATAGGCGGTATAGATAGCTATAGTATAGTCTTAAATTCGACCTAGCCATTTAGCATTGGCGCTAGAATAAAAAAGAGCCCGGGCGATATAGTAGTTAAGGACATTAAAGGATTATTGCCACTTAGGCCTAGGCTAAATTAAAGCCTAAAGTCAGCAACGGAAACCTATTAAGGATAGGAAAGCTTACCTTAACGCAACTACCGCTCTTAGTACGCATGCATTAATTACAAGGACTAAAGGTATTAGACCTTATATAGTGGGTCTTATTATAAGCATCCAGAATCTTCTTATTAGATTTCTGGTCCTTTAAGGACGTACAGGCAAAATTATTTAGGTAGGACTAGTATTAGTTATGGGTTAGCGGAGGTTGAGGTTCTATATATAGCGGCAGGGCTAGGATACGCTAAGAAATCTGCTTAGAAAAGCAATTAGTAGGAGAACAAAGAGGTATATTAAATTAATAATGAAAAAGAAGAAAATCTTAATAATATATTAAAGATACATCTAAAATTGGATGAAGGTTAATAATGAGAAGTAAGGTATTAAAGAAAAGGACCAAGCTTGACAAGCAAAGTGTCTCTATACTTTACCTTCTAATACCCTTCTGGTATATAGCCGCAACCTTGCTGATATAACTCTGTTATAATAGCGCAATTTAGAAGGAAGGAAACACGCATATATACCATTTAGCCATTACTTTCTTATAAAAACTGATTACGCGACCAGGGAAGGCAATTAAGACGTCAATTAAAGACGTACATAGGTTAAATTATACCTAAATAATACTATAGTATTAAAAGAACAACATTATAAACGTTCTTGACAATTATATAATAGCTAGAGGCGCTATTGCAAAGTGTCCCTCCTATTTGCTAGGTAGTAGAGCTACGCTAAAATATAGCATAGGACTACAAGAATAAGAAAGGATTATAGATTAATATCTTAATAGTTAAACAATGGCAAGCCAAGGCTCTATATATTAAATCCTATACCAAAAGGTTCTACAGAACTATACTAGAACACTAAATTGCCTATAATATTTATAATTAATTGCAGACTAGCATAAAGGCTTAGAAATAAAGTTATATAAAAATCCTTATGTTAGCCCAGGTAGTCACCAGTATGCTTCTAGTAGGCTCCTAAAGGGTCTCCTAGTAATCCTTGCGTCTTTTCTCTAATTATATTTTTTCCTTACTAAGGTTTTTTAGGAGTTTAAAGCAGGGGTTAGATAGATAGATGATATACAGCGGCATACCAATATCTCCCTAATATGTCTCTAAACCCCTTCTGGGACAAACCCTTATAATCTCCCTACCGCAAGGTAATGGCAATTAGGGGCTAACCGTAAGAAGGGGGGGGGGAATATAAGGGATATTATTATAGTTACCTTAGGTTGCCCTTAGGACAACCTCTGGGCGCCCCTTAGATAGCCGCCGGTCACGTGTTAGAGGCACGTGCCTATAGTATATAGTCTCCACAATCCTAGAGGCCTTACCTCCTTAAGGATTCGTCTCTCCTACCAATCTATCCTATTCTATAATTGTGTCCTTATAGCCCCCTATCTATAAAGTCCCCTTATAGGATTTGCTTCGCAAATCCTATCCCTTTATTATGCTTTGCAGTAGGGGTAAGCTTTAAGCAGAGCCTTATATAGAGCTTTAGTAGAGCTTTATATAGAGGTTCGCGTAGAGCCTTATATAGAATTACGTGCGGCGTACAGGCATATAGATATATAGATATCTAGACGTATAGATATTCGTATAGCCGTTTATATAGGCAATTAATTAATAAATTAATTAATTATAGAACCATTTGTATAGACGGTTATAGAGTCTTTCTAGTATATTAATGCTGCGTGTTGGTAGAGTTTGGAGTGGAGTGGAGTATAGAGCTTCGAGCAGAGCCTCGTGTATAGCTTTTAAGCAGAGCTTTTAAGTAGAGCTTAAGTAGAGCTCCGTGTAGAGCCTTAATAGAGCTTTAAGCAGAGCTTTAAGCAGAGCTTTGAGCAGAGCTTAATAAGGCTTTAAGTAGAGCTTCGGGTAGACCTTTGAGCAGAGCTCCGAGCAGAGCCTTGCGTATAGCTTTTAAGCAGAGCTTCTGAGCAGAGCTTAAGTAGAGCTCTGTGTAGAGCCTTAATAGAGCTTTGAGCAGAGCTTCGAGCAGAGCTTTAAGTGGAGCTTAATAAGGCTTTGAGTATGCCTCGTGCAGAGCTTTGAGCAGAGCTTTAATAGAGCTTTGAGTAGAGCTTCGTGTAGAGCTTTTGCAGAGCTTTGGTAGGACGCGTACGATTGCAAAAAATCTAACTATCCTTCTACTGCGCTACTATAAAGCCATTATATAACTAGCTACTTATAGATAACGTAGATAGCAGAGTAAAGAGGCCATATTAGAGATATAGAGCTTTAATTATATATAGTTGTGGTATAGTTAGGGGTAACGTACTTTATAAGCGAGTCGCGTATATAAGGGAGTCGCGCACTGCAAAACCCCACCAAAATCGCGATTTTTTAACCTTAGTAAAATCAACCAATTCTTAATAATAATTAATGCAAATTTAATAGCGGCCTATCAATGTAATAACTAACTTATATAGGAAGTATTGGAAATCCCATATAAGCGGAAGTAGGTTAAATAGAAAAGTGGGGGCGGAATTGCCTTACTTTTTCTATTTAACCTACTTCCGCTTATATAAGATTTCCAATACTTCCTATATAAGTTAGTTATTACATTGATAGGCCGCTATTAAATTTGCATTAATTATTATTAAGAATTGGTTGATTTTACTAAGGTTAAAAAATCGCGATTTTGGTGGGGTTTTGCAGTGCGCGACTCCCTTATATACGCGACTCGCTTGTAAAGTACGTTAGTTAATATTTAAATTAATTTATTTTAGTAAGGGAGCGTGTGCCAAGACATTTTATAGTATACAAATACTTCTATACACGAGAATATATTATAAAACAGCCAATTTATGCCAATAATTTGTATAATATTTATTTTTGAAATAAGTATATTCTATTATAATAATTCTGTCCAAATTATTGCTAATATTCTAATATTAACACTGCAAATATTAACAAATGCCAATATTTTATTGGCTGGATTTTTGCTTATTAAAAACCACGCTAATTTAAAGCCACCATAGGCTTTATAACTAATGCGTATATATAAAAAGAAGAGAATAAGTTTTAAGTATTTAAAATAGATAAGAAAAGGAATAGAAGACTCCTAAGTAAAGATAGAGTCTTTATCTAGGAAGACGTTAATAGATTAAAGGCAGATAACCTAGGAAAATAAAAGCTCACTGCCTAAAAGTTAGCTTAAAAGGAGTATAAGGAAGGGGCCTCTCTACTAGAGCTTAATGTTGCTTTATATGCTAGATGTTACGGACGCTTTAAGTACGATGTTACAACTACTTGGAGAGGAGTCGGCGGAAGCTAGTTGGTTGATACAGGCACGGTCCAGAATGGATCTGGTGGAACCATGTGACGAGGAATGGTAAGCGAGTCACATAACGTTGTACGCAGTATATAAGGAGTACGCAGTGTACGCTACGTACAACACGTATAACACGTACTTTATGTATAAGAGAGGATTTCTTAGGAGTACGGTTGTGTATTTAAAGGACCTTAGTCCCTACCGTAGATAGTTCTCTCCTTGTAGTGAATCTTAGAATACAATTGGAGTTAATCTGTTGGGTAACTACTCCACCAGTTATTATTACGTTGTTGATTTTGTTTATACCTATATACCCAGCCCATTGACAGAACCCACCGTAGTTCCTACTACAAGGTTCCGTTACACATTCACTACCAAGGTTATGGTATTGAACAGAGAGATTGAATAATATGCCACTAAGAGCAGCACCAGTCACGATAGCGTTAGCAATAGCCACAACCTCAGGTCTAGGTGATACCAGTATAAATAAGGGAGATTCTTAAGTGGTTACGCGAGGTCAGTTACAGGAAATGGTTGATCACTTATAAGACAATAATAGGATACTTAAAGAACGCATTAATGGAATCGGAGCAGCAAAGATTAAGTTACCTTCAATTAAACGATTCTTAGGAGAAAAGTTAAAGCTCAAAGGATTTCTTACGCAAATGTACTTTAAAGTAGTACAGGAAGGAGCGAAGTTAGCAATATCGTTAGACCAAGTAGCCTATGCAGGATTGTTCCTAACGGGGAGGGCACTTAAGTAGTTTAAACCGTATCTCACAGAAATACAGGCCAATGGCATAACAACTACTAACCAGGATGTACGGTACATATTTGCCAGTTAGAACGGGTTTGCAGAGCAACTAACGCAGATATTTGGAGACCTGGAGGCCACAACTACAGCGGAATAAAAGCTTCAGAACTTAGTACAACGCACTTTAATAATTAAGTATACAACACAGTTTTAAACACTAGCCACACAGGTTAAGTGGAACGACAGGGCGCTTATAGCACAGTATAAATAGGGACTTAAGGCTAAAGTCCAGGACGCAATCATCCTAATAGAAGATGCGGATACTCTAAGAGAGTTAATAGATTAGTTAATAAAGATTAATAATAGGATCTACCAAAGGGAATAAGCTAAGAGAGGGCAAGACAGAGTTCCACAGTCGTATAAGGCGCAGAGTACGCAACGATAGACACAGAGTTAAAAACTATGGAATGGCGCAGAGCTAATGGACCTAAGCGGTACTAAAGAAACCTAAAGATAGGAGAAGAAACTATAGAAACCCAGAGGTTAAGGATCAAGTAATTAAAGGACCTAGGAGCAGAGGCTAAACCAGGGATCTCAGCAGCAGAAGACGTTTAAGCGGACTCCACAGCAAGAAAGATAGTTCAAAGATGGAGCTTGTATGAATTGCGGAAAACAGGGTCATTTTGCCAGAGACTGCAGAGGTGGTTAGAGTAACTACGCGGTAAAGGGAACCAGACCAGCAGACGGCACGTACGTACAGAGGGATGACGGTGCACTATAAGGAATAAAAGAGTGTTCAATTAATAGTTTTGCGTATTGTTACAATAACGCATGCCGAATTTATGAGGACGCTAAGTACGGCGCAAGCTATTAGCCGCAAGAGCTAGAGTTAAAAGGACTCCAAGGAACTAGAGAGTCAGATAAAGAACAAGATCAACTCTACGAGCTAGATTAAGATGTCACAGCAATATGCGGACAAGGATCAGCAGTAATGACAATGAAGTCGGAGTACTCATTAATTAACAGCGATGAGGACGAAAAGGAGGCTAACTGGGAGCACTCAAACCTTAAGAACGCAACAGAAGCAGAGACTGAGACCACCACCGAGCGAGGTTCAGTAACGGGTATAGCAACACCATTGGATACGATTTCCATCGCTTTACGAGACGATAGGAGCAACGTTTAGAGGAAACTAAGCAAGCAGATAACTGCTAGTGCTAGCTCATCACTCAATAAAGGCAAAAGGCCACAGGCTTAAGATTCTCAAGAAGAGATAAAAGAAGCTTAAGATTCTTAAGATAAGATAAGACACACCCAAGAACCCATGACGGATGAAAACCAATGGGAAAGGGCAGCAACTTAGTTTAGTAATAAACGAATGAGTATAGGACGCAAGTTCAAGAACTACGAGTTCGGGGAACGAATAAGAACGTCAGCAATCCTAGGTAAACGTAGTATTCAGCCTAAAGATCGAACAGTCGATACCAGGATTAAAAAGCAAGACGACTACGAAGATCCAGCTGCAAGACGCAGAAAATAAGAAACTATGGATAAGTTTAGAACAAGAATTATTGTATGGCAAGAGCAGAAGCTAGACAAGAGGTCAGCTATGCTAGGTTGTATAAGGGACAGAGCACCCGTACGAAGAGTTACTAATAGGCCGAGTGCAGGGACACCTAGGGCAAAATGGTTAGACGAACTGGAACAAGAAGAGGATCTAGATATTCCAACCAGGTTCGAAGAAAGACATACCAAAGGATGTCACGATACAGCGATAACAAGGTACTTTCTAACGGATAGACCATATATACTAAACCAGCTGTACGGAAAGTAGTATAGGCAACGACATAACGACGAATGGGAAGATTTTTACATATGGCTGGACGAAAAAGTTGTCCAAGACCAACCTATTACGGAGAAACGTATGAGTTACATCAAAGGAGCATTAATCATAACGTCAAGGAACCTAGAAGAGAGGTCCAGGGACTAGAGAAGTGAGCGATAAATCTTAGTACCCGCAGCAGAGATACCAGTGGTCAGGTCAACCAGGTATAGGTTTAAACTCAAGGACGAAGACGAACTAAGAGTTAACCCAAAACATGCAGCGTATTATACACTATCGTGGATAGCTTGTGTGGATGATATATGCAACATGCATAGAGCACTAAAAGATAAGAACCGGAAATACCTAGTAAGAATATATTGGGCACCAGAAGAAAAACGGTTCAGAAACACCAAGTATATACATAGTTGGTACCTAGTAGAAGTACAAGGTCAAGGAGACTTAACACTTTAACCAGGAAGATTCCTTATGGAAGAATGCCTAGACGGATAACAGTGGTGGGAGTGCCCAGAGAACACTTGTCTATAGCACGTAGAGGAAAAGAAACAAACTAAGTATTGGCCAAAGTTGGACTAAGTACAGGCAGGATCTAGCAGCTAACAGTCAGGAAAAGGGGAGGCGTACGGGACCAGAGGGAACCAGTGTTAGAGCCTTAGACCCTTAAAGGAATTCAAGGATAACACCTAAATTTATGAGCCAAGTGGCAAGATCAGCAGTTCGAAGCGTTGGTAGATAGTGGAGCGACAAGGAACCACATATCACCAAAGGCAGTGGAGAGGATAGGGTTACCATATAGACAGAAGGAACACCCGTATCCACTTACAACAATTTTAGGAGATCAGATAGCCTACGGAGGAGGCATCATCAATCTCGAAACAGGACCTATTCAGATAACTATTGAAGGGAAACCAGTTAGAATGTCTTTCAATATCCTACCGTTGGGACAGGACGAGGCGATACTAGGAATGCCTTGGTTACAGGAGTATAATCCAAAGATTGATTGGGTTACAGGTCAGGTCGATATTAAGGATACACGATGGCGCAAAGTGCGACAGTAAACCAAGTTGGTATGATACCAAGTTGGAGCGACATATAAAGAAACTGAGCGAGGCTTAAGTCATGTACCAAAGAGATACCACAAGTATGGTAAAAAGTTATGGTCACTAGAAAGTGAGAAGCTATTAGAGCATGCAGCTTAGGACTATGAGATAGAATTAGAAGAGGGAACAAGTCCAAAGTTCTTTCCAATTTATAAGCTTACTGAAACAGAGTTAGTAGCGCTTAAGGAGTTTATCTAGGAGAACTTACGAAAGGGATACATTAGACCGTCACAGTCATCAGCAGGATATCCAGTACTGTTCATCCCAAAGAAAAACGGAAAACTTAGGATGTGTATAGACTACAGACAGTTGAACAGCATTACCTAGAAGGATAGGTATCCTTTACCCTTAATTAGCGAAATCTAAGACAGGATAGGCAACGCAAAAATCTTTATAAAGATAGATTTGAGATGGGCGTACCATCAGATCAGGATTAAGGAAGGCGACAAATAGAAGGCAGCTTTCAGATCAAAGGAAGGACTGTATAAGCTATTAGTTATACAATTCGGGCTTACGAACGCATTAGTAACGTTCCAGAAGCGAATTAATAGTGTGTTAGGAGAACACCTAGATGAATTTGTTATGGTATACCTCGACGACATTATTATCTACTTAGAGAGTGAGGAAGAGCATAGAGAATATATCAAGTGGGTTTTAAAGAGACTATAGGAAGAACAGATGCCAGTAGCAATTAAGAAATGCGAGTTCTTTACCCAGAAGACCGATTTTATTGGATTCATCATTAAACCAGGCCAACTTAGCATAGATCCAAAGAAGATCAAGGCCATAGTGAATTGGCAAGAACCAGAGAACGTTACGCAGTTGAGATCGTTCCTAGGGTTTTGCAATTACTATAGAAGGTTCATAGCGTAATGGTCACAGGATATTGAGCCATTTACGCGGTTAACCAAGAAAGAAGAACTGTGGGCATGGGGAAAGGAGCAACAAGAACTGTTTAAGAAAGTTAAAGAGTTGTTTACCTAAGAGCCAGTTCTTAAGATCTATCAACCAGGGCTAGAGACGGTTGTAGAAATGGATGCATTAGACTTTGCACTAGGGGCATGCTTCCTACAGAAATATTAAAATGGATGGCACCCAGTGGCATACTACAGTCGAAAGATGACACTACCAGAGTTGAACTATGACATCTATAATAAGGAGTTGTTAGGTATAGTTGCAGCATTTAAGAAATGGAGAGCATTCTTACAAGGCACAGAAAAACCATTTGTAGTTAAGACGGACTATAAGAACCTTATAGGATTCCTAATAACAAAGGAACTTAACCAAAGACAGGTTAGATGGGCGGAAATGCTTACAGAATACCATTTCGAAATTCAGTATACCAAGGGTACAGATAATACACGAGCAGACGCTCTAAGCAGAAAGGCTGAACTATAGAACAGTAAAAGGCTATCGGGAGCTTTGTTGCGAAGGGATTAAGATGGACTAATTAGGTACAATTATCTAAAGATTGCAGCGACCAAGGAAAGTCAGATCCATAAGTTACTAGAGAGTAATTGGATATAGAAGATCCAAGAAGCATAGGCAGAGGATCCAGACTTAGAGCAGTACGTAAATAGAGAAGCAACGTACGTGCCTAAGTCTATTGCAGAAGAATTTGTTAAGGAATTCCACAAGGGAATGACACAAGGACATAACGGAGCTATAGGCTTAGTGTTAAGACTTTAAGAGGAGTACATTATTTAAGGAATCTGGGGACTAGTAAGATAAGTTACAAAGGAATGTCTAGATTGCCAAAGGAACAAACCAACGAGGCATAAGCCGTATGAAGGGCTACAACCTGTCGAGACACCAGGAAGACCATGGGAGGTTATATTATAGGACTTTATTATTAAGTTACCAAAGTTAAGAGATCCTATTACAGGACAAGATCATGACGCGATCTTGGTGATAGTAGATAAGCTAATAAAGTAGGGATACTTCATAGCATGCACTGAAGAGATATCAGCAGAAGATATTGCTAGAATCTATATAAAAGAAGTATTCGCAAGACATAGAGCACCAGACAAGATTATATCGGATAGAGATCCAAGATTTATAGTAGCATTTTGGGAAGTGTTTCTAGCAGAACAAGGGGTTCGCGTAGTAACATCTATAGCGTATTATCCGCAGACGGACGGACAAACGGAAAGACTAAACTAGACACTGGAGCAGTATCTGAGGCATTATGTTAATCACGCACAGAATAATTGGGTATTGTTACTACTAGTTACACAGTTTGCATATAATGCAACACCACAAGAAGGAATGGGAACATCACCATTTAAGGCGAACTATGGATACGAGCCGAGAACATCGTTATCGCCATAACAAGCAAAAAAGACGAGTAGCACAGCTAGGCAAAGAATGGAGACGTTAATGAATCTTTATGCAGACCTCAAAGAAACAGCTAAACTAGTATAAGAACGAATGAAAAAGTACTATAATGCTAAGAGATCTGAGGGACCAGATCTTAAGGAGGGGGATAAAGTGTGGCTACTACACAAAAATTTCAAGAGTCGACGACTAAGTAAGAAGTTGGATCACGTCAGACTAGGACCTTTTAAAGTTAAGTAAAGAATTTCATCGGTTACGTACAAGTTAAACCTACCAGCCAAAATGAAAATCTACCCTGTATAGCATGTCGCAATGCTAGAACCAGCACACGGAAATGTTGAGCCACCAGTCTATAAGGCAGACACATACAGAGGACAAGAGGAAGATAAATAGCAAGTTTCAAAGATCATCAGTTATGAGGATGTAGATGACGAAACATGGTATAAAGTAAAATGGATAGGCTACAATGAGACTACCTGGGAACCACTAAGCAACCTAGAGAAAGCTATGGGAAAGGTACGGGAGTATTAGAAGAAAGTAGGTTAGGCAACATCAATAAAGAGAAATCGCTAAAAAACGAATCGCCTAAGGGGGACCTAAGAGGAGTAATTGCCGAGCTACTCGGAGTTGTTTCCCTTGCAGGAGGAGAGTTAATCCTTTCGTTACCCAGCTTAGACAAACCCTATTGAACAAGTTTCCACTCCTTAGAACGGACCTTCTCACGGACACGTTTAAGACGAAGAAGACGGGCAGAAGCGGATAGACGGGCTTTAAGGGCACGCTATTAAGCAGCTACAGCCTCCTGCTCCGCTTCTCGCGAACGACAAAGCTTATCCAAGGCGCTTAAGAGCTTACCGTTAAGTTTCGCAGCGGCAGATTAAACATAAGACCCTATAACAAGTTACTTAGGGAACTTAAAGACTGTTAAGAGTTATAGGACGCGCATACTTAGCGTCAGAAATAGAGCGAACATCGCAGGACGATTAAACGTTTGCTTTAGTACACTCTGAGCAAGACGAGGGTTGTTGAGACAAAGGACTCGCTAGCGCGACACACACCAACCCCGCTTTTGCGCAACGAGAACACGGAGACGGCATTATCTTACCAAGCGACAGTATGGCAGCCACGGTGCGAGCATAGCGCTGCGCTTGCGAGGAAGAAGGAGCTTTAGGCATAATAAGTACAGATATCAACCAGACTAATTAAACAGACATCACACCTCTAGTGGACAACTTGGAGATGTTAGGAATCTTTAAGGACGAAGATAAAGAGGAGGGAGATGGTATTACGGACGCTTTAAGTACGATGTTACGACTACTTGGAGAGGAGTCGGCGGAAGCTAGTTAGTTGATACAGGCACGGTCCAGAATAGATCCGGTGGAACCATGTGACGAGGAATGGTAAGCGAGTTACATAACGTTGTACGCAGTATACGAGGAGTACGCAGTGTACGCCATATATAACACGTATAACACGTACCTCACGTATAAGAGAGGATTTCTTAGGAGTACGGTTGTGTATTTAAAGGACCTCAGTCCCTACCGTAGATAGTTCTCTCCTTGTAGTGAATCTTAGAATACAATTGGAGTTAATCTGTTGGGCAACCACTCCACCAGTTGTTATTACGTTGTTGATTTTATTCATACCTATATACCCAGCCCATTAACAGAACCCACCGTAGTTCCTGCTACAAGGTTCCGTTACACTAGATTAGTATTAAATCCTAATAAATGTAATTAAGACTAGGCAACCTTTGCGCATAACTTTTAGTATAATCCTTAGCCTATAAAGGACTTTAGTAATAACCTAATCTAATAGGGAGCTTTAGAAGAGTATAGTATAATAAGCCTTATCCCTTGCATGGATAACGTCCTTAGGGATGTGGCCCGTGCGCGCAATCAAGAACATCAACTTCCTCGCGTCTAGTCGTAAATAGATAACTTTATCAATTAAATACGCCACTAAAGTGGTGCGCAATTATATATCTAAGGACACGGATCTCGTGCAGGCTACTTAATATGCTATTTCCAAAAATTGGGTCGCAAAAAGCCACTACTTCGGGCTCTGGCACTTCCTCCTTTTAAGGCTCTGGTGATGCGGCAGAATAACTTACCGCCCGTGTATGCACCTCATTAATTGGTGCGCATGGGCCATAGCTCTAAGGACGTAGTTATCGATGCAAGGGATAGGAAATACTACGGTAGACTTATTAATAGGCTAGGTATATAGGTAAACAAGAAACCAATAATGTAATAACTAGTAGAGTGGTTGCCTAATAGATTAACTCTAATTATATTCTAAGATTTATTATAAAGAGAAGAACTATCTAGGTAGGAACTATAGTACTTTAAATATATAATACAACGCCTAAGAAATACTAAGTACGTAAGGTATATAAAGTACGCTTAATGTATAACACTTCTTGCTACTCCTATAGATCTAATATACTAAACTGGTAATGGAATCTGTTATATAACTTAGTTACCCCTTATCCTATGGTTTAATCGGTTCTAATACCTCCTACACTACTACTACTAGTCTATTAGACCTCTTTATACTAAGTTTACGGATATATTTAATAAGTGGATAATATCTAATTATATAATTAAGTCTCCTATAATTAATATCTAGTCCCTTATAAATATAATTACTAAGAATTTAATTATACGTTAGTATATACGGGATATTAGGTTTAAGGTATTTACTATTCTTTAACTTAAATTAAAGCAGCTTTATAGAGTGGTGTTACTAATTTTAATATATAGATATCTTATATTAGCGGTTTACTATATAACCTTTATAAAAATAGATTTAATAAGGCTATAGATAATATACTAGAGAACCTTTAAATATTTAGGCTTATAGTACGTTTCTATCTTAATATATTAAGTTTTTTTATTAATATTAATTTTAGCTAGCGTATAAACCTTTTAATATATAGTATATAATATAGTAGTTAGCTATTTTATAGTGCGGATATATAAATCTCTTTATTTTAGCTTATATAGATATTTGTCGGAATGTTAATCACGTGACGTGGTCACGAGACCACAAAGCGAGACTAGCTAATCTGACCTTGGAGCAACCCCTTACTTCTAGACATCAACAATCAAACAACTACCAACTTCAACACCGCATACGTATCATACAGTGATATTCGTGCCCGTTGATAA
>Ga0307507_10004945_pt1 | contig 22687 bp, 8 predicted proteins | sample 7_EM_MG_FD_207223 | JGI IMG/M metagenome (GOLD analysis project Ga0307507, IMG submission 207223) | Populus trichocarpa ectomycorrhiza microbial communities from riparian zone in the Pacific Northwest, United States - 7_EM | ecosystem: Host-associated > Plants > Roots > Unclassified | place...
GAGCTTCGTATAGAGCTTCGTGTAGAGCTTCGTGTAGAGCCTCCGTATGCAGAGCTTCGCGCAGAGCCTCGTGCAGAGCTTCGTGCAGAGCTTCGTGCAGAGCTTCGTGCAGAGCTTCGTGCAGAGCGTCGTGCAGAGCGTCGTGCAGAGCTTCGTGCAGAGCTTCGTGTAGAGCTTCGTGTAGAGCTTCGTGTAGAGCTTCGTGTAGAGCCTCGTGCAGAGCCTTATGCAGAGCCTCCAAGTAATAAAACTATATAAGATTGTATAAGATTATATTAGATAATATATAATAGTTAAATATATAGCATATAACTTTACCTTAATTGCATGTTAAGAAATATATAGTTACCTTTTAAAGTTGCTAAGTAGGTTAACTGCGTATTAAGAAACATATAGTTAGCTTTTAAAGTTGTTAAGTAGGTTAACTGCGTATTATTTAACTTTTAAAGTTGCCAAGTAGGTTAATTGCGTGTTAAAAAATATATAGTTAGCTTTTAAAGTTATTAAGTTAGTTAATTATATATTAAGTTAGTTAAATTGCGTATTAAGTTAGTTAATTATATGTTAAGTTAGTTGAATTGCGTATTAAGTTAGTCAATTATATATTAAGTTAGTTAAATTACGTGTTAAGTTGGTTAATTGCATGTTAAGTTGGTTAAAATGCGTGTTAAGTTGGTCAATTATATATTAAGTTAGTTAAATTGCGTGTTAAGTTAGTTAATTGCGTGTTAAGTTAGTTAATTACGTGTCAAGTTGGTTAAATTGTATGTTAATTACACGAAACGCAAAAATCAAAGTCTACTTAAATCTTATCCTGCGAATATTTTCCTAATATAAAGATCCCTAATATCTCTAAGTTGTTTACTAGAGGTATAATATCTATCTAATTAATTTAGTTAATATTATTACTTATTATGCCTAAAGCTCCTTCTTCTTCTACTATTTGCTAGTCTTATACTATTACCGCAATATTATCTCTTAATAAAGTAATGCCGTCTTTATATTCTTGTTATATAAAAGAGGGGTTAGTTGGTATTATATTAGCAAGTCCCTTATCTTAGCAACCCTCTTACTACTTAAAGTGCACTAAAGTAAATATTTAATTGTCCTATAACGTTTACTTAGTTTCTAATACTAAGTATATACATCCTATTACTTTTAATAGCCTTTAAGTACCCTTATTAATTGCTGCTAGGGTTTTAGGTTTAATCTACTACTGCAAAGCTTAATAATAAACTCTTAGTAGCTTTATTTAAACTTTATTATTTTTATAATACTAAGCAAGAGGCTACTGCTGCTTAATAATAGGCTTTTAACTCTTATCTAGCTGCGTCTACTTAGTTAATCCGTCTTAAGAAGGTGTATAAAAAGGTTTATTTTAAGGAGTAGAAACTTATAGAATAAGGCCTTTAGGAATTTAGTAATAAAAGAACGGATTTTCTTTTAATAGAGAGGGAAATAACTCTAAATATATTAGCAGGTGCTCCTCTTAAGTCCCCCTTAGGTAGTTTATTCTTTAGTAATCCTTCTTTATTAATACTACCTAATCCATTTTCCTTTAATACTCCTATACCTTTCTTATAGTATTTTTTAAGTTATCTAGTAGTTTCTAGGTAGTCTTATTATAGCCTATCCACTTAACCTTATACTATGTTTTGTTATTAATTTCCTTATAATTAATAATCTTTAAAACTTCCTATTTATCTTCCTCTTATTCTTTATACATGTCTGCCTTATACACTAATAGCCTAACATTTCTATATACTGGCTTTAGTATTGCAATATACTATATAGGGTAGATTTTTATCTTTTCTAGTAAGTTAAGTCTATATATAACTTTTAAGATCTTTACTTAGACTATAAACGGTCCTAGTCTAATATAGTTTAACTTCTTACTTAGTTATTAACTCTTAAAATTTTATATAGTAGCTATACTTTATCTCTCTCCTTAAGATCTGGTCCCTTAGATCTCTTAGTATTATAGTACCTTTTTATTCTTTCTTATACTAGTTTAGCTGTTTCCTTAAGGTATATATAAAGATTTATTAAGTTCTCCATTCTCTACTTAGCTGTGCTACTTATTTTCTTTACTTATTATAGTAACAACAACATTCTTAGCTTATACCCATAATTTACCTTAAAGGGTAACATACCTATCCCTTTCTATAGTATTTGTCACGGAGCGAGTATAAGTGGTGATAATATATAGCGAAGTAGATATTATTAAGCTATATATATAAACTATGTAATGAGATCAAGACGTTGCGTAAGGAGAGAAGGTAAGGAAACGGGAAGAAAGGGGTATATATCGTTAACTTGGTTGCTTGGTTAACACGTGCACGGGGTAGAATAGGCTTTAGGTTATAGTCCTAGCAGAACTTAGCAGAATTTAGTAGACTTGGCAGAATATGGCAGAACGCCGTTAGATTGCCGTAGATTGCGGTCGGTCTCTTCTTACTAAGTTAGTGGAAATAGGTGGACAAGTTAGTGGAAACAGGTGGATGTGTATAAGGTGTCACGGAGGTGTCCTATAACAGTACCCCCCCTTTAAACTCGAGCTTTTGCGAGATGGGGCTGTGGTAGTTCTGGGTAGAGTTCGTGAAAGTCTTCTACAGCTTGTGTAAGTCCTATAGAGTTAACGGGTTCCTATATAGGCTTAGTAAAGCCTCTCTATTTTATAAGGTATATATATTTGCGTTTCCGTTTGTTGTACTTAATGTTGTCAACTCTTTTAATAAAGTACTTATCCTTACTATCTACTTTGACTGGTGGGGGAGGGTCCTAGATCTGTCTAGGTAGGGCATCCAATATAGGGGCAGCAGGGTGGAGGACTAACGTATAGAATACAGGGTGGATTTTAACCGTATTAGAAAGCTTTAGTTGGTAAGCATAGGAAGAGACAACCTTTTTAACCTTATAAGGGCCGGCGTTCTTCTAATTAAGTTTCTTAGTAGGTTGTTTTGTGTTTAGATTTCTTGTATCTAGCCAGATAAAGTTACTAATTTAGTAGGCTAGTACTAGGGTTCGGTTCTTATTTACTACAGCTTTATAGACAGATTGGGCCTATGTTATTTTGTTAATAAGGAACTCTTATAGTTCTTCTATCTTTTTTATGAATTTATTTGCTTCTATAACTTATAAGGCCTAGTAAGCTAGGCGAGGAATATTACTAAAGGGTTTAAAACCTATTCGCGGGTGCTAGCCGTAGTTGGCTAGAAATAGGGAGACCTTTATAGTTTCTAAGACAGAGTTATTTGCGGTAAACTTAGCGAATGCAAGCTAGTCTATCCAGTTATCCTATAAATACAACGTGTATATCCGAATATATTATTCCATTATAGCATTTACACGTTCCGTTTAACTATCCGTTTCTGGGTGGTATGCCGTAGACAATAGTGCTTTAATATGGAGTTGGGTAGTCAGTTCTTTCTAGAATATAGAGATAAACTATCTGCCTCTATTGGAGATAATTGTTTTGGGAAGTCCGTGGAGTTTCCATACGTAATCCAGGAACAGTCGGGCAACGGTAGGCACTAATATATTGGGGTAGGCGATTAGGTGTTTTATCTTAGATAGTTAGTCTATAACTACTATAATGTTCGTGCAGCCTTTACTTTTAGGGAGATTAACAACGAAGTTAATTAAGATGTTCTTCTATCTTTAGTCCGGAACGGGCAGGGGTTTTAGGAAGCCGTTGTACGTCTTATATAAAGCTTTAGCTCGTTAGTAGGTATAGTAGCTAGAGATGTACCTTTGTATCATATTATACATATTCGGCTAGTAGTATTTTTATTAGAGCAGTTCTAGGGTTTTTCCTTAGCCTAGGTGGCCGGCTGCTAGTAGGTCGTGTGCATATTTAAGGAGCTTAAGCTTAAGTTTATCGTGGTTAGGTATAACTAGGCAGTTTCTATAGTATAGGTAGTTTCCGCGGGCTTCGCATTTACTTAGAGAAATCCTTTTAGAGCGTCTAGCGCTATCTTGAATTAGCTTAAGCGTCTCTTGGATAAACTTGTTATTTGGGTATTTATTGGTTATAATCTGTTTAATGGTTTAATTGGTTATTTTAAGAATGTGTACTATAAGGTCCTTAGTAGGGGGTTTAAACAGCTTGGGGCAGAGTAGGGTCTAATTATAGTAGGAGCGTACTTCTTCTTAAGCTAGTACGTCTTGCGAATGTTAGGTTAGGGCATTAGGCTTCTAGCCTTAAACGCCTAGGTAGTACGTGATTGAAAATTGGAAATAGGATAGATATTCTAACTAGTGGGCCTAACGGTGGCTTAGCTATTTTATGGTTGTGAAGTATTGTAGGTTCTTATAATCGCTAAAAACCTTAATTGGAAATCTGGAGCCCTCTAGTTTAGGACGCCATTGTTTGAAATATCTAATAATAGCTAATAGTTCTTTATTGTAGATCTCGTAATTGCATTCGGCTGGACTTAGTTGTTTTAAAAAGTATGCTATAGGGTGCAATACTCCTTCCTTATTATATTAAGACAGAATGCCTCTAGTGATATAGTTGGATGAGTCAGCTTCTACAACACTTATTTGGTTTGGGTTGAAGTGTTGGAGTATAGGTGTAGTAGTAAATATAACTTTTAGATAAGTAAAAGCTTTCTTATATTCCTTATTAAAGATAAAGGCTTTATCCTTTTGGGTTAGAGCTATAAGGGGTAAAACTAGGGCGGAGAAGTTATTGATAAACTATTAGTAGAAGTTGGCGAATCCTATAAAGGCCCTTACGTCCTTAACGTTCTTAGGTTCTTGCTAGTTTATAATTGCTTTAACTTTCTTGGGGTCTATTTATACGCTGTCTATAGAAATAATAAGTCCAAGGTATAGAACTTCTGTTTTATAGAACTCGCATTTGTCTATATCTAACTATAGGCCGGCTCCGCGCAAGGCTTGCAGGACCAGTTTAATATATTTTTGGTATTTAGCTAGATTATTGCTGTATATTAAGATATTATTAATATAAGCAGTACAAAAGATATCTAGGTACGGGTGTAGGGTGTTATTTATAAAGTGTTAGAATGAACTTGGGGCGTTTATAAGGCTAAATGGCATTACTAAGTACTTAAATAATCTATATCGAGTACGAAATGCAGTGAGCTATTTATCTCCTTTTATAATATGGAGGCGGTTAAATACGTGGATAATATTAAGCTTTGTATAGAAGCGAGCCTTACTTAATTAGTTTAGTGTCTCTTAGATTAACGGGATTAGGTATTGGTTCTTAATAGTAATAGTATTAAAAGCTTAGTAGTCTACGCAGAAATATAAACCGCCGCTAGGTTTCTTAATAAAGATTACTAGTACGGTTATAGGTAAAGAACTTGCTCTAATAAATCCTTTGTCTAGATGTTTGTCTAGGTACTTCTATAGTACCTTAAATTTGTTTTAGGACATCCTATATAGGGGTCTAAATCTAGGATGTTTTCCTTCTTTAACTATAATCTTATAATCGTATGGACGGTGTTCCGGTAGCTTGTTGGCTTCCTTTTATAAGAATATATCTAAATAGTTATAGTACTCTATTAGTACCTTTGTGGTGGGGTTAGTGTGCTTCTTTAGTACTAAGGCCTTCTTAATATTGGCTATTGTAATAGTGAAGATTATGTGTTCTGGTTTCCTAGTAAGTTATACTAGTAGAGTAGCTCCAATTATGTGGATATCTAAGGTGTTAAGCGGGCTTAGATTGTTCTTGGTTTCTTATACGGTTTCCTATTTAGTTTTAGGTTTAGTGTTAAATACAAAGTTAGTGTTAGATTTAGGTTTGGGTTCTTTAAGTATCCTTTTTATAGTAGAATACTAGTTCTTCTAGTACTTTTATATATTAAGCTTAAGCTTCTGCTTGGTTTGGGGTGCAGTAGTTAGAGTTAATTTATATAGTCTAGTATAAATTCTAGGTTCTTGGTAGACGTCGGTGGAAATCTTATATTAGTGGAATTTAGTGGAATTCTTAGGTAGGTGGAATTGGGTGGACTTTTTAGGTATAAGGTAGATGTTGGTAGAAATTTTAGATTTTGGTTTAGGGTCTAAGTAGCGAGTTATAAGGCACTTCTGCTTACAACGGGAGGCGGTAAATAGAAGCTTAAGGTTGTCCTAATTAATAGTTACCTTATATAGCTTTATCTAGGGTTGTTTAAGGATTACTAGGTAACCTAGGGTAGTTATAAAGAGCTTAATTAATTCTTTATAGTTTAGGTATTGGAGTCTTAGGGCCGCTACGTAAGTAATACGGCCTAAAATAGTGCGTTTGCTATTAAATCTAAATACGTTAATATGCTGGTTAAGGGGTATTAGGGTAAACCTATTATCTTACGTAAAGATCTTGTTAATAAATCCTATACTGCTAGCTCCTGTATTAATTAGGACTTAAGTATTAGCCTATTAACCTTTCTGCTAAAAACGGTAGTTAACGGTTATACTATAATCCTAAGAGTTAGGGTTTGCTATATTTAATGCATTTAACGAGATCCTATAATATAGCTGTCCTAGAGAGCGACTTAACTCTAAAATATGCCTTTTGGTGGCAAGCGGGAAGGGGTTCCTATAGGATATTAGTTATAACTTCGTCCTTATAAGTGGTGCTTACTAGATGTGGGGCTGGAACCAGGTAAAGATTAGGGGCGGTAACTGGAGGATTAATATAGTAAACGGTTATTAGTATTGGCCGTTTATACATCGTGTTAGGGTATAGGGATGGAGCAGTATCTTAAGATATAGTCCTTACTTCTATATTTAAAGTAAAGGCCTAGCTTAATGCGTTGTTCTTATTTAGGGGACCCTAGTAGAGCGTATCCTAGGGTCCCTATATTAATGTCTATGGCATTGGGGTACTTAGGCTGAGATAATAACTTAATAGACGTTCGCGGAGTTGTTATATTATATTAGGGAGTGGGCTTGGGTATTAGGCGTAGTATATTATTATACCGTTTATTAATAATGTTTGTGCAGGCGTTAAGGGCTCCTGGTAGGTCTATACCTATTAGGAAGGTTTTTAGTTTAGGGCTTAGGGATTTAATAAGGCTATTAACCAGTGTGGAGTCGTTCTAGCCTATTTCCTTTATGTAACGGTTAAATTCGGAGAAGTATACTAGAAAGCTTTTCTTTTCTTAAGTTATATAATTTATCTTTCTTTAAGCGGTAGCTTGGCGGTTTAGGTTACTGTATATAGCTTTAAGAAGTATGACTAGGCTCTATACTAAGTTCAGCTGGAGAGGTTTAATAAGGTTAGCTATATCTCCTCCTAGTTAACTTAGGGCATAGTAAAGTTGGTTGGCTTTAGTTGGGTAATGGTTAGCATTACTAGTTAGCTTATCCTTAAGTTAGCTTAAGAATGATTAAAGCTCTTGTTGTTTACTAGTGAATACTAGGGGGTCTGGTAGTTTTTCGGATTGTTACGGTGCAGTAGACGGATTTTTGGGATAAATATCCGCAGCTAGCTTAAGGTTCGCACCTAACGAGCTAGGTCTAGATTTGGTTATTTTTATCTCGTCTATAGATAGCGTGTTAGCAGCCTCTTAGGCTAGTATTTAGTCTTAGGGCCCTAACATAAGTGCCTTAAGGGTGCGGACTTCTTCTTAAAATGCTTCCATTGATTCCTAGTACCGTGCTTCTTGTTCGGCTTGTTGTTTAGCTATAGCGGCCTTATTCTATGCAAGGGCGTCTATAAAAGACTTCTGTATATTTGCCAATTGTTCTCGGAGTGTAGATATAATGTTAGCGGCTGTTATAGGGGCTTTGAGGTCGTTCTGCATTTTAGACGGGGCGGGGTGGGGCGGAGTATAGGTTTTTAACGTAATATAGTGTTACGGAGCGAGTATAAGTGGTGATAATATATAGCGAAGTAGATATTATTAAGCTATATATATAAACTGTGTAATAAGATTAAGACGTTATGTAAGGAGAGAAGGTAAGGAAACGGGAAGAAAGGGGTATATATTGTTAACTTAGTTGCTTGGTTAACATATACACGGGGCAGAATAGGCTTTAGGTTGTGGTCCTGGCAGAACTTGGCAGAATTCGGTAGACTTGGCAGAACATGGCAGAACGCCGTCAGATTGCCGTAGATTGCGGTCGGTCTCTTCTTACTAAGTCGGTGGAAACAGGTGGACGAGTCGGTAGAAACAGGTAGACAAGTCAGTAGAAACAGGTGGACGTGTATAAGGTGTTACAGAGGTGTCCCGTAACAGTATTGCATTATATATAAACTGTATAATTAGTAATAATAATACCTAATTGTTTTATATGTAATTAATATAGTATCTTAAGTATTATTTTAATGTCTAGTTTAATCTCTTTATTTGGCTATCTGTCTATAGGTAATATACTATTAACGTTACTACTTAAACTCCTTATTTAGCTAAGAATACCTCCTAAAACGCTACTATAAATCTTAGATCTCTATCTAATATAATCTTTATTAGTGCTCCGTATCTTATAAATACTTCTTTAATATAGATTCTAGCTATATCTTCTACTAAGATTTCCTCCATGCACGCTATAAAGTAGCCCTACTTAGTTAACTTATCCACTATTATAAGGATTATATTATAATCCTGTCCAGTAATAGGGTTCTTTAACTTTAGTAACTTTATAATAAAGTCCTATAATATAACCTCCTATAGTCTCTCTGGTATTTTAATAGGTTGTAGCCCTCTATACGGCCTATGTCTTATTAGTTTATTTCTTTAATAATTTAAACACTTTTTTATAACTTATTTTGCTAGTCCCTAAATTCCTTAAATAATATACTGCTCTTAAAGTCTTAATACTAAGCCTATAGCTCTATTATATCCTTAAGTTATTTCTTTATAAAATTCCCTAACGAATTCTTCTATAATTGCTTTTGGCATGTACGTAGCCTCTTAATGCTTATACTGCTCTACGTCTAAATCTTTACTCTATACTTTTTAGATCTTTTATAACTATATACTTTCTAGTGTCTTATATATCTAGCTTTCTTCTTTAGTTGCTGCAATCCTAGGATAATTATACCTAATTAACCTATTTTTATCTTTTCTTAATATAGCGCCTAATAGCTGTTCGTTACTTTACAACTCTGCCTTCCTACTAAGTACGTCTACTCTTATATTTTTAGTACCCCTAGTATACTAAATTTTGAAGTAATATTCTGCAAGCATTTCCGCCTACCTAATTTGTCTATAATTAAGTTCTTTTATAGTTAGGAACCCTATTAGGTTCTTATAATCCATTTTAACTATAAATAGTTTTTCTATACCTTATAAGAATGCTCTCTATTCCTTAAGTACTATAACTATACCTAATAACTCCTTATTATAGATATTATAGTTCAGTTCTAATAATGTTATTTTCCAACTATAGTACGCTACTAGATACCATCTGTCTAAATGCTTCTATAGTAGGTATGCTCCTAATATAAAGTCTAATGCATCTGTTTCTACAACCATATCTAACTTTAGTTGGTAGATATTAAGGACTAGATCTTAGGTAAACAGTTTCTTAAGTTCCCCAAATAACTTCTTTTACTCTTAGTCCCATATCTATAGTTCCTCTTTTTTTATAAGTCTTATAAATAGCTTAATACTCTTTAACTACTGCGCTATAAACCTCCTGTAGTAGTTGCAAAACCCTAAGAACAACCTTAACTGCGTAACATTCTCTAGTTCTTGCCAACTTACTATAGCTTTAACTTTCTTTAGGTCTATGCTGATCTTGCCTAGTTTAATAATAAATCTAATAAAATTGGTCTTCCTGGTAAAGAACTCGCATTTCTCTATTGCTACTAGTATCTTTTCTTCTTATAGTCTCTTTAAGACCCACTTAATATATTCTCCGTGTTCTTCCCTACTTGCTAAGTAGATAATAATATTATTAAGGTATGCAATAATAAACTTATCTAGGTGTTCTCCTAATACATTATTAATTCTTTTCTAAAATATAGCTAGTGCATTTATAAGCCTAAACTGCATTACTAATGGTTTATATAGTCCTTCCTTTAACCTAAAGGCTGCCTTCTACTTGTCTTCTTCCTTAATTCTAATCTAATAGTACACCCATCTTAGATCTATCTTTGTAAAGATTTGCGCATTACCTACCCTGTCTTAGATTTCGCTAATTAAGGGTAAAGGATACCTATCCTTTTTAGTAATGCTATTTAACTATTAGTAATTAATACACATCCTTAGTTTTCCTTTTTTCTTTAGGATGAACAACACTAGATATCCTACTAATAACTATAATGGTCTAATATACCCTTTCTATAGGTTTTCCTAGATAAACTCTTTAAGCGCTACTAATTCTATCTTAGTAAGCTTATAGATTAACAAGAACTTTAGACTTGTTCCTAGTTCTAGTTCTATCTTATAGTCCCATACTATATATTTAAACAGCTTTTTACTTTCTAGGCCCTATAGCCTTTTACTATACTTATGGTATCTTTTTAGTATATAACTTAAGCCTTACTTAGTCTCCTTATATATCGCTCTAACCTAGTACCATACTATCTTAGTTTACTATCGCACTTTGCGCCATTATATATCTCTAATATTAACTTGTCCTATAACCCAATTAATCCTTAGATTATATTTCTGTAACTAAGGCATTTCTAATATTACCTTATCTCTTCCTAACGGTAGGATATTAAAAGACATCTTAACTGGTCTTCCTTTAATAGTTAACTAAATTAGTCCTGTTTTAAGATTAATAATGCTTCCTTTATAGGCTATTAGATCTCCTAAAATTATTATTAATAGGTATAGATGTTTTTTCTGCCTATGTGGTAACCCTATCCTTTTAACTACTGCTAGTAATATATGGTTTCTCATTGCTCTACTATCTACTAATACTTTAAACTTCTAATCTTGCTAACTAACTCTTAGATTTAGGTACTGCCCTATAATTCCTTTAAGGGTTTAAGGCTCTACTACTAGCTCCCTCTAGTCCTGTAGGCCTCTACTTTTCCTAACTATTAGCTATTTAATCTTAACTATACTTAGTTCTTCTACGGCTAATACTTAGTTCTTTTCTTATCTTTAATATACTATAGATAAGTATTCTCTAGGTACTCCCACTACTATTACCTATTTAGGTATTTTTCTATAAGGAACCTTTCTAGTTAAAGTATTAAGTTACCTAACTCTTAAACTTCTACTAGGTGCCAACCATGTATATACTTAGCGTCTTTATACCGCTTTTTATCCATTATCTAGTATATCCTTATTAGATACTTGCAATATTTATCCTTAAGTGTCCTATATATATTACACATATTATCTATATATACTATCCATGCCAATATATAATGCGCTAGGTGCTTTAGGTTAAATCTTAGCTTATTCTTATCCTTAAGTTTAAACCTTTCCTGCATTAATATAAACGCTACTATATTACTTACTAGTACTAATATTTACATCATTTCTCTCCAGTCTATAGCCTATTCTTTTAGGTTCTTTAATGTTATAACTAACGCCCCTTTTATATAACTTATCTGCTTCTCAGATATTGCTTAATCTAGTATAACTTTTTTATCTAGCTATATACAGAAATCTTCCCACTTATTATTTCCTCTTTGCTTATACCACTTCTAGTATAGCTTAGTAAGTATATATAACCTATCCATAAGGAAGTATCTCTTTATTACTGCGTTATTATAACCTTTAGTATGTTATTTTGCGAACCTAGTTGGAATTCCTAGATCCTCTTCTTATTCTAGTTTATCTAACTACTTAGCTTTTAGTGTTCCTACCCTTGGCCTATTTATAACTTTTTATACTAGTGTTCTACCCTTTATATATTTTAGTATAGCTAATCTCTAGTCTAGCTTTTATTCTTACTATATAACAATTTATTGCATAAACTTGTCCATACTTTCTTTTCATTTTCATTTTCTAAAAGGATCCTTAAAGTCGTCTTGCTTCTTAATCACTATATTAACCTATTAACCTTTAGGCTAAATACTATGTTTACCTAGAACTATTATAGACCGTATTCATTCTTTAAAATCTTAGTTCCCTAGAAAGCTTCGTCCTAAGCTTATTTACTTATCTTTAAACTAAGCTGCTGCCCTTTCCTATTAGTTATTGTCTATTATAGGTTCTTAGGTATATCTTATCTCGCTTTAAGAATCTTAAGCCTTTAGCCTTTTACCTTTATTAAGTAGTGAGCTAGTACTAGTAGTCGTCTACTTACTTAGTCTACTTTAGATATTACTCCTTCTGTCTTATAAAGTAATAAATGCTATATCTAACAGTGTTATAATACCCATTACTAAACCGTGTTCTATAGTGGTCTTAGTCTTTACTTCTGTTATATTATTAAGGTTTAAGCGCCCCTAGCTAGCCTCTTTTTCTTCCTTATTACTATTAATTAATAAGTACTCCGACTCCATTGTTATTACTACTAATTATTATCTATATATTACTATAATATCTTAATCCAGCTTATAGAGTTAATCTTATTCTTTATCTAACTCTATAGTTCCCTTAAGCCCTCCTAACTCTGGCTCCTATAGCTAATAGCTTACACTATACTTAGCGTTCTTATAAATTTGGCATACGTTATTATAACAAAACGTAAAGTATTTAATTAAACACTCCTTGGTCCTGCGCAACATCCCTATATTTGCGTTATTATACTCTAATAACCTAGTGCCCTTTACTACGTGGTTACCCTAATTACCTCTACAGTCTTTAGTAAAATAACCTTATTTTCCGCAATTTATAGAAGCTCCTAATTTAAACCATTGTTCCTATTATAGAGTCCGCCTAAACATCTTCTACTGCTAAGATCCCTAGTTTAGCCTCTACTCCTTAGTCCTATAATTACTTAATCCTTAACCTCTAGGTTTCTATAGTTTCTTATTCCATTTCTTAGATTCTTTAATACTGCTTAAGTCCATTGGCTCTAGCCCACTATTCCATAGTTTATAACTCTATGTCTATTACTATATATTTTGCGCCTTATATAACTATAGAACTCTATCCTACCCTTTCTTAGCTTATTCCCTTTAATAAATCCTATTATTAATCTTTATTAACTAATTTATTAGGTCTTATAGGGTTTCCGCATCTTCTATTAGGATAATTATATCCTAGACTTTAGCCTTAAGTCCCTGTTTATACTATGCCATAAGCGCCTTATTATTCCACTTAACTTATATTATAAGTGTCTAAAACTGGGTTATATATTATTATTCATTGCTTAACGTCCAATTCGGATCCCTATTGGGCCCACGCGGACTACTCCTTATATACATATGGGGAGAAAACTCTTTTAAGAAAACCCTGTGATCCGTCTCCCCGCCTTTTAGGACTCGCCTATAAGGCGCCTGCAAGTCACCTGTGGTGCTCTACTACCTTACTTTTTGACCTCCTTAGGAACCACTGCTGCCGTAATAAGCCTATGGACGCGCTAGTATTGCAAACTTTGCCCTACTACTGTAGAGTTATTAAGGGGCGCCTATTGCTTGCTCTTTTGCCTTCTATTACCATTTCCTTTGCAACCTAAAACTGGTCTAGCATATTTTAGCTAATAAGCCACTAGGTAACCGCCTTAAGACCTTTTTATATTAAGAGTAGTGTGTTATAGTTCTCTATGCTAGCTACTAAGAGCATAGCTTCTTAGTTGGTATATAGGGGGCATAACAGTATTATATGTTTTGGTGTCTGTCTTAGCCAGCCATATTTATATTTTGGGCTGCCTATTAGGACACCTACCTAGTAAAGCTAATCTTTTAGTCCTATTATCCCTATTCTTAAGAGTGTTGCCATTATATTTTCTGCCTTTGTTAGGCCTTCTTAGAGCTCTTAAGTATTTACCCCCTATGGCGTTAACTATACCACGGCTTGGGTTTCTCTTGCCTAAGTTAGCCTCTATACCTTTAACTCCTATACGCCTCTCTAGTATTAGTCTAACCAGTATTATATTGTGGAAGATGGTTTCCTAGCATTCTTTTATGCTCTACTTTAGCTCCTTTTTTTTCTTACTATTGTTTTTACTAGCCTCTTACACGTCTTCCTTCCTCCTTTATATAGGCCTGGGCCCTAATATAGCACTATTCTTCTTTTGCTTTCTTTACCTGTTTCTTTAATATCTCTTCCCTACTTTAGGGTTGTTGGTTTGTTCTCCTATAAGGCGCCCTAAGGTCCCTCCATAGTTTATTTAGGCGTGTCTTAATATACTTTATAATATTAGAGTTATATTTACTTTGCGCCCTTTGTATTATAGCGGCTTTAATATATAGTTATAGGAGGGGAATATTGGCTTCCTTCTTAAGCAGTGCTATAGCCATTTACTTATACCCACCTGTTATGCTCTAGAGGCAGGCTGTTTAGACCTTTTAGAGTGGTTTAAGGAGTGATTTAAGGGGGCCCTTCTTGGTTTCTTTAATGGCCCAAATACTGGATCTATATGTCATAGTTAGCCAGACAACTGCTGTATATAGTAGGCGTAACCTCTAGAAGCATGGACCCTATATGGAATTAATAATCCTAGATAATGCAATATACTATACTTGGCCCTTACGGGCCGCTTATACTATATATACGCTCCACCAGAGCTTACTGTCTACCCATACTTCTAATACCCTTAGGCCCTAAACTGGTTAACCCCTAAAGCCTTAGATATAGATTATATGCTAAAGATCTACAAATTGGTTGCGTTTTCTTATAAGATAGATTAGCTGGTATTTCTCTGATAAGAATTGGACTCTATATTATCTTGCCTATTCTATATAGGTGTTATAGGCTTTCTCTAGTGTTCTGCAGTTCTTTATAGCTATTGGCCTATATATAATTAGGTTTGTATTGTTAATAAAGCCTATCCCCTAGGTCGCCCCTTTCTTAAAGGTGTTAAGTAAGTTGCTTATAAAGAAAAGAAAGAGTATAGGCAAAAGAGGTGATCCTTATAGTATACCTATTGCAACTATAATAGAGGGGCTCTAGTATCTGCTAAAGACCAGTAATGTCTCTTTCTAGCCTATAAACCCTTAAATAAATTATATAATCTATTCTAGGAAGCCCTTTGCCCTAAGGATATATAGGAGGCGCTTATAGGGTATATTATTGTAGGCGCCACTAATGTCTAGGCTAAGCATTGATACTATAAAGTCCTTACGCATAGCCCATGCAGTTTTAATAGTAGTAGTGAGTAGTGTAAGTGCTAATAGTGTTAAGCGATTCTTTCTTGCCCCTATTTAGCTTTATGGTAGTAGGGTATATTCCTCTGCTATATCTACTATATGGTCTACTATAACCTTTTCTAAGATCTTACTTAGGGTGTTTTCTAAGGTAATAGGGCGGTAGCTTTTTAGGATTAAGTAGTCTGCTTTACCTTCTTTTTGTAAGATAACCGTTGTTATAGATCTTCCGAGTTACGGGTAGTAGCCTATTATAAAGTATACTCTAGCTATATCTATAAGCTAAGGTGCTATAAGTGGAACATAGGTCTTTAAGGCTTTGTTTGGGATCCTATCTAGTCCTAGTGCTATATTATTTAAGAGGCAACTAATAGTTCTAGCCATTTCTTTAGTTGTTATATTGCTATTAACTCTTAGGCAAGTCACCAGTGTTTCGCTGGTAATATTACTAAGGTCTGCTAAAGCTAGTTAGGGGAAAAATCTTTCTATAAGGATCTTCGCCTTCTTATTATTATTGTTTGTGGCCTATAGTTTGCCTACTCTTTGTAGGGGTAGTAGGTATAGGTCTTCTACTAGGCATTCTACCTTTTTCTTTACCCATCTTGCTATAGTCTAAAGGCCCTTATTATAGGGGATGCTTAGGTTAGTAGTATATTTATTTATAAACCGTCTCTAGTTATTTCTTGCTTCTTTTTTTAGGGTATTCTTTAGCTGGTTTCTTATGTCTTTGTATCGTCTCTTATCTTTAGGGTTATAGCTACTTATATATTTCCTTTTTGCTTATTATTGGCTAGCCATAAGAACCGCGCATTATGCGGACCATGTATATCGCGTATAGGGGCCTAGTTTTAAGACTAGGCAATGCTCTTTTAGCCTATTTTTAATTGCTGCCTGGATCCTTTCTAGTCTTTGGTTAATTTCCTTAGGGGTAGCTAATAAGCCTTGCTTATTTAGTATTAGGTAGATTTATTTTAGGTTTTAAAGTTATTATTTAACTATATTAAGGAAACTGTCTATCTTAAGCTTCCTTATTGCGTATTTTTTACTATTTAGTTGCGCCTTAATATCTAAATCTAGCTGTATCTGGATAGGGATATAGTCTAAGGTAAGTGTCTATTTTTCTTTAGGGATGCACCTTTTAAGTCTCTAGTATAGGCCATCGTCCATAAATATAAGGTTAATTGTACTTCTAGTAGTGCCTTATTGCCACGTAATTGCTCCTAGGGGAGTAGCCAGCTTAAGGCCCCAGATGTCTATAGCTCTTAGTAGGCACTCTACCTGTTATTTAGCAGCAATATAGATACCCCCCTACCGCGGGTGGTAGAGGTTTATGTCTTCTAATAGGATAGACTTTATGCCTTTGGTTTCTAGTAAGCTTATTGCTAATATAATATTCTCTATTTATAGGACCCTTTTGACCCTAGGGTTATACACATTAATAATTTATACTGGTCTCCTATATGTCTGGATTGTTATAACTATAATATCTAGGTTAACTGCTTGCTATAACTATAAGGATAGGCTAATAGCCTTGCTGATTATAAAGCATATATATATAGCTGCTTTTAGTTTATATAGGAGCTAGAATCCTTGGGGGCAGTATGTTAATTGTATATAGGTATTATAATACGGCTCTTATATAGTAAGGATATAGTATTTCTCTAGGTCTAGACTATCTAGTAGGGGCCTTATAAGGCGGTGGTTTGTATTGCCGTAGTTATACTATATAATAGATAGGTAACAGACCCCCAGCAAGGGTCGTTTAACTCTCCTTTATTCTTTACTTCCTCTATTTCCACTTTCTCTAGGATTTTTAAAACTTCTATCTCTTATATCTACACCCTAGTCGCTACTTATTTTGTATAGGGCTTTCTATTCCTGTGTCTTATGTTCCTACTAGCGCTTCTATATCCGAATCTGTTATTATCTCTAGTTCTTCCCCTAGTCTTACTAGTTGGCTTTATGCCCTTTATAGGTTAGCTGCAAATATTAGATTTGCCGTATTTAGTCTAATTCTTAATTATCCTGGTTTTAAGCTTGCTGTAGCTGTCTATAGGGGTCTTTCTATAGGGCGCCTTCTCCCTTATATCCCCTATGACCCTTATGTCCCTATTTAGTCTGGTAATATTACGCGGCGTTGCTTCTGGCCCGTTAAGGCTTGGGATGGTTGGCCCAGCCCCCTAATATTAAAGGTAGGGAACGCTAGGAAGGCACCTATGTCCCCCTAGCTTATCGCCTATTGTTTCCATTTATATAACCTAGCGTATAGTTGTTCCCATAGCTATTAAGCCCTTACCTTCTATCTCCTATATTTAATATAGTCTACTCTCTCCCACGCCTTATATGTGCTTTAGTAACAGTTTACGCATTTTATTTAGTCTTAATTTAAGTAGTATTTTATATTATAGGGGCCTGTATAATAGCTGCAGCACACCTATACTGCGCATGTAAATTAGGTGTGTCCCTATTATACGCAGTAATAGCATTATTCTAGGCGTAGTTTATGGTTATAGAGCCTTGTGTTATATATAAGGCCATTTATAATTATTTCTTTTTGGATAAGGAGTTTTTGCATTCCTAGTATATATATGCTAATAATAAGGGAGCTATGCGTTTAACTAGCGTCTCCCTAGCAAGTCTTTAGCGACTCTTATATCCTCTCATTATTCTTATTATATACTTAAATTGCATTTTCCTATTAAAGCTATTGGATTTAGGTAATCTTAAGTCCCGGTATAAGGCGTTTTGTATATTTTACTATTTCCTATATAGTTGCTGTATTATTTACCTGGCGTCCCTTTTCTACCCTAAGGCTTATAGGAACCGCTAGAACTTTAACTAGGTAGTCTTTATAGAGTACTTTTATGCTAATACGTTCTTCTAGCCTGTCCCCTGTCCTTATAGCTTGTTTCTTTACTTATTAGTCCTTTAGGGTGACTCTAATATCTCTGCTCCTTAGGTGTTAGACTATAACAGCGCTGTAGACTTCCTTATAAATCTCCGTAAGAACTTCTGTTTCTAATTATCCCCTAAGCCCCTCTACTTTTTCTATATTTAGTCGTATTATAATTATATGCCCGGTTGTTATCTTAAGGGGGTTAGGTTCCCTATGCTATAGAAGCACAGCTATAGCGGCCTAGGTACGGTTCGCTAGTAAAAAGGGGTTTTATTTATTTTTAATTTTACTTAGCTATTAGAGGATTTAATTAAGGGATTGCTGGAGGGGCGCCTAAGTGATGCTAGACTGGCGGAGCTATTTTACTAGCTGTATTAGTTTGTTATAGCTAACAGTTGCTCCCCTATAATTACAGATACTAGACGCGTCTAATAGGCTTTATATTTTATTAGATGCCTTTTTAATAGAGGTATTTCTGCTTTATAGTGTGGTATTCGCCTGTTCTTATTATAGAGGGCCATTACTGGGCGTGGTTCTGGCGGTTGCGCGTAAGTGCGAACTACCGTCGTTTGACGTGTGCCTCCCCTGCGATGTAGGCATCTTAGGGGGATTCTCTAGGTGTTTTTCGGGGTTCTTTTTGGTTGGTTTTGGTCTTTTTGGGCCGGGTGCAGCAAGAGCTCCAGTTTTTTTAGGTGTCTCTAGAGTTTTGTAGTACTGGGTTATATAATTAATTACTAAAGTATATTATACTAGGTTCTAAAGTTTCCTCTCTACTATAGTTGTTACCTCTAGGTCTCCAAATATTTATATAAGTCTTTCTATAAACCTATTCTAGCTAGCAAATATAAACCATACTTCTTAATTAGCAGTTATTATTCTATTAACTTAGATTTTGGTAAGATAAGGTTTAAACTACTTAAGTACTCTTCTGGTTAAAAACAACCCTATATATACTACTTGGTCTATAGGTATTGCTAACTTTACCCCTTCTTGTATAACCTTAAAGTGTATTTGCGTAAGGAATCCTTTAAGTTTTAACTTCTCTCCTAAGAACCGTTTAATTAAGGGTAACTTAACCTTAGCTGCTCCAATTCTATTAATTCAATCTTTAAGTACTTAATTATTGTCTGTTAATTAATTAACTATTTCCTATAACTAACCCACTGTAACTAGCTGCAAATTAGTATCTCTTAGTATCTCCTCCTAACCCTAAGGTTATAGCTGCCATAGATAGCGTCGTGACTAGTGCTTTCATTAGCATATTATTTAACTTTATTAATACTGTAACTAGGTAGTAAATATATAATAAAGCCTTATAGGAAATACTATAGTGGACTTATTAATAGGCTAGGTGTGTAGGTAAATAAAAAGTTAATAATATACAAGTATAAATAACAACTAGTGGAGTAGTTACCCAACAGATTAACTCTAATTATATTCTAAGATTTACTACAAAGAAAGGAACTATCTAGGTAGGGACTATAGGTCCTTAAATATATAACTATACGCCTAAGAAAGTCCTTACTCCGCCTACTCTATCTACTCTACTTGCTCTATTATAGATCTTATAGATTATACAGATTATATAGATTACATTATATAACCTTAGTTACTATTCCTTGTTATATAGTTCTACTAGATCCATTCTGGACTATGCCCTTATTAACTAACTAGCTTTCTCTAACTCCTCTCTAAGTAGTTATAATACCGTACTTAAAGCGTCCATAATACTTATCATTTCTACTTTATAGAAGCCTATAGCCACTGTTTCTAAGCTAGATTTTAAAGTTGTTAACCTTTTAAATAAGTTAATATTCGCCACTTAGCGTGCTAGTAAGCCTATTAGTGGCTTTAACGCGGGTAATAAATCTAATAATCTTTCTAACCAAGTTAAGAATAAGCGCTCTGCTTACTATACACTAGTAGATTAAATTAGTATAATATTTAGTAGATATAGATCTATACGTATTATAACGTTATAGGTAGTATTACAAACCCTAATAACGGGGTTAGTTTTTGCGAAAATAATCCTAACTTTAGGCAGTTGTAGGCCGATTTAGACCCAATTATTTATAGCATTTTAAGCCGTTATAGTTAAGTGGTTTATTAATTTATATAGGGAAAATCGTAAATATTGTCGGAGTAGACGTAATTCTGGTGTTACCTCAGCGAGCTCAGACGTGATTTTTTTGGCTAGCGTCGGAATAACAGCAGGGCCGTCCTCCTCACTCAATCACGTCTGAGGCAGTTTGGCGAGCTTTGTTAAAAACATAATCAAAATCCGCATAACGGATATTGCGGATATCTAATTCATTTATTTATATAAGGCGTTATTATTACCAAAAGTTAATACAATATTTTTAAGACTTAGGGCTTCTAAATAGTATAAATTTTATAATACAGCTATTGCTTTGCTTGGTCCTGATATCAATTTTATTAAGGTTAAAAAACGCGTTGTTAAAAGCGTAAGCACTTATTGTATCTTATTGAATAGTCCGCTGATATTAATAAAACTATAGAGATGTGTGGATATCTGCTGCTTAAAGCTATTGCAACACCTATCAGGTGCTGTAGTTGGGTCCTTCCTTAAAAATATCCTCCCTTGGCCCGGAGTGTCTCCGTTACTGCTAGGGGCAAGAGCCTCGTGCAGAGCCTTAGTAGAGCCCCGTGCAGAGCTTAATGCAGAGCTTCGTATAGAGCTTCGTGCAGAGCCTCGTGCAGAGCCTTAGCAGAGCTTTGTGCAGAGCCTTAGCAGAGCTTCGTGCAGAGCTTCGTGCAGAGCTTCGTGCAGAGCTTCGTGCAGAGCTTGATGCAGAGCCACGTGCAGGCGTGCAGATGTGTAGATGCGCAGACGTGTAGACGTGCAGACGTTTGTATGGGCGATCAATTGCAGAGACGTTTGTAGAGACGTTTGTATAGGCAATTGATCAATTGATTGTATGGGTGTCCATACGGGCGTCCATACGGACGATTGTAGAACCTTCCTAGTATATTAGTGCTGCGTGTTAGTAGAGCTTTGGAGCCCTGTATAGGGCTTCGAGCAGAGCCCCGAGTAGAGCTTCGAGTAGAGCCTTGAGTAGAGCTTCGAGCAGAGCCTTAAGCAGAGCCTCAGCAAAGCTTTGAGCAAAGCTTTGAGCAGAGCTTTGAGCAGAGCTTTTATAGAGCTTTGTGCGGAGCTTCGTGCAGAGCTTTTGTAGAGCTTTAGTAGAGCTCCGTGCAGGTCTCCCCCTAAGCTTTGTTTTGTAGAGCTCTTGCAAAGCTCTACAGCTCTACATAGACGCAGAGCTTACAACTCTATTAGGCCCTATACCATAACCTGTAAAGGGCTGTAAAGTAAATAAATTAAATAGGTATATAGTAGATGGAATACCCACCGGTTGCGAAGAGGGCTGGCGGCGTAGGCGTAAGCGTGTTTACTACGCGGGTTGGTAATGCAGTGGAATTGGAGCCTCTGCGGTAACAAATTCCTCTTAACGCTGCGGGTGTATAAGAAGCTAAAGATCTCATAATTTATAGAGTAGGCTTTTCTCTATAATTTGGTGTAATTTTTATGTTAATAGGAATTGTGGGAGGGTAGATTAATTTCATTAAAGTTAATAAGGTCTTCTTATATAAACAGTGTTTAGGTTTTCTATAAATCTCGCCAAAGTGCCTCAGACCAAGAAAACGATTAATGTCCTAAATTAGCTTAGCGGACGGCTCGGATATTCCTATATCTGCAATCGATTTCTTGGTCTGAGCTTCTGAGGTAAATTCTAGTGGTGCACTATGAACGTTAGTCATTGTAACGGGACTAGCCCAGTTACAGTAGGAATGTCTCGGTGAAACACTCGATAGATGAAGTCCGACGCTTTGACCAAATTCTGCCGAACTCTGCCGGCTTGATCGACTTCTGCCAAGTTCTGCTGGAACAATCGAATTCTACCGAAGTCCGTCGAAGACCGCGTGCGCACGTGCGCACGCATCGACCACCAAGACCCCTGACTATTTAATTATATTCTCTCGTTATTCCTTTCTCTTCTTTACGCAACGTCTTGTTCTCTGCAAGAGCTATATACCCTTAGATTTAGATAGAATTTATATTGTTCCTTCGAATCTTCCCCGAAGCCTCTTCGCGCCCTTACAGTCATTCGCTTGCGGGCCGATTGACTCCGCACTAACAGAGTCTTGCTACAAGGGGGCTACCTGAGCGGGCTGGCCGCCCTTCCTGTCAGTTTTGGTGGCAATATAGTAATGCCCTACAAAAATAGTGCGGGTACGACTATAATGCCCCTGAAACTGACAGGGAGGGCGGCCAGCCCGCTCAGGTAGCTCCCTTGTAGGGTAAGCTTAGTCGAAGCGGTGTCACAGGTGGGTTCCGTGAGAAGGCCGAAGCACGCTTGCTTAGTACTAACGTAGGGCTATAACGGTGGATCTACCGCCTTCTTGATGTAGATGGAACACCAAAATACTACCGAATGCCTTAGAAGTAGCTGTTGGGTCGTGCACACAGACCTGCGGAGGATAGGCCGGATAGCCCTCTCAGATAATAGACCTATCAGCTGATAGTCTTGGCAAAAACCCCTAATATGCTTATACTTGTAATGCACCCCCCAATATTAAATAAATAATTTTTCTATTAGTATAGATTTATAAAGCTTGTAAAGCGCTTTAAAATGGTACCACTTTTA
>Ga0307507_10004946_pt1 | contig 22684 bp, 24 predicted proteins | sample 7_EM_MG_FD_207223 | JGI IMG/M metagenome (GOLD analysis project Ga0307507, IMG submission 207223) | Populus trichocarpa ectomycorrhiza microbial communities from riparian zone in the Pacific Northwest, United States - 7_EM | ecosystem: Host-associated > Plants > Roots > Unclassified | place...
AACTTATCTACTGACAGGAACTTGAAGATGCGATTGTTTCGCCCATATACGAACACTATGTTGGTCTGCTATCGCTGTCAAAGTGGTATGCGACAGTCTTCCACTGGTACATCTATTAACATGGAGCAGGAGGACTACTTCCGGAGTCGAACCCCCTTCTCCGTCCTATGTCACATATTTCTGGCTTCCCAATGAATCTGGAGGCTTAGGCGTAAAGGCAGACCTGGCGAACGTGCAAGACTATTTTACTGCGACTCTCTTAGAATCCCGTACTATGATAGAGAGTGGAACTACGGGACTACGAACCTGGACTGCTAGTTTCCCTCTTGCCCAATACCTCATCCAAAATCCTGGTGCGCGACTATTGATCAATCACTCTAAACTCATGGCTTACGAGGACCCGTCTTTGTTACTCTTTCGAAGACCTTGTCGTCTCTAAAAATGTTTTGGAACTTGGGTCAGGTGTTGGCTTTCTTGCTATCATCATCGCGACTCTGCAGCAAATGAGATGCCAAAATCAACCTGGCACTTTGTGGTTAACAGACATCAATGACAAGGTACTGGAGCGGTGCCGCCAGAACTTAAGACTGCCGTGTAGTAGGTTGACTTCTTGTCGGATCTCTGGTTGAAAGCTCCAGACGCTTAGATCCATCGTCATCCCATCCTTCCTTGAACTACATCAAGCTCGATTGGTGCACCTCACTTGTCGACGCAGAATCCCCGTCTAGCTCATCAATAACTTCACTCATCAAAGACGCTGTACACCCTGACCTTGTCATTGGGGCAGATATTGTGAGCGAAGACATTTCTGGGAGCACACCCATTGTAATCGCAAATCAGGTTTTCGACCCATCTCTGATTCCAGGCCTAGTTGGTACCATAAAGATGTGCTTTGAAAGTCACGCAAATTGTGCTCTAATCGCCCTAACGGTGAGGAACAAATCAACACTTTCTTATTTTCTGTCACACTTGCAAGGTATGATTACGTCTCGAAAATTCAAAATGACATTCTCATTTCCGGCCTAACCAGAATCTTCGCTTCACGCAGAGCAACTAGAGCTTCCTGTGTCCCCATCTTTCTTTCATCAGAGCATAGATGCCGTTGAAGCCAAAGGAAACATTATAATATTCCGGATAACAACTTAACGAAGTCATTAAAAAAATAAACCCCCTACTTCAAAACCTTTGTACTCTCAATTAAATCGACACTCTCCTCTGAAGCTCTTTGAAATATCTTGTCAACCCACTTCACGCTTTGATCGTTCCGCATGCTGCACAACTCCAGGATTCATGGGGATTATCCAACGTGCATTTCGAGCAGGACCAATCTGGATGGGTGATCACTGAAGCAGGACGACTTTTCGCAGACGTTGAATTTCTGGACGGAGGGATGACTTTAGATTCGATCTTTGGTCTTGCAGAGTCGCACATGTCGCAGTGAGAAGCGATTGGCAAATTAATGAAGGTGCATGCAGCGCAAGACCAGCCCTCAGATATTCCTGGTGATGAATTCCCTCTATGTCTGCGAGCCCCTTCGTCATTGTTGATGATGGGGATATCGTCTGAATAAATGTAGTCGTTCATGTCATCCAACGTGAGGTCGATAACTTTACTCTCCACGCTTGCTTTTGCGGCCTGTTCAGCTTCTCGTTGCGCAAGAACACCAGAAGCGCAGGATTTCTCGTCTCGAGCACGCTGTTCTGCTGCCTACATTAAAAGGGTCGGGGTTTAATTGTGAGCATCACAAAGAGAACGGTATCGTACTCACTCTCGCGGCCATTTCTTTTGGTGTTAGTCCCATATTTTGGCTCCCACCACCAAGACGACTTCCGCCAGACATGAGGATACGTGAATTTCTTCTTCGTGCTTCTGCAGCTTCGAGTGCTTTTAGTCGACCGATATATTGTGGAGGGCTTTGCAAAGTATTTTCCCCAAGGCGCCTGCCCTTGGAATAAAATCCTTCTCCAGCGTACTTAGATCGTTTCAGATCATCATATTCATCCTGCAAGCCAGCAAGAAATTTATAGAATTGATCATCATGCGGACCATGAACGTTGTGGGTAAGCTGGAACCGTTGTACCAACGATTCTGAGTGATACTAACTGGTAACACGAAGAATCTCTTACCTCATGAAGCATTGTTCCGACGACCTCCTCTTGAGGGAGGAAGGCATCGGGAGTGCCAGCATATCTCAATCTTACGAGAATTTGTTGCCCCATATTGACATCTGCAGTACAATCAGTAAGACGGGTCATGGACACCTGTGATAACTGACTGAGTCCTAACGAAACCCTGGATCAGAACTCGATCATTGCTACGCTTGTGTTTGAACGCACCAAGAAGGCCCGGGTTATCGGGGAAGAATTCTGCAAGTACCGGCAGAACCCACCCATGCCGCCTCATGATAGGCTTGACCAGAGATGCTGTTTTCTGCAGCATTTTCAGGGCGGTGTCTGCCCTGGGCAAGTTGTTGAGATGAGTAATGGACTGCACCCAAATATCTGACATATATGCTAGTGGTATCGAGAGAAGAGTGCTCTGTGGATTATGAATCACGTCAAAACCTTAACTAATACATTGATTAAGGGGGGGATGGACGCGTGTGTGGACGCGTAAGTAAGAACACGTGCATGCGTGACAAATCGTGCCCGCCATCGTGGGCGTCGACGAGCGGCGTGAGCGCCTTGACGATCCCCCTCAAGAAGCAGTCTTCGCAACCATACGACGCAGGGGCGTAACAACCCATGTTCTCCTCTTCCTCGCCGGTTCAGTCAACAACCCATCAAGCATGTCTTTGTCTGCGGTGGGTATCGCAACAACCCTCACTTTCCTTGTCAGGTCGGGGGCGTCGTCAACCTCAGCTTCTTCCCCCTTCTCCTCTTCGACGACCTCATCTTCGTTCAGGTCAATTTCTCCACCAAACACTTGATCAGGCCGAGCAGGACTCGGAGGTGGTCCGCCAGCGAAATAAGAAAGGGGTCCGATGATGTTCGAAGCAATAAATTCGGATGCGTCGTCAATGATCGTCCGAGGCCTGCGTTGTGGGAGTGCTGTCAGCAGATACGTCTTTTGTCGCCACACATTTGAAGGCGGTGTGCCAGGTGGAGGATAGGTTGGGTCGCAGCTGAATTGGACCGTTATCTCCCCTGTTGTGGTCTCATAGCAGAACTTTGGAAGGGGATGCGCGTATTCATTAGGGAAAGGATAGGATATAGGCCGCCTATGTCGTATAACGAGGCGATCGCCTGGAAATTGTGAACAATCAAGATCCAGCCTTATAGCAGTAGCCATACCTTCGATGTCTATCGCGTGACCTGCAGATCTAGAGCAGAGCGCTCCGAAGGAGTCAATGAAGAATACCTGGTAGAGTTCACATCGCGGCAGCAAGCACGCAGGCTACTAGGCGTACCTGATTATTCGTCCCAGGATCTCGGAAACCTCCAATTTCTTCAATGCTATTCTTTTCGAGCAAATGGTGAACTCACTTTCGACAATGGACTTCTCTTTTTCAGGAGACAAGGTAATGCCTGTCCCATCATCAATCTCATCCAAGTAAACGTCGAATACTCTGCCCGTAGCGGCTGACTTGATGATAAAGTATCCGACTGGGAAACCTGATGTACTACTGAGATTTGTCTGAGCCATATTGAGATGAGCGACAGTTCCAAGAGTGTTACGTGATGATCGATGATCCTTTGCTGTTCCCGCACTATCCGGTACTGCATTAAATGTGTAAAAAAGATAAACGCTGTATGAATAGTTGGCTTTGTAGGGTACCAAATGATGACCAGACAAAGAGGAATTAATAAAATTTGAAGGAGGAGAGCCAGTAGTGAAAACACATTCCAGGAAAATTACAAATGAGCAGAGGTAATGACCAATGAATCCGCGAACCATATCAACAGAAAACCCGAGTGGTCATAAAACTACTCGGCAACCACAAGACCTCCCATTGCCCGCTGGACATGTTCAATACCGTTGGCGGGTGAGATACTCCCACTCCCACCCACGAGTCGCGGTCCTAGGCCCGGATGCCGAACGCCAAGCGCTGCCCCTAGCATTCGCTTGCCAGGGTCGCCGATCCTAGGCGGAGCTGACGTCTCGTGGTGCAGGGGTTGCGGTTGTTGCAGGGTTGTGCTCGAAATAGACGGATCGGAACCTAGGAGGTCTGTACCGGCAACAGCGTCACCAAGCGACGAGTTGATGAGCGCATTCAACGTAGGATGTGAGGGTAGATTGGGAAGAGTGGGCGAAGGCTCTCGATCGGTTTGACGCTCAGGGATGACAACGTGTTGACCACTGAGAACAGATGCATGTCCATTACGGGTGTTATTCGGATTAAGGATGGAACCTGAGGTGCTCCGCGCGTTGGGGAAAACCGAGACCGATGGCGCTCGTGGATGATGCGAGCGGGAAGCACTGGAATGATGTTGTCCCCTGGAGTTGACGGTTTGGATGACTGTCTGTGCGTCTGGTCCATCATATGGTCTAATAGTGGCAGGTACCCCTGAAGCCGGTGTCAGAACGGGTGGGGGGAACGCAAGAGTGTTGAGATAAGCGCGTTTTGCTAGAAAATAAGGTGAAATTTGGTCAGCACAGGAAAACTCGCTGTGCTTCACAGCACGAGACTTACCGACGGTGGCGTCTTGGAAAACGATAAGGAGACTTGTGTCGTCCCTCCACTTTATCTTGAAACCTCCTGAGAAGGCTTCATATTCTGCAAAGGCGGCTTGGATGTCCTTTGTTTTGAGCTCCTTGGGGAAACCAGTGAGGGAGAGGATGCGGGTAACGCAGGCGGAGAGACCAGAGAGGGTAGCAGCCATTTGAAAAAGATAGTGATGGTCGTCGACGGGGAGAGCGAAGGACTTTAAAATGTAATTGAGAAAAGCGAGCGAGTGTATTAAAGCAAGCTGATGGATAGCGATGAAGTTCTGCCCGAGTCACTTTTGTCACACTGGCTCTCACGCCAAGGAAAGATATGATATTTCAATCATGTGATACAATCGATTACAGCTTGTCGTAGTAAGAGTCAAGAGGAGGGATCTCAGGCTTAAGACCTTTTCGAACACGAATCTTCGTCACCAATTCTTCCATCTTGCTCCCCTTCTCAAGTGGTGCTGTCGCAAAGTCAGCTCAATCCTCTCTCCACAACACGGAAGCACTTACAGCCGTTCATTGTTTCCCAGTGGTCAAACACAGATTGTGGGAACGCCTGCCCAGCAGTATGCGAGCGCAGTTCTCCATTGAAACCGAATGATTCGGAGACAGGGAGGTAGGCCTTCACGGTAAACATGGGAGTTCCTGGCCTTTGTTCTTCGCTGAACACCTGTCCACGACGCTTGTTCAAACAGCTGTAAATACCACCAATGGCGTTTTCAGGACACTGGATTTCCACTATGACCAGTTAAAAAGGATCATTGCAACCAGGAGTAAACTTACCAAGGTAAATAGGTTCCTGCAGAGTAGGTTCCGCAAGCAAGCACGCAGCGTAAGTAGCGCGGCGCATAGTAGGGATGATTTGCCCTCCACCACGGTGGATAGCATCAGTGTGCAACTACAAACAACTTCATGAGGAAGGGTCCTTGAATAGAAAAATATGCAGAACGTACTTGAACATCAAGAACATTGATGCGAACACCACGCATGTTCTCTTCACAGGCGACACCCTCCTTGGTAGCCCACTGGAATGAAGCAACACAAGAATCCTTGATTTCGTTGAGATACTGTACTCCCTTTGTCACGTCGACCAACAAGTTGGGCCCAGTCGTATCGGGTCCGAAACACCAAATCTTCCTAGCGTCAGTAACGTCCCAGCCATGTTCATCGGCGAGAAGACGGGCGCGAGCCTTGAAATCGTCACGAGCATTGACTTTTCCTGCCTCTATTGCCTTAGTGAGTTCTTCGTCAAGCGGCCCAGCCTTCACGTAGAGACGATTGTGCTTGTTTTGCGATTTCGACAACGCAACGATTGACGATTCGGTTTTGACCGTTTCACGGTATGGGACGACAGGGTCGGAAAACTTGAGAGGAACACCCGCATGGTCCTCCTCGAGATCCTGCAAGAGATGAGTATGGAATTTATCAGAGAGAAACCACGATCGCACCTTCAAGCAAATCTCCAGGTGGAGCTCACCAGCACCGGCAACAATGTGCTCACCAGTCTCAGAAATCCAAGCTTGCACGCAAGGATCTGATTTGGACAGGCGCTTGAGACCTTCGACAAGTTTCGGCAGGTCAGCTGCGTTCTTGACTTCAACGGCGACTTGCACAACAGGAGAGACGGAAAACCTCATAACCCTCATATTGTGGGCAGTTTCGGCGGTCGTGAGAGTACCGCTCTTGAGCAAGAACTGATCAATACCAACCAGGCCAATAATGTTTCCAGCAGGGCAGTCTTCAATAGGCTCAACGTAACGACCCATCATCAGAACCGTGCGCTGGATAGACTTGACGAAAAGGTCTTCTTTTTTTCCTGGAATGTAGTTGGGACCTTGTATACGAATCTTGGGACCCGCTTTGACAGTCCCAGAGAACACACGACCAAAGGCGTAGAAACGTCCCTTGTCGGACGTTGGAACCATCTTGGAGACGTAAAGTACGAGAGGACCCTTTGGATCGCAATCTCGGATACCAATGGCAGATTCGTCATCCATGGGACCTTCGTAAAGGGTCTCAACACGATAACGCTGGGCAGTAGCGGGGGAAGGAAGGTTAATGACAATCATCTCCAAAAGGGAGTCACCAGCGGGCAAGAACTTGCGCATAATAACCTTAAGGAGGGCCTTCCCTTCAAGATCGCGTTCATCCGAAGCGAGTTTGACCCCAAGCTTGTCAAGCATCGGGCCGATTGCATCCTTCTTGAAGTTCATTACAGCGTCAAAGATCTTGAAGATGGGCTCAAGGACGAACAAGTTGAAGGCGCGTTCAAGAGGTTTGCCGTCCGTACCAGTGGGATTCGTTGTCCATTTTCGGGTAGTAGGGTTTAAGAAGTTGTCACCCCATAGCCTAGTCATCATCTTGTCCTTGTCCACACCGAACTTCTTTGCATATCTGTTGGCGAATTGACGGAGAGAGAAAGCCCAACCATGCAGACCAGACCCAAATGCTACAGTTCCCTTGTCAGGATAGACCTGAACATCGCCGAGTGCATCATCATGGTATGTTGAGACAATGACGTTGACGTTCTCGATTGTACGTTGGAACGATTGGTATAAGGATTCTTTGTCGACTTGGAGTTCGAGAAGAGCACGATCAACCTTATTAATGATGACAACAGGCCTAATACGCTCTGCAAGAGCTTGACGGAGCACGGTTTCCGTTTGGACGCAAACGCCCTCAACGCAATCAACGACAACAAGGGCACCATCAGTGACTCGGAGAGCAGCCGTCACCTCGGACGAGAAGTCGACATGTCCTGGAGAGTCAATTAAATTGATCAAGAACTCGTTTCCTTTACGCAAAAATTAGTGGACGACGCAAAATACAAGCTGGGAAATGAAACATGCCATGGGTTTCTTGCTTGATAGCAGAAACATCATCCTTATCGACTTCGAAGTACATGGAGATACCGGTTGATTTGATGGTAATCCCACGTTCTTTCTCATCCTCTCTGGTGTCCGTGAATCGCATATCACCAGCCTTGGCGGAAGCAATGATACCAGCCTTTGAGACGAGGGAGTCGGTCAGAGTCGACTTTCCGTGATCGACTAGAGTAGTAGCACGTCAGACACTAGTTTTCTTTGGGGCAAATTTTTGCTCACCATGAGCAATAACACTCATGTTACGAATGTTGGTTGGTCGGTCCATCATCTGACGGATTTGGTCTGTGATTCATGTTAATAGACGGCCCAGTGGCATCAGGCTTGAGACCACTGACCAACTGTGAAGTTACTGTTTGTGATCGTTCCCTATCAATGAGTATGTCGAAGAAAAACTGATAACGGCGTGAACGTACACCATCGTGACTTGTTGTTACAGTAAGTAGATTGAAATAAAGAGATTCGCAACCCTGTGTTATGGGATTGCTTTTGAAAACGGGGTGCGATGACGGGCGAGATGGAGTCGAAAATTAAATTCTTGTCTTATCGATTTCTCTCCTTCAGGGTAGGTCAAGATCGCTGTCACCTGACCTCAGGCTTACTCCTGTCTGGGTGGTGAATGAACAACGGAGTGGGTTTGCCGCATTGATTAGTGACATAGTAAACTTGTGATGATTTTAGGATTTGAAACGGTTTGTTGCGATATCTTTCTCGAGGAGTTTGTGTTTAGTTCACTGAAATCAAAAAAAAAGATAATGATCTGCATTGTTTGTGTGTTGCGGATTTGGCTGTGTCAAGCTCCGTGAGAAAGTGCTGGTTGAGACACCAAGCCGTTTGTGCTTTTTTCTCCATACTACCATGCCTCCCAGAGGGAATCAACGCTTTGATTTTACCCCCATTATTACACATTATCTATTCCTTGTTACAACTCTACTGGCAGTGGCGAGTACCTTCATATTATCCTGCGTTTCAAATATCTCATTCTTCACAGATTGGCTGGTTTGCTGCCTTCATCTCACTATGTATTGCCACCTTTCAATGTATGTTTTGGTCTTGAGCTTCTGGTCAAGTATTTACTCCGCGCAGTTAAATTACCCACACTCAACTCGCTGTGGTTCGCAATTTTCCTCCAACTATTTGTAACCCTTGGGGTCTTCTACATTCTTGCGACCGATTCAATAGCAATGCACCGCCTCCAGGTGTCGGTCTTCACCGCAATTGCTATCGTTTTCGCAGTAGAAGGCACAACCATCGGCATCTTTTCCGGGGCGGCGTCATTCAATGCAATGGGAGCCGGGTGGTTGGTCTTGTGCATCGTTGACATAATCTGGGTTCTCTATTTCACCTCAGAGGAAGATTCCCTCGTACTTCACATATTCAACATGCTTGGAACGGGCGGTCTCACTCCTCCTTCGCGTCGACGAAGAACACGAACACAGTCATCCATTCATAATGTCCAGGGCGGCAATGTGTATTCAGCCAACTATTCCTCTGGTGGCATTGGTTCCCATGATTTTGATACCAAGCCTGGAACTGTTGGCTACGTGAGCCCGAATCCGAACGCTCTTCGCAATCAAAATAGCTTCGGCCCTACCTTGAGCGACAATTCGAAGCCCTTCGGTAGCATCGGTGGTGCCGGAAGCATCCGCGAACAAGCCGGAGGTGCTCCATCAATACCTGACAACGACAACGGAGCCCATTCACCCCTTATAGCTGGTGTTGGCGCTGGCACTGGCATTTCATCGACGCCATCAGCCAACGAACCCCTTCCAGCCGAGACATATGCATACAAGGCAAGAGCTATGTATTCTTGTAGGTGACACACTCTATTTCCCGTCCTTTGTCTGATCTACCTTTTCACAAGACACTGCAAATCCTGAAGACCCCAATGAGATTACATTCCAGAAAGGAGACATTCTTGATATCATTGACCAATCAGGGAAGTGGTGGCGCGCGAGAAAGGAGGATGGCTCACAAGGAAGTACGTTGTGGTTAAAGTTGTCATCCAGATTTCGCTTACGACCATTCGTTTCCTGTAGTTGCACCATCCAATTATCTGCAACCAATCTGAGCTGTAAACGAATGAATAACTTGATACCTGCTCCAGCCGCTGTAAACGAATTCATCTTATCTCATTTACGACCGACCACGCTCTATAAATTTCTTGTCTTGAAAACCCCTGACTTTGTAGGTACTTTATGCTGACAATTTCTACCTCATGTAAAACATCCCACCTTGTTGCGGAATTTCAATTTGAGCTAGTCAACTGCATCAGCATGTTGTATTTAGCAACCTCTCTGTGGCGCGAATTATTCACGGAACTCTGAATGGTATCAGTTCGTGGTCAGCACTATCTCCTTGCACCTCCACCCCCACTTCCGAGTATCACAAGCTTGTTTGCGCGTTTCCTTCGTCCCCCGCCATTCTTCTGCTCTAGCTCATGCCAGGCAACATCAATGTCCCATTCATCTGCTGCGGTCAAGTTGGACGACCTTTGTTGAGGTGCAGAGACGGTCCTTGTAGTGGAAGACGAGTGTAAGGCAGAAGCAAAGCTACGTGCCCCCCATACACCAGCACTACTTGAAGTCGCAGGATTTACGGGCGTTGGTGCCTCAGATGAAGGCTGTTCAATGGTTTCTCGAGAATATCCATCTGCGATCCCCCTACTCGTTGAGCCAACCCACTCCGATAAGCCCAAGTTCAGCTTCAACCTCTCTCTCTCTTCGGCTTTGAATTTGGCCTTTTCCTCCTTCCTTTCCTTTTCCTTTCTCTTCGCTGTACGCATCCTCAATGGAACCTCGAAATTCTTTAAACCCTCAGAACCGACGACATCTTCCAAATCGCTCTCGATAAATGCCACGTCTGTGCCTTCTGGCATATGCGCAAGGTACTTGCACCGTTTGCGCAGATCGTCGTTGACTGAGCCTAGGGAGACAAACTCAACATGGACGGTAATGCTATCGGGGAAGGAGGAATAGCTGTGGAAGTGGGAAAGAAGAATTCGTATGTCGAGGGGATGGAGGAAAAGTGGCAGACCCGATGCAGCTTGATAGAAGTAATAGCTGGATGTGGAGGGTGGCGGTGGATTTAAGTTACGCCTCTGCCGAGGGTGGTTGCGCGGTTGTGGCCGAAGACTATGGCCAGAAAATGTGGTCGAAGCACTTCGAGAAGACAACCCAATGAATTCGTTTGGGACCTCCTCGGCTTCTGCAGCATCTTCCAAAATGATTCCTTTGGCATAGAAACTAGACCGCTCATTTATCTCCTCTTGCTCACGTCGGGTTTTCTCTATCTCACCCTTGAGTACAGAGGTGTCCAGAGCGGAAGCTTTTGCAATTTGTTCTCTGACTTTCGTTTCCGCAGCATTAATGAACACTATGCCAAGAGAGTCGTTGATTGATTCCAGTACGCGTTTTTCGGCAGAAAGCTCGTCTAGATCACTATTCAGGTTGCCAATCAGATAATCTGGTGTAGCAAGCATGAATTTAGCAAAGTTGTAGACATCTGGCAAGAAATGGAAAGGGGTCTGGTGTGGTGGTAGCACGTCAGAAGGCCATGTTGGTGATCGAGGTAATGCAAGTGTAGTGATCTGCGGGCGTTGGACAAGCCTCATCTTGAGAGAGGCACCGACACGAGGAGCATCGAAAATGGTGTTCGATGACGATGAAGTAGTTGAGCCCGAGCCAACGGTATTAGATTCATCTGATCCTTTTCTGTCGAAAAGCTTGACGCTTTTAAGCTGTCGCTCATTGACAGAATCGAAGCAAATAGGGCATCGTGCCCATTTATTCTCTGAAGTGCTCAGGTAATGCAGAATGCACGGATAGCAGAAGACCTGGACATGGGTGAGAGAGAATATAGAAACGAAAGTTCGAAACTGACATGGCCGCATTTGGTGATTCTAGGTGCCGTCGGGGAGGATAAACAAATGGGACACGACATGAAGTCATCTTGGATGGGAGACACCCCGTCAGTCGCAGTGAACAGGGCAGAGGTTCGCGGTATGACGACCTGAAGAATGTCATGCCATTGAAAGAATCTGTGACAAGCGATAAGCGACCACAAAGACGCGAATAACAGATTGAAACAAACATATCCGGATCAGCGAAGTGCGCAGTGTAATCACCTGTCGGATTCATTACAAACCGATACTGTGCGTTCACAAAGCCTGGGTGATTCAAGTCATAATCATAAATTTCAACAAAGTGAAAATACTGACGTTCCTTATTCCAGACCGATTGACTAGTCCCTGTTCTCCTGCTCCTCCGAGGGGTACTGGCGATTGGTCGCTGCTGCCTGGGTGGCAACGTGAAATTGAGCAGATCATTCACGTTGAGATCTGTTGGCATCTTGGAAAGGTATTTCTGGGAGGATTTGACCCTGACAGAGCCAGGAGCACTGGTCATTGATGCAGCTGCCACCAGGTGCACGAGAGAGGCCGCCGCTGTTGCAAGTCAGTACTGAAGAGAAGAATGTTCAAATGTTAACGTTCATGACTCAATAGCGAGCACGTGAACGGCACCGATCACTGACCTGGACCAGTCGTCGTTGAAAGTGTCTTGTATAAAATGTCGACACTCAGAGGTTTCTCCTTATGTATCAAGTCCCCAGGAGGGTTCTACTGTTTATCATGGCTATTGCGAGACTGCTTTTTTTCTCGTCGATCCTTGGAGTGGTATTGGGTAATTTCGACCCTAATCTCATTGACCTCCTACTAATTGATACCGTAGGTGATCCCACCGACTGGATTTCTGTCAATTATGTTATCTCAAAGAGCCGAAACTCGGATCGCGACTCTACAACATTAGAAGCAGAGAAAACCATGGTTCTCTTGGCCCACAGATACGCCAATGGGGGTCCTTTCAGTATGCATGCCAAAATCTTGATCACTATTTCACACTGAACACGGATAAGGCATTGCAGATGCGGAGGGCATCTTACCGCCAAGTGGAAATTCTCATGACTACTTGAGTTGGGCACCATAGTAAGTGTGGTAAATATTCATTTGTACTTGACTTGTTCATTTCTATGCCAATCCCCCCTCAGCCATTGGCCTGATTGCAATTGGTGTCCCGGTGGCAAATCCCATCTTGCTCACACTGTAGATTCCAAAGAGAAACATGACCCCCCTCCGTCGTCTACAGATGTTTCATTCTTTTCCTACAGTCTTGACGATCCCTACCAATATTTTGCGCGTTTGGAAAAATCCGAGTCAATTCTCAAGCGGCAATACGACTCTCCAGGCATCCCCAATACCCCGCCTGGTATCCCTGGACATATTCCTACTCCATTTCTGTCTATTACATTACCATCTGCCGTCGTCTCAGTTCCTGAGGGGAAGACGCAGTCCCCAACGAGCTCCTCAACTATAGGACCAGCCCAAGCGGCCGCAAAGACAGCCAAGTCGACTTGTACACCTTCTCCCACACAGTCTATTGCACCCAGTGCAAGTGAGTCGTTGGTTGTACGCTTCATTGGAGTTGTTTGCTCACCGATGATGTTAGCCTGGACACTTTGTCCTTATGTCGGTCGCGACGGGCAGGTGAATCCCGACGTACGGACACTGCATGGCCCCGCTGCTATCAATACATTTTCACAGGCTGTTTTATGCATTGCAGTAGGTTTTGCACTTCGGGACGAACCTTCCCTTTCCGAGAAATTCGCCAATTTTATGGAAAATCTTTTTGTCAATGAAACGACTAAAATGAATCCGAATGTTGCCTTTGGTCAAATGGTCCGCGGCCCCGGCGGTTCTGGTGGTCAGGGGTCATTTACAGGACTTCTCGATCTGAGAGGTTTGGTGAAGGTCGTGAATGCGGTGATGATCATGGAATCGAAACAAAACCCCCATTGGACTTCCGATCTCGCTAACGCTATGACTTTATGGACCGGAGAATACCTACAGTGGCTCTCCAGCAGCAAAATTGCGCACTTTGCTGCTACTCGTCCAAAGTATGTAATTCATGCTAACCTTAAAAGCTTATTGACAGCGTTATCTCAGTAATCACGGAACTTTCTTTGTTTTGCAAAAGGCGTCTCTCTTATCGCTAAAGGATCATCCGCTCGCAATCGAAGCTCTTTCCAGCTATTTTTCCGACCAGTTTCTTGATCAGATAGCGTCCACCGGGGAACAACCATTTGAGGCTATCCGCTCACGCCCCTACCACTATCGCGCATTCAATTTAGAAGCCATGATAGTAAGTTGTTCAGTTCTGTTATATCCTCATTTTCATCGACTTCCGGCAGGCGAATGCAAAGCTTGGTGACCAGCTTGGCATGAACTTTTGGACCGCAAAATCTAACCATGGTGCAACTATCCAGACTGCACTTGACTTTTCCATGAGTCGAGACCCGCGCGGTGAAGACGTCAGTGATATTTTTCCTCATGTTGCAGCCATTGCAGCAGCATATGGCGACCCAACCGGGAAGTACACGGCATTTCTCAAACAACATGATCCCAACTACAAAACCAAGTCCTATTGGTTCTACGATCAACCCTCAGCACTGCCAAATGCGCCAACGTCTCGTTCTAAACGATGGGTGACGTGGAAAAGGGAAGACGCATTCGATCCCCCACGTTCGACCAGTGTTCCCGACCCAGCTCCCTTTGTATGCCCAGCTATCTTTGATAACTCGAAAGAGGTCGAAATCGATAATGGTATATTTGTAACATGTGATCAGCTGAAGCCTTTCTACTTGAGCAATTTGGCGCCTGTACATATGTAGAACAGTCTATGTAATGCAAAGAATTCACTGTGGCGACGAAAAAATTGGTAGGGGAATTATGGAATTGATATGTAGGGCGAGTATAAATCACCAGCCAGATGTGTTGACCGAGAAGTGAATCGCCAACCTCATCCGAAATGCAGACGCCATAAAGTTGGTTTTTGGCAAAGTTTCGGTTCTATTTGATGTGGTCCTTACTTAAAGTCTGCAGACAGGGAAAAGCGAAGGCTACCAGCTCGTAGTAGTCGGTAATCAATGTCATGATCACGGAGCGGATGAGTTGCCATAAAAGGTGCAAAGAAACGGGTAAGTGGACTGCATAAAAGTTTTTAAAAAAGGTGAAAATAGTCATGTCATGGTTCCACCAACGACAATGGATCTGCCAACAAACGTATGGGAGTCACTGCACCCAGGATATATCCAGAGGTGTGACCGAGAAGACGATGCAATCCTGCAGGATTCCAGCCATGGTCAAATCATTTGCCAATTCGGGATAATAGATTGAGACAAGTGAGCATGACGCTCAGACCTGCGGCTCTGAATCACAGCTTTCAAGTCCTTCTCGATGACAAGTTGCCCAGAATATGACGGCCATCGCCCTGCGTGGTGAATGGTTATAAAATCGATGGAGGTGTACCACAATCACGCAGCACATGATTGAACGTTTCTTCATCGATACAACCAGTTCTCCGCATTTCTCCCTTTGTCAGAGCCTTTTACCGCGTGTCTGGTTAATCACAATATTGAGCTGGTCTCAAGATGAATGTAACTGAACGATGCACCACTGCCTCATCAATTGTATGCAGGTGACATCAGACAGGGAAGTAGGTTCTTTACTTCGAACGCTGCAGGAAACCCAGGTATGCCAGAAAGTTTTATGCCGAAAGTTGGAGGTAGTGGCTATTTCAACAAATCACTCACTTTGACAATTCATAAAATATCGAATTACCCACCTTCATAGGTAAAGTGTCTGGCAAGGCAAGTGAAAAAGGGATGAACGATTGAACATCAGATTGGACTAGAGACGCGTCGAGTCGAGGCATAGGTTTACAGAAGCAGATCCACTCCCTGCAATCTCAACCGACCTTCGAGCTAAGCGGCAGATGGAACAAAAATTTGGGATCCAGACTTCACCTCCCCGTCTTACGGTACCCTCTGCACGGCTACCTAAACCGTAGACGGGTAGGTTAACATTCTCTTCTTGATAATCAAGGCGAATGATGACACCTCCACCCTTCGACTGTTTAAAAGGACCCCAGAAGGCAGATGTTAACCATAAGGAAGAGCATGTGGTGAATGAGAGATCGACCCAAATATGTGTCAACAAAGTCACTCCTTTCGTTTCCATTGCACAGTCTGAAGTCAGTCACGACCACGACCTCTACCATGGGAGACTCTACAACAGGTTCAGCGGATAAAGCAATTCAGGTTAAGCTTGTCTTACTTGGTAATCAAATATCAATATTTGTACTGTTTCTATGCTCACTCTTGTTTGCAGGCGAAGCTGCCGTCGGCAAATCCTCGGTAGTGCTAAGATTTGTATGATTACTTCGTCTTTCACGTAATAAGCAGCATTTAAGCGATATCAGGTTTCTAACGAATTCCAACCCAACAAAGAGCCGACTATTGGTGCTGCTTTCCTGACTCAGAAATGTCGTCTCGAGGATAGGGTTCTGAGATACGAGATTTGGGACACCGCAGGACAGGAACGTTTCCACTCCCTCGCCGTGAGTCTCTCTGCATGCGAATAACTTTTTTTTCACACTTCTTTTTAGCCCATGTACTACCGAAACGCTCAAGCTGCAGTTGTTGTTTATGATGTCACCAAGGCTAGCAGTTTAGAGAAAGCCAAGTCGTGGGTTAAAGAACTTCAACGCCAAGCGAACCCCAACATCGTCATTGCCCTCGCCGGAAATAAGATTGATCTTGTCCAGCCATCTGTGTCTCCAACGTCAGGATCGTCATCACCTGAACCAGAGGATGAGGCAGACGATGCCACTGCTACACCAGGAGAGACACCAGGGGCGTCCGGTGAACCAGAGAGCCTAAGACAGGTACCACGCGAGGAGGCTCAGGCATATGCTACGGAAGCTGGGCTCTTGTTTTTCGAGACGAGCGCAAAGACTGGAGATGGCATTGTAGAAATATTCACTGAAATTGGTACGTATGGTTTCATGCTTTTCCGAATAAACCCGTCTGAGGTTTTCTCCAGCCAAGAAGATTCCAATTGAACATATATTGGCCTCATCCCGCAATAACTCAGGTCGACCTGGTGCAGGTGGCAACCGAGGGGAAGGATCGCAGCAACGGGGAGTTGATCTCGGAGAGGATCCCACCAAAGGCAGAGATGCGTGCAACTGCTGAAATTGACGTATCCTTTATCCCAAAGACTTGTCCATACCTTATGCTTTTTCTTCTTGCTCTTATATGACTTATTTCTGATAATTACGTTCTCTAAATGTAACACCTAGAGTCATGGGTGCTAGAAGTCCAAATGGGGTGCATGCAAATACTGCTGTATATTGTTATTTGACAAAGGAAGTGCAGTTAGTCAACATATGGTGGTGGTCTCATTACCTGAACAGTTTGAACGGGATGCCGTTCGGAATTGAGATACGGAGGAGGAGCAGCACCTTGCGTCGAGCCCATCGTTGGGGCAACTGGCCCACCGTTCGCTGGAAGAGATGCTTCTAGATAGGTCAACGGTGAATGGTTTGCCGGTGGTGGTGAGGATTGCGGAACCGCAATGGGTGGCGAGCGGAAATCGGAGTCGATGGAAGGAGGTGGATCGGAGGGATCGTCCATGGCTGGAGGTGGTGGCGGCGGAGGATGTTCTTGCGGCCGCAAAACGTCGTCATGGTGGTCTAATACCAGATTCAGCGATTCAATCGTAACGTGGTTGGGTTGATCAGTTAATGCGGTCAAATCAGTATCTCTTGACGCCATTTCCAATGTAGGTGGTGGTGTCGAAGACTGCTGCATATCCTCTGAATGTCCGTCAAACTGTTCCTCGGGAGGGAAGCCAAATATTGTTCCTTCTCCAGGAATGGTGAGTTGTGTTGGGATATCCTCCAGGAAGTGGCTAGTATCTGGTAGGAAAATTTCTCTCTCTGACTCTTGAAAAGTCGGTAATCGTGATGTGGAAGCTTCAAGGGCTGAAGGGGAAAATGGTGGGGGAGCATCACGTTCGTCGAAAGGAGGAGGCGCACAATGAAGCATACTGGGGCCCGGCTCTCCTTCGGAATAGTGCGGTACAAGGGGGTCTACTTCCTCTGCTCGGACGGTCCTAGCAGGAGGCCGATCGTGTTTCTTTTGGTAGGCATCATCGAGAGCAGGAGATATTTCAGGGAGAGTGGCATGAAGAGGAAGAATTGTGATAGGGATGACCATGGTGGAAATTCGTTCGGTCTGACTGGAAGTGTCCACGAAGGAAATGTGAACCTTGATGAGAAATGAGACAGCATGTAAGACTGTGGATTGGGTAATCAGGGCAGTATCAATATCGCTTTCCATCCGATCGAGGTTTGTTCGTGAGTCCGAAGGCGAGCTGGATGAGTTCTGGTGAAGGACGAAACGTTGTTTGATAGAGCGTGCAAAATGAAATCTACAAGAAGCACCCGAGCGTGCGATGACCACCCGATAAGACGAACCTAGGAACAACGGAGAAAGGGGCATCTTCGAAGAAGACGGAAGAGAGGCATCCTCCGATTGGTCTGCATCCAGAGAAACCGTAGTCTGATGCGTATGTGCATCGTCCAAACCGAGCTCACTACCTGTGTCCTCATCGTTGTCTTCAAGATGTTCCCTTTTGACCTTGACTACACGGATCAACTCCGCTCGAATATTGCGAAGCCGTAGACCGCGATCTACAACGGTTTCGCGAGAAGGAGGTGGAACAGTGACATATAATAGGATAGGTTCTGCAGATGTGAAGGTATTCCGTGGAAGCTGTACGTCGACATGAGTAGGATCTTCCAGCGAATGGGTTTCTGGAGAGGCAGGCAAGACAACTGAATGCGACGTAAATCGTCGTGTGTAAACAACGAGACTTTTTGAGATGGGCAAACTGCCATCCACGGGGTACAGAGACGTCCTCAAAGTATGTGCCAGTATTGAGTGAGAGGTCTGGATCGACTGGGGTGTATCCGAGGATAGAGGGATAGAAAAAGGAATGGACGACGGAAAACCACCATCGCTTGAGTCCCTAGTCCATAATTCGTGCTCGGAGAAGGCAAGCTCTATGTCGTGGTCATAGGCAGCCTCAAATGAGCGCAATGAAATTGTCCTGCTCATGTGTTAGTGGGGCTCCATAGCTGATATGCTAGACTTACATGCGCAACCAGCGTTCGACATCAGCGCCTTTTATCTGCAACTCTCCTTCTATTGCAGCGCGTTCTCCTTCCGCCCCGAGGAAACCCTTCTGAAAGTTGACGGCATCGACAGTGGGGATGATCAGGATCTCTGGTTCAGACAGATTGAGTTGATGACCACCAGCGTTTACGGGATCCTGCTGCGAGTATGTCGGGGGTGGTATGTTTTCTGACATTAAATCCACGGCGTTGAATGAACTCAGGGTGCACTGGATCTGGATCACTATCGGCATCACGTGTACTATGTAGAAAACAGAAATAAAATACAACAAAAGATCCAAAGTATTTCATGGACAATCGACCCGCACTAAGCTATCAAGCTCATTGAAGAATACTTCGTCATTGAAAACCTCCCGCATCATGAGCATCTCCCAAGCTACATCCTTGTTCGCCCCCAACAATCCCGTTCCCTTTTCAAAGGACTTATCGTCCCCATCAGAAAATCCCATTCCAAACTGGAGCGCCGGCATTGCTGGCTCGGCAGCATCCAATTTCTCTTCGGCCTTGTCCAACAATTTCATGGCTTCCACAGCCCGGCGGGCAGGAATAACAAAAAAAGCTCTGCCGTCATGATTCGGAACGAGAAGAACTCGTTGTGCCATCCTAAGCAAAACAGTCTTGATTCCCAATCTTTTATCCGCTTTGATCTTCTGCTTTAGCTCGTATGGAGCCATAAAAATAAGAGAGTATATGCCCATGATTGTCTTCTCCACATAACTTTGCCAGTACTCTCGTTGCATGAGCAAAAAATCGGCCTCAATCATTGGAACACGGTGCACTAGATTTGTGACGAGTTGCCATAGGATGCGTTGGGGAATCGCTCTCGCGAGGAACTGCCGATTCACGTCACTCTGGCTGATCCTGGTGAAGACTTCCAAGGCCATGTCTGCGAGCACCGGAGGTCGTAGTGAGGAACTAGGGGGTACGCCCGAAAGTTGGACAGACGCTAACGGAGGAACGGAGTCTATTGGATCAATAAGGTAGGACGCGATGAGTTCGAATATTCGTCTTGCAATTCGAGTACCAGTTGAGGAGGGTAAAGTGGACAAATTGATGAATCCAGCCAGATTGACAAATATGAACATCGTCTCTCTCCGGACTAGGAGGAGGTCTGACAATGACATATTCAGCGACAATGGTGTAGGAGGTTTGCCATCAGATTGTTTCAAATTGCACAAGCGTAGCAGCCTATCTGCCAGCCGCGGAAACGAAGCCAGGAATTCGATGTTATCGCTAATAATCGAGAGGTTGCGGACAATTGCCACAACAGAGATGACGATGTTTCCGGGTCGTGGCATAGGACCCAAAGATGCCTCCTTTGAACCTTGGTGAAGTTCAAGGGGTGCAAAGGGCCGTCCTTCTGTCTCCTGAACGAGAGCTACTAATTCTCGGTTGGTGTGAATCTTTTCACTCGTTTCTGTTAAATGCGATTCTGGGCTCGTTTCTGGGCATCCAAATGCTACGTCCTCCATTAGGTCAAGCGCATCGTCCAGCAGCTCTGGACAATTAACGATAGGAAATCCTGAACCAGGTGTTTGAGCCCGCATGGTTGATAGCACGGTGAATGTCGTTAGAGCATATGATAACTCAATCGCTAACCGTGACCGCAAGGACATCGAAAGGTGTTCCGTATCCACATTACCCCACTCATGGATGTCTCGCAGAAGCCGTCGCGACATTTGGTTTGTCCATTCCGCATCGATCGCGTGCACGTCTCGGCCACCATAGGTATCGACTTCCCGTGCCAATGGTATATACTCAATCTTGCGGCGCATGGACTGCTGCCGAGGACGATTAGTGGCCACATTTGTTGGGGGTTGAGATTCTGGTCTGCTCGGGACGTTGTTCGCAACATCCACCAGCATCTAGAAATGTATTAGAAAGTGCTCAGGAAAGGATGATTTTGACCCACTGGATTACTGTCGGGTGGATCTGCAAGCAATAATACGTTCAGAAACGACATAATTTTATAATTTTAAAAATGTGGCGAACCTGTTTTCTGACGCGCCCTTTTCGTTTCTGTGCCATCATTGTCATGTTTCCGCTTAATTCCCTGGATGTCTTGGTCCAAAAGGTCAACATCAACTGCCTGGGGAAGGGTATCTAAATCAGGTGTCAAAGAGCTATGCGAATCGTTTGCGGCGAATGCGGGCTTTTGCTGGTTTCCACCCTGGAGAAATTGCCCGAGACCATTCGAACCAGCCATGGATTGGGGCATGATGCTGTTAGAGCTCATAGGCCGCGCTCCACTTTGCGGCATGCCAGAATTTTGACGAGCCAGATATTGTGGATCGGAAAAAGAGGGCGGATTTTGAGACATTTGGATCTTTTTGTGCTGCTCATGCATGTTCCTTCTATACATCTGTTCAAAGGGACCAAGGATAGTCGTGTAATGGTCGCGAAGGAGTCTGGCCACTGGTATCGGGGCATTGGTCTGGGGGTCCGTGTATTCTTCAGGCAAACCAAGATGAGGAAGAAATGCGGCCCATGATTTTGCATTTTCGATCTGCGAAATGTTAATATCGTTCCGAGTAGAAATGGCAGGGACATACGGCTTGACCACCTCCTTGTTGAAAGGCCAATCCCCAGAACTTGAAAAGATTGACATCCTTTCCTACTAGTTTGAAGGTACCAACCTCGCTCCCGGGTTCAATCATTGACCACGACGAGTTAGTTGGGTCATAATTCGGGAAATTGATCCCAGTCAATGCAGGGGGGAGCGGGTGGCCAAGTTTTGCAAAATTTGTTGCTAGCCCTTGCAGAAAGACTTGTTCGCGTTGCTTCAGTGGATCCTTGCCGGCAAGACCTGACCGGTTCATGTTGCCCTGGGCCTGCGGAGAATTGATGAAAGAGGGATCGAAATTTGGGAAACCCGGTTGCTGTGGCCGCGGTTGCTGGCCGTTCTGAGGACTATACGAATGAAGAATTAAGCACCTATGATATTGGACATATGTTAGGACCTACACCATGGCAGGCGATGAAGTGCCTTTAACAGAGGCAGACGGTCAAAGGGAAAGCAGCACACAACAACGGCGCAATCCAAACATTTGGCACTTTGTATCACTTCCACTCATGTCCGAAATCGACAACATTTTTGCTTCCAAGGGAGCTTTGGTCACCTCCCCCTCGTCGTCGTTATCATCCAAAAAGAAGAAGAAGAAGAAACGCCCAACGGCAATGGCAATTGCATTGCAAGATTCCACCCAGCCTGAACCCTCAAAAAAACGGCGGCTCCCAGATACAATTGTGGACACATCTCACGAACTGTCAACTCTTCCAAAGCGCCGAAAAAAAGATAAATCATCCAGACCTGGGAACCCAGAAGATATCGCTGCCTTCAAGGATTCCAGGAGCGACACTGGACGTAAGCCATTTTACGAATGTCGAACATGACCGCCATCTCGTCTTTTCTCAGGAAAAAGAACGGAGGAAGGTTGGCGAGTGTATAAAGAGGATGAGCTCGGTATAAATAACCAAGGCGGTGGTAAGTAGTTATCTGTCGCATCACCTTTGATTTCTCGACACTTCCCAACAGATACGGAAATGTGTCCATTCGATTGTAATTGCTGTGAGTTTATTCTAAAACATAATCATTGCAGATCTTATTTGGATATCCAGGTTTCTGAGTTGAATCTTTTTTTTTTGTCGTGCTGCAAATCAACCTCTGAAAATCAAGTACTTCTTATTCGGCCTCTTCGAAGCCTCTCAAATCGCATTTCACGATACACGAGGTCAATATGAAGCCAAGAGCAATTGTTCTTTACAACACTACCGTTTCCCTTGCTTGATTGGAAATGGAAGCTTTCAGAGAATACATCATTAGATCCAATGTGCATTAATCCTCATCGTCATCCTCATAATCCACCAGACCTATGCTTTTCAGCTCAGTTCCGAAGGGATCTTCGCCTTCCATTGCCTTGTTACTCTCAGCGGCCTTCTTGGTTCGTTTTTCCGCTTCAATACGTTCATCGTCATTTTTTTTGGCAAGGTATGCTTTGCTGCCGACGACCTTCTCAGGATTTTTGCACAACCGAAGGCGCCTGTCCACTT
>Ga0307507_10004947_pt1 | contig 22683 bp, 24 predicted proteins | sample 7_EM_MG_FD_207223 | JGI IMG/M metagenome (GOLD analysis project Ga0307507, IMG submission 207223) | Populus trichocarpa ectomycorrhiza microbial communities from riparian zone in the Pacific Northwest, United States - 7_EM | ecosystem: Host-associated > Plants > Roots > Unclassified | place...
ACGGATGACTATATTTGATTTTTAGGAAGCGTCTCACGCGTTTCTTTAATGATGCGGGCGCTGCCCATAATTTTTTTTTATTTATTAAAATGATGTCATTTGAGATTTTTTTTAATTATAAAATTGAAACAATGTCATTTTATTATTTTATTAAAATAAAGTTGTTTTGATATTTTTAATATCGTTCTGATTTGAAAAAAAAACACTAAAATGGTTTTGGTTTGGAAAAAAAAAAAAAAACACTGAAATAATATTGTTTTGGTAAAACAAATGATTAAACATGAAATCCGGTTCGAGCAAAGTTTTAGATAAACAAGTTAAACCGCTAGGTCTATGGGATTTTGTAACTAATGATCCCAAACAAAACAAGAATTCCATACAATCTGCTCAACATCTTTTGGCAAATGCATGATTATTTAACGAAATTATAGTGAAGTCTTCATTAGAGAGACTTATGACCTTCCAATATGTGGGGTAACATTACGACCTTTGAAGCTGACCAGAGAAGTCTAATTTATTGTGGTGGGTGAAGAAAATGGCCTCACCTCATTTCTTGTTGCGCATTGAGGTGCCTCTCTTAGGCCTTTTTCTTGCCTTCATTTTCTTCTCAGAGCTGCTTCCATTATACAGGGACTCTTCATCGCTGACAGAGGTGTATGGAGCTCCATATAGTTCATATGGAGGAGGAGGTGAATGATGAGTATCAAGAAGAATGGTACCATCCCTCATGATCACCTGTTTTCTATGAAAGTTTCTATGGCAACCACAAGCTTCACAGATGAAAGCTTCTTTAGTCCCTTGATCTCCATTTGGAGTGAACTCTCCACAACCATCAACAGCATGGCCACCAGTCAAGATGGCATGGTTCCGCCAACACTCTCTATACTCGGCGATTATTCTTGATTCTTCATTCAGAGGCTTGGATTTTGAATCACTATTAGCCATGGGAGAGGGGCTGGAAGGGTATCTGTGCTAATATGTCTGACTTTTCTCTACATTTCTTGCAAGTGTCATAACTTATTATAGTTGTAGAATACACTTGCTTTTACTGTCGACAGTATATGTGGTTGGTGCTATTCGCTGCATGGTTTAGAAAAGGCGAAGGTTTGCTGAGGGCCAAAGGAATCAAGATGCATCTGTCGAGATCACTGAGAGATAGCTTTTGCCGATTTCTTCGGTTTACTTTGCAAGTTGTTAGAAAGTTTTGTCAGCTTATGGCACTACCTAGAATTGGTGCATTTATTTCCCTCCCATTGACTCTTTCTTTGAAAATGCAGGATTCTGTCATTGTAAATTAATTTATACTCAAGCATGCAAGGATTCTTAGGGGAAGAAAAACTAGCCAAAAAAGGAGTAGTGGAAATGATGTCGAAAAACAGGCTTGAAAAATCATCTATCCTGTCCACACCAATAATGATGTCAGAGTGTTTTGGTTTCAGGGTTTGACAGCAGACCGTTGTCATTTAGCAGGTGGACTATTTCATCAAGTGATGAGGCCTGTATGCCCTGAAGAGAAGGCAGATTTACAGTCATATTGTACAAACCTTACCTGGCTGCCCCTGCCATTATCATTGACAAGTGAAAATGTAACTCAACAGAAGGGAAATTGAGGGCTTGTGCCTCTAAAGTTTCCTTGTATCCCCAGAAGAAATAGCAAATTAACAAGAGAAATGATAGAAAAATGAGCCCGAGTAGCAAAAAAGAAAAACAGATATCTATTATCCTTTGATATTATAGTGCAAATCCTCCTTCACCAGCCTTGGCCATTAGGATTATGCACAAAAATCCCCGACAAACAATAAGTACGTCATTCATCATGTACAAAGAAACAACCTTTTCTCTCACAGTATACAGAAGCAAAATGTCTACTAGCAACCAGGGACCATTAAAGAAAAAGACGTACAAGCACCATGACTTATTTCTAGTCATTTCCAACTTTCGTTTTGTGCTAAAAAGAGACGGGACAAAAAATCTCGTCGTCATCTTATAAATATGATTGACTGTCCACAGAGCTAAGATGACAGACTTTGTGATTTCCACACCTTTTCTTGTTATTGCGCCCACCACAAGTAATGGAAATTTCACACCCGAAGGCATTGCCAAAACATGAAAACAACCGCCCACCTTCTGACCTGCGCCTGTGCTTCTTGTTTCTGCTTCTCGATTGCATCTTCCGAAGATCATTATCATAAACTGGAGGAAGTTCTGTTCTCCATCTCTCAAGCTTTGTTCTTAGGCCTTCGGCACTATCATTTTCTGTCCAATCCTCAAGAATAGAGCTCCCTGCACCATCTGTATCTTGCTGACCAGCATTTGCTGGTGTTTTAATCAATCCTTTAGCAATTGCTGCTGCCACAACAGACGCAGAAGGCCCCACATCAGAGCAAAGAGATCCATTGACCATGCTGCCATTGCCATTGCCATTGTCTTTAACACTAGGTTTAGCCACCGAAGAGTTAATCAACGAGCCACCAAGTGACCTGACACCACCCTCTTTCAGTCCAGATTCATCAGTGGTGGTGTGGTCAGTTCGGTCACTCTGTGTGCGTCGCAATTTTGCACCCTTTTCTTCTAGGTCTTTCCCGTTGGTTTTGGCATTAATGAGGTCATTGAAGCCAACTGCAGACGCACTAAGTTCTGTATATAAAGGCATGCTGCGCATTGTGCTGTCCAGCACCTGCACCCCCATGTTAAGGATCCCTTGAGGTCTTCCTGATGGGCGGCGAACCTGAAGTGCAACAAAGCGCATTTTGTTGTTGTTGTTGTTAGAAGGAAATAAGTTGCTTATCAGAACTCTTACAGACCCAATCTGAACATCGCGTAGCCATGCCGCAGCATAGATTTCAATCATGATAGAAGAGTTCTCAGCATTTATGAACGTGTCATCAACGCGGAACACAAACTTCTCGTTCCATTGAGGATTGATGTGGCCATTTTGGTCAACCTTGGTAGACAGTTTCCTTCCTGGATGCACCCAAGCTACTGCATAAGTACGCATAGATTTGGACACAGGAGCCAGGTCTTGGCCTGATATAACATTGATTTCTAAGAGCTGAAAAGGGTGCGCATTAAAAGTCATGCTGATTGTTCCTATGGTCGTGGGGCTAGCGCTGGCTGGAGGGCGAGAATGGTAGCCTCTTCGCTAGTCTTGCCCCGCGCCAGCATAGAAGGGACACAATGATCATAGATGAAAATGAAGAAACACTTGAAGGAGTTTTGTTGGGTTATAGTTCATGGGGTGCAGCGAAATGAAAGGGGAAAAATAGTCATATAAAGTCTATTTTTAGACCTTGATTGTGTTACACTTTGACAGAGAATTTTCTGCGAGTTTGTCTCCTTCTCCATTAAATTCAGATGACAAGCACCTGAGACTTGGAAGATTCGACCTACAATTTATCGGTCAATGAAGAATATAGCTAAAAACAGTAAGGTAGAACAACCTGAAGAACAAAATCGAGAAGACATCCAAACCCTCCACATTTAACGAAATGTTCAAACAACAAGGTCCCATATTTGACACCAAAGAAGACTATTTAGCAGAGCCTTTTCCTTGGTGCCAACATCGCTCTTCTCTGATGGAAATGACAGAGGAGCAAGACACGGCTCGGGAAGGATATAGAGATCTGAGTTAAAACCAACCATTTTGCTCTAGATACCGGCAGCCTAGCTACTACCTGTGTCAAGCATCCCTCTCCTACTCCTGAAACTTCTTCCTCCATTGCTCCTTCAATTCCAAAGCCATTGCAAGGAGTCGAAGGGTGCAACCAAAACGAGCTAATCTTTCTCACCTGCTAACCTTTAGATGTTAGGACACAAAACCTTAATAGAGATTAGGGAGGGTAGGGCGAAGACTAAAGAACATTGCCCCACACTTTTGCTCAACAAATTCTTTTCCTTTCGGTAGCTCACTAGACAGGCGGGCCAGGTAGAAAATATGTTGAAGGCGCGCTGGTTTTCTGGAGAAGCAAGAAACATACAAGATCTGGGTTTCATAATCCTGTTTAATTTAAATATATGATTTAAAAAAAACAATGTAAATAATGTTTACAAAAAAAAGCAATAATTAACCCAAAATAAACTGTTAGTATCATGCATGGGAGGAAAAAAAACAAAAACCCATTAGAGACATCAAAATAAATCATTTTATAATTTAAAAAAAAATAAAAAATTAATATGTTTTTAGAAACACCTTTTATAACGTATTATGGACCTGACCTGATTGTGTCAGCATTTCCTTTGACAGGTAAATCCAGCCGTCCACGTCCCCAGGCATGATCCCAACCGTTCATCCCCACTAATTATCTTCCCCAAGCTTCTGCATTCCTTGTCAGAGAGAGAGAGAGAGAGAGAGAGAGAGAGAGTCTCTGTCGTTTTGGGCAGTAAAAATACCAAAACCCTTTCTTCAATCTTCCAGATTTGTTGCAAAGTGTACATGTCGTTTTGGTCAATAAAAAACCAGACAACAAGGAGAAGGAAGAACACAGCGGAAGGTCGATGTCGGCGGCGGCGAGACGTCGAGGTTCAGAAGCCTTTTTTATTCAGCGATGCCAAATGAAAATAATGGGTATGATTCTTCTATCTCCAATCACTTCATCACTCTCGTCTACCAACCACTACAACTCCATTTCTTCTTTTACCAGTAGCAGTAGCAGTAGAAGTAGATATAAACACAAAAATGATGATGCTTCTTCTTCTTTTAGAAACATTGATGATGCCCTTGCTTCTTTCAATCACATGCTTCATAGGAAACCCCTGCCTTGTATCATCCAATTCAACAAATTATTGTCTGCAATTGTCAGAATGAGACAGTACTACGATGCTGTGATTTCCCTTTCCAAACAAATGGAATTAGCTGGGCTCTCTCCTAATACTTGTACGCTTAATATCCTGATCAATTGCTTCTGCCTGATGCAACATGTTGATCTGGGGTTCTCTGTCTTGGCCAAAGTCATTAAACTTGGTCTTCAACCCACTATTATCACCTTTACCACCTTAATCAATGGGCTCTGTAAAGCGGGTGAATTTGCCCAAGCCCTGGAATTATTTGATGACATGGTAGCAAGAGGGTGTCAACCTGATGTCTACACTTATACTACGATTATAAATGGCTTATGTAAGATGGGGGAAACTGCGGCGGCTGCTGGATTGATTAAGAAAATGGGAGAGGTAGGCTGCCAGCCGGATGTGGTGACATATAGTACACTCATTGACAGTCTTTGCAAAGATAGGCTGGTGAATGAGGCTTTGGATATCTTCTCTTACATGAAGGCTAAAGGCATTTCCCCAACAGTTGTCAGTTACACCTCTTTAATCCAGGGCTTATGCAGTTTCAGCAGATGGAAGGAGGCTTCGGCAATGCTAAATGAAATGACGAGTTTGAATATCATGCCAGATATTGTCACCTTCAGCCTATTGATTGATATATTCTGTAAAGAAGGCAATGTTTTAGAGGCTCAAGGTGTGTTAAAAACAATGACTGAAATGGGCGTGGAGCCTAACGTTATTACTTACAATTCATTGATGCATGGATATTCCTTGCAGATGGAAGTTGTTGAAGCTAGAAAGCTGTTTGATGTCATGATAACCAGGGGTTGTAAACCAGATGTTTTTAGTTATAGCATCTTAATTAATGGATATTGTATGGTCAAAAGGATAGATGAGGCCAAGCAGCTTTTTAATGAAATGATTCATCAAGGCTTAACTCCGAACACTGTTAGTTACACTACTCTTATTCATGCCTTTTGCCAATTAGGCAAGCTTAGGGAAGCACGAGAGCTTTTCAAGGATATGCACACTAATGGATACCTCCCAGATTTATGTACTTACTCAGTATTGCTCGAAGGCTTTTGCAAACAAGGGTATCTTGGTAAGGCATTCAGACTATTTCGAGCAATGCAAGGTACGTACTTGAAGCCTAATCTGGTGATGTATACCATCTTGATTGATTCCATGTGCAAATCTGGGAATCTTAACCATGCAAGGAAACTATTTTCAGAACTCTTTGTCCATGGGTTGCAGCCTGATGTTCAGATATACACAACAATAATAAATGGACTTTGTAAAGAAGGATTGTTAGATGAAGCATTGGAAGCTTTCCGAAAGATGGAGGAGGATGGCTGCCCTCCAAATGAATTTTCTTATAATGTTATTATCAGAGGATTTCTCCAGCACAAGGATGAATCAAGGGCAGTGCAACTTATTGGTGAAATGAGAGACAAAGGTTTCGTTGCAGATGAGGGAACCACAGCTTGGTAGAAGATCTGTTATCGAATGAAGACAATCTTGTTCTGAAGAAGTATCTAGGCTTTACATGAAGTTCGTCAAGGTGAAAAGGTGATGTAAATTTTTATTTCTCCATGCTGCGAATTCATGTGGCAAATATCAAGTATTTTTTTGTCAATGTGGAAGTTATTTTTAGTTCAATTTTTTCAACATCTTAACAATGACACCGGTTATTTGCCACTAAATCATTGGAATTGCTAAACTAATAGTTCATCTTGATGAATGGTTCTGGCCTTACATTGAATCAGATTTCTATATTATGTTTTCAGTAGCCAGCAAAAAGTTGTTGTTATGCAATTCGCCTACAAGATGTTTACCAAGCAAGTCTTGTTATGTGCTGGAGGCTCCCTCTGACATCTGGGATCTTGGATGCATAGTTTTTGCGATGTTTGTAGGGAAGCCAGTTTGGGATTTCAATCCTGAAACCACCACAGAAGAACTTTTGAGAAAGATTGCTCATGAATTGATGAAAATTCCTCCTGATGTTTCCAAGGACGTGAGAGATGTCTAGTGAGGAAGCCTATGTTCAGATTGTCTGCTGAGATGTTATTAGATCATCCTCTTGTGTCAGGATTTGATAGCAGAGAATTGGCAGACTTTTCAGATGCGGAAGGGGCAGCAGACTCCACTGACAATGAATTCAGTGCCTCATCTTCATTCTGAAGAATGGAGTTTCACCTAAGAAGAGGTCTTTTATTCCTCTTCTTGATCAGATGATGCTGAAGAGTTGATGCAAATTCTTAAATTCTTGTCATCAAGATGGCAGTATTCAAAACAAAGACAAGCAGAAGGGGGTGATAGAATTTGACAAAGATCAAGCTAGTTCCAGTAAAGGGAAGCACTCTATGCAGGCCAAACTTCCGACCTTACACTTTGGCAATAAGGAAAAATTGGCATCCAATAAATGAAGACAATCTTGTATCGTCCAAGTGGCAGTAGAAGTTAACTATAACTGCCATTGCTCTTATGATTCAAGCCTATATGACTCTAATACCAAGGCTTACCTCCCTTCTAAGAGAATTTTGCCTTTGCAGGAAAATGGAAATGGAATTACGGGCTAGGTTCTTTCCTCAATGGCCTATTGTCAGATAATTAGCTTATGTGGCTCACACACTGCCATCAAGGCAGACAGACAAGTAGTAGCTTAAGCTGTCAATAAGATTCTATTTGACTTTTTTATATCCCAATAGGTTGCTGCATTTTCTGTGACGCGGTCATAACACATGATAGGTAATCATTATGTAACAACTTTGGCTGTGATGTCTATCAGTAATAGCCTCAATTGATATTATACTTTGGGATAGGGTTTTCAAAGTATCTGGATATTCTTGAGTGTTCTATACCTTATAAGAGCTGCTTTTAACAAAGGTTTGAGGGTGTTGGGAATTTATAAGGAGGAAGTCTTGTGGTACTGTGCTTTGTCATTGATTTGGAATCTTTGGCAGGAGGGAAACTTTAGAATTTTTTAGGTTGGAAGCTCTTATTTTTTTGTCCTGCTTTAGGATAAGCTAGTTCTACTAGCTTAAAATTGGTGCTATCACTCTCTAGAGATTTTCTTCAGCAGGTTTGCAGTGAAATTGGAGAGTTTTGATGTCTTTCTTCTGTTGTTTTTGGTTGGTTCTTTTCTGCTTTTGTTTCTTGGTGAAGTCTCTTTTCTCCTGTATTGTAATCTTTCCCCTGTTCTCTGATACTATAGGGTACTTTTCTATCAATATACATATTTGCTTCTGTCAAGTCTAAGATGGTCAGAAGCACAACGGTGTTTTTGTGCTGGTGTATTTCATTTTATTGAGTCCCCTGAAGTTACTGCCTTTGAGATGCAATGCCTGATGAGAGATGTTGAGCTGTTTCTGATTGGCAATGTTCTGCTTTTCATTAGGGCCCGTAACCTCATAGCCTTATGGCTGGGGCGACATTTTTGTATCTTCCTTTTCTTCCTCATATAAACACCCCTGCTCTCCAATCCCATAATAAGCCCAAATTGGAAGTATATGATGGCCATTTCCTTCTCAAACTTCATTGTTGTCAGCTGGTTATATACTTGTTATTGTGCCAGGTACTGGAAGAAATAAGGCCATACCTTGTTGGGGGCAGCAGGAGGATCTCTTGAACTAGTGGCAATTGAGGAACCAATAGTTAAAGTCCGATTAACAGGGCCAGCAGCTGGGGTCATGACTGTACGAGTGGCTGTCACCCAGAAATTACGCGAGAAAATTCCAGCCATTGCTGCAGTTCAACTCCTATGATACACTTTCAGATTTCTAGTCCAGAGCATGAGATTATCAAATAAAAGGAGTCATTGAACTCTTAATACCTGTATAAATACCACATTAGATTGTGTACAGTGTAGAAGGATGCAATCGTTGGATACTGATATTTTGAAAATCCAATTTGAGGAAATTGAATTTGCAAATCATTTTGTATTCACACAACCATCTTCACCATGTTCTTTGAAATTCAGCTGCTGATACTAACTAATTTAGTGTAGGATCCTCGTTATACTTTCTTATCTGTTGAGCATTGTTTTTGCCTAGCTCCAAGAAGATTGAATATCGATATCGGAAATGGACTGCATGAGAGAAGGTTTGCTAGTCCCTCTTGGATAACAGTCAAAACAGAAGGCGAGTTGCACAGCTCATCCATCCTTTGTCACAGGCCTGCAGATTTTGCCAAAAATCGATGCATTTAATTGTTTAACGAGTCTAGAAGTTCCTGTGTTATTGATTTTTAATAAATATATCTTAGTAGTTTTATTTGAAAAACAAAATTTGATTATTATTATTATTATTATTTGAAAAAGGACTGTATATATAAAAAAAATGGATGAAAAATAGAAGAATCCATGTTGTAGTGGTAGTTTTCTAGTCTCTGTCTTCCTTATACAAACTTTCTACATTGTCTTAACCTTGAAACAACAGCCTCCATCTCCCATAGCTTCTCCTTTTTGTACTCTGTAATATTTTGAAGTAAAAGCAAAGAAAACCTGGACCAAACCAACCCCGTCATCAAATATTCCCTCTCACCCCTCCAAAACACCACCAATGTCTAGTCATTCTTCAACAATATGGAAACCCCTACTCTTTCTCCAAAACCAGCAAAAGACTACAGCTCCTCGGTTGACACTTCTCGCCCATTTCGATCAGTCAAAGAAGCTGTTGCCATCTTCGGCAAGCGGATTCTCGTAGGAGAAATATACTCTTCGAAGCCTTATTATAATCCTCCTGGAGAAGAAAATATTTCATGGAGGTTCTTATCACCAAGTCCTAGCTACAGAAGCCCTAAAGAAGATCATCATCATGAACAAAATGAGGTCTTTGGTGCTCTAATGAAACTTGAGGCTGAACTTAAGGAAACAAAGACTGAACTGAAGTTGCTAAAGGAGAGAGAGTCCGAGACTGAAATTGCACTGGCTTCTTTGAATGCCGAGCTTCACAAGAATATGTCTAAGTTGGCTAGGGCAGAGGCAGCTGCAGCTAAAGAGGCGGTAGAGATGAAAGCGGTGAGTTTTGAGAGGGAAAAGAAGGAAGATCTTCTTCTTAAAGAGGAAGAAAGGATGAGAGAATTGATGATAAGAATGGAGAATTCTCCAACCTTGGCTCAAATATTGAGTCTTGGGGAGGAGAAAGAGTGCTTCAGAGGAAAGGAGGAGAGGAAGGCAATGAAAAAGAAGCCTATTGTTCCTCTTGTGGGAGACTTGTTTTTCAAGAAAAAAGGATCATCTAATACTCTTAATAACCCTCTATATGCATCTCCTGAAGTGTGTTTTAATTGAGAAAACTGGGTTTGGTTTTTATTTAGCTTTTTGTATGGAAAGTTCAAAAAAAGATAGACAACGTAGAAAAGTTTGTGCATGGAGTGTTGCAAGGTGAGTTGAATTTCTGAATGTTGATGCAATGTAATATGTTGTTTTGTGTCTATGCTATTTAAATGTTTTCCTATGCTTGTTCAGAGTTTTGCAGCCCTGCAAATTCTCAATATCATCCACAAAGGCAGAGAGCGAAATATTTTGAATTGCATTGACACTCTTTCATCAATTTTTTTGACGCATTTCTAGTGCTGGTTCAGGCTGTTTTAGGAGAGGCATAAACTTATAAATGATCAACTGAGAGCAGGCCAGTCCCCCAGAGAGAGGGTTCAGAATCTGTCCCTTCTCATCAAGGTTCATTACTGGATATCAATTCAAACTATATGGACAGAATTTAGAATCTCAACCAAGAATTACAATTAAAAATCAAGATTGTTTGTTGGAGATAAGCCCATAACAGTTGTTTACACATAACTAACCAGCTGACCTGATTATCGGCAGAGTAAGGGAAGAAATACTACTAAAAACCCAACATAAAATCAAGCCAAGTAGCATTTACTGAACCAAGAAACCACATCCTATAAATCTATATGCATTCTGTCCATGTGACATGCAGACATTAAGTTGTGCACACCTATAGGATAATTATTAGAGTGTTTCGACACATTCAACTTAAATAAACCTCATTTAATTGTAACAACATAATCCCAACTTGTTCAAATTCTAAGTCTCCATTGTCAACAGGAATATAAACATTATTCTATCACCAAAGAGACAGCATCACCAGCAAAAGATTTTCACAACTAAATCTGCTCTATTTGAACGTTCATAAAAATCCATCAGGTTTGCATTCCACAAGTTTGGACTTCAAGCCAACCCCTAAATCATCCACAAAGGTTTCCAAGAAAAACAAATCCAAGGAAAACAAGAGAACGTATATGAATCATGTAGAGGGAGAGAGAGCACTTCATGAGGCTGTTGTCACCTGTGCTGAATCACCACTTGCTTTTGTGTAAATAGGATGGAGCTCATATCCATACTTAGGCTCCACATGCACCCATTTGCGGCCTGTAAGCTTGTTTGTTTCAAACTTCACATTTCCTTCCTTCAAGGCAAAAAGCGTGTGATCTTTCCCCATCCCAACATAGTCTCCAGGATGAAAACGAGTGCCTCGTTGCCGAACTATGATATTTCCAGGTATAACCCTCTGCACAACATATTATAGCCAAAAAAATGAGAATTCAACATTCTCTAGTTGATATCAGTTATCAGAAGAGAAATAAAACAAGAAAAATTAGTGTCAAGCACTAACCTCTCCACCAAATTTCTTGACCCCTAGGTTCTTAGGTTTCGAATCCCGTCCATTCTTTGTGGACCCAGCTTGTTTTTTGGTAGCCCAACGTCTAAACATCAAGCTTAATCCACCAGAAGACCCATCTAAACCATAATCACAACGACACCATAACACAATTCACATTCAAATTCAAAGAAAGATGATACAAACAAAACAATGTTCTAGAAGGGAACAAGCATTACTAGTAATGCTTTCATAATCACAAAGACACCATAACACCATTCCACGCAAATTCAAAGAAAGTCGATACAAACAAAACAATGTTCTGGAAGGAAACAGGCATTACCAGCAATGCTTTCATAGACGGGGACATTGGTGACCAGTTCCTTCACAGTCAAACGTTTGCACAATATCGTTGTAAAATTCATCATGTTCGATTACCAAATAGTTATAAAAAACCTGCAAAAGAAAAAAAAAATCGCATCAAAACCCACAAACCACACTTATCAAGAAAATCCAAATTCACCTCAAATCAGCCTATATACTGATTTTACAAAAGAAATTATCATAAGCAAAATTGGTCTCATTTCACAAGTTCGATTACCAAACTTTGCTTTTACTGTAATGACACCTAACCTAGCAGTAATAATGCACTACAATTTGCTCCAACAAGAGTTCAAACATTCTGACAGCCTAACCAATTATATAGACCGACCTCCAGCTATGAGAACATTCAAGAAATTGGTAAAAGCTAAACAAACAGCTGAAATATTCTTCTGATTTGAGGTTTCAATCTATAATCAGTGTTGTCTTTAGGGTTTTTGCTTTCCAGCCAGGAAGCTAAAGCTAAGCTTACCCTACATGAGGGCAAAGTAATAGTATTTGTAAACCCTAAACCATAAACTTCGAGAATATTGAAGAAATGAGTCGACACTAAACAAAAAGCTGAAAAATTCTTCTGTTTGGGTTTTCAATATATAATCAGTGTTGTCTTTAGGGTTTTTGCTTTCCATCCAGCAAGCTAAAGTTAAGCTTAACATACATGAGGACAAAAGGATAGTATTTTTACACAGTTTCACCATTATCTTCCACAAAAAAATGCACTGGCAAGAAAAAAAAGAACAAAAATCAAAACTTGAAAAGAACCCATCATTGATATGGGAAAAAAATGGCAAATACACACCTCTTTTGCCTATGCAGAGACAGGACTCGGTGAGCTGTGGAGGGAGAGCACGCTTGAAGAGCCCTTGGCTGCTGCAAACAGCATCAATCAATATCAGAGAAAGAAAACGTTGTCTTCAGAAATAGAGCTGAAGACAGAAGGAGCCAGAGAGAAATAGCTCATCAAATTCAACTAGTCAAAGTCACATGTTGGCACAAGAAAGACGGAGCCAGAGAGAAATAGAGCTGGTCAAGGCCTCGGAGACATGTAACATGTAATTTGTGGCACATTAGAGTTGAAAACCAAAAAAGCGAAATTGCAAGATGGAAATGAATCACACAAGCAAAAATAATGAGATGCACACTACGGATCAACTTGAATACCCAAATAGAGACTCAAACAGCAAACTAAATCAGTGTTATTCTTCAGAAACATGAATTTATTTACAAAACAAAGCATGCGAAAAGCAACAGCACTGTGGAAGCTCACTGCTTAGCACCATTGACCAGCAAGAACAACAGCTCCAAGGAGATTTTGTGATAAAAACTAACAAATGACAGTAAAAGAATGTATGCAATATTTCTAGGGTTAATATTTTTGGGTTTTCTTAGACTAAAAGAGGACTAAAATTAAGTTAGCTCAAATCGCATAAAGTCAATTTCAATGGTATCAAAGAATGTGATTTGATTCGAAACATAGCAAAAAATTAGTTGATGTATAGCTGAAAGCCTGAAATAGAGAGGTCTTACGAGAGAAAGCACCTGGTGATGCAATGTGACGATGGTGAGAGTCTCCTCTCTGCTTAAACCCTGGCCTGCTGGATTGAATTTGAAAGATGTTCTGATCTCTGATACTTTCAAGCGAGACGAAACGTGGATCTCTTCTCTTCTATTTGTTTAATCGAAAAGCCCGGTTTCTCTCGGCTGTTTGGACCGGCCCAGGCCTCGGGATGTGGGCCACAAATAAGACGTGAGCCCAAGAAAGGAATAACGGAGTGAGTGATGATCTGTTTCCATATATGCCATTTATTTGATTTATCCATTTCACTTGATTTTATCAATTTTCAAGTTTTTAAAATAATTTTATACATTAAATATATATTGACTTATAAAATTATATTTAAATCGTAATTTTTATTTTTAATATAAACTTCAATTTTACCTTTATAAATTCATTAATATTACATTTCTATCATTATATTTTTAACTTTTCAAGTACACCCTTTGAATTTTTCTAAAATTTCAGTCATGTCATAAAATTTCATAAAAATTTAAATTGTTATTTTTTAAAATATATTTTAAATATATTAAAATAATATTTTTTAAATTTTAATATTAACACATTAAAATGATCTAAAAATAAAAAAAAATAATTTTTTTTTTAAATTTAAAAAAACATGTTAGATGGCCTTCCCAAGCACTTAGATCTAAACCATTAATCTTTTATAAGTTAATTTTCTAATTTATACTATTTTTATTCCTTTAAAAATTTGTTTTGAAACACTTTTATTAAAAATATTTATAATTTAAATTCAATTTAACTTCCTTTTACCATAAATTATTTACAACAACAACTTTAACTTATGATTTAAAATAAAATAAAAATAATTTATAAATGATATCAAACACAACCTTCATCACTTACTCTATATTTTATCTCTTAATTGTTATATTTTTTTAAAAAAATTAATTTAATTTTTTGAAATATTATTTTTAATAGTAACAAAAATTTTTGGTCAGTCATGAAAATCAATTTTTTTCCCCCTTCGATGAAGGCTTGTTAGATATCAAGCCTCTCTTTTTTGTTGGGCAATTTTTTTTGTATAACTGAGAATTCAGTCGGGCTAATATTAGTAGTCCGGCCCAGTTCTCTATCTCTATCTCTAAGAGACTAAAACCCTAAACTTAGAAATCCGGTTTCTTGCTTCAGGCAGCCTTCTCTCCGCCCGTAAGGTTCCAGCTTTAGCTCCTGGGGAGAGAAAAGAGAGAGATTTTGGAGAGTTAGACGGTAGAGGCAATGGGGGCGAGCAAGAAAGAATCAGTTGAAGTGGAAAAAAGGGAGGAGGAGAAGAAGAAAAGCAAAAAAACCCAACCCACCAAGAAAGAGAAGCTCAGTACAGAAGAATCCCTGCTTCATAAAAAACAAGAAGACACAGCAACTGATTACAAGGTATGCACCGTTTCATTTTTCACTGCTCTTTCTCTTCTGGGTCTTGCTGGAAAGAATGAAATATTTCTACTTTCTGCAGAAACAAAACAATCACAGTTCCTGCTCATGAAAATTTTTGGTTTTTATGCTATCACAGCTGTTACTTCTATGCTGCAGTGACTATTTTGTGATAAACACTTGATGGGCTATGGCTTTTTTGGTTGTTTGAATTGTTACTTGTTAGTGTTGTGTTTGTTGGAATATATGTTTTTTTCTATGCGTACCGTATTTATGTTCTGGATAACGTTAATGAGGTTTGTGTTACTTTTATATGGTAGGAATTTTCCGAGGATGATTCTTCTAAGGATTATAAATCAGCAGAGGAGTCAGAAGCTGGTGACAGCGAAACCTCTGGAGATGAGGTACATGGTAATTGCCTGAATTTGCTTTATTTATTAGCATACACTGTAAAGAAAAATGTAGTAATAAATTTTGGTGTTATCTAGCATTCGCTGTTTCAGAACAATGCAAGTAGAAGAGAAGGCTGGTTATGTGTAAAAGCTAGTCTATTCATCATGATTGGTTTAGTGGTGGTTGTAATTTGACTGGTGTCTAATCAAAATTAGGGTTCAAGATTTGTTTTTAGTGAAATCCTTTTTTCTAAATTTTTGGCTATTAAACAAGGGAAATATTTGTCTTTCCCTCTCCTTTGATATTATTAAATTTCATGTTTCACCTGGAAACTTTTCCTTGTTATTGTGATCATTTGTACTTTAATATCCTAATAATGACCATTGCAGGGCTTTCACAACACCGGTAGTAATGAGGGCTTGGCCAATGAAGGTCAGAGTGAAGACTCTGAACCTGATCTGGGAGGTGAAGAGAGCGACTCTTCTGAGGATGAGGTACATTTCTTTTTTCTCCTTCCTTTGATGCTCGAAAAATAATTTTAATTTACTCGGGTTTTTACTTAATTCCTTGTCAAATGGGATTTATTTGTTTGGTTATTTTCATTCAAAAGGTGGCTCCTAGAAATACGGTCGGTGATGTTCCATTGGAGTGGTATAGGGATGAAAAGCATATTGGGTATGACATTGCTGGAAAGAAGCTAAAAAAGAAAGAAAAACAAGATAAACTTGATTCATTTCTTGCGAATGTTGATGACTCAAAAAATTGGTGAGTTTTCCTATTATATTTATGCTTTTCTCATGTCAATACTTATCAATGGCAGCAAAATACTCAGTCCTTATTCTTCTTTTGTTATTAAGGTTTTTCCCCTGAACTATGCTTTAGTTGCTGCATTGTTCTATTTTCCTATCTCTGGAGTTATCTTAATGTTTGCAATATTCTGTGCTTCTTTGTACAAAAACTGGGCAGTTGCTGTCATTTCCACATCAAAATCATGGTTTTCTTCTCTCTTTTTGCGATTATGACTAGTAAAATCCATTGCAGCACCTTGAAGAAAAGGCATCCTTCCAAAAACAAAAGTAGAAACTAGTACCAAAGAACCCTCAAATTTTCACTAATCTGGTAAGGAAACCCCAATAAATAACCAGCTTAAGAGCATCAGAGGTTGGGAAAACTATTTTATCAGATAGGAAGAAGAAGAACTTCATTTCCTTGAAAGATTCTCAAGTTACGCCATTCAAGAACATCAAAATATTGGGCAAATATCGCAATGCCATGAATTAGATAGGGCCCAGCATGTTTCTGCTTTATCTGGTTTGACTCGCCCTCCCATTATACTATTTATAACAAATAGTTGCATACACTAGGCAAAGAGGGAAAAAGGATTTGTCTTTAAGTTGGATTTTTAGAGGCTTGTTGGATGGGAAGGGATTTAAAGATGGGTGGAGGCTGTGAGTTAGAGATAGCTCTTCCTCCACCATGTCTTTTTTATGTTATGAGGAGCTTAAAGCATGGATTAATGGGCTTATGGTTTTGTGAAAATGATTCTTATTTGCTTTCTTATTCAATGTTGTTGTCAATGTTCTCGATAGATTTGACTTAGAGATGAGGGCAGTGGGGTCTTGTGAGAGGGATGTATGTAGATGTTCTAGATTTCATTTTGTTAGATTTTAAGATGTGGAGTGACCTATTTTGAACTCATCCCCTGTGGAAAGATTCTATGTCTTATAGCATCTTGGGATCCTATAGTTAAGAGAGTTATAATCTGTCTTGAAAAGTGACAGAGCGTTGTTTCTGTTAGGGTTTGCAACTTCGCATTTCCATTATTCAAGCGTGCTAGTTTTCCTATTTAGTGTGTGAGGTATAGATGCTTTTGTAGAAGTGCATTTGAGCTAAAACATCATTTTGGTGCTTTCCCATGTGCTTTTCAATAGTTTTGACACATCTTTATTTCAAAATCATCCAGAAGCACTGGTAAAAGCATCAATTTTATGCTTTCTCAGCCCAAAAGCACTTTTAAATGCAACTCAAACGCGTTAACAAACTCAGCCTGAGCATCTATCTTTGTTTCAGAGTTATTTAGGGGATGCTGAATAAAAGAGAGTGGTGAGGGATTTCCTTCAGTGACAGTGAGGAAAGGAAAGGAGACCAGTTGGTTTGTTGGAAGGTTTGACCTTAAATTGGAGAGTTTAGGACATGTTAATAACTCTTTAGGAAAACCCTTTCATGTAAAAGATCACATCTGAAAACAAGAGAAAAGGAAAGAAAGAATAAAAGAAAAAAGCACCAACCAACCTGTATATAGCTTAATGAGGAAGAATAGTCGAGTGCTATTTTTCTTATCTGATACTTGTTTCATGCTTAATGAGGATGGTGAATATCTTTTACAATTCTTTTATTAGTAATAGATATGTTGATGGTAGAGTTTTTTTGAATCATTCACATCATTACAATATGTATATATTATGTAAGGGTAAGAGAATAGAATGCAGTATTATGTCGTAGTGTTCAATAATTGGTAATTACTTTGCAGATTACTAGATAGAAATTTGGAAGCATTTAAATAGCTTGGGCATAATTTGGCCCTAAAAACCTTTGTGCAATAGATAGCACAACATTCTTACCATTTCTTATTTTGGAAAACAAGTTATTAATGTTATAATTTTTTAGAACTATTTTGTGTGTCATAAGATAATTTGCTCTGTTCTGGTAGAAAGGTGTGTGGCAGGCATATGCCTGTGCTTCATTTCTGGTGTATAGGCTCCAAGAGCAGTAATGCATTACTGCTTTACTGTCCTGAGCTTTTTCTTCAACACTGGGTGTGAAATATCAAGGTTGCTTAGAATTATGCTATAGTTGTTGTGATTTTTAGTTTTTGGATTGAGATGAAAAAATGATCAATTTTTTTTTGTCAGCAGTTAATGTGTATGTGGGATATTGAGTCTAAAATGGACTAATTGGCACTCATTTTATGAATTGAAATGGTTGATTTCAACAGGAAAAAAAGAAGAAGAAGAACTCCCGGGACTTTTTAATGATTCTCTAGATTGTTTTCAGCATGATTAGACCACATTCATTCTTCAATATTTTGCACTTCCTTTTCAGGCGGATGAATCATTTTCTTCTCCTTTTCTCTCTTAAAAGAATTAATCTTTGAAGTGCACATGCTTGCAGAATTAATGATTAGACTTTTGAATGATTCTTTAGATTGTTTTCAGCATGATTAGACCACATTCATTCTTCAATATTTTGCACTTCCTTTTCAGGAGGTTGAATCATTTTCTTCTCCTTTTCTCTCTTAAAAGAATTAATCTTTGAAGTGGTATCAACTTTAATCAAGTGTAATCTTAGCTAACTTGTTTGCTAATGTTGATTTTTCTTTCAAGGCGAAAGATTTATGATGAGTACAATGATGAGGAGGTAGAGTTGACAAAAGAAGAAACCAAACTTATTCGTAGAGTGCTCAAAGGAAAGGCTCCACATGGTGACTTTGATCCATATGCGGTCTGTAATTCAATTTCATTTCGAATATTTTCATACAAATATAATTTTTTATTATCTTTTTTCACACATATCATGCTTAATGTTATATGCTCAAAATTGATTTCTTTATGTTTTCATTCAGCCTTATGTTGATTGGTTTAAATGGGAAGATTCAAAGCATCCATTGTCAAATGCACCAGAGCCTAAGAGTCGATTCATTCCCTCAAAATGGGAAGCTAAAAAGGCAAGTAATATCATATTATATTGATCTTATATCATTTAGAAAATAAAGTGTCAACTTTTTCACTCTGGTTTTATTTGAATTGCCATCATCTTTTTAATGAGCCATCATTGTGAATTTTATTTGGAGGGTTTCATTTGTGAAAGTCCTGATGTTCTTCAATGCTTCATTTCCGGTGCCTTATGTCTTATGAATCTACAGGTTCTTGGACTGGTTAGGGCAATTCGAAAAGGATTAATAAAATTTGACAAGCCAAAAGAAGAACCTCGTTTCTACATGTTGTGGGGGGATGATGCTAGCTCATCAGAAAAGAGTGGGCATTTATCTTACATTCCTGCTCCAAAACCAAATTTGCCAGGTGTGGTCATGGTTTTTTTATTAATATTTTTAAATTTTAACATTGCTTGAATGAATGAGGCTTCTTCAACTTTACTTTGCTTTTAGGCCATGAGGAGTCCTACAATCCTTCTCTAGAATACATCCCAACACAGGAGGAGATCAATTCTTATCAGTTAATGGATGAGGAAGACCGACCTAAATTTATACCTAAAAGGTAACTTAACTAGATTTCATTCACTCAGGTTTATCAGTTAATGGTTGTGGAATTCTTTGTTCAATACTGATCATTTACATACACCTAGCATCTTAACTAGATTTCATTCACTCAGGTTTACATCTTTAAGGAGCATCCCAGCATATGAAAATGCTGTTAAAGACTCTTTTGAGCGCTGTCTGGATTTATACTTGTGCCCTAGAGTTCGCAAGAAACGTGTGAGTTACCAGCCCATATTGGAGATTGAAGTTAGTCTGCACGATACTTGGTTCAAAGTTCTACCCTCTTAAAGCTAATCAGAATCTGTACTCTTGATATTGCAGATTAATATTGATCCTGAGTCTTTGAAGCCTAAGCTGCCAAGCCGAAAAGATCTCAAACCTTACCCAGCAACATGCTATCTTGAGTATAGAGGGCACAAAGGTGCAGTTATGTCAATTTCCACTGAAGCTTCAGGACAGTGGATTGCTTCAGGTTTGGATGTTTATCTTCAATACTTGTAGTATCATCCCACCAAACATCAAATTTGTCCTTTGGATGTGGATCTTATGATTCCATGTTCTTTGAAAGGTTCGAGTGATGGAACTGTGCGATTGTGGGAGGTTGAGACTTGTAGATGTATTAAAGTCTGGGAGTTTGGTGAAGTTGTCCAATATGTAGCATGGAATCCTTTGCCGGAACTTCCTATATTGGCTGTCTCTGTGTAAGGCTAATTGCATTTATCAATGGGGTTTAATTTTCTCAAACTTTTTATCATGCATACAATTAAAGCAAGAATACTTTGGCAGGGGACAAGATGTGTTCCTTTTGAACACTGGGCTGGGAAATGAAGAAACACAGAGAAAAGTTAAGGAGCTTCTGCATGTTGCGACATCTACAGTTCTTGATGGTTCTGGTCTGTGTAAAAATAGTTTCTGCATTGATTATTTTGTAGCCAATGAAAATTTTCTGATATTTTGCTATTTATTGTTTTTTCATAGGTAACAAGGTGTCCGCTTGGAACTGGCTTCAAGATGACAAACATGAAGGAATCAGGTTACAGCATTTTAAGGTGATTTTCTTTGCTTATTTAAACACTGCTCAAATAAAGTAGTTATCTAGTTTTAATTGAAGATGTTCATTTGAAATTATTCTTAGTATTGTAACACTTGCTCTCTTGGACTCTTGCAGACTGTATACTCAGTGGAATGGCATCGTAAGGGAGACTATTTCTCAACAGTGATGCCAGCTGATATCCTTTTTTTCCCACATCATTTGATTTTATTTTTGTTTCTAGAATGTATTGTTCAATGCATGAAGTCTGTTGGTCTCACTTGACTTTTAGGTGCTTAGTTTGGTGACTTAGATTCCCTTTATGTATCGTTTTCTCGCTCTTATTGGCTCCTATTTTTGTAAGACAATTTCATGGTTGCAAAGGAATGACTGTTCATTCATATTCAGTGAGGAATGTGTTGCGTTTAGTGCCATTGGTTGGTATATGAGCTGCATGTTAAGATGGATGATGTTTCTAAACTAAAAAAGCATGCATTTCTTTCCATCTCTTAATTATATTCATCAGCAGTTTTTATTTCTGCATTTTGACAATCCTGTGATCTTATTATTTCTCCAAGCTTAGAATTGTCATTTTGTATTCTAGTTTTACTATTTCATGGGATTTTCTTGCATCTGTTTGCCAAACCATGGCCATCATCTTCTGAAGTTCATCAATCTTTTATACTATATTCTGGTTTTGTTTTCATTTGATTACACATAGAACTGCAAATTCCCTTGTGAAACTATCACACGTGACAAGTGAAACTCTTTATCAAAAGTGTGGTATTCATTTGTTTGAGGCAGTACTTGAGTATATTTTGACATGTGCTCTTGTTTGCATGTCTAGTTTGATTGATATCTCAAAGTTGGTCTTCTATAAACTTAATTTTACCCCAAGGCTGAGTAATTTACTTAAAGCAAAAGGAAACAAGAATACCTATTGCCTTTGATTTGTAGCCTTGACCTATCGATTACGTGATTCAAAAGCAATTCTTATCCACCAGCTCTCAAAGAAATTTACGCAAAGACATCCATTTAAGCTGCATGGACTTCCAGTGTCAGCAGTTTTTCATCCTACTCGCTCCATCTTCTTTGTCTCAACAAAGAAGAATGTTCGTGTTTATGATCTCTTGAAGCAAAAGCTGATCAAGAAGCTGGAGACTGGATTACGTGAAGTTTCCTCTATTTCAGTTCATCCTGCTGGTCTGCTTCCCATTCTTGTTGGTAGATTCTACAAGTAGTCTTTTATATTTATTTAATTTACATTGTTCTTATTCCGGGGTTGATTTCCATGCAGGTGATAATGTAATTTTGGGAAGCAGAGATGGAAAGTTATGTTGGTTTGACATGGACCTTTCATCTAAACCTTACAAAGTTCTCAAGTATGCTGCCCTTTTTTTTGTTATTAGACTTTTCTTTTATAATCATCTTTCTTTCAAGTATTGCGTGACCATTAATGTACGTCTCAATATTTACCTTTGAAGAAGCAGTTACTAACATGAATTCTGATCCTTTTTTTTTTGGTCAGTTAATTTAAAATCAATATGAAATTAAAAGCAAGTTATGGAGTTCAAGCACCTAGCTAGATGAATCTTGCAGAAGATTTGTACATATAAAATCATGTGATACTCTTAAATTTGGTGTTTGTCCACCTTTTTCTGACATGATTTTGCTTTTCATGCTTTTTCTTATGTGGTTTACAAATTTCTCAGGTGTCATCCCAAAGACATAAACAATGTGGCCTTCCATCGTTCATACCCATTATTTGCATCATGCTCTGATGACTGCACTGCATATGTTTTTCACGGCATGGTTTATTCTGATCTCAATCAGAATCCTCTTATTGTTCCCTTGGAAATTCTCCGTGGACATGCAAGTTCAAATGGAAGAGGTGAGTTCTTCTTTGATATACATGTCGCATACACATGCACACATCGTAAACTAAGGGGCAGATGCATCCTGTTTTGAATTGGGATTAGGTTGAAATTTAGACATACTCTACTAGAAGTAGTTACTCTCAGCAAAGCTGGATGGGGCATTTGTCTTTCCCTCATAAGCACTTGAAGGATATGACTTTTCAATAATAGAACAGCTTTAGCCAATCCCAGATCAGACATCTGTGCATGTGCAGCTATAATTGTTTCACCGGCTCTCAGTTGGGGCAAAAAAAGCTATATATTGCTGGTGGCAAGGGGTTGCTTTGTGGTTAAATCTTCTGTTTGCTGTTTGTAGCTTTTGTCATAACGTTTATGTGCTACTGCATTTACATACAGGT
>Ga0307507_10004948_pt1 | contig 22675 bp, 3 predicted proteins | sample 7_EM_MG_FD_207223 | JGI IMG/M metagenome (GOLD analysis project Ga0307507, IMG submission 207223) | Populus trichocarpa ectomycorrhiza microbial communities from riparian zone in the Pacific Northwest, United States - 7_EM | ecosystem: Host-associated > Plants > Roots > Unclassified | place...
AGCTTTATATAGAGCTTCGTGTAAAGCCTTGTGCAGAGCCTTATGCAGAGCCTCTAAGTAATAAGACTATATAAGATTATATAAGATTATATTAGATAATATATAATAGTTAAATATATAATTGCATATTAAGAAATATATAGTTACCTTTTAAAGTTGCTAAGTAGGTTAACTGCGTATTATTTAACTTTTGAGTAGGTTAACTGCATATTAAGAAATATACAGTTAGCTTTTAAAGTTGCCAAGTAGGTTAACTACGTGTTAAGAAATATGCAGTTAGCTTTTAAAGTTATTAAATAGGTTAACTACGTGTTATTTAACTTTTAAATATATTAAGTTAGTTAATTACATATTAAGTTAGTTAAATTGCGTGTTAAGTTAGTTAATTGCGTATTAAGTTGGTTAAATTGCGTATTAAGTTGGTTAATTACGTGTTAAGTTAGTTAATTGCGTGTCAAGTTGATTAAATTGTATGTTAATTATACGAAACGCGAAAACTAAAGTCTACTTAAATCTTATCCTGCGAATATTTTCCCGATGTATAAATAATAGGGCGCGGCGCCAAGCAGGCTATTCCACTATAGGTTTAGTTAGTAAGCATCCTAAGGGGATATTTTCCCTCTAGATGCCCCGACTAAGAGCTTAAATGCTATTAGATATTCTGCCAAAAATAATAGGGCTATATAATAGAAAAGGCCACTAGAAATAAATTACTCTTAGGGTAATTGTCGGTATACTCGCTTTATTAACGTGCACGAATATCACTTGTAGTGGTACGTATGCGGTATTGAAGTTGGTAGTTGATTGTTGTCTAGAAGTTAGGGGTTGCTCCGAGTCAGATTAGCTAGTCTCGCCTTATAGTCTCGTGACTACGTCACGTGATTAACGTTCCGATAGTAATACTTCTAGGCTATAAGTTGCTCCCAGGCGCTGCAACTATATACTTTCTATAGGCAGCATATTTCTTTAGTCGCATAATTTTTATAGGCTGCTATTACTAGCACTCAGCTCTTAGGAGACTAAGGCTACTAGGAATTATCTAGGTAGAGAGCTTCTAGAAGACTAAAAATAGAGCACCTAATTTTGTTATAAGGTCAAAAACATTCTAAATTAGACCCTCTTAGAGACTACCAGAAATGACCCCTACTTAAGCGCATTTTTCGTTAATGCAAGTCTTGCTATATGTAGCCGTTTTTATCTACACTAAGACAAGGCGCGGTGCGGCATGGTAGTGGAAGGTTAGGGCAAATTCACTAAATATATTACCTAGCTTGTATAATTACCTAGCTTACACAATTAAAGCCGCGAAGTTATTAAACCCATTAATACTTTATTTACACACTAGGCATTAATTAGAGGGCGCTAGGTTAGACTACCCTACTTATATAATTACCTAGCTTATAGGATCCCCCAGCTCGTATAACTTCCTAGCTCGTAGGACCGAAGCCATAGCCGCTAAATCCGTTAAGATCCTAACTGTATATTTGGAGGGCGCTACGCCTAACTACCTAGCTAAATACCACAACAGATACTACCTTAGCCTAAGTACTAGCGCAAAGAAGCAGATACTTAAACGGCTTTAAATATTAGAGTTTCTATCTCCAATTCTATTACTTTTCTACAATTTGTAATTCCAAAAACCTATATATTCTGATAAAGATATTACTATAAACGCTATAACGCACACCTACTACCTTGTATTAGAGGATTTCTTTAGAGGTTAGATGATTTACTTACTAAGAAGTAATAATCTATCTAAGACAAGATAAGGAGAATTAAACTTGCTATAGCTAGAAAAAAGCTAATAGTTACACTAAGTATAATTATCCGCGATGCTTTATCTAACTAGATTTGTTTTACTATAACCTAGGAAGATGCATTGCACCCTAGACGCGTACGCCACTTCTACTCTATAACGAGTTGTGCTGCAGTAAATGGAACCTATATTAAGACGCTTCCTAAAGCTGTTAAGACGCGTACTAAAAGTCAGCTTGATGTTAAGAATAATAGCACTATACCAGAAGGCTAAAGTAGGGAAGGGAATAAAATGGCGATAATGAGCACCTAGCGTGCTAGGTGGGGGCTTTAATAGTATTGCTTGCTAGAGTTCTATAGACTTATAACCTAGTTCCCTATTAGTGGATTCCTTTAATATAGTGGCCTTATAAACCTAGATAACCAATATAAGTAATAATAGAGACTCCAGCAACCAAGTTATTGGCTATAATAAGTCTTAGGGTAGGTAGACTTTTTAGAGCTTCTTATACTACCAAATAAAAAGCCTAATAATAAGTTTAGGAAAAACGAAAAGGAGGAGCACCTAAAGCAAAAGATGCTCCTAGAAGTGGCTTAGCTTATAGTACTAATAAAGTATAATATGGAATAGTATAAAGTAATAAAAGAACTATGCATAGAAATACATAGCGTAGGTAAACTAATAATTGTGTATTTTTGCAACTGAAACAACTAAGAGCGGTAAAGGGAGAAGGCAACTATATTTTCGCCCTAGTTAACCTGCCGCCCTTATATCTGTGCTAGCGATACCAGAACTTGTAGTAAGTAGCCTTAGATATCCTATTGTAACTTATAGAAGAACTAATGCAATATTGGAAATGCTTTTCTAGGGGGTTGTATACTATCTCCTAAGGTAAACGAAGTTAGTATAAGACTATAGATATGTTGGGGCAGGCAGGACGGGCTGACTTTAGGGGGCTAGGGGAGGCGTTTTATGCGGTAACCACTAAATCCTAGACGTAGCGTACCGCGACCACTAAATTATGGACGCCTCCGCACTATAACCACCAAATTATGGATACCTTCGCACCATAACCACTAAATTATAGATATATTGAAAATTAGAGCCGCCACTTACAGCTAATATGGCAATTACCGCCCCTTTTAGCCAAGCACATTTGAATCTAAATCTATAGCTTTAATGTAGTCGTTATTCCTTAATCGAAGATTAAATAAGCTAGTAATTATAAATAATAATTAAAATCTATAAGCAAATATTAAAGTAATACTAAGTTATAACTAAATCCGGCGCCTAAAATAAAACTCTATAACATCTAAAAAACACCAATTGATACCAGTTAGAGATATAGTTGGATAGCTGCTATTAAGTAGAAAAGGTTATATAAAAACAAGCCGCCGCCTTACTCCTAAGCAGTCGAATTAAAAGAGACAATTTATATTAAAGGTAAGTGATTTTAGGAACAGGGACTGTTCCTTTAAATATATTAGTATATAACGAGTCCTGTTTAACCTCTAATCCTTTTTATAAGTTAGGCGTAAGGCTTAGAGGCTGAGTTTTATTAATAGTTGCCTTATATATATAAGAGCTGTCCGCCTCTTTAGGTATATTATTAGGCTAACTTGCGTTTTAAGTGCATATATATAGAGTAGACGTAATAATAGATTTGGTGCTTTTAAGTTATTAAGCCTTCGTTATTCTAACACCCTAGATTAACTAGATACACTATAGAACTAAAACGAGGTTAATAATATAAATGTGGCTAGATAATTACAGAATACTAAGCTAATTACTAGAAAATGCTATTCTAAATAGTAATAAATAACTCTGCCGTAAATGTTTTCTAGTAGTTGAATATAATGCGCTAGGTAGTTATATACCTAGTATATAGTAATAAGAACTAGGAGTATATTACTAAATATATAATATATAGGAAGTGCCTTGTTATTAGATAAACAAAAGCTTTATTAGGGTATAGGTTGTTTCTTAATTAAATTTTACTCTTATTTACGTATTTAGTTTTCCGGTTCTCTTAGTATTAGTAAGGCAACTAGCCCTAAATTTAAATCGCGTTATATAAAGGTTAAGATTTTCTTTAAGTTAAAGACATAAGCTCTCTTGCCCTTAAAGTCTATAGATACCAGGAGGAGTAGTCGCTAGATCTATCTAACAAAAACTCTGCCCGTCTTGTCTTAAAGCTTCTACAAGATTAAGGTATTGTAGTCCTTAAAGGTGCAACCAATGCTATTCCAAAGTAGCCGCAAATTAACGAGAATAAGGTCATGCCAGTTTTTTTTCCTTTAAGAAAAAAAAGCTCTGCTTGCTAATACCTTTAAAGTTTATAAATGCCCTTATTAGTTTTACTGGGGATGGTAGTTTCTGAGTCTTATATATTAAAGAATATAATTTCCCTCGATATGCCCCACTTACAATTAGATAATTACCGGATTAGAAACAGCTAGCTAATAACAACAATATTATTACCATCAGTTGCTATTATCTTAGAGGAGATACTAATTAAAGATGGATTATATAGTACGACCTAGCCCTTTAAAAGGAAGAGACCAATAAAATATCCATTATTAAAGTATGTAGAGGGGATATGTAAGTAATCGCGTCCCCTAATTAAGCCAGCTCTTATTAAAATTAGTATTATTTATAATAGGTAGCTAAGACAATTAAGTCCAACTCCTACTATTAGAGAAGGGAAAGTAATAGTAATTTATTATATATGGAATAGGAATAAGCCCACTTAATAGGTAGTAAGACGCACTAGTTTGTATTATTTAAGATATATTTTATCCAATCTCTTTACTAAGAGTTCTAAAGCTGTGCCTACTAACCCTAGCCTGCTCTAAACATAAGATTCTCTAAGGAAATGTTAATGGCGTAAGGTTCTATCCTAAATTCAAAAATCCCCTTACTATAACCCACTGGTTTACCTGCCGGAAACTCTATATACAGAGCTATATATCTAAAATCCCCTTTAGTACTATTTCTACTAAACCTAACTATATTAGTACTTGGTAACCCTAACCTAAAGCCCCTTCCAGCTTTAGGTTTAACAGAAAAATTGGTCTATAGATCTATAGTAAATCCAAAACCCTCTTTAGCAGCGCTTGGTGCTATAGAGAACTTAAACACCCTTTTACCTTTTTATGCTTTAGGTTTAATCGCACATAGCGTAGTGCTTAGTGCTATAGTGAATTTAAAGTCTTCTGTAAAAGACGTTGGGATAGGCATTAAAGTGCTGTCTTTGGCTTTTAAAGTTAAGGGGCCCATTTTAGCGATTAGAGGAATGGATTCTCCTTAGCCACCACTATTAAAGCTAGGTTTTAGCGAGTCTATATAAGATATATAAATGGTAAAGTCTTTTATTTATTTTATTTAATTGCTAGCCTCTACTGGTTACGAGTTTATATCTCTATAAGCATTTCTAAAATAATATAATCTTGCGATATACTCTTTTAATATATATTATAAATGGTATAAACATTTAAGTCCGCAATAAATCTTCCACACTATAAGCTTTCCGCTTATATTAAAGAAGACTAGCGGAAGAGTTAAATTAGTAGTTATATAGCAGATATATATCCTATGTTACGGACGCTTTAAGTATAATGTTATAACTACTTGGGGAAGAGTCGCAGGAAGCTAGTTGGTTAATATAGGCACGGTCCAGGATGGATCCGGTGGAACTATATAATAAGGAATAGTAAGCGAGTCATATGATGTTATACGCGGTATACGAAGTATACGCAGTATACGTCTACGTATAACACGTATAACACGTACCTTATATACAAGAGAGGATTTCTTAGGAGTATGGTTGTGTATTTAAAGGACCTTAGTTCCTACTATAGATAGTTCTCTCCTTGTAGTAAATCTTAGAATACAATTAGAGTTAATTTGTTAGGCAACTACTCCACTAGTTATTATTATGTTGTTGTTTTATTCTTACCTATATACCCAGCCTAATAATAGGACCCACTGTAGTTCCTACTATAAGGTTCCGTTACACATTTACTACTAAGGTTATGGTATTAAATAAGATCGAATAATATACCACCTAGAGTACCAGTTATAATAGTGTCGGCAATAGCCACAACCTTAGGGCTAGGTGATACCAGTATAGATAATAGGGATTCTTAAGTGGTTATATAAGGTTAGTTATAGGAAATGGTTAATCACTTATAAGATAATAATAGGATACTTAAAGAACGCATTAATAGAATTAGAGTAGCAAAGATTAAGCTACCTTTAATTAAACAATTCTTAGGAGAGAAGTTAAAGCTTAAAGGATTTCTTACGTAGATGTACTTTAAGGTAGTACAGGAAGAAGTAAAGTTAGCAATATTGTTAGATTAAGTAGCCTATGCAGGATTATTCCTAATAGGGAGGGCACTTAAGTGGTTTAAGCCATATCTCATGGAAATATAGGCTAATAATATAACAACTACTAATCAGGACGTATAGTATATATTTACCAGTTAGAACGGGTTTGCGGAACAACTAATATAGATATTTAGAGACCTAGAGGCCATAACTACAGTAAAATAAAAGCTTCAGAACTTAATACAACGTACTTTAGTAATTAAGTATATAATATAGTTTTAAATACTAGCCACGTAGGTTAAGTGGAATAATAGGGCGCTTATAGCACAGTATAAATAGGGACTTAAGGCTAAAGTCCAGGACGCAATTATCCTAATGGAAGATACGGATACTCTAAGAGAGTTAATAGATCAGTTAATAAAGATTAATAATAGGATCTATTAAAGGGAACAAGCTAAGAGAGGGTAAGATAGAGTTCTATAGTTATATAAGGCGTAGAGTACGCAACGATAGATATAGAGTTAAAAACTATAGAATGGCGCAGAGCTAATAGATCTAAGCGGTACTAAAGAAACCTAAAGATGGGAAAAGAAACTATAGAAACCTAGAGGTTGAGAATTAAGTAATTAAAGGACCTAGGAGCAGAGGCTAAACCAGAGATCTTAGTAGCAGAAGATGTTTAGGCGGACTCTATAGCAAAAAAAATGGTTTAAAGATAGGGCTTGCATAAATTGCGGAAAATAAGGTTATTTCGCCAGAGACTATAAAGGTAGTTAAAGTAACTACGCGGTAAAGGGAACTAGGCTAGTAGGAGACATATATGTATAGAGGGACGATGGTGCACTATAAGGAATAAAAGAGTATTTAATTAATAGTTTTGCGTATTGTTATAACAACGCATACCGAATTTATAAGGACGCTAAGTATAGCGTAAGCTATTGGCTATAGGAGCTATTATTATCTAAGTTTAGAGGAACTAACAAACCAGCTTATAGATTGGATATTAAAGATAATAAGTTTAATATAGGCGAAGTATTTACTAATAATAAGGTAATAAGGGTAGCTTACTAAAAGCATACAAACCTTAAAGAAGTTAAAATAGAAGCAGAGACCAAGACTATTATAGAATAGGGTTTAGTAATGGGTATTATAACACTATTAGATACAATTTCTATCGCTTTATAAGATAATAGGAGCAACATTTAAAAGAAACTAAGTAAGCAGATAACTACTAGTGCTAGCTTATTACTTAATAAAGGCAAAAGGCCACAGGCTTAAGATTTTTAAGATAAGATAAGATATATCTAAGGACCCATAATAGATAAAAACCGATAGGAAAGGATAGCGACTTAGTTTAGTAATAAATGAATAAGTATATGACGTAAGTTTAAGAACTACAAGTTTAGAGAACGAATAAGAACATTAGCAATCCTAGACAAACGCAGTGTTCGGCCTAAAGATTAAACAGTTAATACCAGAATTAAAAAGTAAGACAACTATAAAGATCTAGCTACAAGACGTAGAAAACAAGAAACTATAGATAAGTTTAGAATACGAATTATTGTATAGCAAGAGTAAAAGCTAGACAAGAGGTTAGCTACGCTAGGTTATATAAGGGACAGAGCACTTATATAAAGAATTACTAATAGGCCGAGTGCAGGGATACCTAGGGTAAAGTAGTTAGATAAACTGGAATAAGAAGAGGATCTAGATATTCTAACTAGGTTTAAAGAAAGATATACTAAAGGATATTATAATGTAGCAATAACAAGGTACTTTCTAATAGATAGACTATATACACTAAACCAGTTATACGGAAAGTGGTATAGGCAAAGATATAACAATAAATGGGAAGACTTTTATATGTAGCTAGACGAAAAAGTTGTCTAAGACTAACCTATTATAGAAAAACATATAAGTTATATTAAAGGAGCGTTAATTATAATATTAAGGAACCTAGAAGAAGGATCTAGGGACTAGAGAAGTAAGTAATAAATCTTAATACCTATAGCAGAGATACTAGTGGTTAGGTTAACTAGGTATAGGTTTAAACTTAAAAATAAAGACAAACTAAGAGTTAACCTAAAATATATAGCGTATTATATACTATTATAGATAGCTTGTATAGATAACACGTGCAATATATATAGAGCACTAAAAGATAAGAACCAAAAGTACCTAGTAAGGATATATTAGGCACTAGAGGAAAAGCGGTTTAGGAATGTTAAGTATATATATAGTTGGCACCTAGTAGAAGTGTAAGGTTAAGGGGACTTAATACTTTAACTAGGAAGATTCCTTATGGAAGAATACCTAGACGGATAATAGTAGTAGGAGTACTTAAAGAACACTTGTCTATAGTATATAGAGGAAAAGAAATAAACTAAGTATTAGCCTAAGTTAAACTAAGTATAGGCAGGATCTAGCAGCTAACAGTTAGAAAAAGGGGAGGTATATAGAACTAGAGGGAACTAATATTAGAGCCTTAGACCCTTAAAGGAATTTAAGGACAATACCTAAATTTATAAGTTAAGTGGCAAGATTAGCAGTTTAAAGCATTAGTAGATAGTGGAGTAACTAGGAACCACATATTACTAAAGGTAGTAAAAAGGATAGGGTTACTATATAGACAGAAGGAACACCTATATCCACTTATAACAATTTTAGGAGATTAGATAGCCTATAGAGGAGGCATTATTAATCTTAAAATAGGACCTATTTAGATAACTATTAAAGGAAGACTAGTTAGAATGTCTTTTAATATCCTACTATTAGGACAGGACAAGGCGATACTAGGAATACCTTAGTTATAGAAGTATAATTTAAAGATTAATTGGGTTATAGGTTAGGTTAATATTAAGGATACTTAATAGTGTAAAGTGCGATAGTAAACCAAGTTGGTATAGTACTAAGTTGGAGTAATATATAAAGAGACTAAGTAAGGCTTAAGTTATATACCAAAAAGATACTATAAGTATAGTAAAAAGTTATGGTTACTAGAAAGTGAAAAGCTATTAAAGTATATAGTATGGGACTATAAGATAGAATTAGAAGAAAAAATAAGTCTAAAGTTCTTTCTAATCTATAAGCTTACTAAAACAGAGTTAGTAGCGCTTAAGGAGTTTATCTAGGAGAACTTATATAAGGGATATATTAGACTATTATAGTTATTAGTAGAATATCCAGTACTATTTATCCTAAAGAAAAATGGAAAACTTAGGATATGTATAGACTATAGATAGTTAAACAGCATTACTAGGAAGGATAGGTATCCTTTACCCTTAATTAGCAAGATTTAAGATAGGATAGGTAACGTAAAGATCTTTACAAAGATAGATCTAAGGTGGGTATACCATTAGATTAAAATTAAGGAAGGCAACGAATAAAAGGTAGCCTTTAGGTTAAAGGAAGGACTATATAAGCCATTAGTTATATAGTTTAGGCTTATAAACGCACTAGTAATGTTCTAGAAGCAAATTAATAGTGTGTTAAAAGAACACCTAGATGAATTTATTATAGTATACCTTAACAACATTATTATCTACTTAAAGAGTAAGGAAGAGCATAAAGAACACGTTAAATGGGTCTTAAAGAGACTATAAGAAGAATAGATGCCAGTAGTAATTAAGAAATGCGAGTTCTTCACCTAGAAGACCGATTTTATTGGATTTATTATTAAACTAGGCCAACTTAGTATAGATTTAAAAAAGATCGAGGCTATAGTAAATTAGTAGGAACTAGAGAATGTTACGCAGTTAAGATTATTCCTAGGGTTTTACAATTATTGTAGAAGGTTTATAGCGCAATAGTTATAGAATATTAAGCTATTTACGTGATTAACAAAGAAAGAAGAACTATGGGTATAAGGAAAGGAGTAATAAGAACTATTTAAGAGAATTAAAAAGTTATTTACCTAGGAGCCAGTTCTTAAGATCTATTAACCAGGTCTAGAGACGGTTATAGAAATAGATATATTAGACTTTACACTAGGGGTATACTTTATATAGAAATATCAAGATGGATAGTATCTAGTAGCATACTATAGTCAAAAAATGACACCACTAGAGTTAAACTATAACATCTATAACAAGGAGTTGTTAGGTATAGTTGTAGTACTTAAGGAATAGAGAGCATTCTTATAAGGTATAGAGAAACTATTTATAGTTAAGACGGATTATAAGAACCTTATAGGATTCCTAATAATAAAGAAACTCAACCAAAAACAGGTTAGATAGGCGGAAATGCTTATAAAATACCATTTTAAAATTTAGTATACTAAGGGTATAGATAATGTATAAGCAGACGCTTTAAGCAGAAAAGCTAAACTATAAAGTAATAAAAAGCTATTGGGAGCTTTATTGCGAAAGAATTAAGACGGATTAATTAGGTATAATTATCTAAAGATTATAGCAACTAAGGAAAGTCAGATCTATAAATTACTAGAGAGTAATTAGATATAGAAGATCTAAAAAGTACAAGTAGAGGATTTAGACTTAGAGTAATATAAAAATAGAGAAGCAACGTATATACCTAAGTCTATTACAGAAGAATTTATTAAGGAATTCTATAAGGGAATAATATAAGGATATAACGGAGCTATAGGCTTAGTATTAAGACTTTAAAAGGAGTACATTATTTAAGGAATCTAGGGACTAGTAAGATAAGTTATAAAGAAATATCTAGATTGCTAAAGAAATAAACTAATAAGGTATAAGCCGTATAGAGGGCTATAACCTGTCAAGATACCAGGAAGACTATAGGAGGTTATATTATAAGACTTTATTATTAAGTTACTAAAGTTAAGAGATCCTATTATAGGACAAGATTATAACGCGATTTTAGTAATAGTGGATAAGCTAATAAAGTAGGGATACTTTATAGCATACACTAAAGAGATATTAGTAGAAGATGTTGCTAGAATCTATATAAAAGAAGTATTTATAAGATATAGAGCACTAAATAAGATTATATTAGATAGAGATCTAAGATTTATAGCAGTATTTTAGGAAGTATTTCTGGCAGAATAAGGAGTTTATGTAGTAATATCTATAGCGTATTATCCGCAGATAGACGGACAAATAGAAAGACTAAACTAGATACTAGAGTAGTATTTAAGGCATTATATTAATTACGCACAGAATAATTGGGTATTGTTATTACCAGTTATATAGTTCGCATATAATATAACACTATAAGAAGGAATAGGGACATTACTATTTAAGGCAAATTATGGATATAAGCTAAGAACATTATTATCGCCACATTAAGCAAAAAAGATAAGTAGCATAGCTAAATAAAGAATGGAGATGTTAATAAATCTTTATATAAACCTTATGGAAATAGCTAAACTAGTATAAGAACAAATAAAAAGGTACTATAATACTAAGAGATCTAAGGGACTAGATCTTAAGGAGGGAGATAAAGTATAGCTACTATATAAAAATTTTAAGAGTTAATAACTAAGTAAGAAGTTAGACTATGTTAGACTAGGACCTTTTAAAGTTAAGTAAAGAATTTTATTGGTTATATATAAGTTAAACCTATTAGCCAAAATAAAAATCTACCCTATATAATATATCGCAATGCTAGAGCTAGTATATGGGAATATTAAGCTACTAGTCTATAAGGCAGACACGTATAGAGGATAAGAGAAAGACAAATAGTAAGTTTTAAAGATTATTAGTTATAAGGATGTGGATAACGAAATATAGTATAAGGTAAAGTAGATAGGCTATAATAAGACTACCTAGGAACTACTAAGCAACTTAAAGAATGCTATAGGAAAGGTATAGGAGTATTAAAAGAAAGTAGGTTAGGTAATATTGATAAAGAAAGATTGCTAAAGAATAAGTCACCTAAGGGGGACCTAAGAGGAGCAATTGCTAAGCTACTTAGAGTTGTTTCCCTTATAGGAGGAGAGCTAGTTTTTTTATTACCTAGCTTAGATAAACCCTATTAAATAAGTTTCCACTCCTTAGAACGGACCTTCTTATGCACTTTCTCCAGACGAAGAAGATAGGCAGAGGCCAATAGACGGGCTTTAAGGGTATATTATTAAGCAGCTATAGCCTCCTGCTCCGCTTTTTATGAATAACAAAGCTTATCTAAGGCGCTTAAAAGCTTACTATTAAGCTTTACAGCGGCAGATTAAACACGAGACCCTATAATAAGTTACTTAGGGAACTTGAAGACTGTTAAGAGTTATAGGACGCGCACACTTAGCATTAGAAATAGAGCGAATATTACAGGACAATTAAACATTTACTTTAGTACACTCTAAGCAAGATAAGGGTTGTTAAGACAAGGGACTCACTATCGCAATATATACTAACCCTGCTTTCGCATAACGAGAATATAGAGACAATATTATCTCACCAAGTAATAGTATGGCAGCCATGGTGCGAGTATAATATTGCGCTTATAAAGAAGAAGAAGCTTTAGGTATAATAAGTAAGGATATTAACCAGACTAATTAAACGGATATTATACCTCTAGTAGATAACTTGGAGATGTTAGGAATCTTTAAGGACAAAAATAAAGAGGAGGGAGATGGTGTTATAGACGCTTTAAGTATAATATTATAACTACTTAGGGAAGAGTTGCAGGAAGCTAGTTAGTTAATATAGGCACGGTCTAGGATGGATCTGGTGGAACTATATAATAAGGAATAGTAAGCAAGTTATATAATGTTATACGCGGTATATAAAGTATACGCAGTATACGTCTATATATAATACATATAACACGTACCTTATGTATAAAAGAGGATTTCTTAGGAGTATGGTTGTATATTTAAAGGACCTTAGTCCCTACTGTAGATAGTTCTCTCCTTATAGTAAATCTTAGAATATAATTAGAGTTAATCTGTTAGGCAACTACTCTACCAGTTATTATTACGTTATTATTTTGTTCTTACCTATATACCTAGCCTAATAATAGGACCTACCGTAGTTCCTGCTATAAGGTTCCGTTATATCCTAGTTAAGATAACGCTTTAGAATCTTATACCTAAACCCCTCTAAAGTTTTAATATGCTTATAATACAAATCTAGACACTAGTATTTTTTGTTATAATCTTTAATAGGACAAACCCACTTTTCTTTTGTCTTTAGGGGTTGAAAATATCTAGCTCCTATATAATGCTTAAGGGCGAGAATGTGACCGGTGACGGCCTTAATAAAGGCGGCTTCGTCTACTTATATTATAGGTGATAGCCTAAATATTTTCTCTAAAATACTAACTCGCGTAGCGAGATCTTTATACAATAAAAACAAACGGTATTGTAGATCTTTTCTCTTTAATGGATATTAACGTTTAGCAGGTTAGGGGTGAGGTAGAGATATTTTTATAGATGCATTTATCGTATATATTAGTTTCTTTGTAAATGTTAGTATATATACTGTCTATAGTATATAAAGAGCTACTTACCACTATCCTATTCAAAAGCTATCGGATGTGTTTAATGGGCGGGCAGTTAGTGGAATGTTATAAGTATATATACTGAGGTTTACCTAGCCTATATCTAAGGTCTTATTATTTAGGGGCCAATCTAAAGCAAGTTTTGTTTGGGCCGGATATATACAATAACTATTACTTATTACTAGGTTTGGAACACATTAAATGCTTTATTAGAGATGGTTTGGTTTCTCTACCCTAAATACTTATTTATAGTGCATTTACGAAGAAGAGAATTGTATACACCCTTTGCCAGCAATGCGCAGCCCCCTTTACGTTTATTAAATTATTTCCTCCTTTGCCTTCTTATATATATTTGAGTAAGCCTCTTAGCTTAATGTATATTTGCAGTTACCTAAAAGAAATTCTTATATAAGTTTCTTGGGCCTCTATATAGACCTATAGAGGTATACTGCAGTTTTTATTAAGCCTGTATTCACTATAACAGAAAATTAGTTATGTATTAATGGCTTAAGTATTTGCTTTTATACTACAACAACGTTTGCTAGACATCGTTTTTGCATCTTTTAGTATTTTATACACTAAGCTCTTATAGTGTAGCGGAGATAAGAACACTTATAGTGAACCTAGGTATAATTATACATTACTAGTAGCAAACAGAAGGGAATGGATATTAAAGGATATTAAATAACAGTAATAAATTTAAGTATTTTATTCTTAAATAAAAAGGATTACTAATTAAAAGAGCGTATATTGCTTTAAGTGTTGGAAAAGCAGGGTATTATTATTATTTATTGCTTAATGTCTGATTTGGATCCTTATTGGGCCCACGCGGACTACTCCTTATATATATATAGGGAGAAAACTCTATTTGAGAAAACCCTGTAATCCGTCTCCCTGCCTTTTAGGGCTCGCTTATAAGTCGCCTATAAGTTACTAGTGGTGCTCTACTACCTTACTTTTTGACCTTTTTAGGAACTACTGCTGCCGTAATAAACCTATAGATGCGCTAGTATTACACACTATACTCTACTCCTATAGAGTTATTAGGGGGCGCCTATTACTTGCCCCTTTGCTTTCTATTACTATTTCCTTTGTAACCCGGAACTAGTCTAGCATATTTTAGCCAATAAGCCACTAGGTAGCCGCCTTAAGGCCTTTTTATGTTGAGAGTAGTGTATTATAGTTTTCTGTACTAGCTATTGAGAGTATTGCTTCTTAGCTGGTGTGTAAGGGGCATAATAGTATTACGTATTTTAGTGTCTGTCTTGGCCAGCTATATTTGCACCTTAGGCTACCTACTAGGATACCTACCCAGTAAAGCTAATCTTTTAGTCCTATTATTCCTATTCTTAAGAGTGTTGCTATTATATTTTCTGCCTTTGTTAGGCCCTTTTAGAGCCCTTAGGTATTTACCCCCTATAATATTACCTATGCTATGGCTTGGGTTCCCCTTGCCTAAGTCTACCTTTATACCTTTAACTCTTATTTATCTCTCCAGCGTTGGTCTAACTAGTATTATATTGCGGTAGATAGTTTTCCAGTACTCTTTTATGCTCTACTTTAGCTCCTTTCTCTCCCTTGCTATTATCTTTGCTGGCCTCTTACGCGTCTCCCTTCCTTCTCTATATAGGCCTGGGCCCTAGTGCCGTATTATTCTTCTTCTGCTTTCTCTACCTGTTTTCCTAATATATCTTCCCTACTTTGGGGTTGTTGGTTTCTTCTCCTATAGGGCACCCTAGGGTCCCTCTATAGTTTGTTTAGGCATGTCTTAATATACTTTATAATGTTAGAGTTGCGTTCCTTTTATACCCTTTATATTGCATTGGCTTCAATATATAGTTATAGGGGGGGAATATTAGCTTCCTTCTTAAGCAGTACTGTAGCCGTTCGCTTATACCCGCCTGTTATACTCCTAAGGTAGGCTGTTTGGACCTTTTGGAGTGGTTTAAGGAGTAATTTAGGGGGGCCTTTTTTAGTTTCTCTAGTGGCCCAAATGCTAGATCTATACGTTATGGTTAGCCAGACAACTGCTATATATAGTAGGCGTGACCTCTAGAAGCATAGACCCTATATAGAATTAACGATCCTAGACATAGTGATATACTATGCTTAGCCCTTATGGGCCGCTTATACCGTATATACGCTCCACTGGAGCTTGCTGTTTACCTATACTCCTAATACCCTTAGGCTTTGAACCAGTTGACCCCCAAAGCCTTAGATATGGATTGTATGCTAAAGATCTATAGATTAATTATATTTTCTTATAAAATGGATTAGCTAGTATTTCTCTAGTAAGAATTGGACTCTATATCGTCTTGCCTATTCTATATAGGTGTTGTGGGCTTTCTCTAGTGTCCTGCAGTTCTCTGCGGCTGTTGGCCCATATATAATTAGGTTTATATTATTAATAAAGCCTATCCCCTAGGTCGCCCCTTTCTTAAAGGTATTAAGCAGGTTGCTTATAAAGAAGAGGAAAAGTATAGGCAATAGAGGTAATTCTTATAATATTCCTATTATGACTGTAATAGGGGGGCTCTAGTATCTGCTAAAGACTAGTAATGTTTCTTTCTAGCCTATAAATCCTTAAATAAACTGAATGATCTATTCTAGGAAGCCCTTTGCCCTAAGGATGTATAGGAGACGCTTATAGGGTATATTATTGTAGGCGCCGCTAATATCTAGGCTAAGTATTAATACTATAAAGTCCTTTCTTATAGCCTATGCAGTTTTAATAGTAGTAGTGAGTAGTATAAGTGCTAATAGCGTTAAGCGATTCTTTCTTGCCCCTATTTGGCTTTATAGTAGTAGGGTGTGTTCCTCTGCCATGTCTGTTATATAGTCCGCTATAACCTTTTCTAAGATCTTGCTTAGGGTGTTTTTTAAGATAATAGGGCGGTAGCTTCCTGGGATTAAGTAGTCTGCTTTGCCTTCTTTTTATAAGATAACTGTTGTTATAGATCTTCCGAGTTGCGGGTAGTAGCCTATTATAAAGTATGCTCTGGCTATGTTTGTAAGCTAAGGTGCTATAAGTGGTCTATAGGTCTTTAGGGCTTTGTTTAGGATCCTATTTAGTCCTAGTGCTGTGTTGTTTAAGAGGCGGCTAATAGTTCTAGCCATTTCTTTAGTTGTTATGTTGCTATTAACCCTTAGGCGAGTTACTGGTGTTTTACTGGTAATGTCACTAAGGTCTGCTAGAGCTGGTTAAGGGAAAAATCTTTTTATAAGGATCTTTACCTTCTTATTATTATTGCTTATGGCCTATAGTTTGCCTGCTCTTTATAGGGGTAGTAGGTGTGGATCTTCTACTAGGTGTCCCGCCTTTTTTTTTGCCTATTTTGCTATGGTCCAAAGGCCCTTGTTATAGGGGAGACTTAGGTTAGTAGTATATTTATTTATAAACCGTCTTTAGTTATTCCTTACTTCTTTTTTTAGGGTATTCTTTAGCTGGTTTCTTGTGTCTTTATATTATCTCTTGTTCTTAGAATTATGGCTGCTTATATATTTCCTCCTTGCTTGTCATTAGCCGGCTACAAGGGCCGCGTACTGTGTGGACTATGCGTATTGCGCGTAGGGGCCCGGTTTTAAAACTGGGTAGTACTCTTTTAGTTTACTTTTAATTGCTGCCTAGATCCTTTCTAGTCTTTAATTAATTTTCTTAGGGGTAGCTAATAAGCCTTGCTTATTTGGTATTAGGTGGATTTCTTCTAGGTCTTAGAGTTATTGTTTAATTATATTAAGGAAGCTATTTACGTTAAGCTTCCTTATTGCGTATCTTTTGCTATTTAGTTACGCCTTAATGTCCAGATCTAGTTATATCTGGATAGGGATATAGTCTAAGGTAAGTGCCTATTCTTCTTTAGGGGAGCACCTTTTAAGTCTCTAGTATAGGTTTTCGTCCATAATTGTAAGGTTAATTATACTTTTGGCGGTGCCCTGTTGCTATATAATTGCACCTGGGGGGGTAGCTAGCTTAAGGCCCCTGTTATTTATAGCTCTTAGTAGGCACTCTACCTATTAATTAATAGCAATATGGATGCCCCCCTACTATAGGTGGTAGAGGTTTATATCTTCTAGTAGAATAAACTCCGCGTGTTTAGTTTCTAGTAAGCTTATTATAAATATAATATTCTCTATTTATGCTACCCCTTTGACCCTAGGGTTATAGATATTAATAATTTGTACTAGTCCCCTATATATCTAGATGGTTATAACTATAATATCTGGGTTAACTGCCTGCTATGACTATAAGGCAAGGCTGATATTTTTGCTGATTATAAAGTATATGTGTATAGCTGCTTTTGGTTTATATAGGAGCTAGAATCCTTAGGGGCAGTATATTAATTATATGTAGGTATTGTAATACGGCTCTTATATGGTAAGAATATAGTGTTTCTCTGGGTCTAGACTGTCTAGTAGGGGCCTTGCTAGATGGTGGTTTGTATTGCCGCAGTTATACTATATAATGGTTAAGTGGTGGACCCCTAGCGGGGGTTTTTTGCCTCTCCTTTGCTTCTTGCTTCTTCCGTTTCTACTTTCTCTAAAATGTTTAGAACTTTTGTCTCCTATATTTGCTCCCTGGCCACTACTTATTTTATATAGAGCTTTCTATTTCTGTGTCTTATGTTCCTACTAGCCTTTTTAAATTTGAGTTTGTTATTGCCTCTAGTTCTTCCCCCGTTCTTGCTAGTTAGCTATATGCCCCTTATAAGTTAGCTATATATATTATATTTGCCGTGTTAAATCTAATTCTTAATTGTCCTGGCCTTAAACTTACTATAGCTGTCTATAGGGGTCTTCCTACTGGGTGTCCTCTTCCTTATATCCTATATGTCCCTTATATCCCTATTTGGTCTGGTAATGTCGCGCGGTGTTGCTTTTAGCCCATTAAGGCTTGGGATGGCTGGCTTAGCCCCCTAGTGTTAAAGGTAGGAAATGCTAGGAAGATACCTGCGTCCCCCTAATTTATCGCCTATTGTTTCCATTTATATAACCTAGTGTGTAGTTATTCCTATAGCTGTTAAGCCCTTTCCTTCCGTCTTCTGTATTTAATGTAGTCTTCTCTTTTCTATGCCTTATGTGTGCTTCGGTAACAGTTCGCGTATTTTGTTTGGTCTTAATTTATATATTATCTTGTATTATAGGGGCCTGTATAGTGGCCGCAGCATACCTATGCTGCATATGTGGATTGGGTGTGTCCCTATTATACACAGTAATAATATTGTTCCAGGTGTAGTTTGTGGTTATAGAGCCTTGTGTTATATATAAGGCCATTTATAATTATTCCTTTTTGGATAAGGAGTTTTTGTATTCCTAGTGTATATACGCTAATAATAAGGGAGCTATATGTTTGTCTGTTGTCTCCCTAGTAAGTCTCTAGCGCCCTTTATGTCCTCTTATTGTTCTTATTATATACTTGGTTTATATTTTTCTGTTAAAGCTATTAGATCCGGGTAATTACAAGTCCTAGTATAAGGCGTTCCATTTGTTTTACTATCTCCTATATAGTTGCTGTATTGTCTGCCTGGCGTCCCCTTTCTACCCTAAGGCTTATGGGAACTAATAGGACTTTAACTAAGTAATCTTTATGAAGCACTTTTATGCTAATACGCTTTTCTAGTCTGTCCTCTGCCCTTATAGCCTGTTCCTTTGCCTGTTGGTTCTTTAGGGTGACTCTAATGTCTCTACTCCTAAGGTGTTGGACTGTGACGGTGTTATGGACCTCCTTGCGAATCTTTGTAAGAACTTCTGTTTTTAATTGTCCCCTAAGTTCCTCTGCCTTTTCTGTATTTGGTTATATTATAATTATATACCTAGTTATTGTTTTTAGGGGGGTAGGTTCCCTGTACTATAGGAGCGCAGCTATGGCAGCCTAAATGCGGTTCGCCTATAGGGGGGGGTTTTATTTATCTTTGATTTTGTTTAGCCGTTGGAGGATTTAATTAAGGGTTTACTAGAGGGGCGCCTAAGGTTTGCTAGACTAGAGCTATTCTGCTAGCTGTATTAGTTTATAATAGCTAATAGATACTTCCCTATAGTTTTGGATACTAGACGCGTCTAATAGGCTTTATATTTTGTTAGATGCCTTCTTAATTGGGATATTTCCGCTTTCTAGTATGGTATTTACCCGTCCTTGTTGTTGTTGTGGGGGGCTATTATTAGGTATAGGTCTGGCGGTTGCGTGTGACTGTGTACCACTATTGTTCTACCTGTGCCTTCTCTGTGATGTATGCATCTTAGGGGATTATTAGGGTGTTTTTCAGGGTTCTTTTGGTTGGTTTGGTCTTTTTGGGCTAGGTGCAGTAAGAGCTCTAAAAGTTGAATTTTTGGGTTAGGAGGTAGACTGGAAAAGTAGGGTACCTAAGATCCCTATTACTACTAAAGAGTGCTAGAAATTGACAAAGTATTTACACAGGAGCTTGTATTACGTAACACTATATAGGGCCCTCTGGAAAAACACTAGATAAGTAATAAGTATATTCTTTTTACTATCTTAAGCTACTAGGATCTATTACTAATACTATTAAATCTAGTACGCATGTTATAATTGGATTAGATCTTAATGTGGGGCTCTTTATACTAGTGCTTATGGTGCAAAGCATCTATAATTTGGTGGTCCTAGTGCGGAAGTGTTTATAATTTGGTGGTTATAATGCGAAGGTGTCTATAATTTAGTAGTTATGGTGTAAAGGCGTTTAGGATTTAGTAGTTACTGTAAGCTACTAAACTATTTAGGGTTCCGCTATAATTTAGATAAGAGCTAATTAAGAAGCTAATATTACTTTCTTTCCTTTTAATATTATCCCAGATATAATCTAAGCCAAATTATAGGAGATCCTTAAGGTTAGATAACTTAAGCCTTATTTTATAACTCTCCATATTTTATAAGCCTTTGACATAATTATTTAATAGGCTTAGTAAGAGCTAATTAGATTTATCCCTAAAGCTTATTACCTATTTAAGAAGATAAGCCGTCTTAAAACCAAAATAATTTAGGAGTATGTATGCTCTAAATAATAGTAATAAGCATGACGCGTGTTCCCTATAAGTATTATAGGTAATTAAAGTGGCCTATTTTCCTCGCTTGCTCCTTTTACCTATATAGCGTTTCCTAGATATAGGACTTTTTAAAACTTTTAAAGGTTCCGCTTAGTAGTCCGCTCCCTAATAGTCTATCTTTTTAACTTTTTATATTCTACTCTTCTACTATCTAGAACGCGAAATAGTAGAATACCTTGTGCTTTAAATAGAGAGAGATCTAGTGTTCTATATTAGGAATGCTTATATCGCTATATTAATTGTTAATATACTAGATTATTCCATATATAATATTGGTGTTAGCGCTACGTTAATATGTGGAAACTTTATATCCTACCTCCTCTTAGTGGTCCATATCTTTAATTTTACATATTTCTATATTTTGAACTTCTTTGATATTGTATATAAACTTAGCCGTCTACTTTTAACCACTAACTGCCGTAATAGAATGGAAATAGGTAAGTAAAAGGATACTCTACCCTATAGTTACTAGAGTTAACAGTTTACCTATAGAGGGGCAGCTACCAATTTAGAAAACTTATGTGTATAACTATAGCGATTGTAAAAAAAGTTACGTTTGAGCGGAGTACTTAAAGCGATACTAACAATCTTATAGGTCTCTGCTCTATTTAATTGTAGTATATTAGGGGATAAGCTTTGTTAATAATATAAACCTAATTATATACGGCCTAATAGCCGCAAAGAACTACAGAACACTAGAGAAAGCCTATAATATATAGAATAGGCAAGATAATATAGAGTCTAATTCTTACTAGAGAAATACTAGCTAATCCATTTTATAAGAAAACGTAACTAATCTACAGATCTCTAGTATATAATTTATATTTAAGGCTTTAGGGACTAACCAGTTTAAGGCCTAAGGGTATTAGGAGTATAGGTAGATAGTAAGCTCTAATAGAGCGTATATGCGTTATAAGCGGCCTGTAAGGGCTAAGTATAGTATATTACAATATTCAGGATTGTTAACCCTATATAGGGTCTATACTTTTAGAGGTTACGCCTACTATACACAGTAGTTGTCTGGCTAACCATAACATATAGATCCAGCGTTTGGGCTATAGGAGAATCTAAGAAAGGCCCCCCTAAATTACTCCTTAAACCACTCTAAAAGGTCTAAATAGCCTGCCTCTAGAGTATAATAGGTGGGTATAAGCAAACGGCTATAGTACTGCTTAAGAAGGAAGCTAATATCCCCCCCCTATAATTATATATTAAAGCCGCTATAATATAAAGAGTGTAAAGGGAGCGTAACTTTAATGTTATAAAGTATATTAAGACACGCCTAAATAAACTATAGAGGGACCCTAGGGTGCCCTATAGGAGAGCAAACCAATAACCCTAAAGTAGGGAAGATATATTAGAGAAACAGGTAGAAAAAGTAGAAGAAGTATAGTACTGTATTAGGGCCTAGGCCTATATAGAGAAGAAAGGGAGACGTGTAAGAAACTAGTAAAGATAATAGTAAGAGAGTAAAAGAAGCTAAAGTAGAGTATAAAAGAGTACTAGGAAACTATCTACTGTAATATAATACTGGTTAGACTGATACTGGAGAGGTGTATAGGAGTTAAAGGTATAGAGGCTGTCTTAGATAAAAGGAACCTAAGCTATAGCATAGTTAACGCTATAGGGGGTAAATACCTAAGGGCTCTAAAAAGGCCTAATAAAGGCAGAAAATATAATAGTAACACTCTTAAGAATAGGAATAATAGGACTAAAAGATTAGCTCTACTAGGTATATTAGGAAAATATTCACAGGATAAGATTTAAGTAGACTTTGATTTTCGCGTTTTGTGTAATTAATATGCAATTTAACTAACTTAACACGCAATTAACTAACTTAATATGCAATTAACTAACTTAACACGCAATTTAACTAACTTAATATGCAATTAACTAACTTAATATACAATTTGACTAACTTAATATGCAATTAACTAACTTAACACGTAATTTAATTAACTTAATATATAATTAACTAACTTAACACGCAATTTAACTAACTTAATATGCAATTAACTAACTTAATAACTTTAAAAGCTAACTATATATTTCTTAACACGCAATTAACCTACTTAGCAACTTTAAAAGTTAAATAATACGCAGTTAACCTAC
>Ga0307507_10004949_pt1 | contig 22675 bp, 8 predicted proteins | sample 7_EM_MG_FD_207223 | JGI IMG/M metagenome (GOLD analysis project Ga0307507, IMG submission 207223) | Populus trichocarpa ectomycorrhiza microbial communities from riparian zone in the Pacific Northwest, United States - 7_EM | ecosystem: Host-associated > Plants > Roots > Unclassified | place...
CCACCTGACTATTTATTATATAACTTTAATAGGAGCTAGAGAGTATATATAAAAGTCCAAATTTAAATTATTAAAATTTATTATTAAGTGGTTGTTAAGATATTAAAGTGTGATTTTTCCATTTTTTTTGGTGTGTTTTTGAAGTGATCAGCTCACCCGTTTGACCAGCTCACCCGTGAAATACGTTATACTTCTTATCTCCCTTATATATATAAATTTTATTAAAGGCAGCAATTATGTTAAGCTTTATAAAGTACCGTACCTTTGCTAATTGGTTAAGCGTCTCTTAAATTAAGGGAATTGGATATTGGTTTCAAATCGTAATTATATTTAGAGCTTAATAATTAATATAGAATCTTAAACCTCCTCCTAGCTTTTTAATAAATAGCACAGGTAAGGCAAATGAAGATTAACTAGGGCGAATAAATCCTTTTTCTAGATACTTGTTAAGGTATTATCGCATTACAAGTAGTTCTTCTTATAACATGCCGTATAGCGGACCGAACTTTAGTGTTGTGCCAGGCTTAAGTTCTATCTTAAAATCGTGCTTCTCTTAGTATGGGGCTAGTTGGTCTACAAATCGTTTTTTAAACTTATTAATTAGGTTGTGGTACTCTTTAGGTATAAAAGGTTAAGGATTAGAATACTATTTTGGTTTTAGTGCTTTCTTAATGTCTTTTATAGTTATAGTAAAGATTTTATAATCTTATCTTTTTGCTAATAAGATAAAAGGCGCGGCCTATATTATACAGATTTTAAGAGGGTTTAATATAATATCTTTATATTCTTTACCATAATTAGCAGTCGTAGATTTATTATATTGACTTAAGGTTTATGGCAAGGGTAATTTATATTATATTAAATTTAAATAGTTATATATATGTTTATAGGGCAAATGATTTTTTAAGTAATAACTTCGGCAGTAGGTTATATAGAACTTTAGTATTTCTTTAACCCAGCTAATTAAAGGGTTATGTTATTTTAGCTATCTATGTCTAAGTATTATCTTATAGTGCTTTAAGGGTGTTACAAACAGGGAAATATATTTAAGGTATTTACCCATCCGTAATTTTACAAGAGCGTAGTGTGTTATTTTGCTATATATTAAGGGTTTGCCATTAAAGCCTTATAGGCCTTAGGGCTTATTAAGTTTCTTTAAATTTAGGCGTTAGGTTTTTGCGTAATTTATATTAATAAAGCCTATACTAGTGGCTCCGCTGTCTATAAGGATTTATATCTCCTTTTATTTTCCAAGTGTTTAAATTTCGCCAAGTATATTAAGGGAGTTATGTTGTATATCAGCGCTAGAAAAGCCTAGACACTTATACTCTTCCACTTTTTATCCTAAGGCGCAACTTGGCCCTAGGACAATTTATTTTCCAAGTTAGTTAAGGGTGATATGCTTTATAATAACCGGGTATGATTTATAGGATAAGTATAAGTTAAGGAGTAAGTACGGCTTAAAGAGCGAGTGCGATTTAAGGAGTGGGAGGAACTACAGCAGACTTTTTTAAAAGGGTAAATTTGGTAATTCCTTTAGATATATCCTTTTCTACCACATCTAAAGCATTCTCCATTTGCGGCTTAAGTTCTTCGTTTATTGGTTCCTAAGGGTATATAGGATTAAGTGGCGTTAAGGTCTATAGGGTCATGCGTAGGTTTTAGAGAAGGGTCGCGTTTTGGGGTATATGTTAGTTTCATAAAGTCTTAAACATAAGGTGTGGTTGGCTTTAGGGAATAAGTCTATTTGTTATATTAAAGGTCCTTATTAATTCGTTAACATATTATAGCAAATTTGGGTAGGTCCTTTAGTAGTTCCCTACCTACTAACTATGCTCTAATTTCATCCGAAATAGCTCATTAAAGAGCAGTAACTTTAGCGGCTTTATTCTAATCTAGTTCGCTAATAAGGCCTAAAAATTCCGAAAAGAAGCTGGTAAATTCTCGGTTTCGTTGTTATAGGTTTTTAAGTTTAGTAACAGCAGTGTATTCGCGGCTGGCGTTATTATATGTTTATTCTAACAAAGAGATAAAGGGTTTAAAATTAATAAAGGTACCATTACGGAAGAATGGGTCCATAGTTTATACAGCGTCTTTGTTTAAATAAGACATTTTATAGCTAATCTTACTAGCTTTAGTAGGGTATTAGTTATAGTTTATTAAAAGTTTAAGACGGAGCTTAGTTATAAAGGGGCATAGGTTATTTTAATTTCCATTAAATATTAGAGGGTTAGGAAGCTCTTCTAATTTTATAGTAGGTACTAGGTTTGTTACAGGTATAGGTTAAGCTACCATTACTAGTTTAGGGTTCGTATTTAACGGGCTAGATTCGCATACAGTTATCTCAATCTCATTTATAGGTATTGCTGTTAGGGTTTCCAACGCAAGTACTTTAGCATTATAGAGTTCTTTGCGTATTGCTTTAATTAATTGCTAATACTAGGCTTCTAGTATAGCTTATTGCTAGGCCAAGGCATCCGTAAAGAACTATTGCATTATAGTTATTTGTTCCCTAACTAGGGCTATAATAGTTAACATAGCAGATTTAAGTTCGTTTGCCATTTTAAGGGTAGTACTATTGACGCAATGTAATATAAGGGCGCGAAGAGGCTTTAAGGAAGATTTAAAGGAATAATATAAATTCTATCTAAATCTAAGGGTATATAGCTCTTGCAGAGAATAAGATGTTGTGTAAAGAAGAGAAAGAAATATAGGAAACTTATAACTAAATATTTATAGTCTTAGCAGTAGACGCATAGGCACAAGCCCACGCGGATTTTAATAGGTTTCAACTAAATTCCATTATATTAGTGGAATTTAGTAAAGACTAGTAGAAATTAATTAAGTTAGCGGAATTTGGCAGAATTTAATTAACTTAGCAGAATTTAGCAGAATTTAATTAAAGAGTCGGAATTTATCTGTTAAGTATTTCACTGACATTCCTACTGTAACTGGGCTAGTCCTGTTATAGGTACTCCCATTTGAACTAACTAATGGACCAGCTACGTATCAGTGGTATATAAACAATGTACTCTTTAACTACCTTAATAACTTCTGTACGGCCTACCTAGATAATATTATAATTTACTCTAAGAATAAGCTGGAATATAAGGAGCATGTCTATAAAGTCCTATAACAGCTCCGCGAGGCTAGTCTCCAGGCCAATATTAAGAAGTTAGAATTTAGTATTAAGCGTATAAAGTACCTAGGTTTTATTATTAGTATAAACGGAATTAAGGCCAACCTAGAGAAAACGGCTATAATTAACTAGTGGACATCCCCACGGACCGTAAAGGGGGTATAATTATTTTTAGGTTTCTGTAACTTATACTAACGCTTTATTAAGAACTACAGCAGGATTGCCCGGCCTCTTAACTGCCTTACTAGGAAAGACCAGCCATTCTACTTTAACGCCATATGTATGCAGGCCTTTAATAAGCTTAAAAAACGGCTAGTATCGGCTCCCCTACTTGCCCACTTTAACCTAGAACGGCTCTTAATGCTAGAAACTAATGCCTTAGACGGTGTAATAGCTAGTATTTTTTTCCCAGAAGTAACTGGATAGAGAATAGCACCCGGTTGCATACTATTTAAAGACTATAATAGATGCCAAGCTGAACTACCACATCTATAATAAAGAAATGCTGGCTATTATCTCTAGCTTTTAGCACTGGTGTGTATAGCTAGAGGGGACCCCTAAGCCCATTAAGGTAGTTTTGGATTATAAGGCCCTAGAATACTTTATAACAACTAAGGCCCTTATGGCCTAGTAGGCACACTAGGCGGATATCCTATCTTAGTTTAACTTCTTAATTATATATAGGCTAGGCGCTATAAACCGTGCGGATGTTTTTATAAGGCGTAAATAGGACCTAGGTAACTAGGCGGCTATAAAGATCTTATTATAGACCCAGGCACTACTATAACTAGAGTACCTTAACCCCCAGATATAGGCAGAACTAAGTACAGACTCCTTAGGTGCCGAGATATATCCTATTAACCCCTTAGGATTTAACCTTATTAATAAATTACTATAGATAAACCATATAGCCTCTTCTTTACAGGAGTACCGTGAAAGGGCAAAGAATATTACTAGCCTATAGTCCCTTGAAAACGGATTGCTTAAGCACTAGAAACGGCTAGTAGTAGTAGAGAAACAGAACTTATAGACCTAGCTTATTGCTAAAGCATATACCTAGGTCTCTACGGCCTACCCTAGAAAAAATAAGACCCGTAGGATTATTAGTGACCGCTATTACTAGCCCAGAATGGTTGTAGATATTAACCGCTATATACAGAACTGTGACAACTGCTGTAGGTCTATAATTCTATGAGATAAGACCCTAGGACTATTAAAGCTACTCCTAATACTAGAACGCCCCTAGTAGTATATCTCTATGGACTTCTATAAGCTACCTACAGACCGTAACGGATATGATGCAGTTATAATCCTAGTTAACTGCTTTAGCAAGCACCCGTTCTTAATCCCTTATCACAAAGATATTAATGCCAAAGAAGTGGCCCAACTATATATCCACTATGTATACCAAATCTATGGACCACCAGAGACTATTATATCCGATTATAGGCCGCAGTTTATATTGGCCTTTTAGAATAAGCTTACCTAGATCCTAGGCATTAAACTAAAGCTTTCTACGGCGTACCACCCCCAAATAAATAGTTAGACGGAAATTATAAATTAATACTTGGACTAGAGGCTCTGGCCCTTCGTTAACTATTTCTAAGATAACTAGGGCGAACTACTACCCCTAATAGACTACGCCTAGGCGACCCTACCCTATAACTCTACAGGATTTGCACCTATTTAGCTAGAAATGGGGTATTTACCCTATATAAGCTTTAACTGGGAAAGACCGGAAGAACCACAGACTATACGCAAAAAACTATCTTATAAGGAAGCCTAGTAGTACGCTAAACGCTTAAAAGAAGCCTAGAAAGTAGCCTATATAAACCTAGAAAAAGCCTAAAAATTAATAGAATAGCAAGCAAATAAGTATAGGCGCGAGCCTAACTTTACCGTAGGCGATATGGTCTAGGTTATAATAAAGAACTAGAAAACATAATAGCCTAGCCGCAAGCTAGACTATAAGATGGCAGGACTATATAAGATCCTTAATAAAGTAGGCAACTTATACAAGGTTAAGCTCCTAGACTTAATTAAAGTCCACCCTAAATTCTCGCCGGATAAGCTATGGAAAGCTATAAATAACCTATTACCCGGACAAAAGAATAAGCCTCCCCTGCCAATTTAAGTTAATGGTAATAACAAATAGGAAGTTAATAAAATACTAGCTAGTAAACTAGTATAGGAAATACTAAAATACCGTATCTAATAGAGGGGCTATAATCCAGACCTAACCTAGTACCCCGCCTGGAACTTTATAGGCTGCCCCCAGAAGCTTAAAGATTTCTATAACCAATACCCTAACGGACCCGGACCCCCAAAGTACCTTAACGAGTGGATGGAGTGCTAGTATAGTAAAGATAATAGGCTGCCTATTAAGCATAAAGATAAGAATACCCCACGGTCATAATACGGACATATAAAGCCTGAGGGCAGGCTTTTTTGGAGGGGGGGTAATATTACGGCGCTGGTGGAAAATGGTGGATTGTGGTAGACGTTATGGTAGACGCCGAGTCACGTAAGCTTACATGACTAGAGGACCGCATAAAACTTTATACAGCGCTGCTATTCTTCTCCTTCCCTTTCTCTAGCTTTGGATCCTCGTTTATAGACTACTAATTGTACAGGCTTGCGCGTCCCTCTTGTCGTGCTCGTGCCTTGATTAACTAAGTTGCTAATAGATACTAAGCTAAGGAGAAGGAGAAGGAGAAGAGTTGTTAGGGGTAGTAGGTGGATATATTATAAGGGTCACCAAGGCGCTACTAGTAAGCAAGCTAATAGCAATTTTCCATACTAGGTATGGAAAATCCTAATTAGCTAATTAAATTTAGGGTCTATAGAATATGGCACTGTCACAACGCTACGCCAAATCTTAGTTCATTTGTTTAACCCACTCTATAGTCTATAGTTCTAAGTAATTAGTATTAATTAACTTCTTAAGAGCCGTAGATGCCTTACTCTTAGTTATTAAGTTAGTAGGGTTGCTATTACCGTTAATCCACTTAACTTCTGTAATCTTTTTGCGCTTATATAACTAACAGAGATATATAACGTCTATTATAAGACGTTTCTTTTATGTAGTGCCTAGCTTAACAAGACATTTATAGAGTAATTTTAAGTTAGTGTAAAGTACAAGTGGGAGTTCAATCTGTAGGAGTTGTTTAATGGTTAACTTAATTATAGCGCCAATGTTAAATCTATAGGCCATTGCGTAGAGTTCTGAAGCTAGTACGCTTCTAGTAACTCTTTTGCACTCAATTAACGACTAGTAAATAATGTTAGCCCTATATAATGCGTCCTCTAATACTAGTACATATCCTATTTATAATAAGAGGTCCTTATTATTGGCAAATAAGGCGTTAGTAAAAGCAAGTAGGCGTAATATATTAATGTCCAATTTAACAAACGTAAGGCCTCTTATTAGGTTGTCAATCTGCAATTATAGTTATTTATTAAGTGCTGTAATATCTTCTTTTTTAGGGTTAATTACCTGGGTAGTAAAAGAGAGATTAAAGGAAGCTTCTAGTTAATATATAGAGGCAATATATACGCCTCTTGCGCGTTATGCAATATATTATTCCTTTATAGTCAGTACATTATAGACAATGCCTCTTAAGCTTATAGTTATAGCTATTTTGCTAAGGTAGACCGTATTTAGGTTTTTGCACTAGTGTTCCTGGGTTATTATAATATTGCCTTCCCAAAAGAGTTAAATAATACATCCATTGAATTTAAGTAATTGTTCAACCATAAGTTACTCGCGCTCTTTTATAAGAAAGTAAGCCTTTTCTAGATATCATTGCTCCGCGTCTATAAAGGTAGTATTGGCTAGGAAGAGAGTGTGATTAGTTTAAAGGCCAACAATACCAAAGTAGTTAGGAGTGTTGCTTTATAAGAGGTAAGGGTTGTACGTTAATAAGTTTATATCTAACTCCTTAATATAATGATTATAGTAGGTCGTAAACTAGTAATTGCCTACTTCTAGAATACTATATAAAGGCTTAATCACCTTTAGGATAGAGTTCTTTTTAATGCCTAGTTGACTTTCTAATTTATAAGGTAGTTAGATATAGAAGTCTTAATTTAGCTTTATAAGAGACTGGACATATACCTAGGAGATATCTTATAGGTATAACTATATGCCATTACCTTATAGTATTACTGTAATGCATAGAATAAGGCGTTAGCTAACTTATTAAATAGTAGGTAACTGGGTTAATACAATACCCTTTTTAAGATTATTATACGCTTAGATAATAAGTCTTAATTTCTTAAAGGCTTTATTAGTACTAGGGTTCTTAATCTTATCTATAAATTATAAGTTAAAGACTCTAGCTCCTATGGGTACGTCCTAAGGGTTAATTATCTTAAATACGCCCTTTTTAATTAGTCCTGTAATTTCCTTTTAGCGGGACATTTTAAACTACTTATAGTTGCTATCCTCTTGCAAGAATACAGTAATATTAGCAGTATTAATATAAAGGGGATGCTTACGGGGTCTTCCTCTTCCTTAGTAAGGTGGTTATACTTCTCTAGTTTTAGTAAGGGGCGGTTTCTATATAAAGACAGTTTCTATAGACGGTTCGCATGTACAGGCAGTTTCGTTAACTTAAATATTATTAATTTAGGTGCCGTTATTTTAAATGTCTTTAACGGGAATATTTCTAGGGTCTATTAAGTACGGTTTAACAGCAGTGCTACGGAACTTTATAGGGCTACTAGGTAGGTTAACAGCACACATTTCTCCTTTAATATTTAGTAGGTTATATAGTCCTGCCCAGTATCTAGGTTATTTTATATTACCTTCTTTCTAGACCGGTACCAAAGAGTTAAGGGATAGATTATAAATTGCGGTGGTGCTAGGGCTATTATATATGTTAAGCACATCTATAACCTAGCGCTCTACTTATATCTTCTTTACTTCCTCCATAGCTTTCTTAAGTGTAATCGCACGCTATATTACTGTAGGTAAAGGTATATTAAACTCTATTATTTAGGGGTACGCTCCAAATACCAATAGTGTAGGTATTAGGCTGTCTAGTCCTATAGAGTTATTAATTACTTTAAAGGCCATTTACAGTGCTATATCCTTATTAATTCCTGGTATCTTAAAAGTAATAATGTAGTATATGCGTTATAAGGGGCCGTGGTAACGCTCTACTATACTAATTAAGTTATAAGCTTTAACCAGTACGCTCTTTATGGTAGTGCCTATATTAATTGCGTATTACTTAAACTCTCTACTAATAAAGTTCTTTTCTATGTTGTATGCAATCACATCTAGGAGGCCTAGGTATATATTAATCTAGCACGCTTATAACATATCCTATATATACTTAGCATTAATATTCTATAGCCATCTACCTGTTTAAAATTGGGTGCCTTTATTAACAATATAAAGTACAGGCTTGCTATTAATGTATATAATATTAATAATAATACAGTAGTTAAAATTAATATTATCCTTTAAGGTGAATCTAAATCTGCCTAGTAACTTTCCGTGCTTTTAACAGTATAAGTAGTAGCGGGTAATATACTTAAGGGTCTTATAATTAGTATCGTTTTCATAGCCAGCGCGGTCTAATATTCTCTTAAGTTACTCTACTAATAGATACCCAAAGCGTCGGTATAGGCGTTACAATTCTATATTAGTTAAATAGTATGGGTTTTAGTTAAAAGACTCTGTAATAAACACGTGCAATAAAGTATCCTATAGTAGAAACAGGTGTCCGAATCGGCGTATAACTAGTACAGTCTTTAAGGGGGTTATTAGGACATTCTTTAGATTGTTAAAGTACACTTATAAGTTGTCTATATCTACTAGGCAAAGCAGAAAAGGAGTATTAACTTTAATAACGTGGAACTCTACTGTACCTATTAGTGTAGCTACCTTAATAAAACCAATAAAAGATATAGAACCTATTCTAAACTATACGCTAACTATACCTCTTATGGACTTATTTAACTATACTTTATTAATCTTCTAAAGTATAAGGAACTAACTATATCCTACTATAGAACATTTAAAGGCTCTAGTATTAATTATTACACCTATAAACTTTATAGAGGTATAGTATAAGGTTATATTATACGCAAATAGGTCTGTGTTAGTAAGGAATGCGTCTATTATAGTATCAATAGTTATAACTGCGTGGCTATATACTCTATTGGCCAGTTCTAAAGCTATAGCGGTCATATTATCTAGTTTAATCTTACTGTATAAAGTGTAGTATATTATAGCCTAGTTATCCTTGTTTAGTAGAGTGTTAGGGTCTATGTTAATTACTAGAGTATTAAATACGTCAGTGATCTTATTGTCCTTATTATTGTCCTTATCATTATTACCTTCATAGTCCATAATATATTGCTTTATTTACTCCTAGAAGTGGCCCTTAAACTTATTTCTAAACTTAGTTTTAAACTCTTCTTATTCCTCCTTAGTATATTTCTATAAGTAATATCCTTCCTTATTATATACAAAGCAACATAGTTTCTATTAGTTGTGGTTATATAGGGGGTTGCTACAGTTGTTGTGGTTATAGTTATTATCTCTTCTATAGAATTATTGGTCTGTAAAGAAAGCTTATATCTTCTCCGCATGCTCTTTCTTATATGCTATAATAGACAATTAAAGTTTATTAATAAGGGCTTTAAGGTTATCCAGTGGGTTAGAGACTGTATATCTATATACTAGTATTCCCTAGCAAGAAGTAACGATTTTATTATAAAGGAAGTTTATAGTTTATAAGGTAGGTCTAAGGCTATACTATAGTTAATAAAGTCTGTAGATTAGCAATTGGAGGCATTTACTTATAGACTTGTCTATATTTTCTACTATTACTGTTATAAGTATAATAGTATTCTACTTGTCTAGGTTCTTGCATTAAAATCCTAGTCCTTTAAAGAAATTCTAAAGGTGCTTACAAGCTTTGGCGAATAGTAGATAGGATAGTTAGTTTATATAAAAGTGGTCTAAAGCTAATCCTTTCAGCATAATAGGGAATGCCTTAAGGTAAGCTTCTTAAGGTACGTCCGCTTAATTATAGATATTATAGAATATTGTTAATTTATAGTTAAGGCTTTTATTTATATCACTATATTTCCACTCCTCTATATATATCTTAGCTACATTCGCAATTTCTTTACTATAGCCGGTTATAGTAATAGGGCGGTTCTCCTTATCCATAGGTTATATATAGAGTTGCTATATTATTATTGCAGGTTAAGGCGTAATAGGTAGTATAAAGGTAGAGGTAGTTATAGATTAAGGTAAGACGGGAAGTATAAATACTAAGGAATGTCTTACTCGTCACTCCTCTAGGGTTCCGTGTATTTTATAATGCTTAATACATCTTAACTTAATTCTAGTACTAAACTTGTCCTTAAGTATATTTATCTCTTCTCTAGTCTATTCTATTTAGTTCTCTTCTTATACTATGTCGTATAAAGACTAAGGGAGTAATTTGCCTTATTTATGGTTTGCGTTAACCCATACTCCTCTACTGTTTAGATAATTATATAGTTGCTAAAGCCAGTATAAGGGTATTTTTATAAAGATATCAACCGTAAAGTCCTTAAAATCTCTCTAGAACGATTCCTAGAGTATTAAGTCTAACTAGCACTGGCCGTATATCTCCATATATACGTAGTCGGTCAGCTCGTCCTTAGTGACTTCCATTAGGTTAATTCCATCTTCCTATTTAGCTGCTTCTTTCTCCTTGTCACGGAGTGAGTACAAGTAGTGATAATATATAGCGAAGTAGATATTGTTAAGCTATGTACATAAACTGTGTAATAAAGTCAAGACGTTGCGTAAGGAGAGAAGGTAAGGAAATGGGAAGAAAGGGTATATATCGCTAGTTTGGTTGCTTGGTCGACACATATACAGAGCAGAATAGGATTCGAGTAGCGGTCCTGGCAGAACTTGGCAGGATTTAGTAGACTTGGCAGAATATAGCAGAATGCGGCAGATTGCCGTTAGATTGCCGTAGATTACCGTTAAATTACCATCTCATAGTCGGTCTCTTCTTATTGCGTAGGTGGAAACAGGTAGAAACAGGTAGACGTGTATAAGGTATCACGGAGGAGTCCCATAACAGTACCCCCCCTTTAAACTCGAGCTTCTGCGAGATGGGGCTGAGGTAGTTCTGGGTAGAGTTCATAAAAGTCTTCTACGGCTTGTGTAAGTCCTACAGAGTTAACGGGTTCCTATAAGGGCTCAGTAAAGCCTCTCCATTTCGTAAGGTATATATATTTGCGTTTCCGTTTGTCATACTTAATATCATCAACTCTTTTAATAAGGTATTCATCCTCACTATCCACTTTAACTAGTGGGGGAGGGTCTTAGATCTGTCTAGGCAGGGCGTCTAATACAGGGGCGGTAGGGTGGAGGACTGACGTATAGAATATAGGGTAGATTTTAACCGTATTAGGGAGCTTTAGTTGGTAGGCATAAGGAGAGACAACTTTTTCAACCTTATAAGGGCCGGCGTTCTTCCAGTTAAGTTTCTTAGTAGGTCGTTTCGTGTTTAGATTTCTTATATTTAGCTAGACGAAGTTACTAATTTAGTAAGCTAGTGCTAGGGTTCAGTTCTTATTTACTACGGCTTTATAGACAGACTGGGCCCATGTCATTTTATTAGTAAGAAACTCTTATAGTTCTTCTATCTTCTTTACAAACTCGTTTGCTTCTGCAACTTATAAGGCTTAATAAGCTAGGTAAGGAACATTACTAAAGGGTTTAAAACCCATTCGTAGATACTGGCCGTAGTTGGCCAGAAATAGGGAGACCTTTATGGTTTCTAAGACGGAGTTATTTGCAGTAAACTTAGTAAATGCAAGCCAGTCCATCTAGTTATCCTATAGATACGACGTGTATATCCGAATATATTGTTCTATTATGGCATTTGCACGTTCCGTTTAACCATCTATTTCCGGGTGGTATGCCGTAGACAACAGTGCTTTAATGCGGAGTTAGGTAGTTAGTTCTTTCTAAAACATAGAAACAAACTAGCGGCCTCTATTAGAGATAATTGTTTTAGGGAGTCTATAGAGTTTCCACATATAATCTAGGAACAGTTGGGCAACAGTAGGTGTTAACATATTAGAACAGGCGATTAGGTATCTTATTTTAAATAGTTAGTCTATAACTACCATAATATTCATACAGCCTTTACTTATAGGGAGGTCAACAACGAAGTTAATTAAGATATCCTTCCATCTTCAGTCCGGAACAGGTAGTGGCTTTAGGAAGCCGTTATACATCTTATGCGAAGCTTTGGCTCGTCAGCAGGTATAACAGCTGGAGACGTACTTTTGTATTATATTATGCATATTTGGCCAGTAGTACTCCTATTAAAGTAGTTCTAGGGTTTTTCCTCGGCCTAGGTAGCCGGCTACTAGTAGGTTGTATACGTATTCAAGAAGCTTAAGCTTAAGTTTGTTATAATTAGGTACAACTAGGCGGTTCTAGTAGTACAAGCGGTCTCCGCGAGCTTCACATTTACTTAGAGAGACCTTTTTAGAGCGTCTAACACTATCTTAAATTAGCTTAAGTGTCTCTTAGATAAACTCGTTATTTAGGTATTTATTAATTATAATCTATTCAATTAATCAATTAGTCATTTCAAGGACATATACTATAAGGTCTTTAACAAGGGGATTAAATAGCTTAGGACGAAGCAGAGTCTAATTATAGTAGAAACGCGCTTTTTCTTAAGCTGGTGCATCTTGCGAACGTTAGGTTAGAGCATTAGGCTTCTAGCCTTAAACACCTAGGCGGTACGTAATTAAGAATCAGAATTGAGACAGATATTCTAACTAACAGGCTTAACGGTAGCTTAGCTATTTCGTGGTCGTAAAGTACTACAGGTTCTTATAATCGCTAAAAACTTTAATTAGGAATCCAGTTCCTTCCAGTTCTGGTTACCATTGCTTAAAGCATCTAATAATAGCCAGCAATTCCTTATCGTAGATTTTATAATTGCATTCAGCTGGGCTTAGTCGTTTCAAGAAGTATACTATAGGGTGCAATACTCCTTCCTTATTATATTGAGACAGAATGCCTCTAGTAACATAATTGGATGAGTTAGCTTTTATAACACTTATTCAGTCTGGGTCGAAGTGTTAGAGCACAGGTGCAGTGGTAAATATAACCTTTAGATAAGCAAAGGCCTTCTTACATTCTTTATTAAAGATAAAGGCTTTATCCTTTTAGGTTAAGGCCATAAGGGGTAAAACCAAGGCGGAGAAGTTATTAATAAACCGTTAGTAGAAGTTGGCGAAGCCTATAAAGGCCCTTACGTCCTTAACGTTCTTAGGTTCTTGCTAGTTCACAATTACTTTAACTTTCTTAGGGTCCATTTATACGCCATCTATAGAAATAATAAGTCTAAGGTATAGGACTTCCGTTTTATGGAACTCGCATTTATCTACATCTAATTATAGGCCGGCTCCACGTAAGGCTTACAAGACCAGTTTAACATGTTTTCGGTATTCAACTAGATTATTACTATATATTAAGATGTCGTCGATATAAGCAGTACAAAAAACGTCTAGGTATAGACGTAGGGTGTCATTTACAAAGTATTAGAATAAACTTGGGGCGATTATAAGGCCAAATGGCATTACTAAGTATTCAAATAATCCGTATCAAGTACAAAATACAGTAAGCTATTCGTCTCCTTTTGTAATACGGAGACAGTTAAATGCGTAGATAATATCAAGCTTTATATAGTAGCGAGCCTTACTTAATCGGTTTAGTGTCTCTTAGATTAACGGGATTAGATATCAGTTCTTAACAATAACAGCATTAAGAGCTTGGTAGTCTACGCAGAAGCGTAGACCACCGCCAGGTTTCTTAACAAAGATTACTGGTACGGCTATAGGTAAAGAACTTGCTCTAATAAATTCTTTATTTAGATGTTCGTCTAAGTACTTCCATAATACCTAGAGTTCGTTTTAGGACATTCCGTATAAGGGTCCAAATCCGGGATATTTTCCTTCTTTAACTATAATCTTATAATCATATGGACGGCGTTCTGGTAGCTTATTGGCTTCCTTTTATAAGAATACATTTAGATAATCATGGTATTCTACTAGTACTTTTATGGCGGGGTTAGTATGTTTCTTTAGTGCTAAGGCCTTCTTAATATCAGCCATTATAACGGCGAAGATCGTGTGTTTAGGTTTCCTGGCGAGTTGTGCTAATAGGGTAGCTCCAATTATATAGATATCTAAGGTGTCAAGCAGGCTCGGATTATCTTTAGTTTCTTACATGGTTTCAGGTTCAGTATTAGGTACGGAGTCGGTATTAGATTCGGGTTCGGGTTCTTTAAGTATCCTTTTTATAGTGGAATACCAGTTCTTCTGGTACCTTTGTATATTAAGCTTAAGCTTCTGCTTGGTTTGGGGTGCAGCGGTCAGAGTCGGTTTATATAGTTCGGTGTAATTTCTGGGTTCTTAGTGGACGTCGGTAGAATTCTCAGGTTAGTGGAATTGGGTGGACTTTTTAGGTATAGGGTAGACGTCGGTGGAAATTTTAGACTGGTAGATCCTAGTGGATTTTTCAGATTTCGGTTTAGGGTCTAAGCAGCAAGTCATAAGGCACTTCTACTTGCAACGGGAGGCGGTAAATAGAAGCTTAAGGTTGTCCCAATTAATGGTTACCTTATATAGCTTCATCCAGGGTTGTCTAAGGATTACTAGGTAACCTAGGGTAGTCACAAAGAGCTTAATTAATTCTTTATGGTTTAGGTATTAGAGTCTTAGGGCCGCTATATAAATAATACGGCCCAAGACAGTTCGTTTGCCATTAAATCCAAATACGTTAATATGCCGGTCAAGGGGTATCAGGGTAAACTTATTGTCTTACATAAAGGTCTTGTTAATAAATCCTATACTACTAGCCCCTATGTTAATTAGGACTTAAGTGTTAGCCTATTAACCTTTCTGCCAAAGACGGCAGTTAACGGTTATACTACAATCCTAAGAGTTAGGGTTTGCACCATCTAATACGTTTAACGAGATCCTATAACATAGCTGTCCCAGAGAGCGACTTAACTCCAGGATATACCTTTTAGTGGCGAGCGGGAAGGGGTTCCTATAGAACATCGGTTATAACTTCGTCCTTATAAGTAGTGCTTACTAGATACGGGGCTAGAACCAGGTAAAGATTGGGGACGGTAACTAGGGGATTAATGCGGTAAACGGTTATTAGTGTTAGCCGTTCATAAGTCGTGTTAGGGCATAGGGACGGAGCAGTATCTTAAGATATAATCTTTGCTTCCGCATTTAAAGCAAAGGCCTAGCTTAATGCGTTGTTCTCATTTAGGGGACCCTAGCGGAGCGTATCCTAGGGTCCCTATATTAATATCCATGGCGTCGGGGTGCTTAGGCTGGGATAATAACTTAGTAGACGTTCGCGGAGCTATCGTATTATATCAAGGAGTAAACTTCGGTGTTAGGCGTAGTATATTATTATACCGTTTATTAATAACGTTTGCGCAGGCGTTAAGGGCTCCTGGTAGGTCTATACCTATCAGGGAGGTTTTTAGTTCAGGACTTAGGGATTTAATAAGGCTATTAATTAGTGCGGAGTCGTTCCAGCCTGTTTCTTTTGCGTAACGGTTAAATTCGGAGAAGTATACTAAAAAGCTTTTTATTCCTTAAGTTATATAGTTTATCTTTCTCTAAGCAGTAGCTTAGCGGTTCAGGTCACCATACATAGCTTCAAGAAGTACAATTAGGCTTGGTACTAAGTTCGGTTAAAGAGGTTTAATAAGGTTAGCTATATCTCCTCCTAGTCAATTTAAGGCATAACAGAGTCGGTTGGCTTCAGTTAGGTAGCAGTTAGCGTTACTAGTTAGCTTATTTTTAAGCCGGCTTAGGAATAATTAGAGTTTTTATTATTTACCAGTAAATATTAGGGGGTCTAGTAATCGTTCAGATCGTTATAGTATAGTAGTTAGTTCTACTAGTGGGATAACTATTGCTAGTTCAGGGCTCACGTTCCGCGTATTGGCTTCTAGTAATAGCGACCAGTCTTAAGGGCTTAGCGTGGGCGTCTTAAGGGTGCGGATTTCTTTTTAGAGGGCCTTAATTATTTTCTGGTGCTATACTTCTTGTTCAGCTTGCTATTAAACTATAGCAGCTTGGTTTTGTGCAAGGGCGTCTATAAAGGACTTTTATATATCTGCCAGTTGTTCTCGGAGTATGGACATAATGTCGGCGGCCGTTATAGGGGCTTTGAGGTTGTTCTGCATTTTAAACAGAGCGGGGCAGAGTATAGGTTTTAACGCAGCATAGTGTCACGGAGTGAGTATAAGTAGTGATAATATATAGCGAAGTAGATATTGTTAAGCTATATACATAAACTGTATAATAAAGTTAAAACGTTGCGTAAGGAGAGAAGGTAAGGAAATGGGAAGAAAGGGTATATATCGCTAGTTTGGTTGCTTGGTTAACACATACACAAAGCAGAATAGGATTCGAGTAGCGGTCCTAGCAGAACTTGGCAGGATTTGGTAGACTTGGCAGAATATAGCAGAATGCGGCAGATTGCCGTCAGATTGCCGTAGATTACCGTCAGATTGCCGTCTCGTGGTCGGTCTCTTCTTGTTGCGTAGGTGGAAACAGGTGGAAACAGGTGGACGTGTGTAAGGTGTTACGAAGGAGTCCCGTAACACTCCTAGTCTTTCTCTGTTCCTAACATCTTATATTTTATATATTATTTAGGTAGGTAAGGGTGTTTATAGGGTAAAGGTAGGGGAGTAGTTAAGGGGGTGGTTGAGGAGGCGGTTTAGGGGGCGGTTTAGGTTATTTAGGTAGAGTAAGGTGTTTTATATAGTAATTCTTCTAAAATAGATAGAACAAGATGTCTAGAAGTTATTGTAGATACTAAATAAGTACTCCTAGGTGGTTTCTCTTCTTCTCTTTAACTAAAATAGGCTAATATAAAAGGTGGATAAGTATAACTATCTTCCAATCTGCTGTAAGGTAGACAGTATAACTATCTTCTAAGCTATCTGCGTGTTTTTTAATCTATGCGCGCTTACTAATTAGTGTTAGTATACTTTAATATAGTGCAATAGATATAATATACGTGTAGTGCGGTGTGTAGTTAGATTCTTATTGTTCTATCTACACGTCTTAATAATATATATACGCGTCTCGCGTAGATTACATGCTCTATGCACGTAATATGTAAAATAAATATATATTAACAGCTATAAAGTACTACAGATTCTTATAGTCTATTAATACGCATATTAGGAACAATAATCCTTTAAGCTTAGGATGCCATTATTTAAAGCATTTAATAATTATAAGTAGTTTCTTATTATATATCTTATAGTTTAATTTAGTAGGGACGAGTTTCTAGGAGAAAAAGGCTACTAGATATAGTTTGCTATTCTTATTATATTATAATAACACCCCCCTTAGTACATAATCTAATAAGTCTGTTTTAATAATATATTTAAGGTTAGGGTTAAAGTAAATAAGGATTAAAGTAGTTATAAAGTAATATTTTAAGTTATTAAAAGCTTATTTATATTTAGCAGTCTATTTAAATTTTAAATTTTTCTTTATTAGGTTTACTAATGGCTAAATAATTTCTAAGAAGTGGTTAATAAATTGTTAATAGAAATTTATAAATCCTAGAGGTCCTTAAATATTCTATATATTACTAGGGCTTTTCTAGTTTATAATTACAGCAACTTTCTTAGGGTCTATTTTAATTCTATTATAGGATATAATTAAGCCTAATATATAACCTTAGACGCATAGAACTTATATTTCTTAATATTATATTATAAGCCCGCGTCTTATAAGCGTTTAAGGACCATTTTAATATATCTTTAATATTTAGAAAGTAAGGATAAGTAGATTAAGATATTGTTAATATATATAGTAATAAATATATTAAGGAATTTATAAAATGTATTATTAATATATTACTAAAACATACTAGGACCGTTCTTTATACTAAATAGCATTACTAGGTATTTAAAGAGTCCCTATTATATATAAAAAGCTATATACTTCTTATCTCCTTTATATATACGGATTTTATTAAAGGCGGTAATTATATTAAGCTTTATAAAGTACTATGCTTTTATTAAATAGTTAAGCATCTTTTAAATTAGGGGAATTGGATATTGGTTTTAAATTATAATTATATTTAGAGCTTAATAATTAATATAGAATCTTAAGCCTCCTTTTAGCTTTTTAATAAATAGTATAGGTAAGATAAATAGAGATTAACTAGGGCAAATAAATCCTTTTTCTAGATACTTATTAAGGTATTATTATATTATAAGTAGCTCTTTTTATAATATACTATATAGCAGACCAAACTTTAGTATTATACCAGGTTTAAGTTTTATCTTAAAATTGTACTTATTTTAGTATAGGGCTAGTTAGTCTATAAATTGTTTTTTAAACTTGTTAATTAGGTTATAGTACTCTTTAGATATAAAAGGTTAAGGATTAGAATACTATTTTAGTTCTAGTCCTTTTTTAATATCTTCTATAGTTATAGTAAAGATTTTATAATTTTATCTTTTTACTAATAAAATAAAAGGCACGGCCTATATTATATAAATTTTAAAAGGTTTTAATATAATATCTTTACATTCTTTACTATAATTAGCAGTTATAGATTTGTTATATTAGCTTAAAGTTTATAGTAAGGGTAATTTATATTATATTAAATTTAAATAGTTATATACATATTTATAGGGCAAATGGTTTTTTAAGCAATAATTTTGGTAATAGGTTATATAGAACTTTAGTATTTCTTTAACCTAGCTAATTAAAGGGTTATATTATTTTAGCTATCTATATCTAAGTATTATCTTATAGTGCTTTAAGGGTATTATAAATAGGGAAATATATTTAAAGTGTTTACCTATCCACAATTTTATAAGAGCGTAGTACGTTAGTTTACTATATATTAAGGGTTTACTATTAAAGCCTTATATGCCTTAGGGCTCATTAAGTTTCTTTAAATTTAGGCGTTAAGTTTTATATAGTTTATATTAATAAAGCCTATACTAGTAGCTCTGCTATCTATAAGGATTTATACTTCCTTCTATTTTCTAAGTATTTAAATTTTACTAAGTATATTAAGGGAATTATATTATATATTAGCGCTAGAAGAGCCTAAACACTTATACTCTTCTACTTTTTATCCTAAGACGTAACTTAGCCTTAGGATAATTTATTTCCCAAGTTAACTAAGGGTAAGGTGCTTTATAGCATCTAAGTATAATTTATAGGGCAGGTATAGTTTAAGGAATAAGTATAACTTAAGGAATAGGTATAATTTAAGGATTAGGTATAACTTAAGGATTAAAAGGAACTACGGCGGACCTTTTTAAAGGGGTAAGTTTGGCAATGCTTTTAAATATATCCTTTTTTACCGCATCTAAAACACTCTCTATTTATGGCTTAAGTTCTTTATTTATTAGTTCCTAAGGGTGTATAGGATTAAGCGGCATTAAGGTCTATAGGGTTATATATAGGGCTTTTAGGTTTTAGAGACGGATTGCGCTTTAGGGTATATACTAGTTTTATAAAGTTTTAAATATAAGGTGTAGTTAACTTTAGAGAATAAGTCTGTTTGTTATATTAAAGGTCCTTATTAATTTATTAATATACTATAGCAAATTTGGATAGGTTTTTTAATAGTTTTTTACCTACTAACTAGGCTCTAATCTTATCTAAAATAGCTTATTAAAGGGTAGTAACTCTAGTGGCTTTATTCTAATCTAGCTTACTAGTAAGATCTAAAAATTCCAAAAAGAAGCTAGTAAAGTCTTAATTCTATTATTATAGGTTTTTAAGTTTAGTAATAGCTATATATTCGCGGCTGGCGTTATTGTATATTTATTCTAGTAGAGAGATAAAGGTTTTAAAATTAATAAAAGTGCTATTGTAGAAGAATATATCTATAGTTTATATAGCGTTTTTACTTAAATAAGATATTCTATAGCTAACCTTACTAGCCTTAGTAGGGTATTATTATTATTTATTGCTTAACGTCCAATTCGGATCCCTGTTAGGCCCACGCGGACTACTCCTTATATACATATAGGGAGAAAACTCTATTTAAGAAAACCCCGTGATCCGTCTCCCCGCCTTTTAGGGCTCGCTTATAAGTCGCCTATAAGTCACCAGTGGTGCTCTACTACCTTACTTTTTAACCTTCTTAGGAACCACTACTGCCGTAACAAACCTACGGACGCGCTAGTATTACACACTATACTCTACTCCTGTAGAGTTATTAGGGGGCGCCTATTACTCGCCCCTTTGCCTTCTATTGCTATTTCCTTTGTAACCCGGAACTGGTCTAGCACATTTTAGCCAATAAGCCACCGGGTAGCCGCCTTAAGGCCTTTCTATGTTAAGAGCAGTGTATTATAGTTTTCTGTGCTAGCTGCTAAGAGCATTGCTTCTTAGCTGGTGTGTAAGGGGCATAACAGTATTACGTGTTTTGGTGTCTGTCTTAGCCAGCTATATTTGCACCTTAGGCTACCCACTAAAACACCTACCTAGTAAAGCTAATCTTTTAGTCCTATTATTCCTGTCCTTAAGAGTGTTGCCATTATATTTTCTGCCTTTATTAGGCCCTCTTAGAGCCCTTAGGTATTTACCCCCCATAGTATTACCTATACTATAGCTTGGGTTCCCCTTGCCTAAGTCTACCTCTATACCTTTAACTCCTATTTATCTCTCCAGCGTCGGTCCAACCAGTATTGTGTTGCGGTTGATGGTTTTCTAGTACTCTTTCGTGCTCTACTTTGGCTCCTTTCTCTCCCTTGCTGTTGTCTTTGCTGGCCTCTTGCGCGTCTCCCTTCCTCCTCTATATAGGCCTGGGCCCTAGCGCCGTACCATTCTTCTTCTGCTTTCTCTACCTGTTTTCCTAATATATCTTCCCTACTTTGGGGTTGTTGGTTCCTTCTCCTATAGGGCACCCTAGGGTCCCTCCATAGTAGGGTATTAATTATAGTTTATTAAGAGTTTAAGACGGAGCTTAGTTATAAAGGGATATAGGTTATTTTAGTTTCTATTAAACATTAGAGAATTAGAGAGCTTTTTAGATTTTATAGTAGGTACTAGGTTCGCTACAGGTGTAGGTTAAGCTACTATTACTAGTTTAGTATTTGCATTTAATAGGTTAGGTTTAGGTACTATTATTTTAATCTTATTTATAGGTGTTACTATTAGGGTCTATAATATAAATGCCTTAACATTATAGAGTTCTTTATGGAGTTCTTCTATTAATTGCTAGTACTAAGCTTCTAGTGTAGCTCGCTACTAAGCTAAGGCGTTTATAAAGGCCTATTATATTATAGTTAACTGTTCCCTAACTAGGGTTATAATACTTATAGTTATTAAAAGGGATTTAGGTTTGTTTACTATTTTAATAGTAGTTATTTTAACATAACATAATATAAGGGCGCGAAGAGGCTTTAGGGAAGATTTAAAGGAATAATATAAATTCTATTTAAATTTATGGGTATATAGCTCTTGCAGAGTATAAGACGTTATATAAGGAAGAGAAAGGAATATAGGAAACTTATAACTAAATATTTAGGGTCTTGGCAGTAGACGCGTGGGTATAAGCCCACGTGGATTTTAATAGGTTTTAACTAAATTCTATTACGTTAGTGGAATTTAGTGGAATTTAATTAAGTTGGCGGAATTTGGCGGAATTTAATTGACTTTAGCAGAATTTGGTGGAATTTAATTGACTTGGCAGAATTTAGTAGAATTTGATTAAAGCGTCGGAATTTATCTATTGAGTGTTTTACTGAGACATTCCTACTGTAACTGGGCTAGTCCCGTTACAGCCCTAAAGTTATATAACTATAACTATCTAAAACTATCTATAATTGTCTACTATAATCTATTATTTTTTACTAGCGCCATAATAATAAAGCTATTACTTAGTTATTATTAACACCTTTACTAAAGCGGAGTTAATTTTAATTAAGAAGGACTATAACTTTAAGTTACTTAAGTACGCGCTACTTAATAGCAGTATAGGCCATATAAAGCTATATAGAATTGGTTTAATATATAGACTTATTAATTATATAGTAAACCACTTAGAAGGCTTTAGAACAGATTAGTAATATTATAATACTATAGTAAAGGCCTTACTTAACGTCTTAATTAGTAAGCACCCTATATAAATATATTATAAAAGACCAGACCTTATCCTTTTTATACTACCTCTTAATTCCTACCTATAAGAAATAGCCTTTTACCCTCCTACAGTGTGTCCAACAGTCAGCTTAGCTGCGAGTTTGAGAAAAATAGCTGACTGACTGCGTCAATTGGATCGCTCGCTGTCCGCTGACTGTTGGATAACGTACGCTGACTGTCAAGCTGTTAGCTAGCTGTCCCAATTAGGAAATTTGTATAGACTCTATGGTGTTTCATTTCAGATTTTTGGCAGCACCTCTCTATGTACAAATATCAACATTGCCCGATTAAAATTCAGCCCTAATTCACCCAATG
>Ga0307507_10004950_pt1 | contig 22668 bp, 19 predicted proteins | sample 7_EM_MG_FD_207223 | JGI IMG/M metagenome (GOLD analysis project Ga0307507, IMG submission 207223) | Populus trichocarpa ectomycorrhiza microbial communities from riparian zone in the Pacific Northwest, United States - 7_EM | ecosystem: Host-associated > Plants > Roots > Unclassified | place...
GGTTCAACACCAAGCTCTATACGGTATAGAGCCTCTAGATTGGCTTATGAGGCGTGCATATACGAAAAGTCCATGAAAAAGTTGCCACACGAAGGGATGCATGCAACGTCTACCCCGGATCCACAGGAAGCGAAGCGAAGGTGCATGAAACGAAACGGCTCACATAGCCGAGAAAGTGGGAAGGCCATAGGCGCCGAGGCAATTGTTCGTGGCCTTTTCCTATCCTCCCAACGATGTGTACAGGGGTCGGATGGGCTGGCACGTTGATGAAACGAATTTCCTGCCAGCCTGGGGCCAGGTAGGCATGACGAACCCGTTGAGGCATGTGACTCATGAGGATTGGGCCTAAGTTTGTGGTGATTGGTTCGATGCCCTTAGCCGCGCTGCGTGGAGGAATGAGATCCTCAGGGGTTTTTGCATTGGCTGCATACAACTGGATGGAGTAGGATTGGTGTGGATGCTGGGTTTGTCATATTTTGGCTTGAGCGTTTATGTTGCTTCGACTTTTATCATTCTATTTTTACCATGATGTGACGGTAGCATAAAGGGTACGCTTAGTCCAGAATGGAGCTGTTCGACATATCACATTACAATAGACTCTAAATACATAAAAAGTGATCAGGGGTATATTCGTTAAGGTATCTTTATAGGCACTGCGTTAGATTGTGGAAGCTAATAACTTGACCCTCCGTTGATGGAGCAGGCCACCATTCAAACAACCGAGCCTTTGCGCTCTACATCCTCCACAATGGCGGGGTCAAGTGTTCCCTTGTCTGTAAGACCCATTTCCTGGGCAAAGGTACTGGTTGGAACCCAGCCGGCTGAGGTCCTGGGTGTGGTCTCCTCCATCATCCGATCCACTTGCTCGAGGGTTAGACCCTTCGTCTCGTAGATAAGGAAATAGGCATAGAGGAAGCACAAGACGCAGAGAGATCCCCAGATGAAGAATACCCGGGCGCCGAGGTTACCCTTGTCGGTTCCAACCATATAAGGTGTAATAACAGCAATGATCTGACCTACTCGTTAGTATTGATGTGATTTGCAAGGCTGCGTAGGATAAAGTGGCGCGACTTACGCAGTTCCAGAGCCAGTTAGATGCGGTAGCAAGGCCGACACCACGGGAGCGGATCGGGAGAGGGAATATTTCGCCAATGACAACCCAGGCACCAGGACCCCAAGTAGTGGCGAAGAAGAAAATGTAAATGCAAATGAACGAAATCATAGCGCTCACGGCATTGTGATTCGTCCCATCGGTAACACCAATGATGGCTACTATGAACTCGCACACGAACATTCCGCAAGCTCCCCAGATGAGTAATGGACGACGTCCAATTCTCTCAATTGCCCAGAAGGAGAGAGGTGTGGAGCAGACGTTGACCAGAGTCGTGATGAGACCAATGAGGAAGGGGTTGGAGATGGTCCCAAGTTCTTGGAAGAAAGTAGTGCCAAAGTAGAAAATGAAGTTGATGCCAGTCCATTGTTGCATCATCTGTAAAGACGTGCCAAGAATAGTGCGGCGAAGATTGCTGCTTGGCTTTCCCAGACCACCCTTGAAGCAGTTTAGCCAGCTGTTGAAGTAGCTGCCCTGCGGTGTGAGCTGCAGTTCATACTCGTGATTGGCGACTATTTCAGCCAATTCCTGCTGGATAAATTCAGACTCTGCTGGCTGACCTCGGAGCCTCGCCAATGTAGCCGATGCCAGGTCGAGCTTTCCTCGCTTGACATAGTAACGTGGGGAGTCCGGAAGGAAAAAGAGTCCGACAGCGAGGATTATAGCCCATAGCATTTGGATGGCAATAGGGATACGGTAAGAACCAGAATCAGTGCGATCTTGAGTTCCATAATCAACGCACGACGCAAGCAAAATACCAATGGTGATGCAGAATTGGTAGCCGGATACAATCGCTCCACGCACCTTCTTGGGTGCAATTTCTGACATGTACAGGATAATGATGGCCGACACAAAGCCGACACCAAAGCCTGCAATAAGACGGCCTGCTACAAGAAGACCAAGACTAGACGACGCGGTTTGAAGTATGACGCCGACGATGAAGATAAAGCATCCGGCAATAATTGTGATCCGACGGCCAATGAAATCAGCCAAATCACCAGCGATCAGAGCGCCGAAGAAAGTACCAGCGGACAGAATGGATGTGATCAGCGATTTTTTCCATGAGGGGAGGGTGAAATCAGCCTTCTCATCGGCGGTGGCTCCCGCTGGTGGGGGATCTAATCCAGTGAGCAGGTGGATAAAGTACTCCATACCCATGACACTATAGCAGGAAATCAGTTCTGCTCATTCAATTCCTAGGGTTGATGTTTCTCACCCACTGATATACCCAGAGTCATAACCAAAGAAGATACCACCAAACGCAGCGAAAGCGCACATGAGGTAGGCCTTCACGGTGACTGGGGCCTCGACGCGGTCCACATTGGTGGCCCCGACGAGGGTGACTCCTCCACCAGGCATGGTTGTAGTGGGATTTGACTAAAGAGTAGGGATAAGGGGCACTTCGAAATTAGAACAAAGGGTGAAGACAATGAGGTTCCCAATTACGAGAAGCCCTCAGAAGATGTTCTGGCTACACGAGACTGAGGAGAAGAAGGCGCTCGGGGACGGTTTAGCTATCATATATGCTGTGGACGTGACCAGCGGGGACGCGCATGAGGCGTTGGTCTGCCGATACAAAGGAATTGATTTGCCTTGCGACGGACCAACCACCAGGTAGGGTTACATAGCTGAAGCATCGCTCCATGCGTGGCAGGCCGCGGTTCTCCATGGGGAGCGAAGAGTGCTGGTCAGGACCGGGAAGGGATTAATGAGGGGCCTTGGTCGACGGGCATACAAGCTGTATCAAGACAAGCGTCGGAGATCATGAAAGGCGAACCGGACTGGCTAAAAGATCGCTATGCCCCAAGACCATGTTGAGGTGGTATCCTGGCTTGTGCACGGGACACCGACATGCATTGGAGAAGTCTGTGGCTTTTGTGGCGTCCGAGACGCTAAGGGGGAGCCCCGTAAGATGGCGAGAGGAGAGGTCAGCTCTGCAGCGGCAACACAAGGCTTCAGCTGTGCAGGTGCCCATTATTGAGGACAAAGGGAAGTCAAAGCGTCTACGGCCGCCAATCGCGGCTTTGGGCTGCCCGTTGGACGTCCTTTGAAGATCAACAACGCCAACACCGCCAACACCGCGTACGACACTGGTCACCGGGTAAAAAGCACGCATTGCGACCTCTGGGCTCTGCTCGAAGCTATTAGACAGATTTCGCGAATTTCTTTACACTGGTTGGAGCTAATTTAGGAGGCCCGCAGGGAGTTCGAATACGACTTAGAGGATGCTGATTTGGGCAAGAGACTGTGCAATGAAACCATGCTTAACTTCTTGCACAAGCTGGAGCCGAGCCTTGTATTTTTTGAGGTTTCAAAATCGTGTAATAAGCCTATCTTACGTTGAGCTTCTTGTGGTAACAAAACGACGATCGTGACCGGTCGTAAGGCGTTGAGTCTCCACAACTACGTCACGGCTCGATCGATCGCGACGACCACTAAGTAACTTTACCTGATATAGGTGCGTAAGCGACGTAACGCAGGCTTAAAATACCGCCTTATTTAACGAAGTATTTGAAGCCTGTGTTATGCATGTGTAGGGGTTTTCCCTGTAGAGAGGCCTTTTATGAACGATTTTATGCGGATCTACTAGCCAGGGTGTATGCGACGGCGTCAAGCCACTTGGTGTTGATCAAGCTCAATCGACGGCTTCAACTTCTAGATTGAGCGACTTTGCGAAGTACACAAGGATTGCGAAATCCGTCTATTGGGCAACGGTCCGAACGTTGAATAACACGCCACGATGGTCCCGTCTTCCTTCCCGCACTCATATGACCTTGACCCTGGCGTTTGCACGCGCCCCCAAGTCCCAACAACAAGATCCACTCTAACCCCGAGGTCGCTCCGTCCGGCCCTCACGTTTTCGCTCCAGGAATTCTGGAATGCACATGACATGGTGATACCAAGCGTAGAGTCTGTCACAAGTTTTACTAGAGTATCAAGTATCTAATTGGCACGGCACAGCCCAAGAGCTATTTGCTTGTTACTGTCCGTGCCCGTCACCCGAGGCCAGCTTTGACGAGCAAATTCGAACGCCCTTTTCTTCAGTGACCATCGTGTAACATCCAGCATGCCTGGTTGTGCGGATCCGATGCCTGGAAGTCCCAGCTTCCTGGTCTCTCCCATGCTCTCAAACACCAGAATAAAAATATACCCCGACTTATTGGCACGGTACTTCTTCAGGGGCTAGCCTTGTCCCATCCTTTCCATCAGTGGATATTGCGCCGCGCGTTTTTCAACCTCATTCTGCATCGCGAGTACTATGGTAGTTGCGCCTTTTTTTGCACATCCTGCACAGCATTCCAGTTTGCGGGGTAGTCACCCACCAAACCGGCCTTCATGCGCCTTTCAGCCACCAATCCGTTGAGAGTTGTTGTGTTTCAACATCTGTGATTGGCCCTAATGGCAGCCACCCTTGCCCATGGTGTCATTCTAGAATTCTTCTACCGCGTCTTTCCCTTAAGGGGTTTTGCTTGCGCTAGTAGACCGCTTCCCTTTTTTGGCTAGTGGGTTTCCTAAAGTAGAATACTGCCACCTCCGAGCTTCAGACATCAACTTTTTGACCTACTTTTCTACCTACTTCTCTACACCTTAACTCCATAAAACCTATCACTAAACAACAGTTATGCCCTCCAAACCTCGTACACCAGATGCAGAAGACCATCTGCAAGCTACTTTAACGGCCTAGCGAACCGGCGGCCTCTATTGCAGCCCAGAAGCCTGCGCGAATGCGTATCCGTCCGGCGGAAGCACCGCCAGCCTCAGTCCCGAACCATCCAGCAGCGAAGAGCGGCGGCAGCTGTCTCGTGCACTTAATCGAACCCGGCCTGATGCCCAGTTCAACTGGGAAGTCCGCGAAGAAAAGAAACTGATCGAAGAAGCTGTCCGCGATGGCTTTCTATCGGGGTTGTTAGGGCCATATACTAAGTTAGCTGAGGATATCATTCGCGAGCGCTGGATTAAGCGGGGCATTTGGAAATGGGGCCCTGGTTCAAGAGCAGGCGAATTGTGGAAACACGAGGAGGCTGATGCTGGTCTTTATCAGACAGCCTGAGAAAAAGCAGCCTCCCAATAGTCTGTTCGGGAACCCTTCAGCAAACGTGAGAGCCATGCTATATGAGCGTGAGAAGCCTACACTGCCGCCTAATATCGACGCGTCACGTCCCTGCAATCAGTTTGAATATGATCTGACGATAGAAAGAAAGCGACTTACCTGATAGACTCCCGGATATGGTCTACAAATGGGTTAAAGACAAATGGACGGAGCGCGGAATCTGGGATCCGCGCTATACACAACAACCTGAATACGACCTGGCTCAGGAGGGACATTGGCTTTGGGCTAGAGAACGCAATCAATTTCCCGAATCGCGTTCACAGGCGGAGGAGATGGCATACGAGAATGTTAAGGACAAATGGATTAAGCAGGGACGCTGGGATTCACGATGGGCCGATCGGCCTGGCAAGATATGGAGACATGAGCAGCCTGGGGAAAAGGCTCGCCTACGCCAGTTAGGGGGTCTCGCTGACCGAAGTGCCCTCAACCCGTTTACCCGGCAATTTCTGGGGTTACCACCTCTTCCAGGCGCCTCTTCTCCCCATCGACAGAACCCTCTTCAAACTTCAGACTACTCCCAAACGCGGTCTTCCAACCTTTCTCCCCAAGCTCAGCCTAATACATCTGTGGACTAGTCTGCCACAAATTAGCAACTTGCTTTCTCCCCAGGTACTACTCACAGCAGTAGGCGGCCCTTACTTGGTCCGGTGGAGCCCTCAAGGATGTCTAAACTAAAGGGCAAGCCTAAACGCCGACGGCACACTAACGCTGCTCTCAAGCTTGTGACCTCTGAACGACCGTTAAGCAGAGCGCACAATGCGCCTGGAAAACGAAGTCCTCTAGCTGATATTCAGCCACTAGTTACAGCCAGTGTTCCCCGGAGAAGTGCGCGGATAGCTGAGCAGATGCGGAAGGCGGAAGGAATATCTAAGCGAAGTTCCAGGGCGAAAATACCAGCGCGTAATGGATCTAGACGACGAAGCTCTTCTCCAGCTGGGGCCCAACTACCAGTTCCAGCCAGTGTTCCCGGAAAAGTGCGCGGAGATCTGAGCAAAGTTCCAAAGCAGAAACAGCAGTTAGGCGTAAGCGCAAGACAGCAGAATCGCTAACCAACGAGTCCAATGAACGATCAAGGTCAAAACGGCGCAATACATTGATCGCAGCGGATAGTTATCGGATAAGGAAAGGGCAGAATGGTGCAAAAAAGGGGGCAAAGGCCGGACGGCGAGCAAGGTCACAATGAATTCAAATCGGATGCATTTTTATACTTTTGATAAGTCAGGAAAATGACGGTCGTAAGGTGTGGCTCTATGAATATGCTACGTCAGTCTTCACCTTACCAAGACCGGATTCTTTATCCACAATAGCATCACGTGTACCATGCTTTGCCAAACAGGAAATCACGGAAAACCAATCCAGAAATGGTGCTCTAACGCCTAGAAACTGTCCTAATAATTAGCTACCTATAAACGCGTACGTAAACCGGCTAGAACCAACCTAACCGAACCAAAAAAATCAGGAAACGAATTAAGCTGTGCAATCGGCAGGGATGTCTCAGAAGCAGATCAGAGCTCGGCTTCCCAAAATACGCACAATCGAGGAGAATGAGCCAGCTCTATTGACCTTCTTCGCTATCTACAGGCGCCATCAGAGAAAGAGAGGACATTCTAAGGATAGTAGGTTCCTTCAAGAGGAAACAGGAAAATTGGGGATTGAGATCAAGGTTGAATATTGGATCGTACTCGGTACTTAGCAACGCGAGTATTTCCACGTATCCTGCCTTAAGAAAATGCTCGACCTGCCTCCGCTTGCCACCCGCACGCTTCAGACTTGGCACGGACTGTTACCGGTAAAATCAAGACTTAGCAGTTATACATGGAGCTTAATGTTGCGGAAATGCTTCAAGTACGGCTACCGGGTATAATTTGCCAGGCTTAAAGTCACCAAAACACCAAACTAAAAATAGAATCTAAGCCAAAAATGCGCCTGGACAAGGGTGCCACCTGTAATACATTAAAACAAAATACTCTCCTTCCCTCTTATCACAACGTTTTTCCTCGCCATCATTAATTGCATTATAGCGCGCGCGGATCCCGCCCATTCACGCAGAAGAGTTAGCCAGCGATATCCAGCAATATCCTTGGCCTCCTCTCCGTCGAAGACCCAACCCGCGACCTAACCTCCATCTGCTCAACGCTCAAGTCAGATGCTCACCGAACATTTACAGAAAAATGGATAGAGTTAGAATGCTCCCGCTTCAAGTCATGCATTAGTTGACGGGTTTTAAAGGTCTCCGCGCCGTTACCTTTTCGTTAATCACAAGCTAACAGCAACACTCCTAGGGTTTCCTTTTAAAAGATCGCCCTGCTTGTAGTTTTTATTTCATCAGACGTTCCGCCAGGCCAATTCAATGCCTTTTGAGCTCCCCACCGCGATCGCGTTTTGTGAAACCGACACCTCAAGCTGTTACACCTTGCCACTGCTCGCCGACTACTTCTGTTTGGCGTCCCTATGAATATCGAAGTAGAGAACCGTAGGATCAAAATCATACAATAAGGATTGTGTCATGGAACATTGATTCTCAAGCTCCGTCGCAGCTAGAATGTGCGGCCGCAGGAATTGTCCATCTAAAAGAGATTTTCGGAAACCGCCACCTTCTTTAATCATTATGCTCCAGGAAACCCTGCCCAACTCGCCAAGGGCAGTCCCAGCTGACAGGCGGATTAAAGAACACTTCTATACATCTCATGCTGCCTCAGATGACTATACTGTCATAATACTTTGTAACACAGGATATCCCCATACAACATTGGTTCCAGATTGGCCTTGGGGAAGGTCTTGGCAGAAAGGCTCTTTTTGTAGATATTCTGCTCGCACTTCGCTCTGAAGATAAACCGAACAAAGAAGTATCACGGTTTTACACTACCCGCTCGGCGTCTCTAAAAATGCCGAGATAGCCTGCCGCCCTTCACCTTATTCACGTCTTTTCTCAACCCAGAAGCAACCAGCAAGCGATGTCAGAATTCGAGGAGGATTGATTGGAGGCCATTTGGACTTCGCCTTTCCATACGTGGGTACTCGGAACAGCAGCGCCTTCGTCATCTGGGACAAGTTTGACGGCAGAACTAGTATCAGTCTAGCCTACCATCACCGTTATTCTTCAAATCTAGCTTCGCAAGCCCGTGTCGTCGAGTTAATTCAAGACGATACCTTAGAAAACGAGTCAGAGCTACAGCTTCCACCAAAGAGGAGTCATAAGTTTCTCGCCATGGGACTACCCAGGTTATCAGGGCTCCAAGAGGTCAAAGATCCGCCTAAGGTTGTAGGCAGGATTAGTCTTAGGCTTAAGACCAGGCTTAAGATATGTGAATCAGGAGGTCTGCGTGTACAGTATGCTGGGAGTGAAGAGGGCTCTACCGGCGGTGTCCTTAAAGGGAAAAACAAGTCCAATGTTTTGGTGAGCCGTCAGTTCAGCCTCGCTATTGGAGTTACAGAGTTATGAAGTATTGTGGCACGAATACGACCTTTCCAGTAACGAATGATTTTGTGCTACACATGAGTGGGGCTCGCTTCTGCATGGCCGCAGAGACGATGTAGTTCTTTCAAAGGGGTCAGTTCTGATTCCAGGCTTAGGCAGAGCAAAGGTGGCGTCGAGTTCAAATAGAAACATGGTGGCTACTTTCGTCCAGCTTCGCCGCCAGAGCCGGCCAATCAACCACAGTGTCAATAGGACCGAAAACGGTCCTCGGGGTCCCGTAGGGAGCCGAGGCGCCTTAAATTACACCTGATTGTTCTAAAATATATTTAAACTATCTCTGTTATTATAAATAGTGTTAATAGAAAACTTATTAAATCTTAAGCTGGATTTTAATAAGGTAAAAATATCAATTTTTCATTTATCTATCTAAAAAAAATTAAAAATTAAAAATCTTATTAAGAGTCTGTTAAAAGCCTGCTAAAACCGATTATATAATTAATAAAATTAGAAAAAAATTAAAGTTTTACCGAAAGGTCTTCAGGGTCTTAATACCCTAAAAATTTACTAATAAAGCGCATTTAATACTGTCACGGCACTGTTACAGACCCTAGTCAGGGGCTCGACCAATAGATCTATTCTGTTAACTGAGCCTTTACAAGATAATATCTTTAAGTCTTAGCGCGTAAACATTTTTCTAATATATATAAATTACTATATAGGCAAGCATCTTATTAACTTTTAGGGTCAATTTTATGTAACAGGTCTCTTATATCTATTTATAGCTATTGAAGGACTTTTATAAAGCGGCTTTAATTAGGGACTAGATAGTCTAAGTATATAAGGTAGAGGTTATGTTAGTCAAGGGATAAAATCTTTATAATAACTTCAACAAAAGAAATATATTTTTATTTATTTGCAGGATATATTGTCACATAAATAAGATATTAAATTCTTGGATAAATACAAGTGATAGTATTAGTAGTATCCCATAATATCTTGCCGACTATGTAATGCTTAAGCGGGTATTGATATGTTAAAACAGTGTATAACCTGAAATTCATCGAATTTTTTAATCAACTCTAGCCTTGCAAGTCTGGAAAAAGAATGTCCTGGGAACCCCGCCCAAAGAAGGAAAACCAAACCCCGTCTCTGCATTTGTGCAAGGGGCACAGTGAAATATGTAACACTCATAGAGCTATTTGGGATACTATGAGTTGATACGCGACTAAGTGCTTGCGCCACCAACCCAGGCATTGTAATTCGTGACTCCGCTTTTAGGGTGCGCTTGAATTGCTGCCCCAGTGCTGGAAAGCACAGTAGCACCATTGCGTACAATGCAGATTTTCACAAAGCCTGTTTGGCCGTTGAAAGGGGTCGAGAAGTGGTTGCTGCCGACTCTAGTGGCTTTGAAAGTGACGGGAATACCGCCGCCAATCTGGACAGTGATAGTAGAGGGGGATTTCACAAGAACTGTGAAGAAAATTTTGTCCTCAACAACGGTGTTGGGGTCGGCATAAGACTGGTACCCGCCCAAGTTGATAGCAGATAGGCAGTTGTTGCCGGTGACTCCTCCGTTGCTTCCTGCTGCGGCCGCTGTGAGGCGGTACCAAAAAGATACTTTTTCCTTGACAACGGTGGGTGCGATGCCGCCACTCTTGTACTGCGCAATGTAATATGGTAAGAGCTGTCGCCAACCATCGTGTGGCATGTTGTCAACATATGGATGAGCATTTGCGTTAGGGGCTCTTGGGATCCCATCGTTGTATATAGGGCCAATGTAGTGTGATTCGCCGTAATCGTTCCAAGTGACAATCTCAACAAATGCTGGCTTCACTGCTAGCACTTGCTGCCAGCGCTCGTGCCACAAGTCATCACCTCTCCAAACCCAAGCTTTGTTGTAACCAGGAAGGTTGGTGAAGAACCACGGGGACACACCCATCATGTACGCCTTGCCGTGGAGGGCGGCCTTCCAAGCCTTATCGGGAACGTCAGTCATGTTGTTGGCACCATTCGGCCACATGTCCCATGAAAAAGCACCATCAATAATGCTTAGCTGGGAGGAGATGCCTCCAGGACCAAGGCTGCTCCAATCGGGAACGAGGAAAATGCCACCAGGAACCGAGGCTCGAATATGGGCCCAATCACCGATATTATTCGTACCTTCGAAAGTAGATACCAGGGGAACGTTGTGGTACTTGAAGTGTGCAGTGTTGGGAGTGTATGTTTGCAAGAGCGAGATGACATCAGAAGCAACCCACGGCTGTCCACCGCCAAGATAGTCGAATGAAAAAAACAGCTTGAAGCCCGAACCCAAGTCGTTGGCAGCCTTAAATGCGTTGGAAATCTGGGTAGAGGTAGCCCCAACTAATGGTGGGGCAATATTCAGGACGAAGGCATCAATGCCAGCTTCCTGGGCAAGCTTTATGTCGCTTTGCCACTGTGTTTCGGTGTAAGAACCAGCGTTGCCGAGCTATTAATTTGTTAGCGCCGGAGCCCTGTAGTTTATTAAAAGTTCTAATATAGTCTGCTAATGTGGTTACATTTGTTACTCTAGCATGAGAAGAAACGGTAGGGGAAAAAGAGGTTGAAGATTGTAGAATCAACTTACTATAAAATGAGCAAAAACCGACTGAGCGGAAACAGCGGATGGAAGGCTGGCCAGAGCCGCAAGAATGAGTGTGGTGAATTTCATAATAAAGAATGTAGCATGCTTCAAGAAGCAAGGAAAAGGAGCGTGGTGTTGTTTAAAAAAAAGGAAACAAAAAGTTGCGAAGTGGTGACGGGATGAAGAAAGGCCACCTACCTGGATAAGTAGTCATTGTTCCTTGTTCTAAGATGAGTCGGCGCCATGTTAGATTGAGGGGGCACGTTGGCGCTTAGGCTTGCTTTGCTTCATCAAACATGGGACAGTTTCTCGTGTTTCAACGTTTCAAAGTCGAGAACATGGCGCTAGGCGGGGGCGTAAGGATAGTGAAAATGGCAAACTAGCACAGACAAGGCTAAACAAGGAGCCTCCGCTAGAAGATCGGGTGGGACCGTGCACGAGGTGGCCCGAACTTCTAATCGCCCACGTCAAGATACAAGACTCGAGGTATGGGTCAGAGCTGAAGGCTGCGAAGAGAAGGGAGGTGGCTTCTGCAGGTACGCGAGGGCTTTTGATTTGAGTGCTCATTTGCTGACGCTCGCCGGGAACGGCAGAAACAAAAAGAAAAGAAGGGCAAGCAGTCCCAGCCTGTTGAAATGAGGTTATTGGGGCTAAAACTCTGTGCATTGCTTATTTCTATATAGGTGGTTAAAGAGATTTTAAGGAACTTCGACCAGCGGTCGAAGTTCTCTACTCGGGCCCCGTCGGGTTCTTCGAATGCTGCGCAGCCCCCACCTAGTGGGGGCCTACGCCCTCAACACAAAAACACCCTCAATACAAAATAATTCGTAACTTTATATATATTAGGCCAATTGCCACCAAACCAGGCTATAATTGAAGCTATTCGCGTGGCGAATCTATTGGAAGGGCCCCTTCTATCTGATCTTCTTCTGGTGTTGCACTTCGGGGCCGTTTTGCCACGGCGTACGCTTTCATCTTAGCCACGCGTTTCCTTCCTACTTGGGTCATTGGGCCCATAGCTTTACGTATAAAGCCCCTCGTGCATACAGGAAGGGCCTCAGGCCTATAGTTATGCACCCAAAACACGCGCGACAGAGGGCGGTGATCGCCCTTAAAGATATATACGGGTTGGAGTTTCTTCTAGGTGAACTTTATAAGCGCAGGAAGAACCTCTATATAGAACTTTTACTCGGCCCTTTTTCTCTGGAGTTCTAGCTTAGCTATAAGAGCTAAAGCTTCTTCCTATTAAGCGTTGTCTTGGCGTTGTTTCTTCATACGCCGAGCATCCTCAGCGTATACAGGCCCTCTAGCTAGGAGGATCTTCCAGCTGCCCAATTTACGGCTATTATACGCAGCCTGCGCAGCCTACGTCTTCAATAGCTCTCCTTTAAATAAGGCGCCAGCATAGGCTTGTGCACGGGCGCCCTTAAGAGTCGTCTTAATTGCTTTAAATGAATGATAAGGCAACTTGGGCCAAGCCTTATTATCCATAAAGTTATCCAAAAGAGCGTTAGATTGGCGCTTTAACGTACAAACAGTTAACAGAGTATGCCAATCTTAACCGCCAGGTAATAGAGGTGTAGGCCCTCTACCTGCCTCAGCTATATGTTGGTTAAAATCCTATATATCTTGGGGGACCTAATATATATCATCCGTTCTAGGGCTAGATTGCCCCGTAAAAGGGCCTCTAAGGGTCTCTAAGGCCCTCTCTAGGGGTCCATCTAGGATGGAAGGGTTAATATACGGGTACTTAGCTTCCTCATATGCTTGCACTTCTTAGCGCCGTAGCCATATAACGGAGCGTCTCCGGGCACAACTATCCCATACAACTGTGATTAATAAGCGCTTACTAATGTGCCCGCATGGGCCACTATTGGGGGTGCGGAAGAACTTTAAAAAAGCATGTCCTTACTGCAACTTACACTATAGAATATCTATGCAACTACGTAGTAAATAGACTAGTTTAGGGCACGGAATTAATAGCTTATTATATAGACTAAAAGCCCTAAACAGCTTATAAAGTAAATATTAGTGCTAGATGTAAGATATAACGCCAAAGTTGGATAACTTTAATAGTAAGTTTCTGGAAGTTTTCTACTATAAAGTTGCTCTAAATCTATACCTTATAAAGCCTATATCAACTTCCTACCGTATAATATGGCCGATAGCTCTTTGTTTAATATTGACTTAACTCTTCCTGACCTTAATAAGCTCCTATAGCGTTGCCCTACTGCCTATACTGCCTATACTGCCTCTACTACTCCGGTATAAAAACCTAGTAATCGCCAGAGCAACCCTATTGAAGTCCTTAATACCCTACCCCCCCTTTACCAGGTTGCTTTAGCCGCTTAGCGTAAGGTTTCTTAGGCTCCGTCGACTCCATCTTGGCTTCGCCGGCCATGGTATATAGGTATAGAGAGCTTGGCGCAGGCCTCTGCGCAGGCCTCTATATAGGAGACGTTCTCTCCTCTACCCCCTCCTAGAACTCTAACCACTAGCGGTTATAAATGTTGTGCTACTTCTGCTTCTTTGGTATACGATATAAATGATCCTCTTCCGCTATAGCTTTAATTGTGTTGGTAGCACTTCGGTAGCTACGGTATAGCAATTACTTAATTAGTTGTGTTATTGGTGTCTAGAGGGAGAAGAGGTCTATTCTACATATTAGTAGTAACTCTTATGGAGCGCGTATGCGCTAATCCCAAAATAGGAAAGAGTGAATAAAATAGGTCCAAACACTGGCAACTCTCTATGTGATTGGCCTAATAACCCGTACATATAACATACCGCACGTAATATTAAAATCTAACTCTAGTCTCTGTATTCTATGTTTACTTAATTTCTTACTAACCACTTAACCTCTCTCTACCCATTCCTTCGTATTTAAGTTGATTGTATTTGTGTTAACAAGGTTTCTTAATGCGTTACAAGCGTTTGCTTTTGTTATTGCGTCTATAGGGTTTAAGTCGCCGTTAATCCATTTAATCTCCGTAATTATGCGTCTCTTATATAATTAGCGCAAGCATATTAAGTTAACCATTAATCTCTTCTCCTAAGTACTTCCCAACTTGATAAGGTATTTGTATAGCGACTTGGAATCTGTACAGAGTATAAGCAGGAGCTCTACCTACAAGATCTTCTCTATCATAGACTTTAAGACCGCGCCGTGATCGAATCTATAAGCCATTACATATAGTTTAGAGGCTAGAACTAAGCGAGTAACTCTCTTACACTTAATAGAGGACCAATAAATAATATTTATACTACCACTGTTGTCAGCGATTGCAATTATAAAGCCAATTTGCGAGGTGTTGTCAGCGTTATTAGCAAAAGAGGCATCTATAAATACCATAATCTTGGGTAATTGGAGGTCTAAAGGTACGAATTATAGGCCTCTTAACTTATTATCAATTTGCCATTATAAACGCTTATTCAGCTTCTTTATATCACCTTCTTTTGGGTTAGTAACTTAAGCCGCAAAGGAAAGATTAAATGAAGACTCTGGTTGGCATATAGAGGCAATATACGCTCCTCTTGCGCGTTAAGCAATATATTGATCTTTTAGGGTAACCGCAACTCTCTTAGTACCTCTTAAACTCGTAAAATTAGTAGTCTTAAGGTTAACAAGGTTCAAGTTCTTACACTAGCGTATTTGGTTAAATATAATGGAGTTGTCGTTATTAAGAGTAATTTAACCGCCATTAAACTTAATTAGAGTACTTGTTATGAGTTTCTTACGTTCCTTTGCTATAAACTTAGCATTCATAAAATTGATTTCCTTGTTTTATATAAACTCTTTATTTTTAACAAATAGAGTATTGTTGGTCTGGAGGCCAATAATTCCTACTCCGGCTTTGTATGTGTAGAGGAGGCAAGGGTTATAGGTAGACTCCTTTATCTTAAGCTTCTCCATATAGTAAAGGTGGTATGTTAAGAACCAATGGTTGCCAGCCTTAGGGATACCGTATAGAGGCTTGATTACCTTTATAATAGTATTATTACCGAGTTGCAAGATATCTAAGAGTTCTGGAGGTAGGCAAATATAGAAATCGCGATTTAAAAGAGTAGTAGATTATACATACGCTTATAAAATGTCACGGAGGTACAGGGAGGCGCCTTCCTTAAGAAGAGAAGGTGTGAGTGCAAGTATAATTCGTTGACTTAATTATTAAATAGTAGGTAACTGTGTTAACACTAATTTCTTCTCCTAATTGTTATAGGCTTATATAACTAATCGTGACTTCTTAAACGCTTAATTGGTGCCCTTATTCTTAATATTATTAACAAATCGGGAGTTAAATATATAGGTGCCTTTTAGTACTATAGAAGTATCAGCAATTCGAAATACGCCCTTCTTAAGTAGGCCGTTAATCTCCTTCGTACGGGAGTCAGTATATAATGGAATTGCTATATAGACAGTAACGTCAGGTCCACGAAATCGTTCAGGTTGCTAGCGGTTGCGTTGTGGTTGCCAAATTAGTACCTCTTGCTCCTCTTCTCCTTTGTCAACTTGCTCTCTGTCAGATTAATCTCCCTTAGAGTCTCTAACTATACTCTCTTTGTAATATAGCTTAACATAAGTTAATCGGAAATTGGTAACTCCAGATAAGAGTTTAACCTTATAAGTCTCGCCGGTAATTCTAATTAATGGGAAGGGGCCTTTCCAGCCTCCTTTCTCTCTATATACAAGCACTGGGGAATTAGGTGGTAGGTCGTATAAAGCTTCCATATTGGGACCGTTTTGAGTGTTGAGTGCGTTATTAACCATTCTTTTAGCTCTCTCCTTCGTGATCTCTTCCATTGCTTTACGTATGGCGACAGCATGTTGTTAAATTAATGGTGCCAGTACGTCACTGTCTGACATTCGTGGGAAAGCACTAAATACCAGTAGAGTTGGTACCAAGCCATTAGGGCCCGTAGAATTATTTAACGCCTTAACAGCCATCTATAAATATGCCTCCTTTAAGATATCTGAACCTATCTCTTCTTAAATAATCTTGTAGGCGTAAAGAAGGGTTATATAACCTCGTTTAACCTTTCCGATGCTTTAATGAGCCTTAACGGGCACGCACTTGGTCTTCATTATAACTATAGAGGCGTTTTAACGAAACTCATAGCTGTTAAAGTTAGTACTGGTGTTATATATAACTAAATCGGGGGGACCGAGATAAGTATTAAGCTAATAAGTACAAAGAGCCTCCTAGGTGGTTTTTACAGATATATCTTTCAGAAATCGGGTGGCGGTAAATTCTGTAGCCTTATTAACAACGTGGAGTACTAGCTTGCCGTTAATGTAGAAGATATCGACGAATACTATATAATTGAAGTCCAAATTGTTAGGAAGCTTGAACTTGAATCTATATAGGGATTTGCCGTGCTTTTAATAATGGCAACAGTACTTAGTTAGCTTCTTAATTATCTCTTTGTTGATATTATAACCTAAATGCTTAAGTAGAGCATATAACTTCCCAACTAAAGGATGGCCGAAATGATGGTGCAATTATAACAACTCTGTTGCCGTTAAGTAGCATGCTGTTGATGTAATTGATACAGTAACGAATTGCTGTAGAGTCTTTCCCTATAGTAGGAAGGGGTAACCGAACTGTTGTGCCACTGGCACTGTTGATGTAGGAGTTACTACCTTATTGGTAAGGTTATTGTAGTAGCAACCTAGAGAGTTAAGATCTTGCAGGCTTATAAGAAATGGGGTATCAGCGCGTATAATATAAAACACAATCTCTCCTACTAGTAATTGCACTTTAAGAGAACCTATTGATAACATTAAGCCAATTCCAAACTTAACCTTAATGGCGCCGGCGTTAGAAGTATTAAATATAGCTATTAAGTTAACGGTCTCCTTGTATGCAAGATATTGGCCAAATCTAGCAGTTAATGCTCTTGCTGCTCCTGTATCAATTATAATACCGTACTATTTGTCAGAGTTGTATCAAGAGGTCTCTTTAGAGGTGGTTAAATACATAAAAGGGAAAGTAGACTTATTAGGAACTACTCCTATAAGTATATATTAAGTTACAAGGTTGCTTAACTTCTCAACTATTAATAATATAAAGTATTTGGCGTGTTTAGTATCTTCTTTAAGATTAAGTACAAAGGTCTAAAAGTTATTAAGATTATCGTCGTCTTTAGTGCCTTCGTATTTGGTAATCTATTAGGCAGCATTCTGATTAAAGGTACGGCCGTATTTATGTCTATACTTCTCTTTCTAATCTTCTTGCTCTTCTTTTAAGTGTTTGGTAGACTAACAGCCTTATTTCTTACAAATAAAGCATCTCTTAACTTGTGAGTTACAAGGGTTGCGGAATCGAGGATTTCGGTCTTAAGGGTATCGTTCTTAAAGGTATCAAGTATTGCGATTCTAAGGGTATCACAAGAAGCGTTAAAATCGCAAGATACCGCGATTATTGTAATTGTTGTTATTACAAACGTATTGGCGGTCTATATAGTACGCTTCTTCCTCTTTATCTTCTCCTGCAATATAGGCAGCTATAGCCAGTAGGTGACTTCTCTTGTAGGTAATAATTAAGCTTTAAAGAGAGTTAATTAAGGCTAGCAATGTATCAGGTGGTTAAAAGCATACGTAACTACAAGCCAAGTCGTCTTAACACGCAATAATTAAGCGCTGTTATAAAGCGGCGTCACCCTTTATAGTCTTATTAGCGCTATTCTATGCTTTTCGGAGGTCTCTAACTAAGATATTAAGGTATTCCTTCTTCTGTTTGGCCGTATTCTCCGGTTAAGATATAACTTCCTTTAGTGTAAGGCTGTTGAATAACTAAAGTTAAGAGCGGCGGTGGTCATCGTTCTTAAAATAGGCTCATGTTGCACTGCAAAGTTAAGCGAAAGTAGGTATACTTTCTCTATACAATACTTGATTTGTAAAGAAGTGGTTAAGAGCATTATCCTTTAGTATATTAGAATATGCCTTTGCCTTTATTACGTTATCAGTAATATTAAGTTGCTTGCAGTAATTCTTAAAGATATTAAGTTTAATGTTAAAGTTATCATTCTAACCACTATATTTGTTGTCTACTGTGATCAACTTTATAAGGGAAATAATATCTCTGGCAGTACAGTCTGCTAGTAAGAGTGGAGGAGGTAAGTTTTGGTATTGCGTAGGTTGTCATTTAACGTCGTTAAGGTTACCAACTTATACTTCAACTCCGCCTGTCTTTAGTATATATGCTATAAGGTTTAACTTAAATTCTCCATCCTTTAGTATTGTTTGTTGAATCTCTAGTATTGTTTAAGCAGTCGGCTCTTCCTCCTAAAGGCATTTATACAGTGCGTCATTCAGCTTAGGAGGGCGATTTGACTTATATACCCAAACTCTATACTTACGCAGAGCACTTTGTAAATTGCGTAAGTATGTCTTATTAACTTTATCAAATAGCTATGCCGTCCATTTATTAAAGTCTTCTTTAAATTGCTCCTAGAGATCACTATCTTATAACTATAATTGGTTATAGACCCAGTATTTATATCTCACAAAAGCATCTCTCTCATCTTTCTCCTTATTTGTGGGATTAAAGCCGTTAGGCCACTAATCCTTGTTCTCTAGCTTTACTAACCAGTCCACCATAGCTCGTATTTATTGTATGGGAGGAGGTGAGGAGGGAGGCAGAATTAGTTACTATAGGGTTTTTAGAGGTATAAAGGGAGGGAAAGTTGTCGGTATAGAGGCCATATTAAGTTCGTAGGTTGCGATAAACAGTAAGACGCGCAGGTGCCATGAATGCGTAATAGACGCGATACAGAAAGACAAGCACAGGCAGGCCTCTGAATCTTTAAATACAAATTAAGTTATAGAAACACGAGCACAGGCAGGCGTCTACTTCTTAACGCGTATTCCCTAGCAAATCTCACACAAGGGTTCTCTGCACAGGCAGGTAGGCCTTTTATAGTTAATTCCTCTTTAAAATAGTACCGTCTCCTAATCTGTGATCACTAATCAGTGTTGGTAGCACTTCAGTAGCTACGGTATAGCAATTGCTTGATTAGTTGTGTTATTGGTGTCTAGAGGGAGAAGAGGTCTATTCTATATATTGGTGGTAACTCTTATAGAGCGCGTATACGCTAATCCCAAAATGGGAAAAAGTGAATAAAATAGGTCCAAACAAATTGCTATCGCTAGAAGTTAAGATCTAACGTCTAAAGTGGTATTTAAACCACTATTTATACCTGGACCTGGCTCTAGTAGTAAAAAAGGTGGTTAACTCTATGCCCACCCACTACCTTCTAGAGCTATATAATGGTGAGACCTTTAAGGATTCTAACGCCGCGTTTAATTAATACTAGAACTACGCCTTTAGCAAAGGCTTCTTTATTATTATACTATCCTTAGGCAATGAAACCGCTCTACAACCGCACTATATCTTTGGCTGTAAACACCATAGTAAGCATACCCGGAACTACTGTAAGTTAGACGACTTCTACGGTAAGAATAGCAACCGGCAGCGAGAGGCCACTAAGGTACACTAAAAGAACTGTGGCTGGTATATTTAGATGGCCTAGAAGAAGCTTCCTAGCCATATAGGTGATATTAAAGGATAGGTATCGACTATCACGCATACCAAGCACTCTAATTTAGAGGCTTTAGAGGCTCCAGAACACGACTTTATCGCGAATCCCCTTGCTTATATTGGCCACCAGGATCGACTACCAGAGGCTAAAGAGGCAGCCATAGCAGCCTACGCTCTTAGGGCAACTCGAGAGACCTATCTTACTACATAGCGTCAGCTTTCTGCCCGGGAGTTACATATAAGCAAGAAGAAATACTATAGCTTGACGCGATTGTTAAGCGGCCTTCCTAGTAGAGCTAAGGGCCAGCCGCAAGCGCTTGGCGCGCTTAAGCTGCTTTTCTACTAGCATGGATTTAAGTACCGGTCTTAATATACCTATACAATCAATCCAGAATTAGGTCGTCTAATTGCTTAAAGTCTCTAGTAGCTTGTATTCTGGCTTCCTATCTAGGTAGATTTAGCGCAAAGGTTTATTACTAACTTTGGCTGCTAAATAGATGCTATATTTAATACTAATTAATCCAAGCTCTTATTGGCTACTATTACTAGCGTTACTAATATGGGGTCCTCTTTTCTAGCAATGCAGTCGTTTATTAAGAGCAAGTCTTAGCTAGATTAGACCTTTTTACTAGAGTCTGCTTAGTAGAAACTTTGGAAACGGCTACCTAAAGTTATTATTACCGATTTTGGTAAGGGCCTTGCAGCCACCTTATTAGTAGGGCAGTTAATTGCAGTTATTCTCTAGTACTGCCAGTGGCACGCCGCGAAGGTAATAAAGAAGTGGATTGATAAGGGGATCTAGATAAAGGCTAAGAGGCCACATAGCTACTTAGTAGAGGAGAGGAAGGTAGTAAAGGAACTATTTTAGCCCTACCTAAAATCTGAAACGGTAGCAGAGCTTAAAGTTAATTAAAAGGCAGTCCTAGATAAGCTACACCCGTGCAATAAGGTGTGGTTTTAGACTATATATGTTAAAAAGGAGAGCCAGATAATTACCTGCTATATTAGGTAAGTTTTATTTTAAGCCAGGGAGTAGGATGCTTAAAGGTATCCTAAAAACGAGCTTTACTATAGGCCGGCCTATAGTAAAGCTTATTTCTAGGATGCCTTTAAGCATCCTACTCCTAGCTTAAAAACCTTATTTTAACGTTAGCTTTCCCTGACTGCTTACTCCCTTACCAGATACCTTCTAAATTTAGGTATAGCGGCAAGCCAACGAGGCGAGGGTATTAATAGAGGATTAAAATGCTTTATTAATTGTCAATTAAGCCTTAAGGATACTATAATTGAGCTAAAGAGGTGGATTTTAATGTTGTGTAAGGAATTGATCAAATCTAAATATATGTCCGAAATGTCCCTACCCTGAATTATCACCCTAGATCTCTTTCAGCACTACTTTATATAGATTAATGGTGTAGTAACGCACTACGCGCTTAAGCGAATCTTTAACTCTATGCGTGGTGCGAGAGCTTTGACGAATAAGGAAAAGCAGGAGTGGGCCGATTAGGAGTAGAAGCAGGACGACTGCGACTGCGAGGACCCCTACCGATATGGCCTCCCCTGTCGCTATATGCTTATTCGGTGCTTAATACAGAGGCTTCCTATATCGCTGGCTTTAATCCACCCTCGCTAGTATATCGCAATAAAGCTAATTACCGCTCTAGATTGGCAGCCGCGATATATTAAGGATATGGCGTTTAAGGGTAACCCTCTGCTAGGGCACCTGGAAGCTCTTACTAGGATTTAGCTATTGGTTCTCCGCCTTCTTGATATTATTAAGGACCTTCTTACTAAAGAAATGGGCGAGCTTGCCAATAAATTTGAAGACTTTGAGGTAGCTTAAATAGCTATTTTAACTAGACAGGTAGAGCTTTGATCACTACCTGAGGGCGCTCCATTTGAGGTTCCTCCAAAGGCTCGCTGGCAGCCACCACCTAAAAGGAAGTATGGTAAGGCTAACCAGCGGGGTAAAACAAGCGCCGAGATTGCTGAACGCGCCGCCGACGTTGCTATGCAAGAGCTCCAAAAGGAAAGGCAGGAGGAGGCCCAGAAGTAGAAGAAGTAGGTAGAGTCTAGAAGTCGGCTTATACTTACTTAACTAAACGGTGGTGTAGATCTTAGCTAATTTCTAATCTAAAATAAAGAACCGGCCGACGAAGTGGATAAGGATATTGAGGAGGATAAGGAGCTACCGTTTGACAAGCCGTTGGTGCTGTATGACGAAGTTTTAGGGGGGTTAGAGGATAAGGTGGTTATTTTAGAAGTAGGGGAGGACGATGACGACTTATGGCTTGATAAGATGGAGGTACTTCATAGTACTATATTAGGTGATCCTTACCAAAATATTGGTAAGGGGGAGCCTATTGCGACCTAATTGGTACCTAACAACTATTAAGAGCCGCTACCTCTCCTACTTTATTAATCTGGCAGAGCGGCGTGTACTAGAGCTTAAAGGACCTATACTTAATTGGCTCGTGGTAATTTTATATTAATCTTAAGTGATACTGACGAGGGTCCTAGTGATCCTGAGTTAAAAGAGGTTGTCAATCCTAAGCTAAAAGAGGTTGTTATTCCGTTGAAATTAAAGTGATTGCGATAGGGAGCTTCTGCAGACGTGTATAAGGCTTATAAAGCTAGCGCACTTGCTATTAGGTCCCCCAAGGCCAAGCGCACGCGTGGTAATAAAAAAGGAAAGGACCCTATTGAAATAGACGGCCGAATATTGGAGTATTACACGTGTAAATAGTGCTTTGTTATTATCTCAGTAAGCGACTCAGACAGCAAGGGCAAACTAAAGGCGCACTCACTAATACTAAAGTATCACTAGTCTCCGCCTAAACAAACGCCACTTTTTTTTAACCAATCAGATATCTACCAACCTTA
>Ga0307507_10004951_pt1 | contig 22668 bp, 18 predicted proteins | sample 7_EM_MG_FD_207223 | JGI IMG/M metagenome (GOLD analysis project Ga0307507, IMG submission 207223) | Populus trichocarpa ectomycorrhiza microbial communities from riparian zone in the Pacific Northwest, United States - 7_EM | ecosystem: Host-associated > Plants > Roots > Unclassified | place...
CAATGCCAAAATCTCTGATTTTGGGTTATCTAAGGTCATCGATGAAGGAACGGGACAAGTACAAGTTTCAATGAGAGGAACCCCTGGATATATTGCTCCAGAATTGTGTAAGCTACCACCAGGACGTATCACGGAAAAAATTGACATATACAGCTTTGGAATTGTTCTCCTGGAAATAGTTTGTGCACGAAAAAACGTAGATCACTCGCTGCCAGAATCTGACTTCCATTTAGTTAGAATGCTGCAGAATAAAGCTGAAGAAGACAGACTAATAGACATTGTGGAAAATGTAGATGAATGCATGCAGAGTGATAAGGAGGAAATGCTTAGAATGATAAAGATTGGTGCTTGGTGCTTGCAGGATGACCCAGAAAGAAGGCCTCTCATGTCAACGGTTGTGAAGATATTGGATGGTGTAATGGAGGTAGATACAAACTTGGTGTATGTGTTCTCACATTCACTAATAGCTTCTCCCATTGCTAATCACCACATTTCTTCGGCACAGCTGCCAGCATCTGTTCTTTCTAATCCCAGATAATGGCATTGTAAATCTCTTTCTTTCTTTTTTTCTTAAAGAAAATTCATCAAGCTTGTTTCATAATTTGTACTACTTGTCCATTATAAAATTCATCTTAATTGAGCTAAGAAAAACTATCATCTTAGTATTGTTAATTTTTTTTCTAGTAAACTTCATTGAGACATTCAAGTGATGTTTGGTAACCGAGAAAGAAGAATTAATAATAGGAACAAGAGTAAAAGTTTCATTTCGACTTAAGTTGAATTGATTTTTTGGCTTGTGCTAAGCCGCCGTGGTTTGTTCATTTTTTTCAGTCAATTTTTTTTTAATGAATAATAACTGAAAAACTTTTAAAATATTTAAATATTGACATATTAAATAACATATATTTTTCTTTTAATATTAAGAAGGTGATATATTGAATCAATCAGAGCCAATAATAATTAACCTATAAAATTTATGATTTGAGGTATGAGATCATGATAAAACCATGAAACTTACATCGTAGAAAAACTAAAAATTTTAATTATAATAAAACAAATATAAAAAAAATGTTGACCAAAGTAAACTTATATTGGTCTTCGGCTCAACGTCGCGGATCCGGCCAAAGGTTTTTGGACATAAGATGAACAAAGTTAAGGCGATGCTAGGATTTCTAAAGAAGTAAAAGAAATTCAAGACTCGGGTCATTGAGTCGATTGAGTTGAATAATTTTTTAATACCATAAAAAGACAACTTAGTTTAATAATATTAAAAACCAAGTAAACCCAGATAAATCTCTTACACCCAGCTTAATATTTTAAAATCATAACTCGTGAAATCTCCAACTCGTACTCAATTAAAAAGCTTAATTTCCAACCAAAAAAGATACGCCCATAAAAATAGTGTCAACTTGTGAAATATGGATTCACAATTTTCAACTAATTAAATGTTGAAAGAAAAAATTAATCATACAAAATGATGAAAAAAAATAGCAATTATAAGTTAAAAAAAGGCTTGCGCCCACTCGGGTCAACCCATCAAATTCACAGGTCAGGTAACTCGATACAAATAAAAATGAAGAAAATCATGAAATTTAATTTTTTAAAAAAAAACCATCGTTAGCTTATAAAATTCGTTACCTAGGCCATTTGACTTAAAATACTGAATATGAAAAAAAATCATGAAACTCAATTCTCAGCAAATCAAATATTTAAAGATGAAACTAAAATAAAAAAAATCAACCACGCGAAAGGATCCCAAAGAAGAAAGAGTAATTAAAAGCAAAAAAAAGGAAAAAAAGAAAGAAGATGTGAGCCCACCTAAATTAACCTGTCAAACTCATAGGTAAGGTCATGAGAACAATATAACCTAATAGAAAGGAAAATGAAGAAACTATAAGACCTATTTTGTAAAAAAAAAAAATCAATGTCGAGTAATGAGATAAAGAAAATAAGTTAAAAAACAGATATTAATATGTGTTAGATTATAAAACTCGTGTCCCATGTTAGCTTATAAATCAAATGTCAAATGATAAAATTGAAAAAAAAATAATTATACAAAATGTTCGAAAGAAAAAAAATTACAAAAAAAAGAATGAGGATCAAATTAAAAAAAAACAAATGATGAAATGAAAAGAAAAATTGACTTCATAAAATAATTAAAAGAAGAAACCACCAAAACACTGATGACTGAATTAAAAAAAATATAATTTTTTTTATCAAATGATAAAATTAAAAACAATTGAAAGTTTATAAAATGGGTAAGAAAAAATTTTAGAAATAAAAAGAATCAAGACCAAATTTTAAGAAAAAATAAATAAATTTAAATTGAAGGATGAAATTAAAAAATTGCCAATAGGCCAAGGATAAAAATTACAAATATAAAGAATGAGGATTAGTGTGAATTTCAAGGGTGGAGATAGAAAAGAGAAAAAACAATTGCCCGCGACCATCCGCCGAGAAACAACCAACATGCATCATAGCTTAAGGAAGAGGATGTCGTAAGGAATCCAATAACATTACAAATTGAAGTTTTTAATTGCTAGAATCATTCACATGCGCCACTTAAAGACGATGGAGAAGCTGACACTTGCAACGAATACATCAACAACTTTTCTCATTTTTATTTTGTTTTATTTATCAAATTACAACATTGTCCTTAAGACCAAATAATTACTATGAAAAAACCTATATGAAATTACACAAAAGCCCATGAAGCCATTCATTGAGAATTTTGATTCTAAAGACAATTGTGCCATTTCACTATACTTATAAAAGTAAAAACCAAAAATACCCCTTGACAATAGGCAAGTGTTTTTATTTTTTTTGCTTTTAAGGGTATGCAAGTAATTTAACTGTGCAAAAAAATTAGAAAAAGACCGAGCTACCTCTTACAAACAAAAAATGACAAATGGATCCTGTGAAAAAAATCATTTTACCCTACGTTAAAAACTTAATTAATTTTTTTTATCAAAGATAAAAATATCAATTCACGATTATAATCCACAATGAATGAAGGCATGTATGTAGTAGTTTTCCCACATGTTTTAAGTTTTTGTAATTAAAAGAGATTAAAATAAGGATAAAGAAGAGTGTAAAAATAAAAATAAAAATTAAATCTAGTTCTATTTCTATAAGGAAAATGCAAATTGTTTTTTAAAAAATGTCATATTATTACCAATTTTATAATAATTCATTTTTAACTAATTTTCATTTTAGTCTTATAATGTTTAGAGAAAGTTGTTTTGATCTTTTTACTTAATTTTTTATAAGAAAGTTCTCAATTAGAAGCTATTTGGTCCTTATATTATGTGCAAACTTTACTCCTTATTTTAATTTTCCTTTTCAATTAGACTCTGACACTCTATTTGTGTTTGTAAACATATTAAAACAATAGTTCTGTATTTTTATTCCTCTCATCTTCATTTAAAAAAATATATATAAAAGGAGAGAAAAAAAAAAAAAAGAGGTTTAACATTATGAAGGCAAACATTTCTTCAATTTGGAGAGAAACGGGGTGAAAAGTTTGCTTCGAATTATTAGGAGTTTTGCCCTTGATTTTATTTTAAAATCTTACCTAAAGAAATAGTAAAGGATATCAATGTAGTTTTCTTCTAATATATATTCCTTTTCTTTTCCTTTCCTTCCCTTTCCTTCTCAGTAGAAATAAATATTCAGAACTTATTTTGATTCCTCCCATCTTCCTGTCTTTCAAATACAAGGAGAGAAAAAAAACATCATAAATATAAATCAATTAATAAAAATTCAAGAGACTCTAAAAATCTCTATAAATAAAAAGTCTCATTTTATATACTTATATACAGGAGAAGAATTTATTTAGAAATATAAAAAAAATTTCGAGATAAGTTTTTCAGGTAAGAAAACTCTTTCAAACTCAAACATTCTTTATCTACGCTTCAAATTAAATAAAGCATAAACATTTCGCTCTTCAACAAAATATTAAATCATCAAATCTTGCTATATAATATACTTTTCAATTTATGTTTTAATAAAACACAAATCTTTACTTGATTTTACAATTAAACCAAGCCACACAAAAATAAATTCAAGAGAAGAATTGATGATTGTTTCATTCTTTCATAAGAACATCTGAAATAAAAATTGTACTTATCATATATTTTAATAAAATCAAGTATTTATTAACATATATGTATATTAATTTGTTTAATTTCTGTTACTAAAATAAAATTCAACTGGACACGCATTAATTACAGATCATGCAATCATGTGTACCAATTTTCCATAAGCAAAGGAACAGAACTATAAAATGTGTAGAGGCTTGTATTTGTATTTGCAGCCAGACGCAGTCCAACTTTCTACAATTGTTATGTATTTGTACACCCAATCCAAAGACCAAATTAAGCAATCAAGTTGACCCAGCACAATCCAGGTCACTATTTCATTCCAAAACAACAAAGCAAACGTATTTAATTGTTGTGTGTACACAAACAATCCGACAACAATTCAATATCCTCACTTTTATTTTATTTTTAATTTATTCCTACCTATTATAAAATAAATATAATAATATTAGAAAAACTTAATCATGCATCAATAAGCTAGGAACTAGAACATTAAGCAGTTCTGTTCCTCTGCATATCAGAGATCTTTGTCCACGGTTCTAATAAAATAAAAAAACTTCAATTAAAAACTGTTGACTTTAAGGAAAACACCACTTTTATATCTTATCAGGTTAAAAATCTATACATTTTAGTATAAAAATATAAAAATTAAAATAATTTATTTTTTTATTTAATATTTAAAATATGTCTTTATATATAAGTTTATAATTCCAGATATTAAAAAAAAAAAAAAAATACTTTTGATATTTTTGAAATATATGTCAAATTTTTTTGAAATTTTACAAACTTGTTGCAAATTCTTGCAATATTTTTAAAAAAACATGTTAAAATATTTTAGATTAAAAAAAAAAAGCTTATGTGCTTTTCCTTTTAAAATAAAAATCAAAAAATAAAGAAAATTCTTCACATCACAGGAGGTCTTATCGTATTAGTAATATTTGTCGTGTTGTGGACGGTTTCTTAAATATATTCTTTATAATAAAAAAAAATATTGAATATTATATATAAGAATGTTAAAAAAATGGTAAATTAAAATTTATAAAATTGCCTGTAGCTTTTTAACGAGATTACTCACAATGATGTTCCAAATTATTTTATTTGTATTTAGGTCCTCAAATCAGCATTATTCAAGAGGTTCAGTCATGCATATGAAAACTGAAGTGGACAATTATCAACATATTAATATGGTTGAGATGTAAATAAATAAAAACGTGTTCTTGGCAGCTTGACCTAATTCTGATGTGTTGAATATATTCTGAATTGTGGAATTTAGTAGCGAGTTAAATGGGTCTTCCTGTGAAATATACAATGCATAAGCAAGTTGTCCACATGGGAAAATATACAGGGCCAGGATCATTTGTTGTTTTGTACAGGATGAAATGTAGCCGTTGATGTGCATGGACGACAGGCTCTCTCATGGTATAGACTTTTGACTTTGCTAAGAAGTCCTCTCTTGTAACCCAACAAGGAATATTAAAATCATTTTTGAAGGATTCACGAAATTATATAAGATAACAAAGATGAAGGGCAAATGCGAAAATTATCTTTAAAGAGTCATCCAAATGGGAAAACTCATTTATTTCCTTTATAACGCAATCCCTCCGTTAAGCGTACTCGTTAATAAAGTGTTGAGCTGTTGCCGATGAAGTTATTTTTCTATCCCAAAATACCCTTTTGACTATATATTAAATTAAAGAAATCCAGGGGTATAAGGTTATTTTCTTAAAAGCTAGCAAAGCTTCTTAAGGTATTAGCCATCACAGAGACTCCAAGGACCGAATTATGATTTCTTAAACTAAAGGGACTAGGCTGTTATATCACTAAAAACACAGGGACTAAATTATTATTTATTCATGATATTAAAGAATTGAAGAATTTAATACAGGCGAGATTCTACTTCTTAGTTTTGTCCTACTTTGGATTAGGGGATCCCTTCAAAGCTGCTTTTTTTTTGTACAGATAAGAAGAAAAAAAATTATAAGTGTCATGATTTCAGAAGTTTTATCTGCTACTACTAGAATTTGTTATATGCCATGAACTTGAAAATAAATTTCTTATGATTTGATTTAAGATCTAAGTTATGAGTTATCCCATCTCTAAGAACGAGTTATAACAATGACGTGGGATGCGGTGGCTCTGGTGAAAAAAGTGGGGCGGCCATATACCTTATTTCCAAGAAGTGGAGGAAAATCGTTCAATGCCTTGTAAGAACTTTCAACGCAACCTGTCCTAATCACAAAGTCGGTTCCCTAAGCGTGTTGAACTTTCCCTTCTCTTCATGACTGACCTCTGAGCCAAGCTTAGCCCTATGAAAGGAAGAAAGATTGCTAATTGGACTTCAGACTCCTCCTCCTTGTTGTTGTTAAATAAATTTCATCTGCTTCAATGTCTGTGATAATATTACTTGTGCAGTTATCTTCTTTCTTGGTCGCTCATTTATTCATATCAGGTAAAGTCGAGAAATCTATTTCTGTTTCCAGCTCTGATTCTTCAACTTATTTTATTAATTGAGTTGTTTTTATGCTATGTTATTGCTAGCAGGTGCTGTTTCAACAACATTTACAATAACAAACAAGTGTAACTACACAGTTTGGCCAGGCATTTCCTCACAATCAGGTTCAGCAGCTCTATCCACAACTGGTTTTTCCCTTGAAAAGAATGAGTCAAGGACCTTAACAGCACCAGCTTCTTGGAATGGGCGGTTTTGGGGCCGCACGTACTGCACCGAAGACTCGTCAGGAAATTTCTCCTGCATCTCAGGCGATTGTGGCTCTGGCAAACTAGAATGTTCAGGCAACGGTGGTGCTCTTCCTGTAACGTTGGCAGAGTTTTCGCTTCGTGGTTTTAATGGCCTTGATTTTTTTGATGTTAGTCTTGTTGATGGCTTCAACCTGCCTTTGCTTGTTGTGCCTTCTCGTCAGAACTGTACAAGCACTGGATGTGTGGCGGATTTGAACGAATCATGTCCGTCAGAGCTTAGGGTTACCACTAGTACAGATGGCAAGACTGTGGGATGCAGGAGTGCGTGCCAAGTGACTGGGTTGTCGATGTTTTGTTGTACTGGTGAAAACGCAACACCTGCTACATGCAAGGCTTCTTTGTATTCTCAATTCTTCAAGAATGCCTGTCCACAAGCTTACAGCTATGCTTATGATGATGATACTAACACTACCTTCACTTGTGCATCCACCGATTATCAAGTTACATTCTGCCCAGGTAAATATGCCGTTCTCCAATTTATGTAGGTTTATGAGTCTAGTGTTTTGTTTTTAATCATTTCAACATTTAGAGGTAGTTTTGTGCATCTGAAAGTCAGGTAAAGTGTTCACAAACTATGAAGATTAAGTTACCAAAAAACACAGTGTAGACTGCAGATACTGCAAGAAATTACATCATAACAATGAATAGCTGTTTGGTATTTTAGCCATTTTAACTTGTATTTTGGGAACTTGGGATCCATATAAGAGTAAGGCTATACAAAAACAAAAGTGCAGAGCCATGCCAGTGATGTGAATGAGATCATACTTTCATTCTATCATTGCCTTTCACATAAATCCATCATCTTTTTGGTTCCATAATGAATCTACTTCAAAATCATTTTGTTTGGCAGGCAACACAACAGTTATTACAGAAAACAATTCTCGTCCATCACCAGGGGAGATAGCACCAATTCCTCCACCAGAAATAAGGCCTAATCCCACTTCAAGAAGACATTGGGTGCCAATTATAGCAGGAATTGTGGGTGGTGTTCTTGCCATCATTTCTTTTGTAGTTATTATTGTTTGGAGGGTTAGGTTGAGCAAGTCTAATGATACTGAGGAGGATGTGGAAGATGATTATGTAAAGCTAGTTCCAGGAATGCCTGTCAGGTTTTCGTATGAAGATCTACGCGTTGCAACCAATGATTTCAAGGAAACACTAGGAAGAGGAGGCTTCGGGTCTGTATTCAAAGGAGTACTTCCAGATAGAACAGGAATTGCTGTGAAGCGTTTGGATAAATTAGGCCAAGGAAAGAGGGCGTTTTTAGCAGAAGTTGAGACGATTGGAAGTGTGCACCATTTTAACTTGGTGAGGTTGATAGGATTTTGTGCAGAGAAATCATATAGGCTTTTAGTATATGAGTATATGAGTAACAGCTCATTGGACAATTGGATTTTTAAGAAAATACAAGGATCTTCCCTAGATTGGCAGACACGAAAGAAGATTATACTTGACATAGCGAAAGGGCTGACTTATCTTCATGAAGAATGCCGACAGACCATAATGCACCTGGATATAAAGCCGCAGAACATACTCTTAGATCCGAATTTCAATGCCAAAATCTCTGACTTCGGGCTATCTAAGCTGATTGATAGGGAGATGAGCCAAGTTCAACTCTCAATGAGAGGAACCCCTGGATATCTTGCTCCAGAATGGCATCAAGAATTAGGTCGCATTACAGTAAAAGTTGATGTATACAGCTTTGGAATTGTTCTCCTGGAAGTAGTTTGTGCACGCAGAAGCGTTGATCACTCACAACCAGAGTCTGCCTTCCATTTGCTTAGAATGTTGCAGAACAAAGCTGAATACATTTTGAAATTTTTAGACGAATATATGCAGAGTGATAGAGATGAAATTATCAGGATGATAAAGATTGCTGCTTGGTGTTTGCAAGATGATCCAGAAAAAAGGCCTCTCATGTCAACAGTTGTAAAGGTGTTGGAGGGTGTAATGGAGGTAGATTCAAACCTGGTGTATAAGTTTTCACATGCATTGGCACCACCTCCTGTTGCTGATGACTATATTCTTTCAGCACCGCCACCAGCATCAGTTCTTTCTAATCCTAGATGACGTTGTAAAGATCTTTCATTTTTGCTAGCGAAAATTTTTTTCAAACTTGCCATCACTTAAACTACTCTGGTCTCTACCATGTCATTTTAACCAACGCGTATGTTGTTTTGAGTGACTGATTTTTGTAGTAACATTCATAAATTAAGATTTGAGGAGTTGTTTGAAGTTGTAAACCAATCATCAATGAACTGAGGTAACAAAACAGTTGTTCTATGGGCTGTCAGGTTCAATGATGTTATCAAGTAACATAACAGATTCGATCATTGATAAGAACCCCAAGTGATTCATTCGCTTGGACGTTCCTGCCTCTTTACAAAAGGCTCTTCAACTCAGCAAATTGTGGAATTTATGTGGCAATACGTTATCGTGATTGTTTTGATTATTGGACTTTGATTTTCTTTCAACAGAGCTCTCGAGAGCGAAACTCTTCTTTAGGCAGAGGGAGTATCACCGCAATGCAGATTACTTATTGAATTGCAGAAACATCATTTTCAGGACAAATATAAAAACATAAAAATCACATCTTGTTGCACCCACATGACGTAAGTGTACTGTAAACTCATCAAGGATAAGGCAAAGGTTGGATCACCACAAATGATCAGAAATGTGGAGACCACCTTACAATTGCATTGGATAGAATAGATTCTTTAGCTAATCACCACTTGTTGAATGCTACGACAACTACATGATCGAAATGATACGAGGTTGAAGGGAGCCTAAGAGGTCAATTCAGAATATGAAACGCTTGCAACAGATGTTTATGACTTTAGCTTTATTCGTTACAAAGAGTTCTGCATGCCACTTATTGTCAGTCTGAGACATGGAGGTGGAAGGACAAAACTATTAATTGATTATGGAATCTGCTATTTGAAAGAAGGTTTTGGATGTAAAATAATTCGATTGGAAAAAAGTTCTGGGGAGTTCTTAGAACTTGTAAAATGTGAACAAGTCATTAATAATCTGAAATTATCAGAAGAGCTGAAAATTATTTGTTCTTCGGGATGCCAGATTTAATGGCGAGGACTCAAAAACTTGCCTATCAATTGCATTCTGAGTACTAACTTCCTGAAATCATTTAAAATCTAAATGATTTGCACAAGTAACTCTTCCATTAAACCAATCACAAGGCTCGCAGTAATTCATTGGCAAACTAAGAGGCATCCAAGTAAGAACAGATGAGCAACAGCAGCTTTTTGGAATTTACAGCTTGAACTCAAAAATTTAGCAGCCTTGTTTGAGCTCAATGGATCTTACAGTCATTTAGAGTTATGAAACCTGAGGAAAATGGGAATTAAAGAAGCGAGAACCCTTGTGATTAAATCAAATTACAACGAGGACGAAGATCTGCAGCAACATTGTATACATATATAGTGGAACACACAAAGGACATCCCTGTAATGAAACCTCTAAAAAGGACAAGTAGTATAGATATCAGAGGAAAAGAAGCTGAAGCACAAAGATCAACAAGCAGAATGCTCCTGTTGCAAGATACATTGCATATCTCATTGTGCACAGAATTTTTATAGGCGATTTGAGAATTACAAAGGGAGGGGGGAAAGCATTGTATCTCATAACTGTCTTAAAACAGGCATATTTGAATGAATAAGCAATCATCCTTGAATTTTACCTACAAAGATGCAGAATTGTGGAGCGGGCTAACATGATTAGGTTAAAGCATCGGCACCAGCAACAATCTCCAATATTTCTCCAGTAATCTTGGCCTGACGCTGCCTATTGTAAACCATGGAAAGGGACTTCTTCAATTCTGATGCATTATCAGTAGCATTGCTCATAGCACTCATCCTAGCAGCAAGCTCACTAGCTAGTGATTCTTGCAATGCCTTCAAAATCTGGCTGTTCAAATATAAAGGCAACAAGGCATCAAGAATCTGAACGGGATCCTGCTCAAACTGTAAAATTGGTGAGAAATCTGTTGTTGCAGTCCTACTAACACCTCTCTCTACAGTCAATTTCCCTTCTCTTGTTGTCAACCTGAAGAACTCATCCTCGGCTGCATCAACGCACACCCCATTCACATCACAAATCTCTCCCTTTGGTGATAATGGAAGCAAGGTGTGTATAACAGGTTCAGACTTAACAAGTGACACAAATTTTGTGTACAAAAGTTCCACTTTATCAACCTCCTCACTTACGAACAGTGAAAAGACATCATCTGCTATTGCTTGAGCTTCTTTAGCTGTAGGGAGACCACCTTTTTCAAGAAACCTATCAACTGGAATATAAGGCCTACGAAGAAAATAAGTGTTGCCCTTCTTTCCAACACTAATAATAGTATAGTCAATTCCAAGCTGCTTCAAGTCTGCAATTCTTGCTTCTGCTTTCTTGATTAAATAATTATTAAAACCCCCACAAAGTCCTCTATCACCAGTAACAACAACTAGAGCGACTTTCTTAACAGGCCTTACTTTTGTTAATGGGGCATCAACATCATCAGTCTGAAGCTGTTCATTGATGTTATAAAGAACTTCAACAAGAGTTTCAGAGAAAGGCCTACCATTAACAACAGCTTCTTGTGCTCTCCTCACTTTAGCAGCAGCAACAAGCTTCATAGCCTCAGTGATCTTCTGCGTGTTCTTCACTGATTGAATACGAGTCCTAAGCTCACGAAGACCACAGTGAATTGGGGTCACAGAAGTGGATCTTGAAGGGTTGTTTGCAGCAGGTGAGCTTGGAAGCTGAAAAGGGTTGAGAGAAGAGCGAAAGGAAAGTGAAGTGGTGTCAGAAAGAGAAGGTTTTGAGGACACCAACATTGTCAGATTTGAGCAAGACATTGTGGTGATGAACTTGTTGGGGCTCTAGCTAGGTAACCACGAGAGGAGAAGACAAGGGAAAGAGGAATTTTAGGCTATGGTGAGGAGCTGTTTTGTGTGATTGGCTTATCTTTTTCTTGTTAATGCTATGGAGGAAAAGAGAGGAGAAATGAGTGGAGGGAAAGGAAGAGAGTGGATGAGGTTGGGATAAGGATTTTGACCGTTGGGAGATTACTTGAAACATCAATTAATTGATAAGACATAGATTTTGTATGTAATTAAATCATTTTCTATGGTATTTTTAAGTCTAACACGAGGTTAAGGATGATTATGGTGGTATTTAATTCATTTTTTTGTGATTAATTAAATGACTAATAACCTGATGTGGCCGCGTGATCTCAGTTGGAGATTCGGGTAGCAGTGGACAGCAGTCACTTGACAGATGCCACACATTACTGAAGGGTATATGCGGCTATGCGACTAGGATGCTCTTGAAGCAAGAAGTATCAACTTTAACCCAAGTGATCCACCTCTATGGCTTGGTGCTGTAGTTTTAGCCTTTTAGGGCTCTGTCCCTCCATCATTTAATCTAAACTTGACCATTCTGAACAAACAAACAGAGAGAGAAAAATGAGCTTGAACCAATTACCAAGTCTCTGCATTCCAAGGCGAGCCATCATGCTAATTACTTCAGTTAAGGCCTTCACAACAAGCTACATATGCATGTCTCATGAACCAAACCACCCTCTGTTGCAATACAAGAAACTACACAAGAAATAGTTGTATAAATCAAAAACATGCCCTTACCCAAACGAAAACTACGTTTCAAGAAGCACCTTCTTTTGATAATTTGATTAATTTAAGAACATAGAAAGCTGAACACTCAATTCATCAAACAATCTTGTAACTGCAACACAGAATCGAAAGAGAATTTTCAAATCAACTAGCCATAAAAGATTTATAATCTGCTTAGATGCATTCTTATTAACAAACTTTGATAAAGGAATGCTCAGAAACATACTAAAATGATATCAACACCATCCCAATTCACCAAATGAACAAATATCTAACTACAACACAATATTTAACAAGATACTCTCTCTAGCAAGAAAAATATACGTTCTTTTCCATAAAATTTGATCTTTTATCTCCTATGGATAAAAGTGCATCAGGAAGGACCAAGTCCTCAAATATCATTAACAGCCTCTTTAAGCAACCTCCTTTACAAGAGATGAAGGCAAGGGAATAGGCAACTCTATACATCACATTACATTGGACAAGCTGCTACTGAATTAATAGAACAGTTTTGCTAAAAAATTATTACCTTTAACATTACCCTTTCACAAAACTTCACGATGTTGTCTCCACCTGAATTGGATGTGGAAATTTACAAACAAAACAGCCTGTATATGACCCTCGATATTAACAAGATCTAAACCTAATTAACCATGGTATATACCAGAAAATATTTACATAATAAATGGAAAGGGTCAAGAAGAAAAATCCTCCTAACTTTGTTAGCATCTGTTAAATGTCATGTCTCCCGAGGTAAGAGATTGGCAAGGCAGAAAGTAGATGACAATCAAATTTCTCTGCACTTGTAGTCCAGCTTCGACAAGAGTTTCTCAATTGTCAATTTCAGCAAGTTCCAAGGAACACAAATAGATAACTCAGGTTCATCAACTAACTGCTCGAATTATTGAAAAAGCAGCAATCAACCTAACTTATCTTGATCGCATCTGTCATTTTCAGTGGCTGTTCCAGTGCCTGAATTTGTATTTGTTCCACCATTTTCAGCAGCCGTTTGAGTGCCCAAATTTGTATTTGTTCGGCAAGTACGCTTCCTGGGTTTCCTCAGTGTTGAAAAAGCAAGAGGACCCAGACAAAGTTGCTGTGCCATGTCACAAACATCCTTCTGTGTTTCACCTTTTGCGCCCAGTGTAGTCTTCTTGCACAATCTGTTGGGACAACATGAAGATAATTTTTTGGCAGAGTGGCATTCATTAATTTCACCCTTTCCATGCACAGCCTTCATTTTTGGAGAGTCACCAGGCGCATGTGAATCTAAATTTAACCAAGAGCTACTTGTAGTCTCCTTCCCTAAGCTTGTCAGACTCGACTTTAATAAAGGACTGCCCTTTCAGAGGATAGAAGGTTTGCCATGAGAATGAACAGGGCTCCTCAACTCACAACATCGATTACCATAATTTTCAGCACTAGTAACTTCAAACTTTGGAATCCTATTAACAAGTAATTAAAAAAGGGAAGCTAGACAAAATTTAGTACAACCGAGGCTGGACAAAAACCCAAACAGCAACATCAGTCAACAAGGAAACATAGTAATACCCCCACTGCATTAGATTTAACACAAAAAAAAACAGAAATCTGTACGGAAATATTGGGAGGGGGGGGGGATGCAAAATGATGGACTAGCTCAATGTCGAAACCACATAAAATTTAGAGAGCAAGAATAAGCAAAATTAGACCAGAGGTACATCCATATAATGTCATAAGCAAGCATTCCTAATTTTCTGAAAAAGCATATCAGTGGTTACTCGGGGGAATAAAAATACCTAACAGGTTGCTAGACAATAAGAAGAGAAGAAAAGAGAAAAAAAGAGGCAACTCCAACTACAGTCAATGAGTTTGTGGGTGTGATCATATCTTGGTTTGGTGAAACAAAGGAACCTAGAAAGAGTTGAATTATGAAAAAAGGTTACACAGCCAACCCAAATGGTAAAACATTTTAAAGTTAGGATAAATCAATGCTAGTGAAGGGAAACTTGCCAAAAGAGTTCCCTGAAGCCCAGTGTTCATTGGATCAGTGGGCACAATTGGTGGATCAAGGTCATCTCATCCAATGGATAGTGGATTATGAGTTCCCCTCATCAAATACAGCATTAATTAAAGGCTCTAGAATTCTCCTTTCAGACTTTAGTTCACTTAGTGTTGACCAGGGTTCATTATCTCTACCTCGCTCAGATGTCTCCTTTGCAGAATTAGAACTTAGATGGATCTCCGAGTCCAGGTCATTAGCTTTCTCATTAGAGCTAGACTGTTTAGGATCAACAACAACTGGCCCATGATTGACAAATGATTTATTCTGGACCGCATCAAAATGACTTTGTAATTGAGTAAATTCACCTCTCAAACAAACAAATTGGTTTGGATTTGAGTGTGCCATCACCAAGTTGCTATTTTCCTCATCAGTTCTTTGCAGAAGTGGGTGGAAGTCAATACTGCATGATGCTGAAGTAGAATCCTTACTGGTCAAAGATTTATTAAAACTATCAACAACATGGTTTGCTTGGTGATGATAATGAAAGAGACTTAGAGATTCAACTGGGGTTGATGCCCCGAAAAGAAACTAAAAGTACTAGATGCACCAATATTGCAGCTCAAAGGTAAATATGACAGACGGCCACTTTCTGAGGCCTGGAACAGTAAAGGATGCATTTGAAGGTTGGAATCAGTGCCTCTTTCTTCAGCAATACATGCATTGTGAACTACTGCAGATTCTTCTGGGTGTGAATCCGTGACATTGTTTGCTGCTTGATTACTCTTATCCCTTCTTGTGTCTACTGAACTGGAGTTCTCAAATTTCCAGCATGTGGAAGCTGAGAAGCTAAATTTTCTTTTCAGCATCACCAATCCGACTTCCTGATGCAGACACTTTGATACATGATCCACATTGGTTGTTTTTGAAAGCTGGCTGAGAAATTATACGAAAAGATCGTGGAAGATTCACAGGGGTTAAATCTGGTGCCAATCTCACTATGCGCACACTATCAGTTTTACGACTCTGGTATGGCCGCAAATGGATTTGGGACTTGGAGCTACTCAGTGACATATAGAAATTTGATAGTTTGGTAGAATGGTATTAGGAGGGGAGGGCTTAATATGAGTGAGAGAATACTGGTTAGAGCTGGATCCATAAGGAAACCCATTCATGTTATCACTCCAGAGTTGAGCTTCTCCAGGCCTCCAATTGTTTGGATGCTCTCTGGTGTTTGTATCCTCTTTTGACAGTGGATCACTGGAAATGACACTCAATGCACCTGGTCTCTAATCTGATAAAAATGCCTGATGTACATAAGCTTTGTTTGAGTTATCAACACAATCATCTCCACTGCTATTTCCTCCACCAGTTCTGTCTGCCTAATTGTCCTGTACTCGGCCAAAGAACTTAATGACATTAGGTAACACATTACACTGTGAATCAATGAGCCCAAGCTCAGCTAAATTATGAACTTATGAACCACGCCCAGCTAAGCTCTTTAACTTTATGAAACTGCGTAGCAACGATGTCAGTGTTTTATAGCACACATGTGCACAGGGAATATAGACACACCACTGAGTGCCTGTGAGATTTTCACAGAGCAATTGTACAACCAAATTATGGTTCAGTCAACCAGAACTCATAAAAAAAAAGTAGCTAAATCATATGGATATTGAGTGACAAGGTAAGATGTTGATCCAGGATAATAGCATACCTCCTTGTCAGATGCTGGTTTCCAATTTGCTAAATCTGCGGTTTTAGACCGTTTCTTTGCTTCAGATATCCTTCTTTTCTCCTTTCTAGCAGCATCTTGCTTATATGACTTCTGAGTTCCAAGGGCAATCCGCAATTGCCAAGGTAACAAGGATGGATCCCTATGTGGGACATCAAGTTTCCATAATGACAACAAATCAAGTTTGTAAACCCTGAGTCCCTGGAGTGCATGAGGTTACATTAAAAATCAGACAGTCACAATCCAAATACGGGCCATCTGGAAAAAACATAAGAAATATCCAGGATGATATTACCTCCTGAAATCGTTCTGTCTCTTCTGCAGTCAACAAGGAGGTTTTCATTCTCCGAACTGCCTGCACAAAGTAAAAATATTAAATTTTCACTTACTAGAAGTAAAGAGGATATATTCCAAAAGTGAGCATCAAACTGAATGAAGAACCAGACCAGCCTACACAGTAGATTTTGATTCGTTCTTCAATTCAATTCACTTTAAAATATACACACCCAATTAATTTTTGTTGTGATCTAGTCTATATCCCTTATTGTGTTTCAAATTCAATTGGGTTAAGGTTTTTCAACAAGCAGAGATACAGCTGAGAACTACCATTCATGGGCCTGGATTCAAGATATACCTTTATAGGATTTTCTGGTGCCTTAGATAAACAGCGATTTTTCTGCCTAGCAAAAACCTGCAAAAAAGCAGCATATGTTGTTCAAGTGTCACAATAATACTAAATAAGACAACTGTACATGTGATATTGACTCAAACATCAGAAAAGAAAAGACAGACCAAGAGAGTAGCAACACAATTCTTTAAACACATGGAAATGATTATTACAAGAACCCAGAAAACATTATGCCGAATGTACAAGCTAGAAAGCAACAAAAATAGTATGTACATAGCTGCAATGAGAAACAAACAACACATATTAGGTCATAATTAAATAATAACATCTTAATAGAAGCTCGCCATTCAATCAGGGTTATTTATTTTTTTTGGTAACTTTTTGGTAGCAACAGCACAAACTTTTACCACGGTATTAGACAATGGTCTCCAGTCTCAATTCACAAAAACACAGATACAAGTGTATAGATCAGAGGCATACCAGAACAAAAAATAAGAAACCTATGAGTTACCTAATACTGACCAAAAGATATGGAGCCCCTATTTTCATTAGCATAAAGTAGTAATAGACATGAAAATGGCACCAGTTTATAGTTTAATTCTGGCAGCAGTTACTAGAAGCATTTATGTTTATAACAGGAATCCATGATGAAAACTACCTGATGCTTAGACTTGCATGGAAGAAAGAGTTGTTGAATCACCTTCCAATCTGTATTATATTCCATGATGCCTAGTGCGAATAATCTGCATCCAAATCCATGAAAACTTTGAGCCTTGGCAATCATATCTTACTAGTCATAACTAAAAACTATAAATTTAAATGGTAACAGCATTGATGACTGGAAGACAAAACAATAGTGGGATACGATATCGATGATTCCACATTTATAGTTTTTCAAAAAGCTATGATTCGGTAAATGCTTTCAACGAATTGATGATACAAATCCTGGTTTTGAAGGGTTTTTTTTTCCCCTGAAATCTTATACACAAACAGACTCTTAAGCCTGTCATATTCTATGACCTTACTATAAAATATAAACAGTCATCAATACGAATACATTGCCTATTGATCGTTTGAATACTCGAACTTCATGCTGTTTTCTTCCAAAAAAAGAGCTTTGGAAAAAACAACTTTGGAATAATGCTCCTAGACACAGTAAACATCTTTCTTGATTGAACAGTGGAAACTGAAAGAGTAGATGAGAGAAACTAAAGGAAACATTCCACTCACTCGTCCTCTGAATCAGTAAAAAGGACTCGATTTGCAACAGCTGCAGGGGGTGGTTTATGTGGAAATAGAGCTGGATTGAACAGTGGAACAAATCGCTGAGCTAACTTGCTAATATTCTTTGGGACTAATGCAATTGATTGCTTCTTGGTACTTTCAACAATGGAAACAGCCAACGTCTTCTTGGGTGGTTGTTGACCAGGTGAGGATGTTTCCTCTCATATCTTCACCATTTGCCTCACCTAATAACGGAGAACGAGGAAAGTAGAAGAGTGGTCATTCCATGTTTCAGAACTTGAATTCAGAAAACGCTGCCGATACTCCCGGACAGCTGTCAAAATTAATCAAAATAATTGGCAGAACATACATAGCTTGAATGCAACAACAAGAAAACAATTGCAAGAGAACTACATCCTGTTATAAACATCATCCATATATCTTCCAACTAAATTAAGCGGGGCTACATCCAGAATTGATACTATTGGACCATTTATGAAAGGCATCCAAATCGAGTCAGCAATCTGTGAAGAACTTATTTTCTAGTTAGAAGCATGCTCGTCTCTTCTTTGTGGAAGGGGGATATTTTGAGATACTGACATCTGCAGGTTTAGAGCACGGGGTGACTCAAAGGTGCACTGTGCTGGCCAATGTTGGGCATTTCGTCTGATACAGATGAGCATATATATGGAGGACGAAAGAAATACCAGGATATGGAACACTTTTGCAGGCTATTACATCATCACGTTTGTGAAGCATCTCAAAAATCAGTCCCTGAACCAGAGAGGCAAGGTGTTGCCGGGAAGAATCAAGAATGCAAAGAGAGAATACATGAACAAGTAGCTGAACATGTTCATGTATCAAACAAAGTAACTGGCCTATTTGCTGTGGCGTAAATCCATTTATTAACCACCCCCTTCTGCAGAAGACACATAGCTAGGAGCAGTCTTAGGTGCCAAAGTTCTCATTGACAGCAGGAAAAGGAGAAGGGAATCCATTAGGAAAAACTGGTAAAAGAGGGCGCAAGAGCTTCTTCTTATATTGAGCAGAAGCCTTTTGATGCTTTTTCTGCCTAGTCTCTGGCCGTCTTCCACCTCTCTCATACTTCAATCCCTGACCCTCATCCCTTGCACCATCGTCAACATCACTGTCAAGCAACTCTTCAAGTTCAATCTCAAAATCCACATCATTATCCTCATCTTCATCATCAACATTTTCACTGATCTCTTGATTTGACTGACCATCACCATCTCCACCAAGCAAAACAGCCGCAAGAGAAACTTCCTACACTCTACCTCGTCATCAACATTCGGAAGATCATCCTCATCATCACTCTCTTAAAGAAATGTCTCTAACTCATCCAGCGTAAAACTAGCAAGCGAGTACCTAGCCCTTGTCCTCTTACAAATAGCATCCTCGTCATCATCCACATCCAACGCAACCTTTCTCACCCCACTCTCCTTTTCTTGCTCGTTCCCATCTTCCACATTCGACCCAGAACCTGATTTCCTCTTCTTACCCCTCCTATCACCACTACTCCCCAATTCCCTTTCACTTTCCTCCTCAACCCCACTTGCCACAGCAACCTCCTCGCCATGACTCAAATCTCCACATCATCCTTTTGCAATCACTCCTCACCCCCTTCACACCCTCCTCCAAACCTTCAACTTCAGAACTCAAACTTGACGACGCCTCCGGCGAAGGCATTCCCTTTAAAAAGGGATTAAGATCCATATCTTCCTCCTCATCCTCTTCCACATTCTCATCCTCATCCGGTAACAATTATTTTCTGTTAGCCAACTGTTGACAAAGAGTAAGAAGACTAAATTATAATGTTTTCAATATAATGTACCAACGTATAATTTATTTTAAGATACTGGGCACTAAAAAATAATCTGATTTTATTCATATAAAATACAGGTGGAAACGGTGGCGTTTAATAGATTAATCCCTGAAACATGTTCCGTCTCGATGATTTCCAAATGTTCAAAAACTCAATAGCCCCCTTGACTACTCGATGAGCAGGCATTAACACATTATTCCAAACCCTCCCCTTCCTCTGATTCCATATAGCCCAAAGAGCAGCTGCTACTTTTGAAATCAAATCCTCATCCTGCAGATAGAACAGGTTGAAGAACCAGTCTTGGAGCTCACAGTCTGATGTCATATATATGAACACCAATTCCTAACTCCTGCCAACAGCACTTAGCAAATGGACAATGCACAAATACATGTTCCTTCGATTCTCCCACAGCTTCACAGAATACGCAGACATCAATGATATCAACCCCCTTCTACTGTAAATGTGCCCTTGTTGGGAGACAGTTCTGGCAGGCCTGCCACAAAAAATGCTTTATTTTCTGGGGAACTTCAGGTTCCATAACTTTCTCCATTCTCCCATTGAAGCTTCACCAAGACTAGGACACACCGCCTCAACAGCCACGTGATAGCCCGACTTGACATCATAAATTCCATTGTTTTTTTAGTGCCAGATCAGCTCATCATCAACCCTTCTAGATGATATTGGGATGCTCAGAATTGCTAATACATCACTGTGCTGGAAAATTGTGAATATTTTACTTTCATCCCAAACAGATCCATCATGTCCCAATAAATCACGAACCATTAGTGTCTCCTGCCCTAGAATTATTGGTGTTTGAATGTCCTTGCAGTTGTCCAAGCTCAACCATGCATCAGGCCATACATTGACTTTAGTCCCCATACCAATACGCCATCGTGTTAATCTCCTGACAATTTCAAGAAGTCCCCTCGCGGGGAAGTTTTTAGCTTTGAGAATCTTGTTTACGCTACTAACTTCATTTCCTGCATTGCTTCATGTAATGTATAGTTTCAAAAGCCACAACAACATTATCAGTTATTGCCCTTCCTGGAACAAAGGCAGCCTGGGTTGGTGAGATGATTGCTGGCATTGTTCCCCTCAATCTGTTTGCTAAAACTTTGGCCCTTATTTTATAAAGAACATTGCATAATGCAATGGGCCGAAACTCCTTCATAGCTTGTGGACTGTCCACTTTGGGAATCAGCACCAACAGAGTTTCAGTCAATGCAGCTGGGAACTCTCTTATATCCATCCAATTCCTGCAAGCATTACAAACCTCGGAGCCTATTAGTGCCCAGAATTCCTGATAAAATTTTGGACTCAACCCGTCAGGACCTGGGATTTATCAATATTTAATTATTGTTTGTCGCTTAAATGTTATGTATATATTTACACAAGTTGTATCTTTTTCTAAGACTAAGTCTGAGATCTATAAAAAGGCAGCTAGGAAAGACATTTCCTGACTAGGATCGACGTTGCTTTCGTAGTATTGTTATTTGTAGGAAAAGTCCTTTTCCCTGGCTCTTCCTCGAGTTGAATCTGTTTCTAATTGCTTGTTTTATTAAAAAAATAAATTCATCATACAGTGACAAAACTCATCATCTCATTGAGGCTAAAAACTCCTAATAAAAATATAAATTTAATATTTTTAAAAATTAAAAGCAATTTAAAAAACAGGTGGGATACAAACCACCTAGAAACAAATTGCCTTTATGGTGTCTTCACCAGAAGATGAGCCCTTTTCCTTTGCTTATCCTTTTGCTGATACGTTGCTCATTGCTTTTTGGGTGGAGCCACGGCATTTAGTGATAAGAATCTTACTCTTGTGGAAGCTCACGATAAATGAGAATTGGAGAATTGATAGAGAAGCCAATGAGACGAGGGGTATCTCGATAATAACAAGGAAAAACATCATCACGCCAAAGGATGAGTCAAAAGAAGAGAGAGAGAGAGAGAGGCAATGGTTTTTGGAGGATGATTTGACAAGTTTAGGGCATGTTTAGTAAAAAAAAAAACCCATTTTCATCTCTATATATTTTCAAGTTTATTTTTTCTGTTTATTCATAGAAACGAAGAAGAATTTTTTTTCGTCAAAAACAAAGGAGAAAAATACATCAAGATTATTGAATTGATAGTTGAGTTTAGATTTGATATCAAAATTAAGCGTCGTGATTAACCCTTTTACATTGCTTTGAATTATTGTATTTAATACATGTGGGATATGTTCACCAACTCTCCCTCAGTTAGAGCCTCTCTTTAATTTGATGTTATCTTGTGGATTGAGCTGCCAGAACTTCATTGAGCTTGAATATCTCCAAAAATATTATCCAAATCTTCTTTATGCTATTGCTAGTCTATTTCACAAACAGTAGCTTCAAATAATTCTATCTTTTGAAAACTGGAACCTTTTTTTTCATCAATAATACAAGCCAATCATCATGTTCTACATGAGAGGTAATGAGATTTTGGTCAATTTGAGAATCTACCATGTTCAATTAAGAAAAAGATTTTCATCTCCAAAACATCATGGCTCATCATGGGAGTCTTAAAATAATGTAACATGGGTAGGGATGAACGCCATGGCTGTCTTCCAAGAGGTCAAACTGAAATATGTGCAAGACACTAAGATTCAAAAGAAGCAGTCAAAAAATACCACAGACACCATTAAGCTGAATAATTTACCGACCGTAATGTAGATGTCAAAGAACCATTTCAATTCAAAAACTTAAATTGTTAGGTTAGGTTCCATGATATGATTTATATT
>Ga0307507_10004952_pt1 | contig 22666 bp, 18 predicted proteins | sample 7_EM_MG_FD_207223 | JGI IMG/M metagenome (GOLD analysis project Ga0307507, IMG submission 207223) | Populus trichocarpa ectomycorrhiza microbial communities from riparian zone in the Pacific Northwest, United States - 7_EM | ecosystem: Host-associated > Plants > Roots > Unclassified | place...
GTCTGGGGGTTTTGGATGATGGCTGTGGGGGTGCTTGCGGTGGTATAGTATGGTATAGTATGGTGTGTATTGTACTTTTGCACTCTAGTACAGAACGGGCTACATTTAATACTGGGGGATAGCGCTTTTTGTGATACGTGTTGTTGTTGTTGATTGTTGTACCTGGGGAAGGATGTTTGGCTGATGGACTCCGAAGACGCTCACAAAAGCTATGAAGAAAGAAGACAGGGGGGAGAGAAAAAAGGTGAGGAGGTGAGAGGTCAATGTATAATGGCAATAATATTATTATCATTACTGTAATAATGGAGAACTCGAAGAAGGGGTCTATGATAAGTCCATACCTACCTACCTATGATACCTAGCTAGCATCTGACGGCCGGTAGCCTGGGCATTTCCATGCCCCATCCTGGAAACTGCCGTTATTATAATATTATTACTATGATAATAATAATTATCATTAAATTTTGTTTATTTATTTATGAGCAGGGTGACGGCGGAAATTCCGAGTGATCGCTCATGAACTCACTACTTGCCTTCCCTCTGCGCCCAAGATTTCTTTTCTTCTCTTTTCTCTTTTCTCTTCAACTCTGCAATCAATCATTATCATGAGACTCGAGTAGATAAAAAGTAAGAAGTTGCGTTATAGTTTCAGTCTTTTCTATGTATAGTATACAACTTCCTCGTAAATGCTTCTGTTGATTATGATACTTCGAAATCAGTGCCTAGGGAGTGATTTACTTTGATAGTTTGTGTGACTATAGCCTGTCCATCTCCGTTTTTACACTTTCTTCTTTCTTCGTTCCTTCTGCTAGGGAGTGGGGAGGTTACGTCATTCTGTTTATATTTTTATTATTTTTATTATTTTTTACTTTCTTCCTTTCTTTGTTTGTTCGTTCTGGATTGGTGGTTGGGGTTACTGTAGGTACTTACTTACTTACTTGCCATCATCATCATCATCATCTAAAAGATCATCGTTGTACCCAGCCGGCGGTCCGGACGTATGATAGCAGTGCCGTACAAGGTAAATTAACATATATCGATCGACTAACCCACACACCCAGTAAATCCTCAACCCACCCTCACCGCTACCACATCTTCACTTCATGAAGAAGAAGAAGAAGGGTATCATATCAAGCTCTACATCCCATTGACCCACTACCAATCACTATAACGAAAAGAAAAAAAGAAGAGACACAAGGTAGTAAATAGAGAAAGAAAGGAACTAAAACAAGAAGTGAATTTCATAAAAAAAACCTTGGTTTTTTTTTTTATAAACGAATACCTTTTACCACAACCTTCACTTCTTCCCTCTTCCCTCCTCCCGTGCTTAGATGCGCAGCCTAGCCAGCTATCTATCTATCTATGATAGCCATCTATCTCTCCAAATACCATAAGATACCCGCAGGAACCACACCACCCACCCAACCAGTAACCAATAACCAATAAACCAAACCTCCCAAGCATCAGGCTCCAGGCACAGAGCCAGGGCCAGGCACAGGCACAATCACGACCAACTAACTAACTAACCAAAACCAAAACCAAACTAGACCCAAAAAAGAAAGAAATTCCCCTTTCTTTCCTTCTTTCTTTCTTTCTTATTCATACTTTATTTATTCATTCGCCACTCCTATACCTAATACATAACATGACATTTACAGCCTTGTGCTAGACCTGCATTGTTCCTGAATCAACTAGCTAGTTAGCTATTAGTTAGTTAGCTAGCTTTCTTTGCTTTCTTTGCTTTCTTTCTTTCTAGCACTACGTGGCCCTGCGCTAAAGGGTCGGGTCAGATCAGATCAGGTCAGTCATCACGTCGTGGTCGTGGTCGTGGTAGGAGTGTGTGTGTGTGCGTCTGTCTGTATGTGTGTATGTATGTGGGTGGGTGGGTGGGTGGGTGTACTGCATTGCATCCATTGAGATGGGTTAGTTAGTTAATTAATTAATTAATATAACTGTACGAGTAGGCTTTGGGCGAATTGTCTCAAGGGGGAAGCTTTTCTTTTCTTTTCTTTTCTTTCTTTCTTTCTTTCTTTTTTTTTGGGTAGAGATGTACTGTATGTATGTATGATGAGTTACAGTATTGTGTATGATATACCGGTGATTTAAGTAGTATCATAGGTAAGGGAATGGAAGAGTTAGTTAGCCTTGTTTTTCTTTTCTTTTCTTTTTGAGAAGATACTCGGGTATGATACTATACTGTACGAGTACAGCCTGACTGGCTGGCTGGCTTTCTGCGCAGAGGATGGGATGAAGGAATGGGTAGGTAGCTGTGTTGTTGGTTGGTTGGCTGGCTGGTTGGGCTGTTTCGATGTGGATGGTGTAGTAGGGCATTCATCGGACAGGTACTCTGTCGTGACTGGTGGGATCGTAATTGCACAGGTGAGACTGGTTGTATGATGATAACTCTCCGCTGTCTTGTGGTTTGGTCTTGGTCTTTCTGTGCCTTGATATGGCTATGCAAGGAGGTGGGCATGCTATTAGGCGTTTAGAGATAGCCCCCCCTCTCCCCCTCGCCCCTCCTCCCCCATTCCTCTCCTGTGCTAGAGTATAAGCACTGGACTGATTGTCAACCCTGTAGGCGTTCTTGATCTAAACTACGATACGATACTGCCTTTCTAGGAAAGATATCTACTGCCTTGAAGAATTTCGTATAACTTGCCGAACTCTAAAGCATCTCTACGTATCGACTCATCTTTCACAAGCGTTTGACAACTCCCCCATCCAAGATTAGTAGAGATAATAGTATAGTGCTTGGAACATCTCATGGCTAAGCTTGAGAGAAAAAATAAAACAAAAACATTAGTCACTACCCGTCATATCCATTCTCCTCATTTTGCATGCACGATCAAAATATAAACAAAATAAACACAAAATCCCCATACTGTGTCAAATTAATTGGAAAAAAAAAGAAAAAGAGGGGTTCCTTCGATAAGCCACAGGCGGGGGAACACTCGCATATGTAGGCCTACCTCAAAGCAGCCAGGTCCACGCCCGTAATCGCCTGTGCATTCCGAACACAGCCACACACAATCGATACCACTATTGCTGATTTGCCAAATGCAGGAACCTCCGCTTATGTACTGTATGGTTGCTTGGCTGGATGCTTTGCTCAGAAGCAGAGATCGGGTTCATAGAAGTCCTATTACTCGAATTGACAAAAGGTAGTCGTCGTTGTCTCGCCGTATCGCGTTTACGGATTAGGGTTTGTACGTTACACCTCTCGTTATTGGTACAACCCTTTTTATCATTACAGTGGCATTGTTCTGCGGCTGTTTCTGTCGAACGCACTGGCGGTCGGAGAGGGTAAATTGACGAACACCTGTGGAAGGTTTACAGTAATACCTGGGCTTGGTTATGACAAATCTGGGGAGCTCCCCCCACCTTTGTCTTTCATGTATCTGTGTATCTTAATATAATTTGCTGCTTATTATGGAGCAACCATTGCGATGGACGCTAATATTCAAACACCATGTATTACGGTTCCAGAGAGTTCAGCAGCGAAAGGCTATAGATAGAAATTCAGCTGCTATATGGTGCGATTTCCCTGGCTCCATAGTGTTGACTAAGGCCGAGCCGAATGCCGAAAGGTGGTTCGATAGCACGGTCCAATTGAACCGTAGTTTACACCTCGCCAAACGATGGCATTTCGGATTAAATCATATACCGGCAGAGCACGCCCCATCCTTTATATGCAGCGCACAGCGCTCAACGTATGCAACCACCGATGACGACTGCAGCGAATAGCTGCACGATGAAGCCTTCACTTGGGCTAATGCGCTCTTCGCAAAATCAATTGACCCTGCGCTCGCTCTCGGACTTGGGATGTGATTATTTCCGGTGCCGGGGCTACGTGCACCCCGCAATTATCACGTGATCAGGGAATGATTTTCAGGGTCCCGTCTGGTAAACCTGTTTGGGGTTGATTCCTAACCGGTAACGACCCCAGTTTTTTCATCATAAGTGCAAAACCGCAACCTCATTCCTAACGTGTATAAATCCAGAACGACATTATCTGTACTGTATTGTTTGAATTATGGGCCACGCCACGGCTGTCGCTGCATAGATTAGGGGTAGTTTTAGTGGATGGTGGTGCACAATCCTCGGTTTGTACCGTATGCAGCATCGTGGTATGTTCGTTCTGATAGAGACTGCGGCTCGTATTGTTTTCCGCCGGGTATACGGAGAGTCTTCACGAAAACTCTTCGCTAGGGAAAGTCGCCATTTGCCCCATGTAGAATACTAGAGATAAGCAGCTCGGGGGATTATCTGTGTTGTATGAATAGACCGGTCTTGAGATTTTGTCTTTATCGAATTGCGGGCCTTCTTTGCGTTGGCCCTACCGTACTCAACGATTATCCGTGCTGTATGGGTGAAGCACAACACCTAACCAGACATCCCCCCCAGGGCTCCCCTGGAAGATGCCGGCTCGACTTGTCTGAAACCTTCTATCGGCTTGTCGACCGCAGATAGAAGGCCTTATTTAGGCTAGAAACGAGTACCATATTGAGTGTGGCCAACACGCGACTAAACCCACCAGGCTACACTTAAACAATCTACCGTATGGCAGCCGCAGTCGACGAACAGTGCCGAGCGCAGCCACTGTTAACCGACCAGGGCGCTGGGCCATAAGCAATGGATCCTTGTGATACCCTGCTCTTATTATAAAGGTCCTGGAATGAGGTTTTCGGGTCCCGAGAAGCGCAGTGAAGCATTCCTGTGAAGAATATGAGCAATGGCTTCCTGCAGAAGTTGGAATTTCTGACATTATCATAGTCGCGCTTCTATGCTACCATAGGGGGAATACCCGGTCCCTCAACCAATATACTTGCATCGCTTTCATATTCACGGTCTCTTCGCGGCACGTTGCCGCCTGTTGGTAGCCTTGTCAGGTTTTGTTTTTCCTTTTGGGGACCATGGCTCTTTTTCCCCTCGTTTCCCTATTTTCTTTTTCGCGATCTGGAATTTGCTTTTTCGGCGGTTGTGTGCATGCGATGGCTCGCTGTTGGGGCCCGGGCTGCTGTGGGATGAAAGAGGGCGTCAAGAAAGTGGTCAACCCCTCCATAATCCGAAACCCTTGCAGTGCACCGGTAAGTGATTTCTCCGATCGGTTACCGAATCCTTTGCACGTGTGGAGGAGAAAAGGAGATAAATAAAGATTGTGTGAATTGATATGATATCTGCGTGCCGTACTGTATTTAGGTGCTCCAAGGGCGCTATTCTTCAGCCCTATCTCTTGAGCAGCATCTACGATGCGGGGCCATGATGGCGACCGCTTCTCCTAGGGGAGCGCAGCTGATTGAGCACTTGTAAAGTGGACCAAAAATTTATAAGATGCGGTACTTAAGGAAATTTTGGGAAAAGATCACCATCTCTATTATTGCTCAACTTAAAGGCAAAGAAAACCCTCAGTGGCGCAAGTGCCGTACAATTTTGGTTGTGATAGGACGGTGTTAAAGGCGTCATATCGTGGGGCATTGCCAAGGCGGGGGGGGTTGCCGCCCTTCGAAATGATCAAAGGCAAGTTTTCAATCAGACACGGGGCTGATGAACACAAAGTGATTTGCACCATAATGGTTTGTCAGTAGGAAGCAAAAGGCTAGCCTTGCATGGACAAGGTCTGAGGGCACGCCATCAGTGGCCACGCAAGTGCTGGTATCAAAGAGCTTCGTACCCCACCATTTGACCCAGCACATACCGAGAACTGGAGTGCTACATACCGGCAGTGCCTACCAGTAATGGCGATTTTACACTTGATACGAGTAGATCCCTAGTAGCTCTATATGCCATCTTGATGGGAAAAACCTTGAAGTGTCTTTTGGTACGGCACAGGTAGGCCAACAACACCGTGTCCGGAGTGGGCAGCCTAGTTTTCCAGGAATGACTCAGATCAATTTTTCAGGGCTCAGAGGCACAAGTGCTCGAGGGGGATGGACGGTACTATAGCTAGCCGAGCCGGAAATGTACTGTGCTCGAGTACCGGTACTTGTAGAAAATACCGCTTATCGGAGCCCAGGTGATGGGGTAGATGACGCCAAGATGTCAAATACCGGGCTCTAAATCTCCACGCCCGAATTGATAGCGTGGGCTGGCCCGTGCGTATTTAGACTCAGAGTCTTACTGTGGTAGCGAACCCTTGACGGGCGCCCTGGCGTTTTGTGGATTTAGTGTTACCAATTCACTATGAACGAAAATCAACTTTATAATACTATATATGCTATCGAGGAGGGGGGTTTGTTCGACGCAAATAATAGGGCTAGGCTACCATTTTTGTTCAATCGCCTTGACGGCACTCGAGCGCGGTATTGTGTGCTGTGCTGTGGAACGGAGGTCTAGGATTTAGGCCTTCTCAATCAAGTTTGAATAATAGCCCTGCTGGGTGAATGAATGACGTGTAGGGTATCATAGGTTGGTGAATTTTCGGGGAAAAGGTATGGACGGAAAAAGAAGGAGGAGGGAAGGGGGCTGGAAGTTTGTTAATTGTTTGCCGGTTGTGACTAGTATTTTATCCGATAGGTGCCCGGTGAACAGCTCCACAATGTGGTCACCGGCGTTTGATTGTGTGCTACCCAATTCTTTGTGTCGCCTTTGCTCAGCAAAGGCTGCGATGCCATACCGAGTTGTCTGCCGCACACCAATCCGGCGAGATTGATAAACTAAACCAGGGACTAGATTTTGCCGACCGTTCGAGATACCATGGTATGATGGCCCATTGCAAATCTACCTGCTCAGTGATTCGCCCATCTATCAGGCCTGGATGAATGGGGCGCCTGGTTTCTGGCACCAGTACTCGTACCTGCCTCGAGTAAAGTTAGGAGCCGATGCTTATCCAACAGACCAGTCCGTCCAACCGGGCTAGGATCAGGCCAAACATAGCCATTCTGGAGGCGAATGAAATGGGGGCGAGATATCCGCATGCAGGACTGAGCATATTGTGTGAGGGCAGGGGTCGAAGGAACCTTACACTTCTTAAAATACTAGCAGGAACTTGCGAGCCGTGGGGCATATGTACCGGTAGGAGGTGAACGGCGAATCAGCGTTGGCTGGTGAAAATTTTAGTTTTCAGGTCTAGAAGATCGGAAACTATAGATGATTTATGGGTTTCTACAGGTAGTGAATGATTCCCATAAGCTGTAGTGTTGGCTGATTTTTTCCGTCTCTCTTTTTTCTTTCTTTCTTTTTTCACCTACATCATCTTTTTTTATACAACCCAATTGCAGAGTTCCCTTCGGTACGAGAAAGGAAAAAGAAAAAGCCTAAGAGGACACCATGGCATCCGGAGTTTGGTGGGGCATAGAGTTTTGAGCTAATGTCTATACCGGTATTCCACTTGAAAGGATTTTATTTTTTGGACAGGGACTTCCTGCCCACTAACAGACGAAAAGTGGGGGACTTGCCAACTAGAACTGCGAGAATCAAAACTGCGGCCGCTAATGCTCCGCTAGTCCCCGAATGGCGGATGACAGACAGTTCATGACCCAAATGGGGACCATAAGACCCGAGTCCTAGGGCCCTGCCTCCAGTTCGCAAGGGGTCAGGTACGATGGAATTCCGATACATTAGATTCCCGTCTGCGATACTTGTAAAAATATCCTCCCAAAAGTAACCTTGAAAATTAGGTGGCCTGAAGTGGCATATCATTGGCCCTCCTCTGAGCTGATGCAACAGCTTTCGAAGTGGATGGTGGCCCGCTTTTGGTGCCTGTTGGGATTGGGAAAATCCTTGTTAGTGGTGAGGTTCCTGAAAGTCCTGAAAAACGCTATATATTGGAAATATCCCCTTTCTTGATACTAACCCTCTATTCACATTTTCAGATACAACTCATCATAAAAAAAAAATGAAATAAAAACCCATTCTGGAACTTGGGCCTTCAACGTGTTCTTTTAGCCTACTCATTATTGCCTCGACCACCGGCAAGTTCCTAGAGTCCCTTGTTTCCTCGCTGTCAAGTTGATCTCGCTTGCCCGCAGACAATACACATCAAGCATCCGGCGAGTCCTTCTGTCTGGCTCTTCCGCTGCAGAGTCCGTCCTGCACACCACACACCTTCTCTCTTTCCATCTGCAGAGGTCGATCTGTGCAAGCACTGTCCCTATTCGTCCCCGATCCACGACCCGCTAGGAAGAACGGGAGACCACAGTCCTTACTACCCTATCTTTATATCATCGCACTGACACCTCTGGGAAGGGCTGCACACTTTTTTCCTCACTCTCTCTTTCATGAAGGTTGAGAGCTTGAAAAAGCTCTTTATTTTTATTTTTTTCACAGGAACACAGTACCTTTTTTAGCTAAACTTAGCTTGGCACCTGCTATTACTGGCTCCCACGATCAAGGTAGGTCTCAGTTGCGACCACGAAGTGCAGGGATAGTGCGGCCCCAAAGCGAGACTCCTGGGAGTCTGCTTTCTCTACTTTTTGACAAGGTGTGCGAGGGAAGCGCCAATTCCTCCAAAAGAAATACTGTGAGAAGGACTCCCCTTCCCCCTTCGAAAAATAAAAATAGGGAAAAATAAATAAATGAAAAAACAAAGCGAGTGAGAAGGAGGTTAACGATACTTGATCCCGACAGGTAACTTAATTTATTTTTTCATCGATTCTCGCTCGATACCTCTTCCCCCGGGGCCTTTCGCAACCCTTTGCAGCGGAATCCTGACAGGACTGCTCTGTCTGATATTTTGAGCGAGCCGCCGAGGGGCCAGCAACTGGTGCCTGTGATCGCCGGATCCTTTATCGTCAATCAGCCTCCACCCCGCTAATCCTACCCACCACTCTCTACAACCACCATCCTCCCCTCTACCACCATCCATAGTAATATCGCCCCCCCCCCTACATACACGCCTACATACTGCTCACACCCACATCCATACACACCCACACCCTCCGTAAACCCACCCACTTACCTGATCCACTAAGAGGCACCCAACCGTGCTCTTTGGGGAGGGAACTGGCCCTGTTGCCTCTTCTGTTTCTCTTCTTGCTCTCGCTTTAACAATACCTTGCCGATAGTCTAATATTATTGTCCCTACCTTTTGGCGATTCTCCTCCTCCTCCTCCTCCTCCTCCTCCCTCCCCTTCCCCTTCCCCTTCCCCTTCCCCCTCCTCCTCTTCTCACTACTCCCCCTTCCTCCTCTCACCTATTGCGGTACCTACTGCTTCATCTTTCACCTCTCTTTCGTCAGGCAGCTTGCCTGCTCGCTCTTGTTTCCCTTTCTTCATCCCTCTGCCTCCCTCCTTCCAACTGACCAGCCGGACCGCTGTTGCTTCACTATACCCCATCTACACTGCTTCTCATCCATCCACCACTCCGGCGACAAACCCTGCAAATCATCCTTCACCCACCCTTCCCCCAATCCACATTTTTTGCTCGCCCCATCCCTTTCAAGGTGGTCAACCATAGCGTATAGGTTAACTTGCTTGTCCCGACCTTACCCGTCTTATCGGTCGGATTTTTCTTTTCGGCGTCTCTCGCTTTCCTCTTATTTTTCTGCTTTTTAGGGGTCCCGACTTTCCTTGCTTTGCTGTAATTCATCTCTCATGGTCTTTTAACGAATAACTTACGGCCGAGCATTGCGTACATACCCTTACCCACCAGGAACAACTTCCCATTAGTCCGGGTCAACACCAAGCAGGCCCTGCCTAGTTCTGCACGCTACTTACCCCTCCCGCTGCAATCACCGACGATCAGGAACGGGGGCTTCTACTTCCCCAACCTCCTCCCCCTTCATTCAACCACGGCCAGGACCTGTTTGAGTATTCCACTAGTTGTGCTGATATTTGATTGCTTCTTTGGAGCTGGCACACCTAACTTTTGGCGCCGGATAAAGCGTCGTATCTAGTCATCGCTTGGCTAGAACCACTGTCCCCCACACATCACTTGTTTTATATATAGCCTCCATCATATCGCCACTATAGACTCCCCGATCCGGTTGCAGACCGCATTTTCTATCACCGGGGGGCGGCTCTTCATTTCATTTTAGTTGGCTCGGGCTGTGTTGCTTCAGCAGCCGATTTTAAGACACTTTCGTCCTTAAAGCTCCAACAATGCCCAGCGACGACCAACCAGGGCCTCCGTCTTTTCAGGCGGTTAACAAAATGAGTTCCGGACCAAAAGGTTCTTTGGGCGTAAACGGTGCTGCTTCTTCTTCCCGGCCAACATCCAGTATCGTGTTTCTCCCCAACAGCCCCCCGCCGCCGGTGCAAAATGTCCCCAACACCGGCTTTCAGTTGCCATCGAATGCTAATGCCACTACCACTTCCGAGAATGCACAAGCGGAGAGCGGTAGATCATCGCCTAGGTCCTCTGAAGGGCGGTCAGATGGAGAAGCACCCCGTTCCCCTACAAAGAATAAGAAGAAAAAGGGTCAGAAGTTCTTTTGCAAAGGGTATGGGAGCTGTAATTTATCTTTTACCCGGAGCGAGCATCTGGCACGACATATTAGGTACGTAGAAAACCTATCCTTATCTCGCACGCTCCCCTGTGCAGGGACATTTGTATATTTGCGGTATGTTTATTGGGTGATTGCATAGAAAACATACGGGGGAGAGGCCTTTCAATTGTCATTGCGGCCGTGCCTTCTCCCGTCTAGACAATCTCCGACAACACTCTTCAACAGTACATGCAGACGAACCGATACCAGATGATTCGCTGGCAGCTGTAAGCAGCCGCTATCAACGGCATCAGAGGACCGAGCGGACCCGACAAACCGCCCGCGTAACAAATCGCTCTAAGCCCCGCTCAAATTCTGGCCCCAAACCTCCTACTTCAGGACCCGGATTCTCGGGGCATTCACAACCACAAACCCCACCACAGCCTTCGCGGCCCTTGGGAGCCACGCAGGCTCCAGGGGCCTTCACAGATCCGCCAGCAAAGTATCAATCAGGTTTACAAGAATCGTGGGGGGGGGTTACAGGGCCTAGAAATTATGGCGGGGTCTCACAGGTTCCACAGACTCCACATAACCCTTCATCACATTTGGTGGAGATGCACCAGAGACACGAGTCACGCCATAGAAATCGACCCGAGCCAATAACGTTGCCAGATCTCACGTCTCCATTTGAAAATTATCGAAACAATACACCGCCTGAATCACCTGCTTCTGTACTTGGTTCGCGTGAGAATTCGTTTTATCAAGGCCGGCGAGCGTCATTTACCCAACCCCTTGCGTCAAACATGACAACCCCCACATCGGCAACGTTTACGGGTGCAAATGAAAGCCCGATTGGGAGCCCCATTTTCCCATCTCTAAACTCTGCAAATTCTTCTGTAATAAACTCCCCTGCATCAGCTTTCCCTTCGACCCCTTCGTGGGGGTCAGGAACACGGCACCCCGGTCGGAGACTCTCTGTTCCTGGCTCTGGATTACATAGCGATAGGGTACTCCCAATACCATTGCCAGGCCCAACTCTCAGGTATCGTGCCACGGCTGCCCCTGCTCCTGGCACTGCCGCTTCCTTACGGGCCCGTGGGGGGATGGCTATGTCTCCCGAAGAGGAAGAAGAGAAGATTAAACGTCGGAGGACCTGGCATGAGTCTGGCCCAGAGGCCTCAGCGGCTCGAGAGTTGTTCTCTCCGTCCAACACATCTGCTTATGGTGATCGTTCACTACTAGGTATCGGGGGGCAGGGTGGATCCCAATCCCATACCCAACTTCCTGCGATATCGAGTCTTCTCAATTTAAATGATACTCCTCCATCACTACGACACACCCCGCCTCCAAGGAGAGCACCTGTGGAGCCAGAGCTAACCCAAGATCTTAGCATAAGGATGGCTTCACTCGGTGGAGGTTTAAGAACAATGTCGAGTAGGACACTGAGAGGACATTCTAGATCTCAGAGTGACGACTTCATGTCGGGTAACTCTCGGCACGAGCGGAGGTGGGGAATGCATGCTACTGATGCGCCTGGTGTCCGTTGGTCCGGGGACACCAGGGATAACATTAGCCAGTCATGGAATAGCCCCGGCAGCAGGCGGGAGCCGAACGGCCACCTGCCAGGAATCTTAAGTTCGCCACGGCACCCAGAGCCTCTGAGGCAGGCATTCACTTATCCGGGTGGTAGTAGCGGGGCGCAAAGTGGGTGGGGGCGTAAACGCTGCCATAGAGATTCGGTTGGGAGTGGAGAAGACACAAGTGGAAGTGAAGGAGTTGTTACGCCATCAACGAATGAAGAATTACATCCTGGGATTGTCGGAGAAGGAACTGCGGAGGTTGACGAACCACACATCGTAAAGCTCCCCCCCCCCCTACCCATTTAAATCTCTATTCTGACAAAGGTCTAGAGCCACCACAAGCCGATGCCTATTGCTATGACTCCTGGAAATCCAACAGGGGGCACACATTCCGATACCCCAATACGGGACTCCGGATCCTTTAGGCTCGATGTATTAGTTTCCGCAGCGGCGACAATGGTAGCCGCTGATATCGCTGGGGCCGAGCGCCAACAGTCACGGCCGTAATGAGGAATAATAACTCTATTTCCTCCATCTTGGTCCTCGCGGGTGCCAATACTCGCCCGGGAATGGTGTCGTTTGTTTTTCGAATTGTGAATATTTCTATCTCCCCCCCCCCCCCCTCGAGCCATAAATGAGGACTTTTTGAATGGGTCCCGGACAAGCGATTGATTTCTACTCGCTGTGTCCTTTGCTTTCACGTATCGAGCTTTTTACGCAGCCACTTGATTTGATCCGTCTACCTTTTCTTTCCATCTATTATTGGCGGCTCCAATCTGAACGACTTTACGAATTTGCATGCGTCCATCACAACATCGACAGCTAGTTTCTTTCCTCTTTTCTTCTCTTTTTTCTTCCTCTCCTTATTTGATTGCTGCTGAAGCGACTCGCTTCTTCTTTTGGCTTCTCTTGTGTTTTACATACTTTTTATGATTATATGGCCATTCGAATGTCTCGGGGGATTCACAATATCTTATCTTCTGGCATCGACTCTCTAGGGTTTCTTTTCCCCTTTTCCTTTATTAGGGACGGTTTTTTTTTCCCGTTTTGCTGGGAGGGTCTGGTTTGAGTTTTTGGCTGGTTTGGTTCGGCAATTTGAATTTGGTCTTTCTCGCACTCTTGTTTGCTTCCGCGAGGGGTTCATCTGCCCCTTTTTATTGCCTTTCCATTTTCCATTTCGCTGTTTATACTTTGCTTCCCTTTCCCTCTCTACCCTCTATCAAACCCGAGTGGCTTCCCCCTCCCCCATTCTATCTCTCATCGGGGTTTCCCTACGTTTCCTATGGGCGGTTTGTTCAATCGCTTCTTTTCCTCATCACTTTTTTTGCCTTTTGTTCTCTCGATATTTTTTGAGTTCTGTGCGCACACATTGTTTTTACCTGGGTGGCTAACTGTCGTTTTGCGTCCTTCTTGCTTCGTGCTTTTGGATTACTACCCTTCTGCTTATCTGGGGTTGTCTTTTTTTTTTCCTTCGAGGGGTAGATTATACATATATTTGAATATATTCTGCTGGTCTATGCGCTGAGCGTGGGGTTTCCCTTCCCAGACATGGGGTATCACTCGGCTATATGACGTTGGTTGCTTGAAGTGAGAATGGGGTTGTCCCGGAGTGTGCGGACTAGTGCCCTAACCGGAGGAGAAGCAGCATATGCTACCCGCCTTATAGCGGATCGCGGAATTGCAAGTACCCTTTTAGAGATCCACAGACCCTTTATGGTTATCTACCAAGTCGGTATCATACAAAAGACTGTTAACTTATACTCCGAACCCTCCACTAGAAATACCCCTCACCTGGGATACTCTCACGACACCCAGATCGTCCGTCGTAATATCTATTATATCATACCAGGCCGACCATGGCAATGCCCCATGTTAGGAAACCCCCTCTAGACCAAAACCCGTTCGCACGGTGGTTAAGTTGGACCATGCCCTATGTTCTTTTTTGTCGTGCTTGAGGTGCCCGGTGGAATACGGTACGGTACGCTGCAAGGGTAGGAAGTGTGACTCGTGGGTTTTCCTGTTTTATATGGTTTTACTTAATATAATTCTATTAAATTTTGGTATGACAATTTCTGGAGTGAGAATGGGTCGCGCGCTTCCAAGCGATGTGTTGGGGGCAGGCCCCCCGGGTAGTCTAGTGGATCGTTTGCGCTATGCCTGGTAGTGCGATTACTACTCATAGTATATCCACCCATCCATCCCGTTGCGAGGGTCTTCCGTTATCAAATAAAGTTACAGGGAAGCAACCGACTCTGAATTTCGAGCTTGAGGGTGAGCATGTGGTCAAAGCCGGTCATGAACCTGTGTGGTGCGGTACCAACCCCGTTATTAATCCTTGGAGGCATTCTAAATAATACAGGTGTATCACTTCAAACCGGAACTCAAACCGTTCCGCGTAGTTAATCCATCCCTCCCCCCTGCTCTCTCCAATGAAAAGCAAAACAAAGGAGAAACGAAGAAGAGAAAAAGACCCCCACTGTACCTTTCGAAATAAATATCCTTGACGTCATAAACTCTTCTTCCCAGCCGTGCTACTCACAAATGGACTTTCAGCCCCCTTGATAGCACTTTTGATATTCAATCTATCGAGCTTATCGAGGTCTAGCTTCATAAACTCGTGTTTGTTCTTCCACACCACCTGCGTCTCGGCGAATCCCTTGCTGGCACTAGGTGGTGGTGGGGGGTCGGTAATCTATTGTATCCATTATGTTAGCTCCTATTTCACGCAAAGCTATGACGGAGGAGGGCATGCCTTAGTGATAAGGTACGCAGCGCTTGCCTCCGCAATGCCGTAAATCAACACACCCAGCCAGGGTGTCTGGAGCAAGAGGTAAAACCCCACGCCGAATCCGAACAACAATCCCTCCCTGTCTCGGAACCACCTCTTCTTCTGCTCCTTATCGAATTTAATCCTGGAAAAGTACGGTTCAAGTAATTCTCTCATAAGACCCCTACTGGCAAAATACCCCTGCAGGAAAACAATCATCCACCTCTTCGGCAACAGCCACCCCACACCGAAGACCACAGCCGCAGGAACCGGTCCAGCCGCCCTATTAAACGAGTAAAACGACGCCGCAGGCAACACAAACTGTCCCACAACCGGCAAGAACGAGGCGAAATAAACCGCAATCGAGATACCCGCCCGACGAGCATACCTGATCAAAAACGGCTTGAGAGCCTCAAACGTCCCGAGGGCGCCCGCACCACTAGCTTTCTTAGAGTACATCCTAAGATTCGGGTAATACAATGCCCTGAGCCCATGCGGGCTCTCGTCCGCGTGCTTCATGAGATACGTCTTATCCACCCATTCAAGGCTCTGCATGAACATATCGTCGAGGGTAGGGACCAGGTATCTCATCGCACTCATCAGAAACACGGGGACCTGCAGCACGCTCTTTTCCAGGAATTCAAGACCAGATATGATGTCGTCGTCCCAGGTCACGGCGGATAGGTCCGTAAACAGCCCGATGAAACTGATGAGTATCTTCAATCCGAAGATAGGTGCTGAGATGAGCAGGCGTAGGGCCACACCTATTACCACGGCGAAAAAGGCTTGCCGGTAGTGTGTCATTTCAAAGAGGGAGGGGTTTTGTAGGGCGCGGTAGGCACCTACAACGGTGAGCTGCGCGCCGCGGATGACGGCGTTTGGATCGAAATTAGACATTTTGGTGGGTGGTATGGAGAGAGAGGGCTGGGTGGGAGAAAGGGAGGGTTTTGTTTGTCTCGTTTGTGGGGATGATAAGACGGACAGGGCAATTGGGGCACGTCATCTTCTCACGTGAGGATCTGCCGGTACCGCAAGCGGGAGTGGAATTCGTGCTCCGTTTCGATCTGATCAGATTAGATTAGATAGAAGGCGATTAGACGATCATTGATCTGCTGTATAATTAATTTGTTGGTCAGTATGATATTTAGATAGCCCTTCCCCACGCCAGATTCATCTAGTAATAGACCCGCAAGTATGGCCCTTACCCCAAGAAGAGTATCGTACGGTTTCAGTTACCGTCACTCTACCTGGCTCCTGTGCTCCGACATCATGGTGTTCGGCGGCTTTCGCTGCTCTCTATTATTTATAGCTCCCGTATCCCTGTCTCTAGGTACCAACTAGGTCACTTCTGCATCGCCCCTCCCCCCCTGCAGCCATACGGTATGCTCATGAATTGGGGGGCCGACGAGAAACACTTAAGATTTGATGTATGATATGTTAATGGCTATAGAGCTTCCCACAGATCAAATCGATAGTTTAATGCCTGATCCTCCAGAAAGGCTTAAAGCCTACAAGATCCACAAACTATCCCGTAAATCCTCCTCTGGCCATCTTCTTTGCCCTCTGATCCCTCCGATTATGATTTGCTCTACTCCCCTTATTGGCCTCTTTCTTCGCCCTCCCCTGTTGCGTCTCCTTCTCACTGACAGGACCTGTGACGTCCCCGCTACTTTTAGTACTACCGCCTCTTCCTCTGCCTACACCACCACTACCGCCTCTCCCACCTCTCGCACCCCTAACTCTCCCGCCTCTCCCACGTGCACCGACCCCCTCATCATCGCCAGCACTCCAAGAGCTCTTGGCAATAACGCTCTGCGAAACATTCTTATCCATAAACTTCCTCTCCATAGCCCGCAAGCGGTTCGGCTCACGCTCAAGCATAACCTTCCATCCCTCAATTGCCTCATCCGTCATGTTCGTCTGGCCTTTGAGATCCCTCCTAGCCTTTCCGCGCCTAGTTTCTGAGTCACGATTAAACACCTCCGGTGATGAATTATACGCGTTCCATAGCGCATTCTCTACACTGTCGCTCTCCTGATCACCAGGGTAGTCGTCGTCTCCGGGTGGCGCAGATGTGTCTACAGTTCCGCCAATGTCGGCTGAGTCGTAGGTATCGTCACGCTCGTCGTCGTCCAGATCGAAAGCTTCAAGCGCGGCGTAGATGGCGCTCTTGGGGACCTCAGGGGCGCCAAGGAGTTTGTCTGCAGTTAGCTTGTTAGTTTTGTTGCCTTGGTGGAGACGGGCGGTTGCAGAGGGGGTTAGGCGGTCTAGTTCGTCGTTGTCGAATACGTTGCGGCGGGCCGGGAGAGCGGGGAATCCCGTATCTGCTGGTTCAGAGGGGGGAGTAGCATATGCTGATGGTGGCCCTGAGGCTTCCGGTGGGATGCTTTAAACTTTTTAGTAACTGCCGTGCATGTGAGATGGAGAGGGATGCGTACAATTCCTCTTCCTGATCCGCTAAATTCAAATCGTCAGGCAAATTTCCCTCCAGCACCGCCGCAGTAACCCTCTCCACATCCCAATTCATCTGTAGCAAACACTTCCTCACAAAGCCCGCCCCCAGATGAGGTAATATATCCCGAACACTCCCAACCTTCATCATAAGACTATCCTCCTCCTCTCTGCTCAGGCCCTCCGAATCCAGCACCTCTCTCCCCTTCCCCTTATCCTTTCTCTTCACCGGCCCAAAACTCTTAACCTCCTCAAGCACCCCAGAGATCCTCCCCTCCTCCGGAGCCCCATCAACCTCCCTCTCCAGAATCCCAACAATCGGCATCTCCCAAATCAGCCTCTTGACAAACTCCCCAGCTCGCTTATCCCTCTTGCCCTCCCCAACAAGCCTATACAGTACATCTCCCAGAAACCCCCAATTCTGCCTCGACGCGACAGCAACCAACGCCGTTGCCAGCGCCGCCACCTCACCGCGGGCGATAGCACCCTCCATCCACTCATCCCCAGCCAGTAAACTCTCCGAAACTCTAGGTAAGAACCTAATAACCGTAGTCGCATCTTCGAGCCCGCACTTTAGCACATCCTTCTCGAAAAGTCCCCATACTTCTTCTTTGTCCAGTAACTCGCGGATGACACGGTCCTTGCCAAATTCTCTAGAGAGTTCCGTTAGGAAGGTTGCTGTGGTGAGCTGGCTGGGGACATGCTTTGGTGGGGCAGTAGTGTATATCCTATGCAGTATCTGCGCGACCTTCCGTTTCAGCGGTGGATTCTGTGTTGTCGGTGCCTTGTTCGAAGTATAGGTTGTTAGGAACTCTATGAGGTGTATGTCTTTCAGTGAATTCTGGAATGAGGGGGCGGGGAGGAGTAAGTGGTGGGTTAGCGCCGTTATGCAGGAGTCTTGGTACTTTGTCCATTTGTCTGGTTGAATTAGAGATTGGATTTCCGGAGGTGGGTATGGGGCGATGGGAATTTCGAGCATTTTCTTTCTTTCGGTTTTCTGTTCCCCCCCTCTCTCTCTCACGCACTCTGGCCTTTTTGCTTGTTTAGGGGGTGAATTGGTTGGGTTTCGAAGTGGCTGAGGATGAACGTTGAGTGTTTGTGGAGACTCGTCGGCGAACAAGGATAATTGAATTATTGAAATCAGCGGGGCTCAAAGAGCCATTGCACCCAGGCATGTCATGATCATGGTGCAATACCCGGTAGTGCACGGGCTAATGAAGGGATAAGCCTTGAGCCCCAAGCAACCTTAACCCAGAGAATAACGAGCAACCATAGCATCATAGCATACCGCAGAAACTGGAATGATTGGGCCCCGACTGAGGGGAGCAAACGGAATGAAAAAACCTGGCGTTCAGCCATCCTCCGCTGAGGCAAATGAAAGGAAAACACAACAAAATTCGCCAAGAGAGACAACTCGGACCTCCCAGGATCCGGGTTCCAAGCGCGAGGTCTAATAATTCTAGTTTCTACAGTACGATAGTGAAGGACGTCTAAAATCGACCCTCCCCAATGCCCCATTCTCTACAACAAATTATTATTATTAAATTTTTTTTTAAAGAACTCTAAAACCCCTCAAATTCGACTCCCCACCGAGCGAGCATTGGCCGAGAACGGTAACGTGGGCATTTTCGGGCTGGGGAACAAGAGGGTCGGTTTTAAGTGTCGTGTCTTACACTATTTGTATACACCAGTAGCTATAGCACAGTAAACTACCCTACACTATACACAATATTATCGTAGCCTCTAGAATGCAAAAGGCTTTTCGTTGATAGAGCTAAGTAGGGGGCATTTAGCCGTCAAAATCTAGCTACCGGAACCACATCACAAAATTCCCACCCCTTCGCTGGCTGCTCGGCAAACCCCATAATGATAGTAAAGACAGAGAAAAAAAAGGTCGCCACGCCCACGGGAGCAAGAGTAGAAAAGAGGAGAAAGGAAAACGAAAGAAGGAATTGGAAGAAGGAAAAAAGGTCAGGAATCAAAAGTCCTCTCCTATCTCTCCTCTTCGTTTTTTTTCTTTTTTCTCTTGAAATCAAACTTCCACACCAAGCCTCCTACGAAGCTCACGCTCAGTCTCATCCTCACCGGATCCCTCACGCTGCCTGGCGGCCGCTGCTGCCGCAGCGATCATGATCGCCTCACCGGCAGTCTTCTCAAGGTCTTGTTGGACCCCATGCTCGATCCCCTGACCGATTAGTTCTGGGTCAACAAGTGCCATGTCTTCCGGTGCATGGTTAGGGTCGTACTCCCCGTCGGCAATGCCCATACTTGCGACAGGAGCGACGTTCTGGATCATGGGATCATCTTGCTCGTAGGTGTAGTTGGATGCGTCGAATTGGTCTGGGATATGGGAGGCTGCAGGAGGTTGGGGAAGTTCACCCTCAGCCACAGATTGTAGACCGTCAGCGGCGGGCGTGCCGTTAGTATCTGGCAGATAGCGTTGGCCTTTTACGTCTTCGGAAAGGTCTTCAAGGTCCTTGAGGACCTTATTGACGATTTCAGATAGAGGAAGGCGCTTATGCGGGACTGTTTGACGCAGCTTTTTATACGCGCGTTCAAGCTCCTTTGAAGACCTAGACTCGGTTAGGATTTAATCAACAAGTCCCACACGCTATAAAACCTACCAAATCTTATCGTTGAGTGCGATATTTTCCCATGGGATTGTCTTCTCTGTTTTAGCACCAGAATCCCGAATCCTAATAAAGTTAGCAAGGCCCCTACAAAGATATCTTGAAAGTGGTAAGAACGTACTGCTTCAACAACCAAATATGGTCCCCAACGAGCATATCCTCAACGAAGGCCTTTGCCTTTTTCTTCTTCCAAGTGCCAGGGCTTTTGACAACAGCAACACCCCCAGATCTCGCCTTCTGCTGTTTCATCTTGTTCCACTTGTACCGACACTGGATACGACTACGCTTATTGCCCATCAAATCACTAACAACCGTCCAATTAATCTCATCCTCACCGTCATAGTCGATCGCATTTGACTCAAGGTCAAAGGGATCAGTAATGCCCCTCCGCGTACGGATCCCAATCAGGACCTCAGCGATGGTCTTCTTCAATTCGGACTCCTCGAGTTCATCCCAACGGTCTTTCCCGCGGTCCTTACCGCACTTGCCATAGTTCCTCCAGCGATCGCGACAGTCTTCTCCCATACGACCCATAGCATCACCCACAGCCTTCCAAGCACTTCCTTTTTCCTTTACAAGTGTCGCGAGGTGCTCATCTTCACTCTCGGTCCACTTCGCGCGGGAATTGAAAATGTGGTATTGGCGGCGGACATGCTTGTAAATACTAGCCCTAGAACGCTGTGGGAGAACGGAGCAAACTCCTTCCCAGAAGTCGTCTTTGCGGCGTTCGTTGGCCCAGACTCTTCGGCATAAGTCCGCATGAGAAAGGCCGTTATCTTCTGCGTATCTCTCGAGATGAACATCAATCGCCCGCTTCTCTTCAACTAAAAACGTGCCTCCAGCACTTCCTCCGGAAGGGGTAGTAGTTGTAGTAGTAGAGATGGGGCCTAGAGCAGAATTGGGAGTCGCAGGGATTGGAAGTTGCTCAAGTGGAACCGAGGGTGAGGGTTGGACGTGATTTGTTGTCGTGGAATCAACAATTCCCTCGGAAACCTTTTTCCCACGAGATTTTTTCTTCTTCTCGGGACCGTCACCAAGCCCCTCCGTCGGCAACCTCCTCTTACGCTTCCTTGGCTCCGCAATTCCATCCCTTGACGGATCGACAGATATATTAGCGGCGGCCGCAGCCGCCGCGGTAGCTTCGTCGAATTCCATCAACGCGGGATCAACGAGCCTATTAGCATCCTCGATTGGATCCGTCCGCTTATTCTTCTTCTTCTCATAGATTGCTTTTCCCTTCTTTCTCACAGGTGAGGTGTGAAAAGCTGAAGAACTAAGTACATCATCTGCGTCCAATGGCGGCGGGGAAGAAACAGCAGTGTAATCCAGCTCTGTCTCCATCATCAAAAGGTCGTCGTCTTCGTGTAGAGTTGTTCCAGCCGAAGCGGAAGCAGGCGCAATCTTAGCCATGTGTGCTGCAAGATGTTGAGAGATAATTCTTTTAGAGTCAGGAAGGTCGTCTCCCCCTGCAACAGCCATGCCTTCAAGAGCTTCTTCCTCTCCTAGAGCATCCGAATCTCTAACCACCTCTTCAGATTTCTTATCCTTCTTCTTCTTCCCCTTCTTCCGGCTCTTCTTCTTTTTCTTACCATCGCCATCGGCTGCCGCGACGCCCTTATTTAGGGCCAGGAGCGCCTGAGCGGATTCCTCCTCCATGCTTGTTTGCCGAACAAGCCCGGATCCATCTTCCTCCACCTGTCCGTCTTCCCCCTCCTGCTGGTCATAGGTGGAGGTAGAATTCCCCATCCCAAGGTCTTCCTTCGCTTCCATATAAAAAAGCTCGGTCGGGTAACGTTTCTTAGGTCGGGTAACTGGCAGGTGTTTCTTTTTTTTTTTTTTTCCTCCGATGATACAGACGAACCGGGTAACCCACGATATTTGGTGGTGGTGAGTGGTATGAGAGAAGGTAGGTGGAGACGACAGGAGGGTAATAGGGGGTGGAGACTGCTACCCGGACGCCAAGCCTGAGAACAAACAAGAGAAAAATGTGTGTTGGACTGTGGATTCGCTGAAGGCCTAGGGCTACGTGCGGTAACAGTTCATAAAGTCCCCGGGCTGTAGTATTGATTAGTGCCCATCTTGGCACTTGGGCGGCAAGCCCATAGTACGTACGATACGGTACAAAGTTGCTTAGTCAGCGCCGCTGTAAAAAAATACCACCTCAACTGGCGAGAACCGTAAGGCGCTAGTACAGTACTTCAAATAAGATTCCTATCAGATTCTTACATCTTACCAGTTTTGTCTCGAAATCGCAATAAGACACCATAAGCTAACTCCTTATAGCCAGAACTAGAGCTCTAATTTTGACGCAATTGTAAGTTTCATTCCGGCTACTTCTTATTTCAACGTGAAAGTATCCATCAAGATACTTCAGAATATTCTGCTGATCACACATCCTCACTGCCAAGCTCTTGCAGCCTCTTCAACCCACCATTTCGCAACCTGCGCATCAAGACCATTAAATTTTGATCAAACGTCACCACATCAATCATCAATTAATCTACGACCGGGAAACCAATTATCTGATCAACTCCCGCCAAAAAAAAAAAAAAAAAGGAAACCTAGTGGTATATACAACGCCGAGGAACCGATGGGGTGAAGACCACGACATCTAATTAGGATGGGCTCTCGGCTCCAATAACATGATCCCACTCGCACCAGTCTTTTCATCGAAGCCACTATCAACAGAATAGATCTGACGGCCTCTCAACCAAGTTTCACAGACTTTACCGGTAAGACTCTTCTTCTCGTACGGGGTGACCTTATTTTTGAAGTGCATATCGGACGAGGTTACCTACGAACAGTCAGCATCGCGGGGGGGGGCCGCCCCCCCCCCCCCGGGGGCGGGGGGGTGGGGGGAAGGGAGAGAGACCGA